>Ga0310690_10005041_pt1 | contig 18246 bp, 38 predicted proteins | sample AusTroGonzalo_MG_2_FD_207661 | JGI IMG/M metagenome (GOLD analysis project Ga0310690, IMG submission 207661) | Bovine rumen microbial communities from tropical cattle in Woodstock, Queensland, Australia - Gonzalo_04 (v2) (version 2) | ecosystem: Host-associated > Mammals > Digestive system >...
TGTATGGTTGCGGATATAATTATTATGGTCAACAAGGAAGTGGCGGTACATCAGATGTCACAACATTTACACGTCACTTTGAAGGCTCTATAAACACCGCCTCTCTTACCATCACACCGACACCAAACGATGCAACGGTGACAATTAATTCTGCAACAACTTCAAGTGCTGATATTCGCAAAGGTATGCCGGCAGAGTGGTCCGTTTCTAAGACCGGGTATGTTACACAAACAGGCACGGTTGATCATATTTATGACGACACAACACTTACCGTTGATTTGGAGAGTGAATAATGTGCGTGTCGGTTGAAGTTTTAGAAAAGATCAAAAAAACACGAGGGCAAGGCGGAATGACAAAATCTCAATTGATGCTTGCCGAGGCTCAGGCAAAGGATGTGGAAGCCATGAAAACAGAGATGAAAAACTTAAACGTCCGAATGGATGACTTTGATGATAAGCTGTCCGGTGTTGTTAACCGTCTGGCCTCTTTCGAAGGAAAACTTGATCTTTTGATAAAGCAAAGCGAAAATCGGCCGGTGATGGTCTTGATCAAAGAGCTGATCAATTCAAAAGGCTTTTGGATTGTGCTTGGGTTGATCGTTATCGGGATTTATGGAATTGATATGGCCGGAGTGAAAGAATTGTTACCATAATTATAAAAGGGGGTAAAGATGCTTGATCAGAGTGATATTGTTGCAAGGTTGAAATTTCATGAAGGATTGCGGCTGCAACCTTATAAGTGCATTAAAGGCAGGCTTACAATCGGGATCGGGCGATGTATTGATACAAATCCTTTTACAGCGGCCGAGCTAAAAGTGATCGGCGATTGGCGGCGCGGTATAACGCGAGAGATGGCATATTTCTTATTAAGAAATGATATAAAAAGAGTTGTGAAGGAATGTAAAAATTACATTCCTTTTTTTGATAAATTAGATGATGAGCGGCAATATGCGCTGATTGATATGGTGTTTCAGCTCGGCATCCATGGTGTGATTAATTTCAGGAAAATGATCGGCGCCTTGGGCGTTGGTAATTATCACGAGGCGGCAAGGCAGTGTTTGGATAGTAAATATGCCAAGGTTGACACGCCAAAAAGAGCTCAGCGAATCGCGCATTTAATTGATACAGGGGAGTGGAGAATATGGATTGGATAATTAATATCTTTATTGTTTTGCTTGGCGGATTGATGTTCCGCATCCGCGGTGGATTGTGTATGCCGTTTACAGACAAAGAATTTCCATTCAATAAGCTGTGGTGGGGTGCTTGGATCTGTTTTATGAGTTGGTGGGTGTTCGGCCTGAATTGGCACTGGCAATTGACAGCCTTTGTTGCCGGTATGCTTTCTGTGCAGTGGTGCGGATGGGGCCGGTGTAAAGGCGCAATCTTTTATAATGTCATTAACTGGGCCGACAAAGACAGCCTTGATATAAACTATATTATTGACAATTTGCACGTTACTTTCAAAGGACACACCGTTTGGCTGAAAGATTATCCGAGGGCTTATGGTGTTGTCGGGATGAGCCTGCGCGGTGGCTTGCTGACTTGTTTGATCGGCTTGTGTTTTCATTCGGTTTTGTTGATGGGAATCGGGCTGACATTCGGGCTTGTGGATCTGTCGGCCTATTATTTCAACAAGCTGATTGATGATAAGGCCGGCGGATGGAATTGGTCTGAGTTTTTTGAAGGAATGATCATAACAGGGGGGATCTTATGTCTAAAGTCAATCTTTGGTGTTGGGTGGTAGCGCTTTTTTGTTTGATGCTCAGCATCATGTATAACAATTATCAATCAAAAAAAATTGAGCGAATCGAGAAGGATAAGGAAGCTTTAATCATTAACTTGGAGAAAAGAAACAATGACATCTTGGCGATCAGTAAGCGAAACAAAGAGCTTGAGGCCAGTGCTAAGAGTGATACATCTGGCTTTGATTGGGGTTTTGATATTTCTGATAATCCTGTTGTTAAGCGGCTGCAAGAGCAATGCTCATCTTGTCCAAAATGAGCCTATAAACTGCATCAATGAGATCAAAACACCGCTTGATCTGGCAAAGTGCCTTGGTGAGTATGATCAAAAACATGGGGGCCGATGAGATAAGATGCCGCGCCTCAAAGAGATCTATATTGTTCATGTAGATGGTCAACCGGCAGCTTTGGGGTGCGTGCAAGGAAATCCAAACCATTTTTATTCATTTTGCCCTAAGAGCAAGTTTGCTGATTGGGTGCAAGGGTTGATGGAAGATTATCCTGACTTTAAGATCCGGTGTATACAAAACGAGGGAATTGAAGAGTGGTTGCGCAAAAGAAAAATCAATCTTAAAGATTTTCAAAATGAAAGATAAGGGGCTTGTGTTAGCCCCTTTGTGAGTTTAGCAGTGCATGGCGAGGTAGTAGCGCTTTGCTTTATCATGCGGTGCATCTTCATCACTGATAAACATTTCGGCAAGATCGATATAATGTTGATCTGAAAAATCCGGTTTGTAATAATCAGAATACATCATATTCAAAACATAATACCAGTCGGCCGGATCATAATCCTTTTTTATTGAGGATAACACCGAAGAGGTTGTGTCATAGTTCCAGTGCTCACCGGTTGTGCCGTCTTTGTTTTTCATCTGTGAAACAGCTATTTGAGCCGATTCTTTTGTAAAGTGCGGATTTAAGAGCATATCGACCTTTGTTAAAAAGTGGGATGCAAGATCCGGATCTTTTTCTTTGACCTTTTCAGTAAACCAACTTACTTTTTCTGTCAGCTTTTCCATGACATCTGTTGAGCCGTCACGGCCATATTTATAAACAATTTCCTTAAACGTCATGTTTATTCTCCGTCATCATCTGCGGTGGCGACACCTGATGTCGGTGCAAGGGCCGTGTCTGTTGAGGCAACCGGAACATTAAGCAAAACAATGTAAGGATCACCGGTCTCCGGTACGATATAGCGGCCGCAATAGTTGACACGTGCACGCAATCTGTTGGTTGGGATATAAGTTCCATAGGCTGATTTTATATAAACAGCGGCGCCGTTAATAGTGGCCTGATACAATACCGGTGCGCCGGTGATTGATGAGGTCAGGTTTTCTTTTAGCCGCAATGTAAAGGGCTCAAAGTTTCCGATGTTGGTGCTGTTGGTGACAGTTAAGACACCGGCAGCGGACAAAGAGGTTCCTAAATGTTCAAAAGGGATATAACCATACATATTTTATTCTCCTGAAAAAAAGTCAGGCGGAGCGGTGAGGCTCCGCCTTTTTGGTTAAGCAAGCGGTGCGCCGAAAGGTGGGAAGGGGGATCCGTTCATAATCGGACTGCCCTGCCAAGCCCAAGTTGCGCTTGTGGGATACCTAACAACGCCGGACAAAGCAAGTTGCTGACGGACGTTTGCAAGATCTGCCTGCAAAGCCTCGATCTTGTTTGCATCCATTTTTTCACGGATGCTGTTAATGCCGGCAGCGATATTGGCGTTTGTTGCTGCTGCCTGTTCTGCGATCAACATTTTTGTTGAGCAACAACATTCATTCTGATTTGCCAAAGCCTGTGCCTGAGCGACTTTTATATCGCCGATGTCGCGTGTTGTTTCGTTGTAGCGTTGGTCAAGAGCACCAAGCAAATCATGAAATGTCTGATTTGTTGCTGCAACAGCCTGCGCCGTTCCGTTTGTTACGGCTGACAAGGTTTCTCTTTGGTTGGCCATAGAGTTTTGATTGTCAAAGCCGCGTTGGACTTCGTTTGAGGTGGCGTATTGATTGTTTGCGCCAAAACCGCCGAAGCCGCCGCTCATCATGAAGAACAGAATGACAAGCAAGCCGATTCCGCCCATTCCGAAGAGACCGTCTGAATTTTCACTCATTTTTTTATTCTCCTGATTAAAAAGTTAAAATTGTCACCTTTCGGGAAAGTCACCATCGTTTAAGGATGGGAATTTAAAAAAGCTTCCATATCTTCACGCTTAAAGCCTTTTTGGATGCCATAATTGATGATTGCCTCTTTCTTCTGCTCGTAAGTTGTCTGGCCGGAAGTTAAGGCATTAAACTGCTGCATGATCGGATGATTGCGCAACATTCCGCTCTTGAACATACTCATTGCCGCTTGAATTTGTTGTGGATTGAATAGCATTGTCTTTTCCTTTCATTATCTCATCGAGTTTATCTAAAATCTTTGTAATGTCGTTTTTTTGTTGTTCACCGGAGCTTTTGACATAGGTGTCAACATCAATCAGGCCGAGGCCGTTGAGCTGTTTTAGGTAAACCTCTTTTGCACTCAAGTTGATGCCGATATATAAGGTATCGGCTGAAGGATTGATCTTGTCCATGTCTTGCGGTGAGTTGACATAAAAACACTGCACGGTTGTTGAGATCACGGATGAGATGTTGTGGATCTGATTGCCGCTTGGTTGCGGTGTCGGATATTGGTTCCATTGGTTAAAATAAGGATATGTCATGTTTCCTCGCTTTCATTAATGTTTGCGAGGTCAGTATAGGAAACAAAAAGGATTAAAGTCTTGCCATGTTTAAGATAAAAAAGCGCCTATAAAATGCCATTAATCGGCCGATAATACTCTGCATGAGAGCGGCGAAACATCTCTAAGGCCTCACGGAGCTTGCGGCCGAAGGTGCGATATTGAATGTTGATGTTATACTTTTCGGAAAGATAATCCATGCCGACAAAGCCTTCTTTGCGCTCGACACAAGCGGTGATCAGGATCTCTTTATAAGGTGAGGGCAGTTTATAAGTTTCGATAAACTCAATGGCTTTTAATGGCGGCAGGTTTTTCAAATATAATTTGGTGGCACGGTTCTCAATATTCATGACCGGGATGTCCTTATTCTGATCGGATTTGGCGATCTGACTGAGATATTGTTTCTTAAAAAGGAAGAGTTGATGTTGAATTTGCGTGCCGGGCCGCGGTAGGTGTAAAGGATAACTGGATCATCTCTGTCATCGGCAGCGGCTTGAGCTGTGAGTTCGCCTGCAATGCCTTTGTACTTTTGTTTGATCCGAGCCATTTATTATTCCTTTGCTGATTTGTCACCGTTTGTTTGTTCGATGTTGCTGTTGTGGCTTGAGTGGTTATCGGCTTGAAAACTGACTTCCATCTCGCGTGTGGACAGATAGATATTGCAGGCAATAGAAGCACAAAGAAGCACGGCCAACAAAATTGCGGTGTACTTATAAGGTTTGATCATTTGCTTTGCAATCTCAATAAGTTTTTCTAAATCCATGACAATCTCCTTTTCTTCATTTTAAACCTTTGTAAGAGTATAACAATAATGTGGCGGATTATCCACAATTTTTTTTAATATCTTGTAAAAAAATATAAGGTCGGTTTATTTAAATCAAGAGGGTTTAACGCGGCGTTGCGTTTTCAAAGTTGCACAAAAGTTGCACAAAAAAGAGAAAAATTTATAATATATTAAATAAAATCAATATATTATAAATTATGAAAAGCGGATTGCTAATCCGTCATCGTGAATAGCGATGCACAAGTTCGAGTCTTGTACGCTCCGCCAGTTAAGCCCTTGAGAAATCAAGGGTTTTTTATTGTCTAAGAGGGTAAAATTTGAGTTAATTTTTGGCGGTGGTTATTTCAAAAATGTGCAAATTTTATCGATTCGTTTGATCAAAGTTGCACAAAAGTTGCACAAAAGGTTAACAAAAAGTTAATAAAAAGGAATCGGGAAAAAGCTTATTTGTTAAAAACGGAATTGAGTGCCGAGCGTGAGGCCGCATCTGAGGCGTGCATATATTTGTTTGTGGTGCGAATATCCTCATGGCCCATGATCTCTTTGATGGTCTTGGCATTAACATCGGCATGAGCAAGCCATGTGCCTGTTGTGTGCCGGATAGTGTGAAAGTTGATATAGGGCAGATCCGGATCTTTTAAGACACGTTTATAAATAATGACCTTTCTTTGACCGTCTTTGGTAGTGTATTTTTTATAATACAAAACATCATCTTTGGTGAGTTCTTTGGTATTTTTCACGATCTGCCATTTATAGAAAATATCGTTCCAGGTGGTTTGGATATACTTCATCGGCTTGCCTTTGGAATTGACAAAGACAAATTCTGAAACACGCGGCAATGAGCGCAGGATCTCTAAGGCCTCATCGGTCAAAGGAATGTGATGATTTTTGCCGCCTTCTTTGGTGCGGCTTTTGACAAGCAGATCAATAGCGCCTGATGAGAAGTCTATATACTCCCATTTGAGCGATAAGAGGTTGCCAAGCCTCAAACCGGTGTGAAGGGCTATTTTGATCATCGGTTTCATCCAGGCCGGGGCACGGTCAATGATCTTTTGCAAGGTGTCATAGTCTTTGATGAATTTGATATTCTCTGCCGGTTCCGGCAATTTGAATTTTGAGATCTTAATATGCTTGACGTCATAATGCCATTCATCCAAAGCGGTATTAATGACAACGGAAAGTAAAGCTAAATAACGGTTGATTGTGGCGTTTTTGATCTGGCCGCGTAAGTTGGCCACCATTTGTGAGATGATCGGCTCTGAAAGTTCGTTAAGATATGTGATATTGAGCCATTGTTTGAGGTTGTTTAAGCGTGTGAGTGATTGCTGCGGCCGTGTTTGGAATTGTGCTTTTTCGGTAAAGTAACGGCCAAAGGCTTCATCAAGTGTGGCGGAGATTAAACCATCACGTCTAAGTGCGGTTTGCTTTTTGAGATGAGAGATTTTTTGTAGGGCAAATTCTTCAGCTTCTCTGCGGTCCGTTGTGCCAGTAGAGCATCTAAGCTGTGTTCCGGCATAGGTGAGGTAGAGGTGCCATATTTGACCTCTTTGGAAAAGACGGTAAGGTTCCGAGTGCTTTTTAGCCATTCATCTATTGCCCATTTGGGAAAGTATTTCTTTCCTGCGATTAACTTAAAACAAAGTTCACCGCTGTTCACAATCTTGTTAAACAGATAATATGAGATATTTAATTCGGCGGTGGCTTGTTTCGTATTTAAAAGCACATTATTTGTCATTTGTCGAATCCTTTTTAAAATTCTTTCTAATTGCTTCATCGCCGGCTTTGCGTACCCATTCAACCCATAAGTAAACAGGATAAAAGCAAGCGAACACTATTGCTAAAACTAATACATCATCTAACATTTTGTTATATCCTTTTTAAAATATACAATTGTTGTTCCTGAGTTGTTACCTTTCATCGGCTGCTTTGTTTCCGGATCGATAAAAGAAACACGACCGGACAGCGTTTCATAAAAGAAGTTCTTTTTGATATATGTTTGAAAAGCTTTGCTGTCTTGGCAGTTGCTTGGCAAAACCATAACAACAATCGGACAATCGCCGTTAATAACTTCATTATAAGCTTTTTCAATAAACTGAGCTTTTTTGCTAAAAGGCGGATTACAAAACACGCGATACCCCCCCCAATTCTGCGTTAAGGCATCAATGTTGCGGTCATAATAAAAGCCAAACTGTGCTTTGCAGTCCTCTGTCGTGCAGGCGGCATCAAGTGTAAAGTTGAAAATCCGGTCAAGCTGATCAAAAAGAGGCTGCGGCGTGCGAAAATTGTCGTTGCCTTTAACATTCATTTTCATTTCAACCTCACAACACACTGGTCTAACATTTCGTTATAGTTCTTCTTAGTCTTTTTAATCAGAGAGATAAGCTGCTCTTTATCCTTGCAAATACCACTATTAAAGATAAAAGACTTTGTGCTGTCATCATAGACATTCAGACAAACTCCGCCTGTGTCTGCGGTGGCTAGGGTATATTTAAGACCTTTATGAACAGTTTTAGTTATCATTTCTAAATTCCTTACTATTTACAGCCTCTTGCCACGTTGAATATTCGGCAATTAAATCTTCTTTATTCAACCCCACGCCGGAAAAAGTTTTACCATTATTTTTAATAGCATAATAACCACCGGAACTATTTGCAAAAGTTACAACAAATAATTCTTCATCTTTTTCTTTATATATCTGTCCTACTTTAATCATCTATAAATACTCCCCAAAGTTTTTTCTTAACCAACCATCAAGCTCCGGTTTTTCTTCTAAAAGCTTGCGAGCTAAAATCCGGCAATCGTCTTTTGCTTCCATTAGCATATCAAGAACGGATATTATAACCTCGTTTGACCGTCTTTCTTGTGGTAGCTCATCTTGGCTTTTAATGTCTGTCATTGTAATTCCTCATTTATTTTATCACACAAAACCTTATCTTGTGCTATTTTCACAAGGTCTGGTTGGTCTTTCAAAAGATATGATATGAGTAATACTAAATCTTCAGGGTTACCATTTCCTGCCGAGTTAATATGCACATCGCCATCTTTTTCATACATATCTAAATGAATATACGCTTTTACTTTACTCATTTTAACACCTCTTATCAACTTTCAAAATAAACAAAGTAAAAATCATTCCTGTCCAAAAATTTGCGACACCTTTGATAGGGTCAAGTCCAAGATATTCCATTACCATTAATACATATTGAAAAAAGACAGCTATTATTCCAAAACAAAAAGCCATTAAAAAACAAACTCCAAGAAACTTAATTAAATCTAAAATCATTTATCTAACTCCTCATCAATTTTTGTTAAAAGTTGTTGCAAAATTATCTTTTCATTTGGAACTGCAAAATCACGCTCAACACCAATCCATTTCCTGCACACTTTCAACAGCTCTTTTAGCTTTGCGTTTTCTTCCTCAAGTCTTAATGTTTCCAAATCGTTGAAGTCTTGGTAGCTCCTAAATTTATACGCAAGGTCTTTATAACCATTTTTTAGTTGCTTTACCTTTGCTTTAAGCTCTGCCACAATCTCTGCACCCTCATTCTTTGCTAGGCTGTCGGATTGCAAGGCATGGTATTTCTGATAGGTAGGGACTAGCGCTAGTATTTCCGATATTTCAGTTTCGGCATAATAAAAAGCAGTATATCCCTTATCGCTCAAACTGTCATAGTTTAGGCAATTTTCGGCAGGATATATAACTCCATTTTCATCTTTAACATAATACCACCCCTCTGGCAGTTCGCCTTTTTGCCATTGCTCGGTTAAATCTGTCATTATTCTTCGTCCTTTGAGGGGTATGTTTTTATATATTTTTCAACGCTGTCTTGGATGTCATCGATATAATTGACAGCGTTTGAAAGATCATCCTCAATATCTTGCAAATCTCTCCGTGCGGAACGCAACATTTCATAAATATCGTTTAGATCTTGTTGTCTTTGTGATAATGGAAGCGGAAGCAATGTCCTTAATTCTTCATTATCGCAAATCTCATAATATTCATCTTTGCGAGTGGCGTTTATTTTTTTAACCTGTTCTTTTGTAACATCAAGGCTGAATGGTGCCCATTCATAGCGCTTAGCCTTTTTGGTTGCTTTATCTCTCAAGATACAAAGCACGCAATCATCTTTTGTTAAATCTTCCCAATCAATCATTATTCTTCGTCCTTTCCCATTTTATATGCTTCTTTGGCAACGAGATTAACTAAATCATCTACCTGTTCTTTTGATAAATCAAAATCAAACTCTTCAGTATATCCATAAAGCTCTGCTCCCGGTGTCCATTCAAGCACAACATCTAAAGCACCGTTGTTTTTATCTGCATAAGTAAACTTGATATATTTTGTTTGTTTTTTTAATCCTTGTATGTCAATCATCTTTATTCTCCCTGATAAAGACAAGCTGCATCGTTTTTTTCGTCTGTGAAAGAATAGTCTTTCGGTTCAGCATACTTCTCGTCTATTTGTTTAATTTGTTCAATTTGTTCTTGTGTCAGGTTCATTGTTCTCTCCTATTTGAAAAGGTTTTCGTTTTTAGCAATAAAGTTCATTTGAAAATCTTTGACAGCCTGAAGCGTGTTATAAACATATTCCATCGTCTCAATCTGATAGTCGGCCTCTTGTTGTGTCATTTTGCCTTCTGATACCCAACGCGGATAAAAGTTCTTGCGCTTGTCAATTTCGCGTTTTACGCATTTCATTTGCTCGGTTAGTGTTGTCATGTTATATCCTTTATAAAAAAGAGGTGAGGGCGGCAGCTCGTTGAAATTTTGAAACTTATAAGGATGATACGCTGTCCCCCTCATGAGGTGGGGTGGATAACTGGGGAAACAAAATAATAGAAGGGAAATAAATTTTATGTTTTCCACCCCAAAAACTTATTTGATCCCGGTTGATCCAAAGCCGCCTGTTCCGCGTTCGGTGTCTGACAATGTTTCAACACGCATGATCTCAATCGGCTTGAATATCGGCGTGATCACAAGTTGTGCAATACGTTCTTGCGGTTCAATCTTGACTTCAAAAGGATTGTGATTGAACAGCACCACGGAGATCTCGCCACGGTATGAGCTGTCAATGGTGCCAAACTGAGCGACAAGGCCGCGTGAGGTATGACCGGAACGCGGACGGACCTGAAGCTCATAATCAAGCTTGAGTTTGCCAAAAACATAATCATCTTCGTTTTCTTTTGTGACAACGTATGGTTGATCTGTTGCAATCTCAACCGCAACGCCGGTGCCGATTTTGGCAAAGCTGCGGCCAGGAATTGTCAAAGGTTCTTTGATGTTGGCACGGATGTCAAAGCCGGAATCACCTTCACGGCTGACAAGAGGTAAAATATCTTCATTAGCATATTTAATTTTTAGTATCATTATCGGGTTTCCTTGCTAGTTTTTCTAAGATGGTTAAAAAGTTGAGACGGCCGATAAAAAGATAATTGCCGGCTGTGATATATTGAGTGCCTTTTTGGCGCTCATAAAAAAGATATGGATCTGTGATGATCGTGAGATCTTTATCACGTTTTGCTTCGATCTCTTTTGCAGCATCTTCATCATTGGTGAGATAGCCGACGTGCTCTGCACCGCAATAAAAGCGATACCATCCGGACGGAAGTTTGCCTTCACGATAGTCTTGTGTCATGATGTAACGGTCTGTTGAAAATAGTATTTTATTCATGTCTCAAGCTCCGTAAATGAGATCGGCAATGCCGGCCAAAGCTAAACCGATTGCACAAGCGCAGGCATAAAAAAGGATGACGGCAAAAAAGACAGCCTCGGCACCATGAAATTCGATTGCTTGATTGAAAAACATCATTTTGTTGTTTTGTCTCATGCGTTTTCTCCCGGTAAAATGATCTCTTTGATAATGCCCGGATGAACAGGCAGGCTGCACCATCGCCATTTGCCATCAACGAGCTCACGGAATTGGATGTTCCATCCGTCATCGCTCGCACGGATGCAAGCTTGAATTGAGTTGTCGTGTATTCTGGCACGGATGCAGGTGAATGGATGTAAGTTTTTAATGACGTTTGCGGCCTCTTCACACTCGGCCCATGTGTTTGTTTCCATGATTTATCTCCCATAAAATGTGTTAAACTGAAATTACGTTACACAAAAAATGTGTTAATGTCAACACAAAAAATGAGTAAACAAACAAAAAATTTTTAGGCAAAAGAAAAGCCCTTCAAAAACAAGGGCTTGAGGTGGTGGAAAAAATTTTTATCTAGGTCGAATTATCATTATCCGGCCTTGGTGGTGGTTTCAGCATTTGAGTTATTGCTCTTTGATTTTCGGAAAAGCTCAAGCATTGCTTTTTCATCATCTGTCAAGACCTCTTCAGGCTTTTCAAATTCTTCCGGTAATAGTCGCCACATATCAATTTTTAAGGCCTTGGCAACATTCGGGATCTTTTCAACAGGGATTTGATAGCCTTTTTCATAGCGATCAAGGTGCTGTTGAGAGATGCCGATCATCTCTGCGAGTTGCTTTTGGCTCAGGCCCATGGCGAGCCTTCTTTCTTTTATAATTTCAAAGCTCATTTTGATTTCCCTTCTTTCTTTTATTATACACAAAAAATGTTTATATGTAAAACACAAAATATGTGTTGACATTTAACACAAAATATGTGTAGGCTTAAACAAAAACGAATACGAGGTGTTAAATGAAATTAGCAAAATATATTGAAAAACAAGCTCTTACATTAAAACAAGCTGCTGATGAACTTGAATTGACTTATGAGGATGTCAGAAGGTATTGTGCCGGGATAGTTATTCCGAGGCAGGATAAAATGGCAAAGATCGTCAAGTGGAGCGGTGGCGAGGTGCAACCGAATGATTTTTATGAAGTAAAATAACAACAAACAAAAGGGAGAGTGTAAAATGGCAAAAATTGTAAAAGTTATTGCGAAACCTGCTGATCCGAAAGAGGTCAAAAAGCTTCAGAAGAAACTTAAAAAAACAAAAGAAAAGGTTGATCCGGAAGTTAAGGTTGTATTTTCGCATCCGGCTTATGAACATCTGAAGGTGTTAAATGCTGCTTTGATGGAGTATTTTGAAACAGGGCAAGTGTACATAAAAAGACTTGAAGATAATGTTGTTAAGCTCAAAAAGATGAATGAGGATCTTATTAAGGTGGCTGAGCGCAAAATGAATATCGCATGGACGGAGCGGTTGATTATTGCCTTTTTGTGGGCGGTAAGTGTTTTTATTGTTGGTTTTATGAAGTGAGAAAAAGATGTTTGACAAGGTAAAGAATATCTTTTGGTTGTGTGCGGCCTTATTTGCAGATTGGATTTGGCCGGATGATATTGAGGAAGAATAAATTTTTAACATTTTGGGAGATAAAAGATGAGTGAACAGATCGGAAAAGTTTTGGAGATTAAAGAGGATAAGGAAGAGCCGGTTTTGCCCTGCGTGGCGGAAAAGGACAAAGAGATTGGCGGCATTGCGGTTGATCGCTTGCGCTCGCTGATTGAGCGGATTGAGCGGCTTGAGGAAGAGAAAAAGGATTTGCAAGCGGACATCAGAGATATTTTTGCCGAGGCTAAATCGGCCGGTTTTGATGTGAAAATTATGCGGATGATCTTGAAGTTGCGTAAAATGAACGTTGCTGATCGTGACAATGAAGAGGTCATGTTAGAGACATACAAAAAAGCTTTGGATATGTGATAACCACCGCATAAGGAAAAATTTTTATGTATCGGAAAATTTGGACGATACCGGACCGAGTTTTTGATATTTTGGACAGCTATCCTGAAAAGATAGAGGTTGAAGTGATACGCCTGATTAGGGCATACCACCGCTTTTTTGACGAATATGGAACAGATAACGGCTTTGCGATGGATGGTGTATCAACCACCGCGCAGGCCGTTTTTTGGCGCGTGTACGATGAATTGCACGATGCTGACATGAAGTATGCGCAAAAGTGCGCTGTGCTATCTGAGAACGGAAAAAAAGGCGTTGAGGCCAGATCCAAGAAAAAGGAACGCAAGGAAGCAAAAAAGAAGTGGTATCGTGAGAACAGAGAAAAAGTTTCCAAACAGAGAAAAAACCACCGCCAAAAAGTGTCTAACAATTTTGATGCGTTGTCTAACACCTTGTCTAACAATGGTGCTCAAAGCCAAGCTGACAGCCAGTTACAAAAGACGCAAGCAAATGGTTATAGGCAGTATAGTTTAAATAATATACCTACATTACATTCCGGTATATTATTGGAAAGGGGGTTTGGGGGAAAACCAAGTTATGCACAAGGGGTTGTGGATAAGTGCACGCCAGACAATAACCGGACAAGCGGTTTGTCCTGCAGTAAGGCAGAGCATCCGGCGCGATCAACGCCTGATGCCAGTAAGGCAGTGAAGGGCAGTGTGGGGCAGTTGAGGCAGTATGAGCAGTTTGGCATCACGGACAGATGGCAGTCGGGCAGAGCGGCGGTGGAAGCAGACGTGGCAGTCAGTGCGCCTCGGATGCAATCCTCGGCGTGCTCGGCAAGGAAAGATGATGCGGCGAGCTCGGTTTGTTTACCTTCGGCACCGCATAGCCCGAGAGTTGGTGAAGTTTTGATCACCAAAAGCTTTGCAATTGATTTTGATGATCCGGTTTTTCAGCCGTATTTCAGGGCCGATAAGTTTTTGAGGCGTGCTTTGAATGAGTGGCTGATCAAAAACAAAATCGGTTGCTCGGTTGAAAAGAGATGGATTGCACAACAATTGGTTAAGTTTGCCAGACGGCAAGGAAAAGAAAAAGTTTTAATGGGGGTTGATGATGATGGACAATAATTTGAAAAGAATTGAGAATTGTATTCGCTTGGCTGCCGAAGTTGACAAAGCTTTGCCGCCTGTTTTCAAAGCTGATTATCGGTCACCTTTGGGTGCGATGATTAAGCCGGAATTGGATGTGATTGTTGAGCGCAATTTTTATGATGATCTGCCGACAACGGTGACCGGTGAGGATATAAAAATTTGGGAAAAGGTTTGCTTTGATTGGTTGCCGATGTTGCCAAAAGCAAATCAGTGCATCTTGTGGTGGCGGTGTTCCGGCATGGGGTGGAAGCGCATTGCCCGGAAGCTCAAAGAAAAAGGATATTTGGGCCAAGAGTTGCACCGGATCACCTTGTTTAGGTATTTTGTAAAGGGGTTAGAAAAAATAAATGATGCTCAACACCAAAAGTGAAACTGCAACACTTTGCAACACTTTGCAACATTTTGCAACAAATTAGGGTGTTACATTTTTTATTATTTTAAGCTATAAAATTTATAGACTTGAGAAAAGTTTGTTCATAGTTAATGATCTCCTTAATGTTAAAGTTTTTGATAAACAAAAGGCCTCGGTTTTAACAAAAATCGAGGCTTTTTTATTGAATATACAAGGTTTTCTTACTCGACATTAGAGGAAAAAATAAAACAAATTGCTCGAAGCCCTTTTAAAACAGAGGCTTTTGAGTGGTTATGTGATGAACGATAAAGGGCATAAAATGGCAAAAATTGATAGCAAAGTCTTGGCAAAATACGGATTTTTGGGCGGAAGGCCTAAAAGTTTTAAGAGTGCAAAAGAGATGAGGGCTAAAATGGCCGAGTTTTTGGAAGCTTGCGAGGTCAGAGTAAGGCAAGTTCCTGACAAAAACGAGGGATATAAAACTGTTTATGCACCGGCGCCGGTAACGTTAGAGGATTTTTGTTGCTTTGCCGGGATCACCAAAACGACATTTTATGACTATGCAAAAAAAGAAGAGTTTAAGAGCTTGTGTGATGGTTTTCGTCAGGCGGTGGAAGCCTATTGGGTGAGACAATGTGCTGAAGGAAACTCAGGAAACAAAGCTGATTTTATCTTGAAAAACGCTTTCTCAGGCGAGTGGAAGGATAATAAGGACGTTACGATCAACGCGGTTGAGGGTGTAACGTTTACGGTGGTCGATGCCAAGAGATCTGACAGTTAACATCGCAAGGCCTTTTCTGCCGCTTGTTGCGGAAAAGAAAAGAATTAAGTTTTTTCATGGTGGCCGCGGCGGTGGTAAGTCTTATGCTTTTGCCGATGCGCTTTTGACAAAGGGATTGAAAGAGCCTTTGTTTATTGCTTGCCTGCGTGAAGTGCAAGATACAATTAAGGATTCTGTACATAAATTATTGTCTGACCGGATTTCGCAGTGGAATTTGGAAGAATACGAGATCAAGGAAAGTGAGATTGTCAATCGCATTAACGGTACGCGATTTATTTTCAAAGGCTTGCGTGATCAGGATCCGCAAAAGATTAAGTCTTTGGAAGGTGTTGACATTGCATGGATTGAGGAAGCGCAAACAATTACGAAGAAAAGTTGGGATATTTTGGCACCGACTATTCGTAAGGACGGCTCTGAGATTTGGATCTCAATGAACCGGGAAGAGGAAAATGATCCGCTTTGGGTTGAATTGGCCGCGCATCCGGATGAGCGCACCTTGGTTGTGAAGGTGAATTACTATGATAATCCGTTTTGCCCGGAAGAATTGAAGCTGCAAGCCGCTGCCTCAAAAGCCAAAGACTTTGATGAGTATTTGCATATTTGGGAAGGTGAACCGGTCCAACAAGGCGATAAAAAATTGATCTCTGCGGTGGCTGTCAAAAGAGCCTATGAGACAAAGATCGATAATGAAAATAACTCGGCACCTTTGATTGTCGGTGTGGATCCGGCAAGATTTGGTGATGATAAAACCGCTTTTTGTTGGCGGCGCGGTCGTCAAGCTTATCAGCTCAAAACATATCGCAAGCAATCTACCGTTGATATTGCAAACCTTTTGACAGCGGTGATGCTCGAGGACAAGCCTGCAAGAGTGAATATCGATGCGGGGGGCCTTGGTGCCGGTGTGTATGATATTTTGGTTGATCGCGGTTATGAAAGAATTGTTAGAGCCGTTAACTTTGCGAGCCAAGCGCAAGACAAAGAAAAATATGGCAATCGCCGGGCTGAGATGTGGGCCAGAGTGAATGACTGGCTAAACGCCGAATTGCCGGTCAGTCTGATTGATGATGAGCAATTGCTTTTAACCGATCTGACGGCACCTGAAAAGAAGTATGACAAATTGAGCCGCCTTTTGTTGGAAGCAAAGGACGATATTAAGAAACGGATCGGCCGAAGCACCGACGTCGGTGATGCGTTGGCCTTAACATTTGCCGAAAACTTTTATCCGCAAAACCTGGTGTTTGATGTGGATTATACCGACGATCTGAGTGTCGATGACAATGTTTATTACGATTAATTGGAGAAAAGAAAATGAGTGGAATGTTTAGCAAACCGGAGACACCGGCTATTCAACAAGCTGCCGAAACGCCTGAAATTGTTGATACCTCTGACAAGGTTAGACAAGAGGAAAAAGGCAGAAGAAAACGCCGTGGTGTCGCAAGCCAGATTGTTTCCGGCCAAGATTTGAGCGGTGTTCAAACCACAAAAAAAACATTAGGGGCATAAATGGAAGAAAGAGTTAAATATCTTACAAAACGGCTTTCGACTTTGGAAGAAAAGCGCCGGCCTTTTGAGCCTTATTGGGACAAAGCGGCTGAACTTTGCGCTGTTAATTCCAAGATCTATGTCAAGCGTGAGGATGGCCGGATCATTCAAAAGACTTTTGATGGTACCGCTGTTAATGCGCTTAATACATTTACCGCAAGCATGAAGTCTATTTTGATCCCGACAAATACCAAGTGGAGCCGCTTGAAACCAAGCAATCCGAAAGCTGAGGAAAACGACACCACCAAAAGATATTTGGAATATGTCAATGATTTGCTTTTCAAGATGCGCTATGCACCGGACAGCCGGTTTACTTCTGAAAGCACAACGCAGATCCGCCAGATGGGAATTTACGGTCAGTCACCGTGGTTTGTGGATGATGTGCCGGGGCAAGGCATTAAATATCGTGCAATTGCCATGAATGAAATGTATTGCGATGTCAACCGGGAAAATGTGATTGATGTTGAATACCGCAAATATGAGCTGACTGCAAGACAAGCCGTGCAAGAGTTTGGATCAAGAGCAACCGCTAAAATGATTGAGGCGGCCGATAAAACACCGGATCGTGTGTTTAATTTTCTGCACGCGGTGGAACCAAGAGCTGATCGCAATACAAAAGCTAAGGATTATACATCTTTTGCTTTTGCAAGTTATCATGTCAATCTTGATGACAGCGAGCTTATTTATGAAAGCGGCTATCGCGTTAATCCTTATATGGTGCCGAGATATGAGATTTTGCCCGGATCGGTTTATGGCAATTCTCCGGCATTAAAAGCTTTGCCGGATATTTTGACAATTAATGAGATCGGTAAAACGGCTTTGCGATCCGCACAACTCTCGGCTAATCCGACGTTGTTTGTTTCAAGTGATATTCGAAACGCCTCAAGGATCGGTCAGCCCGGTGCCATTATTAAAGGCGGTTTGGATGCAAACGGTAAGCCTTTGGCCGCACCGTTGCAATATGGCAATAATTTGCAAATTACGCTCGAGATGCAGCAGGCGATCAGAGATATTATTGAAAAAGCCTTTTTGGTGCCGCTGTTCCAAAGTTTGACCGATGTCAAAAATGCGACAGCTTATGAAGTGCAAGAGCGTGTCCAGGAAAAAGCAATGTTGCTCGCGCCGACATCTGAGATGGTATCGGCCGAATGGTTGGTGCCGAATATTCGCCGTGAGTTGGATATTGCGGCCAGTTACGGATATTTGGATGATGTGCCGGACGAGCTGTTTTATGACGGAAGTATTGATATTGAATTTGAAAGTCCTGCCGTGCACATGCAGCAGGCAACATCAATCAACGGTTTGATGGAGTGGTTGTCAAACGTGATCGGCATGGCTCAGGCATCACCTTCGGTTTTGGATATTGTTGATTTTGATAAGGCGGCCAGAGCAATTGCCGATTATAAAGGCGTTTCAACCGAGATTATCCGCACACCGGAACAGGTTAAGGAACTTGGCGATATGCGTGCAAGCCAAGAGCAAGCTGCCGCATTATTGCAAGCTGCACAACCGGTAAGCCAAGCAGCGAAAAACTTTAGCGAGGCTCAA
>Ga0310690_10005042_pt1 | contig 18245 bp, 14 predicted proteins | sample AusTroGonzalo_MG_2_FD_207661 | JGI IMG/M metagenome (GOLD analysis project Ga0310690, IMG submission 207661) | Bovine rumen microbial communities from tropical cattle in Woodstock, Queensland, Australia - Gonzalo_04 (v2) (version 2) | ecosystem: Host-associated > Mammals > Digestive system >...
AGCTTTCGAGGATTGCCATCGAGAAGGCCTTGACGTATGCCTGCTCGTAGGTGCGCTCCGTGGCATGGGTGACGCGGAAATAATAGGTCTCGTTCTCGGCTTTGGGTGTCCGGTTCACCCAGTAGGGCAGACTGGTGTTCTGCCCTACTGCCAAACCGGATGCGGCGAACAGGATGAGGGTCAATAGTGCTTTTCTCATTGCTGGCCGTTCTGGAAATCCTGTTGTTTCTTCATGTATTCCTCGGCATACTTGCGGAACTGGTCGCGGTCAAATTCAGCCTGCAGCTTTTCGTTCTTGCTCAGCCCTTCTGCCAGTTTGTCGACCAAGTCGCCTTTGCGGATTTCGATGGTGTAGAAGGCATTGAAGTTGCCCGTGCGGTCCTGTGACCATTTCTCGCAGGGGTTGTCGGCATCATTCAGGAATCCGTCGACGATATTGGTGAACTCCCCTTCGATAATCTGCTCCATCTCGGCACCCTTTTTGCTGTTCGACATGGTCTTGCTGTAGTCCGTGGCCAGTCCCTTGACTTGGTGGGCCAGACGGTCGCGCATCATCGCTTGGGCAGACTGCAAGGCCATGCGGCGAGCGGAAGCCAAGTCGATGGCTTTGCCAGTACCAAGCTCGCGGAAGAACTCTTTGTCACTGCGGCTCTGGTCGTAGCAGGGCACGTCGACAAAATTTCCCAGAGCTGACTCGGCAGGGCGTTTGTTGGCATTCTCGATGCTGTCGAGGACACGCTGACGTTCCATCTCGCGTTTCTTCTGCTGGAATTCCCATTCTGCCTTTTCTGCGGCTTTTCTTTCTTTGCGGGTCTGAGCCATTGCGGGGTTGCAAACCATCACCGACATGGCAATCACCATGACGGAAAGAGCAAATTGAATCTTTTTCATAGTTGTAAGTGTTTTATGGGTTAATACTTATTGGTTCTATAGGCAATAAAAAAATCGTGGACCCTTCTTATTGCTCTTGAGGTGTTCCACGACCTGCACTCCTATAAGTAAAGCCCACGATACTCACGTGGGCGTTTACTGCCTTACTCGGAGTGCTTGATTTGTGGAACTTTCAAGAGCTTCCGTAAGCGTAAACGCTTTCGTCTATGTCTTAATGATTATCTCTATCTGTTTCTTGTTGTGTGTGTTTTAATGTTTCTACATGTGCAGCAGAGCTGCGTTTGTCGGTGCAAATATACGAACTTTTTCCGATATGGCAAAAAAAATAAGGTGGCCCTGCCGAATAGCGGGGCCACCTTATTATAATATATGTAGGAGCGACTATTTGGTGGAGATGACCAGATAGCGGGTCTGCTCCCAGAACTTGGCGGGGTTGAGGATGCGGAGGTAGGCAACGGTGCGGCTGTCGTTCTCGTCCATGACCAGCTCGTAGCTGTTCTCGGGATGCTTGGAGACGACCTTGGCTTTGCGCATGTTGACGGTGATGGTAGTCACCTTGGTGCGGTCAATCTCGGTGAAGCGCTCGAGGGCCATGTCGTTGAGGGTGCCCTGGCGACGGCCGATGCCGATGAAGCCGCCTTCCTTGTTGACGATGCCGGCGTCGCGGAGGTCTTTATAGGTGCCGACGACATAGAAGGCGCGGTTGGCCTCGGCGGTCTGGAGGTTGATGTACTGCTCTTTCTCCTGGTTGGCGGCGGTGAGCTCGCTGACATCCTGGTTGAGCTTCTGGATCATAGCCTTGCTGTTCTCAAGCTCGGTGAGGAGTTCGCTGATGCGGCTCTCCTGCTCGGCGATACGCTGTTCGTAGAGCTTCACAGTCTCGGCCAGCTGGCTGTTCTCCTTGCCTTTCTTGGCGAGCTGGGCCTGGAGGCTGGCGATTTTCTGCTTGTTGGCGGCCATCAGGCTCTCAATGCTGGTGAGGTGGCCTCTGATTTGGCTCTTGACGTTGGCCTGGCCTTCCTGATTGTTCTGGCGCAACTGCTGCACGCTGTTGTAGCTGGCGTTGATGGCTGCCAGGTTTTCCTCAATCTGGTTGAGGGTTGCGTAGAGCGAATCCATCTCGGTGTCTTTGGCGTCAATGACGGAGATGAGGGAATCGTTGGCCTTGAGCAGCGCGTCGCGCTCGCTCTTGTAGCAGGAGGTGAACATCGTGGCCACCACTGCCAAACTGAGAACCATTACTATTTTCTTCATGTCTTTTAAGGTTTATTAGTTATACTTTTTTCTGTGTTCGGGCAATAAATTCTTTTATTTGCGTTAATGTGGGAAACGGCATTATTGTCTATTTATTGCCCCGTATTGTATAAAGAAATCATAATAAATCTTAAATTCACCATCTGAACACATGAAAAGAATCACCAAATCCCTCCTGCTAATGACCGCCATCCTTGCCACCGCCCCCGCCGCGGGCCAAAATCCCCTTCTGGAGAAATGGAACACGCCGCACCAGACGCCGCCGTTTAGCCAGATACGCAACGAACATTACGCCCCCGCCATGCGCGAGGCCATCCGCCGTGCCGAGGCGGAAGTCGACCGCATTGCCGCCCAGAAGTCCAAGCCCACCTTCGTCAACACCATCGAGGCCCTCGAACGCAGTGGAGAGGAGGTGGAACGCATCTCCGGTGTGCTCTTCAACCTCAACGAGTGCAATACCAACCCCGAGATGCAGCAGATTGTCATGGAACTCTCGCCCGAACTGACGCGCTACGGCAACCGCGTGAGCATGAACGAGAAACTCTTCGCACGCGTGAAGGACCTCTATGACCGTCGCGAGACACTCGCGTTGACAGTGGAACAGTCCACCCTGCTGGAGGACACCTATAAGAGCTTCATCCGCAACGGCGTGGGCCTGCAGGGCGATGCCCGCAAACGTTTCGCCGAAATCTCCGAGCGTCTGGGTGTCCTTTCGCAGCAGATGAACCAGAACGTCCTGGCCGACAACAACGACTACACACTCCACATTACCAACGAGAAGGACCTCGCAGGTCTGCCCGCCACGGCCGTTGCTGCCGCCCGCCAGGAGGCACAGGAGCGCGGCCTCGAAGGCTGGGTATTCACGCTGGCCTACCCCTCCTTCGGACCCTTCCTGACCTACGCCGACAACCGCGACCTGCGCGAGCAGATATGGCGCGCCTACAACAGTCGCGGCAACCGTGGCAACGCCAACGACAACAATGCCGTCATCCGCGAGATTGTGGCCCTGCGCCTCGAAATGGCACAGTTGCTGGGCTACAAGACCTACAGCGAGTATGTGCTGAGCAACCGCATGTGCGAGACCCCCGCCGAGCTGGAGAAATTCTTCGGCCAGTTGAAGGAGGCCGCCCTCCCCGCCGCCAACAGGGATTTCGAGATGGTCTCGGAGTATGCCCACAAGCATGGTGCGGTAATGCCCCTGCAACGCTGGGACTTCAGCTACTGGGCAGAGAAACTCAAGCAGGAGATGTTCGAGTTCGACGAGGAACTCCTGCGTCCTTATTTCCCGTTAGAGCGTGTGCGTCAGGGCATCTTCGACCTTTACGGCCGCCTCTACGGCCTCTCGTTCAAGGAGAACAGCAAGATTGACGTCTACCACCCCGACGTGAAGGTCTACGAGGTCTACGACGGCAAGCGCTTCATGGGCGTCCTCTACCTCGACATGCACCCGCGCGCCAGCAAGCGCAGCGGTGCCTGGATGACCGAGTTCCGCGGACAGAGCAACATGGGTGGCCGCGAGGTGCGCCCCCTCATCCAGGTGGTCTGCAATTTCTCCAAGCCCGTGGGTGACGAGCCTGCCCTGCTCTCCTTCGACGAGGTGGAGACCTTCATGCACGAGTTCGGCCATGCCATGCATGGGATGCTGACTGACTGCACCTACCCCAGCGTGTCGGGCACCAACGTGAAGCGCGACTTCGTCGAACTCCCCTCTCAGGTGATGGAGAACTGGTGCTACGAGTCGGAGTTCCTCAACACCTTCGCCAAGCACTACCAGACGGGCGACACTGTGCCGGGCGAATACATCCGCAAAATCAAGGCCGCCGAGAAGTACCTCGCCGGATGGTACTGCGTGCGCCAGTTGAGCCTGGGACTGGTCGACTTCGCTTTCCACAGTCTCGAGAAACCTTTCGAGGGCAAGGTGGAGGACTTCGAGCGCCAGCAGATGCTCGAACTGCTGCCCGAGGTGAAAGGGGCCAACACCAGCACGGCGTTCACCCACATCTTCGCCGGAGGTTATGCCTCGGGCTACTACGGCTACAAGTGGGCCGAGGTGCTGGATGCCGACGCCTTCTCGAAGTTCAAGCAGAACGGCATCTTCGACAAGAAGACCGCCGAGGCTTTCCGCCGCGAGATTCTCTCGCGTGGCGGCACCGAGCACCCCGCCGTACTCTTCCGCCGCTTCATGGGCCGCGACGCCGACATCAAGGCATTCATGGAGCGCAGCGGCTTCAAAAACTAAAAGGTAAAAACTAAAAGGGCGGCAGCCGCCTATAGCCACTATAGGCACTATAGCTACTATACAACAAAACCAATGAACGAAATCTACGCAAAACAGATACTCAAGATATTTGCCAACAACCCGTTTGACACCTTCAACCACAAGCAGGTCTCCTCGCGCGTGGGTGCCCACGACAAGGGCACGCGCCAGCTGGTGCTGGCCACGATGCAGGAGATGGCCGAGGAAAAAATCCTCGTGGAGGACCCGAACGCCCGCGGCAAATACAAGATGAACCCCAAATACATCAACGACGACCTCTTGCCGCAGAACTACATTGTCGGCACCATCGACATGAAGCAGGGCGGCAAGGCATACGTCATCCCGAAGAATGACAACGGAAGCGACGAGGATATCCTCATCAAGCCTGGCGACACCCGCCACGCCCTCCACGGCGACACGGTGAAGGTGCGCATGTTCCCCCAGCGCAAGATGCACAAGCCCGAAGGGCAGGTGGTCGAGGTACTGGAGCGAGCCCGCACCCGCTTCGTGGGCGTCATCCAACGCCAGGACCGTTTCGCCTTCATGGTCAGCGACAACCGCACCATGACGGTGGACATCTTCATCCCCCTCAGCGACCTGGCAGGTGCCGAGAACGGCGAGAAGGTACTTGTCGAGATGACCGAATGGCCCGAACAGATGAACAACCCCGTGGGGCGCGTCATCAAGCGCCTCGGCCGTCCGGGCGACAACAACGTCGAGATGCAGTCCATCCTGGCGGAATACGCCTTCCCCCTCGACTTCCCCGCCGAGGCGGAGGCCGAGGCCGAGAAGATACAGCAACCCACGGAGAAGGACCTCGAAGGCCGCAAGGACTTCCGCGGCGTGACCACCTTCACCATCGACCCCGCCGATGCCAAGGACTACGACGACGCCCTCTCGTTCCGCGCCATGAAGAACGGCAACTACGAGGTGGGCGTGCATATCGCCGACGTGTCGCACTATGTCAAGCCCGGCACCGCCCTCGACCGTGCCGCCTACGAGCGCGGGACAAGTGTCTACCTCGTCGACCGCACCATCCCCATGCTCCCCGAGAAACTCTGCAACGGCGTCTGCTCACTGCGTCCCCACGAGGACAAACTCTGCTTCAGCGTGGTCATGGAAATCACCCCCGAGGCCAAGGTGGTGAAGCAGTGGTTCGGCAAGACCGTCATCAACAGCGACCGCCGCTACTCCTACGAGGAGGCGCAGGAGATTATAGAAAATGGGGAATTAGGAATGAGGAATGAGGAATTGACTGCCGCGGCCATCCTTGAGTTGCACAAGCTCGCCACCATCCTCCGCCGACAGCGCTATGCCGACGGGGCCATCAATTTCGAGAGCCAGGAGGTGAAGTTCATCCTCGACGAGAATGCCAAGCCCATCGGTGTCTATGTCAAGGAGTCGAAGGAGGCCAACTGGCTCATCGAGGAGTTCATGCTCCTTGCCAACCGCCTCGTTGCCGAAAAAGTCGGCAAGACTAGTACAACTAGTGCTACTAGTAAGACTAGAAGCCCCCGCACCTTCGTCTACCGCGTCCACGACGAGCCCAACCCCGAGAAGCTCAACACCTTCGTCGAGTTCGTCTCCAAGCTGGGCTTCAAGATGCGCCTCGGCTCGCGCCAGGCCCTGGCCTCGTCCTACAACAACCTCTTCGCCTCCATTGCGGGGCGCGGCGAGGAGCACATGATCGACTCCATTGCCATCCGCACCATGGCCAAGGCCGTCTACAGCACCCAGAATATCGGCCACTATGGCCTCGGCTTCAAATACTACACCCACTTCACCTCCCCTATCCGCCGCTACCCCGACCTTATGGTGCACCGCCTCCTTGAGCGCTACCTCCACGGCGGTGCCTCCGTCAGCGCCGACGAGTACGAGGAGTACTGCCAGCACTGCTCCCTCATGGAGAAACGGGCCTCCGACGCCGAGCGCGCCAGCGTCAAGTACAAGCAGGCCGAGTTCCTCGGCGACAAGATTGGCGAGGTCTTCCCGGCACTCATCTCGGGTGTCAGCAAGTGGGGCTTCTACGCCGAAATCGAGGGCAACAAATGCGAGGGCATGATACCCATCGGCAGCCTCAAGGACGACTACTACATGCTCGACGAAGACAACTACCAGATCATCGGCCGCCGCACCGGCAAGGCATACAAGCTGGGTATGCCTGTCACCATCCGCGTCAAGGGCGTCGACATGATCAAGAAACTCATCGACTTCGACCTCGTCGAGGAGCACGAGCTGCGTCCCTTAGGTCATCACGAAAAGCCAAAGCGGTCATCAAAGTCCAAGAAAGAGTCCCATCCCAAGAAGGCATCTAAGTCCAAGAAAGACTCCGCCAAAGGAAAGAAAGCCAAGCCCCGCAAGAAATCTTGACGGGGCTTTTTCTTGTATATCCGGAAAAAGTCGTATCTTTGCCTCGGATACAAAATGCCAGGGGTGCTTGATAACCCCCTTTGACAAAACAAGATATGACACTAAAGAACAAGCAGGTGAGTGTGCTTTTTATGCTTTTGGTGGCACTCTTCACCCTCTGCCTGACGGCAGCAAACCTCTTCGCGACAAAGCAAATCACCGTGGGGCCGGTGAATTTCACGGGTGCCCTGCTGGTGTTTCCTATCAGCTACATCATCAACGACGTGGTGGCCGAGGTCTACGGCTTCCGGCGCGCCCGGCTACTCATCTGGCTGGCATTCGGTATGAATTTCTTCTTCGTGCTGATGGGCGCCCTGGTGGATGTCATCCCGGGGGCCGACTGGTGGCAGGCGACACCGGCGGGCCAGGGCTTCCACGCCATCTTCGGCCTCGCGCCGCGCATCGTGGTGGCCTCCTTCCTGGCCTTCCTCGTGGGTTCCTTCGTCAACGCCGCCGTCATCTCGCGGATGAAGGTGCGCTCCCGCGGCCGCCGCTTCCCCCTGCGGGCCATCGTCAGCACCATCCTCGGTGAGGCATGCGACTCCATCATCTTCTTCCCCATCGCGTTGCTGGGCATCGTGCCGCTGGAGCAGATGCCCCTGTTCGTCCTCTGGCAGGTGACGCTCAAGACGCTCTACGAAATCATCATCCTGCCCGTCACGGTGCGGGTGGTGAGGTATGTGAAGCGCGTGGAGGCGACCGACGTGTTCGACATCAACATCAAGTACCGATTATTCAAGTAGCCATGAGCAGAGAAAGAGAAGAATTGCAGCAACTGGGGCGCCCAACGCCCTATACCTTCAACTACACCCCCGAAGTGTTGGAGGCTTTCGACAACCAGCACCCCGACCGCGACTATTGGGTGCAGTTCAACTGTCCCGAGTTCACCTCGCTGTGTCCCATCACCGGGCAGCCCGACTTTGCCGAGATACGCATCCTCTACATCCCCGACATCAAGATGGTGGAGAGCAAGAGTCTCAAGCTCTACCTCAATTCGTTCCGCAACCACGGCGACTTCCACGAGGACTGCATCAACATCATCCTCGACGACCTCGTGCGCCTCATGCAGCCCCGCTATATCGAGGTGACAGGCATCTTCGTCCCTCGCGGCGGCATCAGCATCTACCCCTACGTCAACTACGGCAAGCCCGGCACCAAGTACGAGCAATTGGCCGAGCAGCGGCTGGCGGCCTATCGGCCCATCGGCCACGAGGGTGTATAACGCATGTAGATGCCAAAGGCAATGTCGAGGTGGCGGCGCGGCAGGTCGTAATATGCCTCGGCGTCCGCCCCGATGCCGAAGTCGGCAGTGAAGACATGTTCGAGGGCCAGGCGTGCTGTTGCCATGCGCCGTTCCGGCTCGCAGAAATCGGGGTCGTCCCAGCTGACACATTGGAACATGTAGCTGCCCCGCGGGGCGATGTACTGGTGTCCCATCCAATAGCCTGCGCTGCCCAACAGGTGGAAATCCCCCTTGCGGAGTTCGGCGGTCATCTGTGGCCAGAACCCGTAGCCTTCTTTGTATGCCAGCAGGGGAGTGGGGGAGACGTCCTGGTAGAAGAAGAAGGGAGAGGAGAGTTGAAAGTTAATAGTTGAGAGTTGAAAGTTAAGAGTGAGGCCGACGCTTTCGGTGAAGAGGGACTGGATGCAGGTGTCGAGAGCCGAGAACTGGCCGCCGCGGTGGCTTCCGAGAAAGGAGAAGGGGATGGAGAGTTGGAAATGTTTGCTGTCGATGGGGGTGATGACGTTGGAGGAGGCGAGGGTGAACCGTTCCTGGTCCATCTGCCACGGCTCGAGGAGGTTCTCCCAATGGAGCCAGGTGTCCGTGCGCCAGCGCAACGGCTTGAGGTAGGCCAGCAGCTGCACGCCTTCCTCCTGATGGGCGTAGATGTACCGCTCGCGGTCGAACATGGGCTCGTAGAGGCCGTGGGAGAGTCCTCCATAGAGGGTACCCATGACGATGCGGAGGTCTGGGCTGGGCGTGCATTCCAGCCGCACGAGGGGTTGCCACGTGTGGAGGCCCTTGTATCCGGCGGCACCAGCGAGGTGGAGGCCGACGGTGGCGTGGCCGACGGTGCCGATGTGGCGGTTGAGGGTCGGCTCGGCGAAGAAACCTGTGGCGGTGTACCCCGGTGTCTGGGGAATGAAGAACTCGGCGTCGCGCAGGAAGGTGGTGAGGTCGAGGCTGGCGTACCATCCGCTGCTGTCGGCGGTCTTCAGAAAAGGCTTTTGGCCGGGTGTCCCGGCAGACATAATAAGGATGTCCAACTCATGCTGTTGGGCATGGGCTGGACATCCGAGGCAAAGACTCCAGAGAAGGAGTATTAATCGACGACGAACTTGCATGCGCTGCCGTTGAGGCGGTAGAAGTAGGTGCCTGCGGGATAGTTGCGCACGTCGAGGCGGTACTCCTGGGTACCGGCGGGCACGACGATATTGTCGACCATCTTGCCGTCAATGCTGTAGACGGCCATGCGCATGTTGTACTCATAGCCGGAGGGAATCATCAGGTACTCCGTGGCGGGGTTGGGGTAAGCCGTCGCGGTGCTGAACTCGGTGTTATCCTCGATTCCGGCGTTGTTGGGGTAGATGTTGTAGACCATGGCGTGACCCGAATTGAAGGTATAGCCGCCAGCGGTCTCAACGCTGGAGATAGGCGCGAGGGTGAAGTAGCCGTCGCTGCTGCCTCCCCAGCCCCAATTGACATAGAAGCGTTTGCTGTTGCTGGGATCGCAACCGGAGATGACAAAGGCGTGTCCGGCAGCGTCACGGCCGGTGCCTTGGCTGTCGGAGCCGCTGTAGTAGACGGGGCGGGCATTATTCTCAATCTCGGTGTGCAGCAGGGTAATCCACGAGGCGTCCTGGTTGGTGCTGGGGCGTGATTTGTATATGGCATTGTCGTAGCGGAAGTATTTGAGGGCATCGGGGACTCTCTCGCTGACGGCGCCGCTGCCGTCGACACCCCAGCTCATCCTGACGGTGACACCGCAGGCGAAGCTCAACTTGCCGATAGCGCGGATCTTGTTGTATTCGCTGCGTGCGGTGATGGAGTTGGGCATGCTGTCGAAGACGAACTTGTTGCTGTCGAGGGTGAACTTGTACTTGATGGCCTGGTTGCTCCAGGTGGTTGTGGCGGTGTGCCAGTTGCGGACGCTATGGTCGGTGAGGCCACCCACGGTGGGGTATTTCCAGTAGTGGATTATCATGGCCATAGCCGTTGCCACGCATCCGGTAAGGCAGTGCTGATTTCCCTGCATGGGGCAGAAGCGGTTGTAGGGGTCTTCCTGGCTCCAGCGAGCCTTCACGAGGTAGGTGGCCTTGCTGAGGTCGGCGACGGGGCGGTAGGTATGCTCCACCAGTTCTTTCCATGCCTTGGCGACCTCGTTGGTGGCCGTGGCGTTGTTGTTCTGGTTCTCGGACACGAGCTTGGCGTAGCTCTCCAGCAGGTAGCGGCAAGCGGGAGGCATGCTCTCGGAGTCCAGTCTGCCGGTGGGGGCGTAGGCCAGGATGGGCTCGACACCGTCGCAGGCGGAGACCACCACATAACCGCCGTCCTCGACATTGAAGGCATAGACTGCGGGGATGCAGAGGGTGGGGTTGTCGAATTGTTCGGCCAGCACGAGTGCTTCGGGGGCCACGGGGGCCTTGGCAGCAGTCATCTGGGCGAAGAAGAAAGCACCTGCCTGACGGGCGGTCTGGAGGTCCACATTTTCGGCTTTTGCCGTCCCCATCATCAAGACGAGGAGCGCCAGAGCGAGGGTAAAGAGCTTGTTTTTCATTGTCTTCTGTGTGTTTGTATGTCTATAATGCGTTTGTTTTCCAAAAGGCAAAGATACGACTTTTTTTTTACTTATGCGTTTTTGGCTGCGAGTTATGAGTTTTTAAGGAGCGAGGAGAAAGAAGAGTCCGAGGCCGATATAATTGCCCACCATGTAGCCGATGAGGCCGATGGTGATGCCCGGGACGATGACGTCTTTGTTGCCCAGCAGGCCCGCTACCATAGGCACGAAGGGTGGTGAGTTGACAAGGGTCACGGAGGTGGTGAGCGTCAGGTCGCTGTCGAGTTTGACGAGGCGGGCGAAGAGTATCTGTAGGATGAGGGAACCGAAGATGACGAAAGAGATGTAGGCGAGGATGTTGAGGCTGCCGCCGAGGTCCATCTGGCGCACGTCGCAAGCGTTGGCAATGGAGAAGCAGAAGACGTAGATGAAGTAGAGGCCCATGGTGAAGGAACGCGACTGCTTGGAAGGGTCCTCCGGCTGGGTGGCGCGGCGCACAAAGGGGAGGAACGAAGCTCCCACAGAGAGGGTGGTGAGGATGAGGATGAGCATGGGGGTGGCGATGTCTTCCGGGAAGAGTGTGGAAGCCATGTAGGCTCCGGCGGCGATGACGAGGGTGACGGCGAGGGGGATGAGGATGGAGGAGATACGAGTGGGACTAGTAGCACTAGTGGAACTAGTAACACTAGTGGCACTAGTGTAGTTAGGCGGAGGTAGGAGTTTGCGGAAAACGGGGCGGCCGAAGAGGATGACGAAGACGAGGTAGAGGCCGGTGACGATGAGGTCGTAGGAGGTGATGAAGAGGTATGTGGCTTGGTCCATGTCGACACCGCGGGCGATGGCTCCCATGTTGGGGATGCCGCCGGTATAGATGCCCACGGAAACAGCGCATATCTGTGCGAAGTGTTTGGGGTCTTGTCCGTTGCGGAAGAGGAAGAAGCCTGCCACTGTGACGATGAGGATGGCGGTGATGCCGCTGAAGAAAGCCTTCAGCGTGCCTGCCGCCGACCAGTTGCGCAGGTTGCACGACATGAGCATCAGCGGGATGGCCAGGAGGATGCAGAGGTTGCCGACGGTCTCGTTGAGGGCTGTGGAATTTGAGATGAGCGAGGTGAGGTTTGCGACGAGAAGGCCGATGACGTAGAGGACCGCCATGGGGCTGACCTTGTCAATCCACGTCCATTTGCGGGCGAGGAGCATGACGGCAAGAGGAACACCGAGGAGGTAAACAAGATATAGAATGGATGACATCTTTTTGAGCTTTGAGTATTAAGTTTTGAGTTTTGAGTGGGCTGCCGCGACCTGCGTAGCCACTTAAAACTCACAGATTACAGCTTACAGCTTTCGACAGTTCTTCCTTGAGGTATTGGGCGGTGTAGTTGTCGGGTTGCTGGGCGAGGGCTTCGGGGGTGCCTTCGAAGACGACCTGTCCGCCGGCACGGCCGCCGTCGGGTCCCATGTCGATAATCCAGTCGGCTACCTTGATGACATCCATGTTGTGTTCGATGACGAGGACGCTGTTGCCCTTGTCCACCAGGCGTTGCAGCACGTCGAGCAGCACGCGGATGTCCTCGAAATGGAGTCCCGTGGTGGGTTCGTCGAGAATGTAGAGGGTGTTGCCCGTTTCGGGGCGCGCCAGCTCGGTGGCGAGCTTGATGCGCTGGGCCTCGCCGCCGCTGAGGGTGGTGGACTGTTGTCCGAGGGTGATGTAGCCGAGGCCGACCTCCTGCACGGTCTTCAGTTTGCGGTAGATGCGGGGGTGCGACTCGAAGAACTCCACGGCCTCGTCGACGGTCATGTCGAGTACGTCGGCGATGCTCTTGCCCTTGTATCGAATCTCGAGGGTCTCGCGGTTGTAGCGCTTGCCGTTGCAGACCTCGCAGTTGACGTAGACGTCGGGGAGGAAGTTCATCTCGATGGTGCGGACGCCCGCGCCCTTGCAGTGCTCGCAGCGGCCGCCGCTGACGTTGAAGGAGAAGCGGCCGGGCTTATAGCCGCGGATGCGCGCCGCGGGCAGTTGGGTGAAGAGCTGGCGTATCTCGTCGAAGACGCCCACGTAGGTGGCGGGATTGCTGCGGGGAGTGCGCCCGATGGGCGACTGGTCTATCTCGATGACCTTGTCGATATTCTCGATGCCCGTGATGCTGCGGTAGGGCAGGGGGGCTTTCTGGGCGTGGAAGAAATGCTGGTTGAGGATGGGGTGGAGCGTCTCGTTGATGAGGCTGCTCTTGCCGCTTCCGCTGACACCCGTGACGCAGACAAAGCGTCGCAGGGGGATGTCGAGGGTGGCATCCTTGAGGTTGTTTCCGGTGGCGCCGGTGAGGACAAGGTGCTCACAATCCGCCACCGGTCTCCGCACGGGGATGGGGATATCCTTGATGCGCTTGAGGTAGTCGAGGGTGAGGGTGTGCTCCTTGGCGTCGAGGAGTTGCTGGTGGGTGCCGGCGAAGATGATTTTGCCGCCGTGCACACCCGCGCCGGGGCCGATGTCGACGAGGTAGTCGGCGCTGAGCATCATGTCGCGGTCGTGCTCGACGACGATGACGCTGTTGCCGAGGTCGCGGAGTTCCTTGAGGGCATCTATCAGGCGGCGGTTGTCGCGCTGGTGGAGGCCGATGGAAGGCTCGTCGAGGATGTAGAGCACGTTGACGAGTTTGGCGCCTATCTGTGTGGCGAGGCGGATGCGCTGCGACTCTCCTCCCGAAAGGGAACTGCTGCTGCGGTTGAGGGAGAGGTAGCCCACGCCGACATTGATCATGAAGCGGGTGCGGTTGAGAATTTCGCGCAGAATCTCGTGCGCCACGGTGCGTTGCTGCGGTTCGAGACGCTCCTCGAGGTGTTCGAGGCGGGCGTAGAGTTCGAGGAGGTCCATCTCTGCCATTTGGCCGATGTGGAGCCCGTCGATGAGGAAGGCGAGGCTTTCGGGCTTGAGGCGGTAGCCGTGGCATTCGGGGCAGGGGACGGTGTTCATGAAGGTGGCGGCCCATTTCTGGAGGGCTGGCGAACTTTCGTCCGACCCCAGCTGCATGATATAGTTGACGATGCCCTGGAAGCTGTTGCCGTGGCTCATCTCGTAGGCATCCTCCATGCCGGTGAAGTTGGAGGTGCCATAGAGGATGGTGTTCATGGCGTCCTCGGAGAAGCCCTCGACGGGGTCGTCGATGGTGAAATGGTAGTAGCGTCCGAGGTTCTCGAGCTTGCGGTAGAGGTAGTTGGTGGGGCTATATTTGCCGATGACTTCGAAGGCGCCGTCGCGGATGCTCTTCGTGGGGTCGGGGATGAGCTTGTCGAGGTTTATCTGGGCAATCTTGCCGAGGCCGTTGCATTTGGGACAGGCGCCGTAGGGCGAGTTGAACGAGAAGGTGTTGGGTTCCGGTTCGGGGTAGGAGTGGCCCGTGGCGGGGTCCATGAGCAGGCGGCTGTAGTAGGCGGGCTTGGCCAGCGGCGTGTTTTCCAGCACCATGAGGACGCCCTTGCCCTGCTTGAAGGCGGCGCGCACGGCCTCCTTGAGGCGGTCGGTGTTTTTTCCCACGCGGACGCGGTCGATGACCAATTCGATGTCGTGGGTCTTGTAGCGGTCCACCTGCATGTTGTAGGTCAGTTCCTTGATTTCGCCGTCCACGCGCACGCGCAGGTATCCTTTTTTTGCCACCTGGGCAAAGAGTTCGCGGTAGTGGCCCTTGCGGCTCTTGACCAGGGGGGCGAGGATGACGACATCCTTGCCGTCGTACTGCTCGGTGATGAGGTGGAGAATCTGCTCCTCGGTGTATTTCACCATGCGCTGGCCGCTGACGTGCGAGTAGGCCACGCCGGCGCGGGCATAGAGGAGGCGCACGAAGTCGTAGATTTCCGTCACCGTCCCCACCGTCGAGCGGGGGTTCTTGTTGGTGGTCTTCTGCTCGATGGAGATGACGGGGCTGAGACCTGTGATGCTGTCGACGTCGGGGCGCTCGATGTTGCCGATGAAGTGGCGCGCGTAGGCCGAGAAGGTCTCCATATAGCGGCGCTGCCCTTCGGCGTGGATGGTGTCGAAGGCGAGGCTGCTCTTGCCGCTGCCACTGAGGCCGGTGAAGACCACCAGCTGGTTGCGGGGAATGTCGATGTCGACATTCTGCAGGTTGTGTTCGCGGGCTCCGAGTATCTCAATCATAACGATGTCACTGGGCTGGTGTCGCGATGGCCGTGGGTGAGGGTGCGGTAGAGGGTGCCCTTATCCACGGGCATATTGAGGGTGTAGCTCTTGCCGGTCTTGTTGGTGATGTGGTCGGTGAGGAGCCAGGGATTGAGGGTGCGTACCATACGGTAGGAGGTGCCGTTCTGCTTGGCCACCTGGTAGAGGTCGATGTTCTTCCCCTCGACGGTCACGGTGCGTGTGGGAATAGGCGGGAAGAGGTCGCAGCGGCGCAGGTGGTAGCCGTAGCGTGCGGGGTTCTGCATTATCGTCTTCATGGCGAGGATGCGGTAGACGTAGCGCGAGGTCTCGGTGTTGAGCAGCAGGTCGTAGTAGCTCTTGGTGCTTTGCAGGTCCATGCGCTTGTTGAGGCCGTTCTCGCCGCAGTTGTAGGCCGCCGCGGCGGCGGTCCAGCTGCCGAAGCGGTTGTAGAGGCTCTTGAGGAAGCGGCAGGCCGCCTCGGTCGAGGCCACGAGGTCGTTGCGCATGTCGATTTCGTCGTTCACCTCCAGCCCGTAGGCGGTGCCGGTGCTCTTGATGAACTGCCAGAAGCCCTGCGCCTTGGCGGGCGAGGTGGCGTTGGTCAGAGCGCTCTCTATGACGCAGAGGTATTTGAAGTCGTCGGGGATGCCGTTCTTTTTGAGGATAGGCTCGATGACGGGGAAGAACCGTCCGGCGCGTTTGAAGCACATCACCGTGGCCGACTGGCGGTACATGTTCACCACCAGTTCGTTGTCCAGGGCCTCGCGCACATAGTAGGTCTCCATCGGTACCCGTTCTCCGGCGAAGGTGAGGGTGTCGGGCAATGGGGGTGCATAGACGTGGTAGTCGGCCATGACGGCGCGTTGGAGCAGCGCCTCACTGTCCTCTTTCTTGGTGGCGAAGATGAAAGCCTCGCCGGCGATGGCCAGCGAAGCAAGGATGATGGCGGCGATGGAAAGGCGTTTCAAGTTTTGAGTTTTAAGTTTTAAGTTTTGAGTAGTAAGTGGTGCGGCAGCCACTTAAAACTCACAGCTCACAGCTTACAGCTTTCAATGATTATCATTGCAATTTCTTTTTTGCTCAGCAGGGGTGTCTCGTGACGGGAGCCGTCGCGGCCGAGGATGGTGACGCGGTTGGTGTCGACGCCGAAGCCTGCACCCTTGTCGCGGAGCGAGTTGAGGACGATGTAGTCGAGGTTCTTCTTCTCCAGCTTGCGGCGGGCGTTGGCCTCCTCGTCATCGGTCTCGAGGGCGAAGCCTATGAGCCGCTGGTCGTCGCGTTTCATGCCGCCCAGGGTGGCGAGGATGTCGGGGTTCTGCACCAGGTGGAGGGTCATGCCCTCGTCGCCCTGTTTCTTGAGCTTGTGGTCGGCGGTGTGGTCGGGTCGGTAGTCTGCCACGGCGGCGGAGAGGATGGCGGCGGCGCAAGAGGGGAAGAGGTTGGTGGCGGCGTCGTACATCTCGCGGGCGGACTCGACGCGGGTGACGTTGATATGTTGAGACGTCGAGGTGGTGAGATGGGTTGGACCCGTCACCAGCTCGACGCCGTAGCCTTTCTCGGCCAGCGCCTCGGCCAGGGCGAAGCCCATCTTGCCCGACGAGTAGTTGCCGATGAAGCGCACGGAGTCAATCCGCTCGTAGGTGGGACCGGCGGTGACGAGCACCTTTAATAATGAGGAATTAGGAATGAGGAATGAGGAATTATTTGACGCGTCAGCCGAATTCCTAATTCCTAATTTCTCATTCCTAATTGCCAAGGCTATCTCCTCAGGCTCCGCCATGCGGCCGGGACCCGTGGCGCCACAGGCCAGCTCGCCCTCGGCGGGGGGGATGATGTTCACCCCGCGGGCCTGGAGGGTTGCGAGGTTCTGCTGCACGGCGGGGTGCTCCCACATGTCGGTGTTCATGGCTGGGGCCAGGAACAGGGGCTTGTGGCTGAAGGCCAGGAGGAGGGTGCTGAGGGCATCGTCGGCGATGCCCGCGGCCAGTTTGCCGATGCAGTTGGCTGTGGCGGGAGCCACCACCATCATGTCGCCCCAGTCCTTCAGGGCAATGTGTTCTGTGTTGCGTTCATTGGCGGGAGCGAAGAGCTCGGAGTACAGCCGGTGGCCTGAAACCGTCTCCAGCGTCAGCGGCGTGACGAACTCCAGGGCGTGCCGCGTGGCCACGCAGGTCACGTCGTGCCCCTGCTTCTTCAGCAGGCGCACGAGTTGCGGTGCCTTGTAGGCCGCAATGCCTCCCGTGATGCCGACGATGACGCGCATTTATTTCTTCTCGGCGATAATCTTGTTCTCCAGCTCCTCAATCCGCTTCTGCTGCTGGTCCTCCTTGGCGGGGTTGCGGTAGTAGAGCTTGTGGTCCAGGTACTCCTCGGTGGCCTCAAGCACGGGCTTGGGGCGCTGCTCGAACTGGCGCACGATGTCGATCTGCTCGCGGTTCTCGAAATACTCGTCCATCGAGTCGCCGGTGTTGAACTCCTCAATCTTCTTGTGGAGTTCCTTCTTCTCGTCGACGGCAATCTGGTTGGCGCGTTTGGTCAGCACGGCGACGGTCTCGTAGATGTTCTCGGTCATGTCGCTGAAGAGGGCCGTGTTGCGGGTCACCGTGGTGTTGGAGATTTTTTTCTTGGTTTCTTCCATTATGTTTTTCTTTTTTTAGTTTTTTCCTTTTAGTTTATTTTTGCCAGTGCGGCGCGGGTCTTGGTGTAGATTTTCTGTGCCTCGTCGAGGAACTTCGAATCCTGGAAGGAGGTGGCGAAGCGGTCGAAGTCGTTGATAACCTGCTGGAGTCGCTCCCGCTGCTTCTCCTCGGTGCTGTTGATGCCGTACTCGTAGCTGCTGGCCAGCATGTAGAACATGGCCTTCTCCTTGTAGGGCGAGTCGGGGTATTCGTTCAGGAATCGGCCCAGCGAGACGTATGCGGCGTTGTACTGCTCGGTCTCGTAATAGTTGTAGGCTATCTCGTAAGCCTTGCGCATCAGCTTGCCGCGCAGTTCGTCGAGGTACTGGTTGATTTCGGGCACATGGGTGCTCTGGGGGTAGCGCTCCACATACGACTCGAAGGCCGCGATGGCCTCTTTGGTCTGCTGCTGGTCGAGGTTGTATTCCGGCGACTCGTAGTATTTGCACATGGCCGAGAGGAACAGCGCTTCTTCGGCCTTCTCGCTGTAGGGGTAGCGCTTGTAGAAGTTCTTGAACTGATAGCCTGCAGTGAAGTAGTCCTTGATGTTCATCAGTGCCGTCGAGTAGCGCCAGGCGATGTCCTCGGCGTGTTCCTTGCCGTGGTACTGCACGAAGAGATTTTCGAACAGTTGTATGGCCTGGGTATACTGCCCATCGTCGTAGTATTTCACCGCGGCCTGGTACTTCGCCTCCGAATCGTTGCTTTTTATCAATTTGTTGACGTTGTCGCAACCTGTTAGCAATAGGACTGTTAGGGCCAAAAGCCCGATACTTTTGTTCAGTTTCATAGCGTGCAAAGATACACTTTTTTTTTCATTCTTC
>Ga0310690_10005043_pt1 | contig 18242 bp, 15 predicted proteins | sample AusTroGonzalo_MG_2_FD_207661 | JGI IMG/M metagenome (GOLD analysis project Ga0310690, IMG submission 207661) | Bovine rumen microbial communities from tropical cattle in Woodstock, Queensland, Australia - Gonzalo_04 (v2) (version 2) | ecosystem: Host-associated > Mammals > Digestive system >...
CCCGCTCCAAAGACGGCGAATAAGCAATACTGTTTGTTACCAAATAAACGCCCTTTTTTCTGAACCACATTTGAACCACGTACTATGTAACTAATTGATAATCAGCGTGTTTAATATTCTGCATCGGGAAATAACGCCCCTCCTGGCGCCCTCAACTGCACAAAATTCCGCAAACATAATACTATGATTTACAGCGATTTAACCAAGTCGCTGTATTTTTCCCACCTTTTTGTTGTTTGTCTATTTTTGTTTATTTTGTACCATAATTGGACCATCCGTGGTACAAGCGCAAACGAAAAATTGCGAGTTGTGCAGGATTTTACAAACTTTTACAACAATCCATGGCAGATCCTCCGATTCTGCCATTCCGGCCCTCCCGGAACTGCGGCTTCACATCTTCCTTCGATGAAACTGCGGGGCGATTGATCGGACGGTGATATCGACTACGAGGAAGGATTCTACCTTTTGAGGCACACCCTATGCCCTTGCGCCCTGACCGAGAATGGTTTCATGACCAATAAGCAGGAATGCCGCTGGCTCCAGACTGAGGAAGCGCTTTCAGCATTGGTGATGACGCCCGTGGGCGGAATTACCAGGTATTTGTCGAATAAATATCAAAACTGTTGGTATTACAGGAAATTTTCAACCAAATAGCGAATTATTGAATTTAGTTTTATATATTTGCAGAAAAATTGCAAAAATGGAAAACAAAAGCATGGTAATAATGGATTCTTATCAATTAAAAGCAGGATTGACGCCGGCGATAGTCACCTTGCTTCCATTATTCCCTATCCTCTTTTACTGTGTCCCGGGCATAAACACTATAACTGATTTCGCTTTTCCAATAATCATTATTTCTGCACTGCTATATATATTAGCCTCAATTTGCAGAACGTTGGGGCGCGATAAAGAAAAGAAAGTGTTCAAATCCTGGGGTGGAAAACCGACAAGTGTGCTACTCAGGCAAACAAATACGATTATTGACTGCCAAACGAAGACCCGTTATTATTCAGTAATTCTGCACCTTTTGCCTGATCTTCGTTTACCCACGAAATCAGATGAAGAGGCAAATTTGGAGAAATGTGATGAAATCTATGACAGCGTATCCAAATATCTTCGTGCCAACACCCGAGGCGCGGAGCACCAACTTCTTAAATGTGAGAACGAAGATTATGGAATGTGGCGAAACATTTATGGATTGAAGTGTATATCTATCTGGATTGCAGCATTAGCTATTCCCATATATGTTACTCTTATGATTTTGGGTGTGATGACATATCCTTTTTCCTGTTTCGGAATAGCTCTGTCGTTATGCGAAATCGCCTTTCAAAGTTTTGTCGTAAGAGAAAGGATAATAAAGATACACGCATTCAGATATGCCGAAAGATTACTTGAAACACTGGACGCAAATAACAATAAACAATTATGATACAGTACATTAAGATTAAAAACTTCTTATCTTTCAAAGACGAAGTTGTATTTAATTTCGAAGCCACAAAAGATAAAAAATACGAAGACTATCAGGTTGTAGAAATCGCGCCAGGAGTGAGAATTCTCCGCATAGCCGTTGTATATGGGGCAAATGCATCTGGAAAGACAAATCTTGTATCTGCAATTGAATTCCTGAGAAATTTCTGGTTTCAATATCTTGAAAATAAAGATCAACCTACCGGAGCTATCCCGTTCCTTCTTTCAAGTGAGATGCCCAATCAACCATCAGAGTTTTCAATAGGATTTTACATCGGCCAGAAAAAATATGTTTACAATCTCACTGTTAGCAACAATGTCGTATTGAACGAGAAATTACTGACATATCCGTCACAGCAGCCTGCCACAATTTATGAACGGGTTACCGTGGACGGTATATCACAAATTACCTTCAATCCCAAGAGAGTTAAACTAGGACAGGCAGCGAAGGAGCAAATTTCGTTATATTGCCTCCAGAATGTCTCTGTTTTTGCCGCATACAACAAAGTAAATGTCGGTGCAGAGGAAATGGACACAGTTATGAACTGGGCTAAAGCTCATTTTACCTTCCAACATCGAATGGGACTGGAAGACAATGTGGCATATACCGAAAGCATAATATCTCGTGACGAGAGCAAAAAGGGAGCGATTCTCAATTTCTTGCAAAGGGCTGATTATAATATAACAGGTATAGACATCCAGCAAATTGAGAGAACAGTTCCAGATGAATTGATTCCATTACTCATAAAGAGTTCTGAAGGCGTTCCTGTGTCAGAGATTGAACGTCTCAAAAGAGACAAGACAATCACTATGAACAAAGTTGATTTTGAGCATTGTATCACAAACGAGAACGGTGAAAAAGAATACTACAAACTACCCAAAAATCTTCAGTCTGATGGAACAATAAGAACTTTTGGACTCTCCGGAGTTATCGATCATGCGGTAGAAAGCAATTCCTTTATAACAATAGATGAGATTGAGGATTCACTTCACCCCGCCCTCATTGAATTCATTGTGGAGGATTTCCTGAAGCACAAAGGAGAATCCCAGATGCTTGTCACTACACATTATGATGGTTTATTGGAAGCCGATGATTTGCTTCGCAACGATAGCATTTGGTTCACGAGCAAAAAAGAAAATGGTGCTACGGAGCTATATTCTCTCGTTGATTTCAAAGGCATCAATCGAATAACATCCTTACAGAAGGCCTATCGTTTCGGGCAATTTGGTGCAATTCCTAATATATAGTCTATGCCGAAACGTCAATTACAAACCAGAAATCTGACCGACAGTATATATATTGTCGGAGAAGGTATTACTGAGCAGTTCTATTTCACGCATCTGCGTCAGATAATGGGATATCGATGTACTATACGACCAAGGTTCTTCGGGAACACAAGCATCAAAGAAATCCAGAAAAAAGTTGAAGAGTTGCAGTCGAATAGAGTATATGTAATTTGCGTGTTTGATGCCGATGTCTCAGTTAGAGATGATGCTGAAAATAAAAGACTTGCTGCCTTCATTAAGAAGCACAAAGACAAGAAAAACGTCTTGATTTGCAGCAGTTTACCATCCATTGAATACTGGTTCCTTCTTCATTTTGAGAACAACCATTCTTATTTCAGGGATTCGAAATCAGCAGAAGATGCATTGAGAAAGCATCTTACCTCTTACAAGAAAAGCACTGAATATTTAGAGAGGGAAAAATGGGTACAAGAACTCTGCGCCGATAATAGGATAAGCTTCGCAACTGCTAACGCAAAAGTGTGCGACAAAGAAACGCATTCATATACAAATGTTTATAGAGCAATTGAAATCTTGGAAGATAAAAACAGTAAAAAAGTATGAGCCATAAGATAAAGTTTTACCCTGTAGGAAATGGGGACAATGTTTTGCTGAAACTCACTGATGGGTTCACTGCAATGTTTGATTGCCAGATACGCAAACCAGAGAAGAATGATGATGGCATTGAAGTATACGATGTGAAGAAAGACCTTATGGAAGAGCTTCAAACAGTCAACGGCAAACCGTTTGTTGACTTGTTCGTGAACTCTCATCCTCACATGGATCACTGCCTCGGATATAAAGCAAACTTTTATCACGGGGACCCTGACGATTATGATGATACCAACAAGGAAAATGAAGAGATCATAATCGGAGAGCTTTGGGTGACTCAAAAGGTTTTCCAACTCAATCTGTGTGACGATGCCAACGCTATCAGGAATGAAGCGAACCGCCGTCTAAGATTATTTCGAGATGGAGATACGAAAGCCGACAAGTTCGGCAATAGAATTCACATCATCGGATACAATGACGAGGACAAGACTGAGGAAGGGATTCACTATATCCCAGGCTCATCCATCAGCATAATAAATGGCAAATACTTATCGGAACTGAAGATTTTTATCCACGCACCACTAAAGAGTGACATCCAAACTAGTTGGGCGGATAAGGATGAGAACATCGCCAGCATTGTTATGCAGCTGAATATCATTTCTGGACAACGCGTCTCGAAAGTCTTTATTTGTGGAGATGCCGACCATTATGTGTTTGAGCATATAATGGATATCTCTGAAGCGAAATCCAACGAAGATGCTCTCAAATGGGATATTTTGCTTGCTCCCCACCATTGCTCCTGGTCATTCTTCAACGATACGCCCCAAAAAGATTATCCAGATGTCGTCGACTCCGCGTCAAAATTTATGGGATATGCAAATGAAGGAGCTCACATCGTATCATCATCGGACAAGATAGAAGATAACGACAACAACCCTCCTCATTTTCAAGCCCGTAAGCAATACATCAAAACAGTAACTGCTGAAAGGTTCAAGAATACAGCCATCAATGGTGGGGAGAAAAAGCCCCAACCTGTAGTCTATGAATTTGACTCGGACGGAATTACATTTAAACGAGTTCTTTTATTCACGGGCGCGACAACAATACTGGGCAGTTCCACTCCACGGGCAGGTGTATGGATGAAATCAAAATAGATTTTGCGTCTTACGAAAGAATCGAAATCTCTGATTTGCGTATTCCGCGAGCAAAGGAATTTGTTCGTGCTGCTGGTTATGATTCTGGTATTTATATTGTCACAGGAGCTAAGCGTCACGGAAATACCGAATACCTGTTTCTTACTATTGCTGTTGACAAGCCTCAATACCCAGAAATAGATATTAGAGAATACGAAGATATTGCCATTGTTTTCGAAGAAAAAGAAACCGACTTCCCCGTAGTGCATGCTATGCGGCCTGACTTTCCGCAAGGTATTCCACATACGAACATCAGGATGCGTCCTGTATGGTTGTGCATTACAGAAGAATCGTTTGCCGAAGTCAAACACAGGTTTACAGCATCCCGGTTCCTTTACCAAATTAGGGAGTGGTTTAACCTTACAGCCAAAGGGAAACTCCACAAAGATGACCAGGAATTGGAGCCATTTCTAGTAACATCCGGAGCAGTTGTCGTTAGCAAAGAGAATCTCCAGACTGAGGTTACCAGCTTCGGCCTCAAGCCCTATAATGATTATTCGGGCAAGCATTTATTCAAACTTGTTTCAGATAAAGAAGCCAAAACCAAATATGTATCGCTTCGTATAGTTGCTGATCCTATTGTCCACGGCGATATCAATTGGGATTTTTCTTCTTTGTCATATCTTGATAGCAGCCTTACATTTAATAACGGTTGCTCTCTATTTTCCTTGCTGTCAAACATCCTTTGTAATCAGAATATCGCTTCCGATGGAGATTCATACTCGGATGTCACAATTCTGTTTCTGTGTGATATTCCTCTTAAGCGTTCAAATGCATCGATAGCAGAGAGAGTTGACACTTTCTTTGTCAACACCGTTGAAACACTTAGAGACTTGGCTTTGAAGTCTGGATTATGGTCAAAAAGCAATTCCGGCTACATCGTTAACCACATTACGCCGGCTATCAAAAAATACATTCTTGAACGTCCCATCCAACTATTGTCATGTATGGAAGACTTTAGCCATTCATTTGCCGCACAATGTAATGGAGCAACAGAGGACACTTGTTTACACACTCTTATCGGAGCCGGTGCTCTTGGCTCGCAAGTATTAAATCTATTATGTCGAACCGGTTTTGGGAAATGGATTGTCATTGACGATGATACGTTATATCCACACAACTTAGCAAGGCACGAACTCAACCGTGCCTGTATTGGATTCAACAAGGCGTTGGGTGTAGCCTTCGATATGAATAATCTTTTGGGGGACAACTCATTATGTAAGCCTATTTGTAAACAGATATCGGAAGAGACAGTGTCGGATGCTGAAATTCTTGAAGCATTCGTTAATTCTAAGGCAATTATCGACATTTCTACTTCCATAGCTGTTGAACGCATTCTCGCATCAGACGTTGACAATAAAGTCAAGACAAGAAGAATCTCCGCTTTTCTGAGCCCGTCAGGCAAAAGTCTAATAATCCTTGCAGAAGACGCCGCAAGAGTTCACAAACTTGATTTGCTGGAGATGGAGTATTACAGAATGATTAATGAAACTCCTGAACTTCATAACCATCTTATCGTCAAGAAAGACTCTAAAATCAGGTACAGGAGGAATAGTTGCCGGGAGTTGTCAGTAAAAATCAATAATGCGGACGTGGCTCAGTGTGCCGCCATCGCTGCTAAGGCGCTTCCTTCTATAATTCATTCTCAGGAGGCAAGTATCTCCTTGTGGCAGATTGATGATGAGTCGTGCACAACTCAGTTTTATCACAAAGCCCCCAGTTCTTGGACGCGTTTCTCAACTAATGGATATTCAGTCTATGTCTGTGATAGGTTGATTTCTGAAATTCAGAACGAACGGAGTAAATACTTACCAAATGAAACTGGAGGGGTACTGATAGGCTCTATTGATATCCTTAGGAAGATAATATACATATTTGATAGCATTTACGCTGAGAATAGTGTAAACGAGCGAGAGTATTTCATACGAGGTGATAAGACTGTTTTAAAGCAGTATGAAGAATATCGCGATGTGACTGATGGGCAAATATGCTATGTTGGAGAGTGGCACTCACATCCGGATGGATGTCCTACAACGCCAAGTTCGTTAGACATAAAACTTCTTGTACATCTTACAGAACATTTGGCGCCAGATGGGCTTCCTGTCGTGATGATTATTACAGGAAAGAAGAAACTGACTGTAATTTGCGGAATTGCGCAATAGTGATTCAAATAACATTGTAAGAGGTTCTAACTCTTCAAGGTTTTCCAACGTCCCTCTTCTTTGATTACGTTTTTCATTAGGATCCAGAACTATTTGATAGATTTTACGTAGCACGTTTTCAGGAAATACACTCCACTGATTACCTCTTTATAGAACACAAACTGCAAATAATGGCGGTTGTCATAACTCGGGAGTGATACCTTCTCATTGGGTGAATCATCGGATACTCTAGTTCTTTCGTATTTATAGAATGCCTCCGCAATAATCCTCAATAAATTATCAATTGATCCTATATCATTGATTTCGTTTTTGTTCGTTGACAGATTCTTTTCATTAATAGAAAAGTGCTTGAATGCATGAAAAAGGCCACCAGTAAACTCTCCGTTATTTTGTATTATTCTAAAGAAATCCAATTTTAGGACATCATCGCATAGTGAACCATCCGGATTCTGATAGTAGTAGAATGTCGATCCGTCATTCTTTAAGTAATCAACATAACGTGTTATATCCCATTTCATCTGATCGGCTCCAGAACATAAGTATAGAGCTTATAGTACATCATTCGCATTGCCCGTACCAAAACTATCTGGGAATCTATCTATCGCTTCATAGTAGTTTTCTTTCAGCATGTGTCTACTCTTATTAGTCATCAGTTTAAAAATCTTAGATCCGTCATCATAGTTGAACGCAAGGCAATTAGGATATGCAACTCGACCAATATACGTGTCTTTGAGGTCAGCATCAGTTTTTGCCACCTCATTTTCATGTTCCCACAAGGCAAGGCACTTATCTGCTAACAATGGCATAATAGTATTATACTCCTCTTCGGTTAACCAATTAATCGAGCTATACATGGCAAAGATTATTTAAGATTCTATTCTTAACGAAGATAGACATTTTCCTGGAATAAAAGAATAAGAATAAGTTCAGTTTTAAGTCGGTTAATTGTGCCAATGAACCGACAAAAGAATGAAGTTTTCATTATAATATGTTGTGCTAGAACGTGTTTCTTAAGATGTCACCGATGCATCTGTACATGCAGATTTATACAGTTTGGTAGCAGTTTATTTACGAGTTTTGAGTACCACTTTTCTACCACGCTCTTTGTAACTCATTGATTATTAATGCGTTTAACATTCTGCATCGGAAAATAAGTTATACGTTGTTTTCCAAATGTAAAGGTACGCTCAATTATACACTAAGCATAATCTGAAACAACACAGCAATTGTCTGAAACGATACAATCGGGTTTTTATTTGTATCTTTGTAGTAGATATGTATATGCTGAAAGATTATCTGCCCATATTTGTTGGCGATGACTTGCCAGAAAATGGCTGGGATGACGGGATGTATTGCCTGGAAACGGATGCGGCGAGAATCCTTCGTACCAACCTGCTGCATGGGTTCGTGTCCTGCTTCGCCTCTGTGGTAGTCGACAAAGGATGGATGACGATTCATTATAACGGCCGTGAGTTAACGTTTCATCCCAATGACATGTGCGTCTATTCGCCAGGTCGCCGGCCGCACGGTCATTGACTATATCAACCATATGCTGATGGTAGAGGCGTCGTTCCTGCTGCGAACGTCAAATCTGAGCATCGCACAGATTGGCGACCGCCTCCATTTTGCCGACACCCCTTCCTTCAGCAAGTTCTTCTCAAGGATGAAAGGCCAGACGCCAAGAGATTATCGGGAGACTTTGCTTTAGCATATATCAAGAATCATCAACAACTTCGTATCATTATGAATATTGACGCAATATTGACAGCTCTTCTGATCCCATTTGCCGGTACGGCACTGGGATCGGCCTTTGTGTTTTTTATGAAGAAGGAGATTCCGGGCTACTTGCAGAAAGCGCTGCTGGGGTTTGCATCCGGCGTGATGGTTGCCGCCTCCGTGTGGTCGCTGCTGATTCCGTCCATGGAAATGGGTTCCGGGAGTGTCTGGCCTGCGGTTATCGGCCTGCTGGGAGGTTTTGCTTTCCTGCTCCTGATTGACTACGTAACGCCGCATATCCATGCATCCGGTGAGGCCGAGGGTCCTCAAAGCAACCTTTCCCGCACCACCAAGCTGGCACTTGCCGTTACCATCCATAACTTCCCGGAAGGAATGGCGGTGGGTGTGGCCATTGCAGGGGCGATGAATTCCGGCTTCAGCATGGCCGGTGCGCTGGCCCTCTCGCTGGGTATAGCCATCCAAAACATGCCGGAAGGCGCCATCATCTCCATGCCGCTCCGGGCCGCCGGAAACAGCCGTTGGAAAGCGTTTGGTGTGGGAAGTCTCAGCGGCATTGTAGAGCCCATTGGCGGAGCCCTGGTGCTGTTACTGGCATCGGCAGTTACGCCGTTGATGCCTTATCTGCTGGCGTTTGCCGCCGGCGCAATGCTCTATGTGGTAATCGAGGAGTTGATTCCGGAGACTGCCGAAGGCAAGCACTCGAACCTGGGTACCATTGGCTTTGCACTGGGTTTTGCGCTGATGATGGTGCTGGATGTGGTGATGGGATAAATGACTATGATATTTGAAGGAATAATCGTTGGTGCTGCAGTGTTCCTGATTATCTGGATCTGCCACCCCATCATCATAAAGATGGAATACTACCGGGGAAAGAAAAGTTGGTGTGTGCTGGCGCTGGCGGGAACTGTTTTCGCTGGAGTATCACTGTTTGTCGCACATCTGGTATGGTCCACCATTCTTGGTGCGGCTGCTTTCTCCTTCTTTTGGGGGATACACGAAATAATAGCCCAAGAGTAACGCGTTCTCAAGGGCTGGTTTCCGGAGAATCCGAAACGGAGCGAGTATTACAATGGGGCTTTGAGGCCGGTTTATTACTGTCCCCGCAAGCCTTTCGGGAAGCCATTGACTGCCACTATTTCAACAGCGCGCTGCAAAGCCACATAATGGCCATTTGCCCGTGAGGGTCACCGTTGGAGCGGGGACGGTCCATATACCACTCGCGGCTGTTTCTGCGATCGGTCCCGATACAGACCTCCGCAAGATTGGCATGTTCATCCAACATCCCGCACAGGGAAACCCAGGCCTTACGGGCGGCAGGGGCGTATGTGGCCTCGTCCAACAAGCCCAGGCGCACGCCTTCGATAAAGGCATAGGCGAACATGGCCGTGCAGGAGGTCTCTTCCCAAAACTCCGGATCATCAATAACCTGTCCCCACATGCCGTTTTCGTGCTGATACTTAAGGAGCGTCGGCATCATTTTCAGATAGGCTTCCTTCAGCGCAGGACGATACTCACTGTCACTGGGAAGATAGCTCAGAAGCATGGGCAGACCGGCCGCCATCCAGCCATTTCCCCGTCCCCAGAAAAAGGGCGCCTCAGGAGCATGATAGAACAGGCCATTATCCCGCTGGAGGCTATCCATATACATTTTCATCTCACGGGCAGCCCGGTCGATATACTTGCGGTCGCCAGTAGCCCGGTAAGCCTGGGTCTGGAGGACCGTAATCATGTACATGTCATCAATCCACACGCGGGTCTGGGGAGAATATCCTTCGGCCAGTAATTCCCGCTGCCGCTCGATGGGGAAATTACCATTGCCGCCCACCTTCTGACCGGGCTCCCCTGTAGGGTCCTCCCACTGATGATCGGCATACCGGAGTCCCAGTTCCAATGCACGCTTGTCTCCATTCATTAAATAAATCTCCAGCGGAATGGCCCCAAAGATGGAGAAATCCACATGATTGTCGCGATTGCGCAAGGACGCTCTTTCTCCATAGAACGGCTCAAAGAAGTCAATCAACCGCTTCTCCAGTTCCTTGTTGTGGGAACGGTGGGCAAACTCGATGGCGTTGACCCAAAGGCTTACCACGGAATAATTCATCTCCTTGCCCTTTCCATAATTATAGGGCGCCTGATACCCCGGAAGATGATTCCCATAGTCCAGCGGATCGGAGGCAAGGAGCTGCTCCGCAACGCGATTTCCTATGGTTTCCACGCTGATGTCTTCGGGCAGATCTTTAAAACTGCGGATGGTGAGAGGCGTTCCGCAGGAAGCGCAGATCAGCGCCACAGTCAGAATGCAGATCTTTATTCTCATGATGTCTTTGTATATGACAAATTACAGACCTCTAATGTCCTCTACAAAAATAGTGAATTGTATCCGATTTTGCACAATCATTTTGGTAAATAGACAATTTATTGTGTTATATTTGTAATACTTATCGGCAGTACATCTATGAAAAGCAATCGTTTTTCCCTCTTTATCCTTGCCCTGACCTTCTGTGCGGGGCCGCTTCATGCCCAAAAGGCACATCCGGATATTTCTTCCCTGACGGTGACTGCCACCGTCGATCCCTCGGCGATCAAGGGGCCCATCAAACCGATGAACGCCGTTAACAACGGTCCCAATGTCGGCGATGACGCGCAGCAGATGGAGGATTTCCGCATATTGAACATCCCGTTCAGCCGCACACACGACTCCCCCGACGGCGATTATTACGGCCATCACCTTATAGATATCTCTGACGTATTTCCGGATTTCAGCAAGGATCCCGACAAGGAATCTTCCTATGATTTCCGCGAAACCGATGCCTATATCAAGACCTTGCTGGAGTCCGGCGCCAAGGTGATGTACAGGCTCGGCCAGACCATCGAATGCCAAACAGCAACAAAATACCACATCTATCCGCCCAAGGATTACAAGAAATGGGCGCGGATCTGCGAGCACGTCATCATGCACTACAACGAAGGCTGGGCAAACGGCTTCCACTACGACATCCGCTACTGGGAGATATGGAACGAGGCCGATCTGGACCAGGATTCAGACCGATGGAAAACCGATCCCCGTACCTGGGGCGGCACCCTGGAAGAGTTCCATCAACTTTACGCCGTGGCGGCAAAGCATCTTAAGAAGCGTTTTCCGGACCTGAAGATAGGCGGCCCCTCCTATTGCAGGATACTGAGAAGAGACCGGACTTTTCCCTATTTCCCGCAGTTCTTCGAATATATGCGTGCCCACGATGTCCCTATCGACTTCATTACATGGCATAAATACGACGTGGGACCCGCTTTCTATGTGAAGGAGGCATATATGATCAGGGATTGGATGAAGGAATATGGATATGAGGATGCCGAACTGTTCCTGACCGAGTGGAATTACTGGCAGTTGAAAAAAACCGGTTCAGAATCTTCATACGAATACTACAACTTTGAAACCCGCCTGAACAACAAGGGCGCCGCCTTCGTCGGAGCTGTTATGTGCGCGATGCAGGATGCCCCGGTGGACATGCTGATGTATTATGATTTCCGCGTCAATGTGGATTCCTTCTGCGGTTTCTACGATCCCCAGACCCGGGAACATATGCCGACCTATTATACCTTCTATGCCTGGAGCAAACTCCGCGGGGAGCAGTGCGACTGCACCCTGGAAGGCGGCGAGTGCGACATCTATGCGGTAGCGGCCGTCAAGGAGGACGGTAAAACCGTTCTGATGCTCACCCGTTACAACGGAGACAACAATACCTGCAACGTAGCAACGGTCAAAGTCTCGGTCAAGGGATACACTCCTGGCGAGGTTGTGTACTGTCACCTTACCGACTATCGGCACTCCTATACCGAGATTCCCCTCTTCCCTTCCGAAGACGGAAGCGTGAGTGTCCGATTATGCAATAATTCAATCGCCATAGTAGAATTCTAGCTTATGAGAATGTCACTGTTTCTTGCCGGATGCACGCTATTAGCGTTTTCTTGCGCCACTCCGAAATATCTCACCTATGAGCAGTTCGGGGCCAGAGGAGACGGGGTCACCGACGATTTCCCCGCCATCATAGCGACCCACGCAGCCGCCAACGAGAAAGGGCTACCGGTCAAGGCCAAGAGCGGAAAGACCTACTACATCGGCAACACAGTCGGGACGGCCGTAGTCCGCACGGATGTCGATTTCGGCTCCGCCCGCTTCATCATCGACGACAGCCGTGTCAGCGTCGAGGACCGCGAAGCCCCTGTCTTTCTGGTCGAGTCCGCTCTCGAGCCCATCACCATCGGGGGCGTCGGGAGCCTGAAGCGAGACCAGACCAACATAGGCCAGACTCTTCCCTGCCGCTGTCTGGTCGAGGTGGTCAACGACAACCACAAAGTGTATATCCGCCTCGGCGCGAACCAGAACAGCGGAGTCAGCCAGAAGGAATTCTTCATCGCAGACCGGGACGGCACCATCGAGCCCTCCTCGGCCCTTATCTGGGATTATGACGAGGTTACCCGGATGACAGCCCGTCCCATTGACGCAAAGCCACTTACAATCAAGGGCGGAGTCTTCACCACCCTTGCCAACCAGGCGCCTTCCAAATATACTTACTATTGCCGCGGAATCGCTGTCGAGCGCTCCAACGTCAGGATTGAGAACGTCACCCACTTCGTCGAAGGCGAGCTCGACCACGGCGCCCCGTACGACGGTTTCCTGTCCCTCGACAAGGCTGCCGACATCGTGGTCAGAGGATGTGTATTCACCGCACACAAGACCTTTGAGACCATCGGTTCGGCCGGAGTGAGCGTCAGTATGGGCACCTATGATGTTTCGGCATCCGGCTGCGTCAACGTCCGTTGGGAGAACTGCACACAGACCACCGATATAAACGACACGAAATACTGGGGGATCTTCGTTTCCAACTTCTGCAAGTCCCTCGCCCTGGACCACTGCGTTTTCTCCCGCTTTGATGCCCATCAGGGGGTGAGAAACGTCACCCTTACCGACTGTGAGTTCGGGCATACGGGCGTCAATGTTGTGGGTTCCGGCCTCCTGAGGATCGAGAACTGCACCATCCACCGCAAGTCCCTCATCGCCCTCAGGGGGGATTATGGCAGTTCCTGGGAAGGCGAACTCATCGTCAGGGACTGTAAGCTCATCGTTCCCGAAGGGGCCAAAAGCGTTTCCCTGCTGAGCGGATTCAATACCGGGAAGCACGACTTCGGTTACACCTGTTACCTCCCGGAAAGATTTGATATCGAAAATCTTGTCATCGACGACAGCCGTGTCTACGACAAAGACTACAAAGGCCCCATGATTTTCGGAAAGTTCAAGCGCAATGTCGACGAGGAGGGGCTTTATCCCTATATCGCGAGGGGCGTCATCAACATCAAGTGCGTTACCGCCACGAGCGGCAGACCCTTGGGTGTGAGCCTCTCTCCCGAAATGTTCAAGGACTACACGATCCATTCGGAGCAGGCGAAGTAGAGGCGCCGGGATTACGGCGAGACGATGCAGTGGCGGGAGAACGGGCGGCCGTCGGAGCTGAGCCCCTCGATCCGGATGATATAGGGATAGTCCATCTGGTCGGTGTTGCAGAATTCGAAGCTGCCGACACCGCCGTCGAGAATGACTTCCGGCGACCACCAGACGGTGTTTCGATGATCATACGACCCCGCCTCTCCCCTGTCATATCGGGGCGATTCGAAATAGCGCGGGACCTGATAACCCAGCGGCACGAAGTAAAGCAGCGAAGGGTCCCGGCTGAGGCCAGGGCGGGAAACGCCGGGCTTCAGGGTGATATGGACGACGCCTCCTTCTCCCCCGTAGATGGGATCCGGTTGCATGGATATGTTCAGCGACCGGATGTTTTCCAGGCGGAACATATCATACGACCACCAGGCCTGCTCCTCGTCATCTACGATGAGTTTGACCCGCGCTGATTCGTTTTCGTCGTCTTCGTAATCAAAGGAATCGGGGTTGTCGTCCCCGCCCCCGGAGCGGCTGCCCCTCCGGCCGCGGTTATACATATACTCGCCGTCATATTCGAACCGGGCCTTTGTCAGGCTGAGGTATTCCACCAGCGTAAGATCCTTATAGGTCTCCAGGTCCCTGCGGTGGCTTCTGCCGAAAGTCAGCACGTCATCGTCGTCGTAAGAAGCCGTGACCACCGCCGCCTGCAGGGTATCACCCGCAATCATTTCGCTCAGCAGTGGAGCCGCCCGCATGCCCCCGGCCGCGAATCCCGGTGCCGGTGGGTAGCGGCGGGACTCTGCCAGAGGATCGCCGTTCCACCTCGGGAGATAAGTTGCGCCCAGGCGCGAGGTTCCGATGCTGATCAGCACCTCCGTGTTCTCCTCGAAATCCAGGCTGTCGATAATGAAATACCGCCCCTGGTCCACCGCCATCGACTGCAGCAGGTCCTTTTTGGGCATGGTGAAGGTAAAGGTGAATTTCTTGGGCATCCTGGAAGACATCCGTCGGGAAATATGTCCCCGGATCTCCTGCATCCGTTCCCGCTCATACCTGAGCTGGAATCTGGCAGCCTTCGTGTCGGTGATTCTCTCGAGGTCATAATACCGCCATCCCTGGATCATCATCAGGAGGTCCAGCGCGGCATCCCTCTCCTTTTCCGGGATCTCCGGATCGAAATAGTAATAGGGTTGATTGATGCACCCCTTAAGCTCGCTGCTAAGGCCCATATAGGAAGTGATGCCGTCGCTCTGCTGCCAGTCCTTGAGGACACCCCGAACCACGGATATCGAGCAGGTCCCGTCCAGCGGCGTCCCGTCCGGATTCAGCAGCGAAATCTCTCCGCGGGTAAGAGCCCTCGGGGTCGGCTCGAAGCAGCTCATATCCAGCTGACAGACAGGGGCCATCCCGTCACGGATAAAGAACAGTCTTTCCGCCAGGATCCTTCCGTGCGCGTCCACGAGAAGAAGGTGATTGATGCCCGGATGGAAAGAGGATCCCTCGACCATCAGGACCTCCTCCTGAAGGCCGTCGAGAGAGACCTCTCCGAGAGGGCGGAGTTCGGATGCGTCGCGGACCAGCAGGCTGGCGAGGCCTCCTCCAACCCCCAGTGCTCCGATGTAATACATGCCGGAGTGGCCCCGAAGACGCAAGGTTGCGCCATCTTCAGAAGGAGCCGGAAGGGGGTGCAATTTGCCGGCCGCGTCACGGACGCTGTATTTCTTGCCGGACAGCGGAAGAAAGGTAAAGGCTCCCATCCCGTCGTGGCGGGTGATGACGGGACAGACCTCCTCGCCGGCATCGTCCACCAGGACGCCGGAGAAATCAACGCTTCTTCCCATCCGGTCCACCGCCTTGAATCCGACCGTCGACTCGTGCTGCGAGAAATACCGTCCTCCCTCCGGCCAGAAGCTGATCTCCACCTTGCCAGGATGAGGCTCGGGGGAACGTTCTTTTTTCTCCGCGCTGCCGATGATGCGGATTCTGTCGTTGAACAGGTACCCCTGGTCGCCATTGAGTTGCCAGAGGGTATACGCACGAAGGGTATAGTATCCGGTTTTGAGGTTATCCGGCAGCTCCAGACATCCCGGGAAACCGTTTCCGCTGCGCTTGATCTTTACCCTCACAACGGCATCGCCGCGCTCGTCCAGCACCTCGGCATAAAGGAAATTGCTTGGCGGAAGGGAGGAAAGACGGGATGCCTCCTGTACCCAGCCCTTGAACCAGATCGATTCACCGGCCGTATAACAACTGCGGTCATAGTGAAGATAGACCTTTTCCGGAGAGCAAAGGACGGAAAACAGATTGAATCGGAGCTTGAGGGTATCAGATACGGATCCCCCTTGCGCTCTTGCGGCAAAAGCAGATACAAGACAGAATGCGATCAGCGCAATATGGCGGATGTATTTCATTATCAAGCATTCAGTTCCTGCTCGATCAGGGGAAGGAGCTGATCGTCGGCGGGAAGCCAGTTGACGGTGCGGAGGGTGCCGGCGGTAAGCCAGCGGGCGGCTTCATGCTCATTCAGATGGAGGGCATCCGTGAGGAGGGAGCAGAAGTAGCAGTGCATCGTAAGGTGGAACGTGGGATAGTCCCAGTCGATGGTGGTCAGGTACTTGTCGATGCTGATGTCGGTATCCAGTTCCTCGCGGATCTCGCGGATCAGGGCCTGCTCCGGTGTCTCCCCTGCCTCAACCTTGCCGCCGGGCCACTCCCAGAAATCTTTCCAGTCTCCATAGCCCCGCTCCGTGGCGAACACTTCGTCTCCCCGGCGGATGATGGCGGCAACCACTTCTATGGTCTTCATGGGGCACTAGGGCAGGATGACAAAGCCGTCGAGGACGGACAGTTCGGACAGGCAGAGGTCCTTGTACTGCGTTCCGGGCTCGACTTCCAGCACCGTCAGGCGGATACGGGAGACCTTCTCGTCCTCTTCTGGCACCTTGTTGAACAGCAGGATACCGTTCTCGTCAACGCCTTCCTCCCGGCCATTCTCCATCCGGAGCAGATCGGTCACGGTCACGAGCACGGGTGCGCCGAAGCGGGGCTTGGAACTCTCATACAGGGTGTAACTGCGTTCCTGCCACCATTCTCCATCTTCCGACAAAACGGTCTCGAAGGACTCCTTATAGCCGTCTGCGCGGGTAATCTCGACCCCCATCCGCTTGATGCGGCTGTTGGCTCCCCAGAGCGAGGCTGATTTGTGGTAGCCGTTATACAGGACAAGGTCCGACACGCGGCGCGGCTTCGGGAACTGGATCTCGATGCTGGCGCCGACACCGTCGCCGGGCGCGACCCAGGCGGTCGACAGATTGCCGTCCACCATGTTGGAACCGGGATACTTGGCCTGAGCGCCGGTGACGGAGAGCGTATAATCTGTCGTCGGCAGGGCACAGCTGACGAGCGGATCGCCCCATGAGGGATAAGTCATCTCGGGGTCCGAACAGTCTCTATAGAAAGATGCCCCCAGCGTGCCGGCCGATGCGAAATCGAAATTCTTCTCGGAATAATTCCAGACCTTGCCGCTGCGCTCGCCATATCCGACGGACGGGCTCGCTTCCCAGAAAAAGCTCTCAGGCAGGCCCGAGCAATCTACCCGGATGGAGATCTCGTCCGCCTTGCCGTTGCCCCAGTGCTGTGCCGGCGTGAAATCATAGCAGAAATCGCAGTCTGAAGGGAAATAGCGCGACAGCGGGGACTGACGAAGCGTCATCAGCCCTGTGCACCAGTTGCACAGCACGGCATAGCTCACCTCGAGCTTCACCGTCGCCCCGGCAGGGATATCCAGCACCGTGTAGGTCCAGAGACGGCAATTGTTGACGTAAACGGTCATTCCCGATTCATCGTCGATATATTCGTCGACAACGATGACATCCTCGGCCCTCTTCCATGATAGTTCCCGGCCGTCCAGACGGAAATGCACATCGCGCACAGCCCGCTTCTCGATGCCCACCTCTGACAGCGACTCCGAATACTCGTTCCCCTCGAAACCTTCTTTCTGGCCAAAAGCTCCGCTGAAATCGATCGGGAAACCATAATCAACATGAATGGGCTTCGACGAGGAATTCCGCAGGAGATAGGCAACCGAAACCCCGGTATAAGGCACCATCAGCTTGACATCCAGATTCTCACGGACAACCTGCACCTCCGACACCTTCAAGGGGACGGGATTGCAGGAGCGGATATACGCAGAATAGGAGATCACAGGGTCGCCGTTGGCACGAAGCAGCGTCGGCAGCGCCGCCAACGCCAGCATAAAAAAGAGGAAGCGTTTCATATCAGTCAATGTCTTTTCCCACAAATATATACAAAAATCCGCGAAAACATCGCGGGTTCTGTATTTTTGCACTACGGGTTTTGAATGGGCAGCGTGCGCGCCTTCCCGGGATCCAGCCGCATGTAGGCGGAGTTGAG
>Ga0310690_10005044_pt1 | contig 18241 bp, 13 predicted proteins | sample AusTroGonzalo_MG_2_FD_207661 | JGI IMG/M metagenome (GOLD analysis project Ga0310690, IMG submission 207661) | Bovine rumen microbial communities from tropical cattle in Woodstock, Queensland, Australia - Gonzalo_04 (v2) (version 2) | ecosystem: Host-associated > Mammals > Digestive system >...
TATTGACAGATTTCTGACGTCGATTTTTCGCTGAAACATTTGAATCGCTCAAAACACCAGTAGTAATCGGCACTCAAGGCATGTTACATCCTGCAAAATGAGCTATAGGTCTGTTTTGAGGCCGTACTCTTTCCCCTATCTGGAGCGAAGCCTTTGGGGAACCCTGATCAGCAGGCCAATGACAGTACCGATGCCGACACCAATGCTGTTGGCAACGAAGTCAAGCCACTCGCCGCTGCGGCACGTTGTCAGGTTGGCCTGCATGAGTTCCAGCATACCGCCCATCACAATCGGTGCGAGGAAGGCAAACAGCAGGAGTCGCCAGGCATTGCCATGACTGTGCGAGCGCTTATAGTCGAACCAGATGACCAACGTCAGCACGCCATACATCACCATGTGCGTCCACTTGTCGGCCAGAGGCACCTGTACGGGCATCTTCATGTCCGGTATGGGGATGAGGGAGAGAATCACGATGACTGTAGCCAGCAGAAGCGTACAGGGGTAACGGCGTAGGTGCAATAGAAGCATATAAAGACTCGATTTGATAATTTTGCCGCAAAGATACGACAAATAATTCATAATTCATAATTCGCAATTCATAATTTCTTCGTACCTTTGTTGCGTTTTTTGGGAATGGCTTCTTTGTAGAGGAAGCATGAATTATGAATTGTGAATTATGAATGATGAAAGGGGCAGTTTCAGCAGCCAGCTGGGAGTCATATTGGCTTCTGCAGGCTCTGCTGTCGGTTTGGGCAATATCTGGCGTTTCCCCACCGAGGTAGGCAGGGGCGGCGGAGCAGCCTTCATCCTTGTCTATCTTGGCTTCATCTTCCTGGTGGCGATGCCCGTTATGATTAGCGAGTTCATCATCGGGCGCTCTGCCCGCAGCAATGCCATCGGTGCTTTCCAAAAGCTTGCACCCCGCAAGCCGTGGATAGTAGCTGGCATCATGGGCGTTTTGGGCGGTTTCCTGGTGCTGTCGTTCTACTCCGTCGTGGCTGGCTGGACGCTTCACTACACCATCGCTTCTGCTCTGGGACAACTGACAACAGACAACGGACAACAGACAACAGACTTTGCCCAGGCTTTCACCGTCTTCGTATCCAACCCCTGGCTGCCAATCCTGTATCTTGCTGCCTTTATGCTGCTGACGCATCTCGTTGTGGCTCGCGGCATACGACACGGCATCGAACGCTATTCCAAGCTGATGATGCCCTTGCTGCTCATTATCATTGTCTTGCTGATGGCTTTCTCGCTGACGATGCCAGGAGCTGCCGAGGGAATCCGCTTCCTCCTGCAACCCGACCTGAGCAAGGTGACACCCGACGTGGTGCTGGGTGCAATGGGACAGGCATTCTTCTCGCTGAGCGTTGGCATCGGTTGCCTTGTGACCTACTCCTCCTATTTCAGCAAGGAGACCAGAATCGTGAAGTCAGCGGTGAACGTCTGCATCATCGACACAATGGTGGCCGTCCTGAGTGGCTTCATCATCTTCCCCACGGTCTTCAGTGTAGGCATTGCTCCCGATGCAGGTCCTGGACTGGTTTTCATCACGTTGCCCAACGTCTTCCTCCTGTGCTTTGGCAAAATGCCGGTCGTCGGCTATGTCTTTGCCTTGCTTTTCTATGTACTGCTTCTACTGGCAGCCCTGACGAGCAGCATCAGCATGCACGAGATATGCACAGCCTTCATCTCCGAGCATTTCAGACAGAGCCGTCGCAGGGCGGCAACAATTGTGACCATTATCTGCTTGGTTTTGGGCAGCTTCTGCTCGCTTTCCTTCGGACCCTGGCAGGACGTGACGGTCCTTGGCAAGGGCTTCTTCGACCTCTTTGACTTTATCGTGACAAAGTTCCTGATGCCCCTGGGCGGCTTGCTGATGACACTCTTCGTGGGCTGGTACCTTGACCGACGACTTGTTGAGCAGCAGTTGACGAATGATGGAAGCATCCCCGTCCGCACGATGCGCCCGTTGCTTTTCCTCGTCCGCTGGGTGGCACCCGCAGGTATTCTTGTGATATTCCTCAACGAAATAATTCCTCTCTTCATATAGAAACGCATGGAAACAAGACACAACTTTGGCAGCAAGCTGGGTGCGGTGTTGGCATCTGCCGGTTCCGCTGTAGGTCTGGGCAACGTCTGGCGCTTCCCTACAGAGGTTGGCAACAACGGCGGAGCAGCTTTCATCTTCATCTACCTGCTCTGCATCGCTTTTATCGGCATTCCGGTGATGATGAGCGAGTTCCTCATCGGCCGTCATACGCATGCCAACACCATCTCGGCCTTTGCCAAGCTGGCACCTGGCAAGTGGTGGCGCATCGAGGGCGTGGCGGGCGTGTTCGTGGCGTTCCTCATCCTGTCCTACTACATCGTCATCAGCGGCTGGACACTCTTCTACCTCATCGAGTCCGTCACGGGGAATTTGACAACGGACAACGGACAACAGACAACGGATTTCGTCCGACTCTTCAACGACTTCGTGAGCAATCCCTGGCTTCCAGTCTTGGCAGGTGCCGCGTTCATGGGCCTGACGCACTTCATCATTGCCCGTGGCGTGCAGTCGGGCATTGAGAAGTCGTCGAAGCTGATGATGCCGCTGCTGCTCTTCATCATCGGCATTCTGGTGGTTTGTTCGTTCGGTATGCCTGGCTCGTCCGAAGGGCTGCGCTTCCTGCTCAAGCCAGACTTCTCGAAGCTCACAGCGAGCGTCATCCTTAGTGCCGTGGGGCAGGCATTCTTCTCGCTGAGCCTTGCAATGGGCTGCCTTTGCACCTATGCTTCCTACTTCAGGGCGGACACCAAACTGCCTAAGACGGCTATAGGAGTGAGCACTATCGACACCTTTGTTGCCATCCTGAGCGGCTTCATCATCTTCCCGGCAGTCTTTAGCGTGGAGGGGGTCAGCGTGGATGCCGGCCCGGGCCTGGTGTTCATCACGTTGCCCAGCGTTTTCAACATTGCCTTCAGTCATTTGCCGATACTGGGCTACATCTTCTCCAGCTTCTTCTACCTGCTGCTGTTGCTTGCAGCGCTGACCAGCGCCATCTCCCTCCACGAAAGCGTCACGGCATACGTGCTGGAGGCGTTCCACCTTTCTCGCAAGAAGGCAGCTGCAGCCGTTTCCATCAGTTGCATGACGCTTGGTGTGGCCTGCTCGCTGTCGTTCGGCATCTGGAGCGACTTGACGCTTTTCGGCCTGAACATCTTCGAACTGTTCGACTACACAGCCTCGAAGATTATCCTGCCCATAGGCGGCATCATCATCTGTCTCTTCACGGGATGGTATCTCGACCGCAAATTGGTTGAGAACGAGTTGACGAATGGCGGCACTTTGCGCTTCCGTTTCTTCCGCCTCTACTACTTCATCATCCGCTATGTCGCTCCGTTTGCCATTGCGGCAGTCTTCGTCCAGGAGCTTCTTGCATGAAACGCCTGCCCACCCTCACTAAGTCGCAACGCCGCGCCCTGCTGATGCTGGAATGGGGGGTGCTGATAGGCCTCGTCGTCTATTCCGTCTGGCAGAGACCCTCTCCCGACCCCTCCCTTGTAGGGAGAGGAGAAAAAACAAACGGGAAGACAATCATCACCTCTCCCAATAAGGGAAAGGCTGGGAGAGGGTCTTTGCCTCAGGAAACTCCTTTCGAGACCTTTCCCTTCGACCCCAATACAGCAGACTCCACAACTTTGCTGCGCCTTGGCCTCTCCCCTTGGCAAGTGCGAAGCATCTATCGCTACCGGGCCAAGCACGGACGCTATCACAAGCCCGAGGACTTCATGCGTGTGCCTAATTTGACCAACGAGCAGTGGGAACGCCTGAAGCCTTACATAAGGATTGCAAAGAAGTATCAGTATGTAGCCCCCCTCCAAACCTCCCCCCGAGGAGGGAGGCTTCCTTCGCAGAGTATTCATGAGGTTCTTATAGATGCCGATACTATAAAGAAAAGCCCCTCCTCCTCGGGGGAGGGGTTGGGGAGGGGGCTGAAGTTAAGGGTGGGCGAAGCTATCGACATCAATACAGCCGACACAACCTTGCTGAAGATGATACCCGGCATTGCCTCAAAGCGAGCTGCCCGCATCGTCGCCTACAGGAATAAGCTGGGCGGCTTCGTCGCTGTCGAGCAGGCAATGGAAGCCACAGAGATGCCCGACTCCGTGCTCCAGTACATGACCGTCTCGGCACTTCCTGTCACGAAGATAAACGTCAACAAGCTCTCCATCCAGCAGATGATGAAGCACCCCTACCTCAACTTCTATCAGGCAAAAGCCATCTTCGAGCACCGCCGCAACAAAGGCGAACTGCACTCCGTAGAAGAACTTTCCCGCCTCGACGGCTTCCGTCCCACCGACATCGACCGCCTCCAGGCCTATGTCGAATTTTAGACTTCCTTGAGCCCTGGCAGGATGTGCTCTTCCAGCACCGGCTCACTGCAAGGGGGAACGTGGACTTTCAATGAATTATACAGATACTCTGGTATCGCTTTGAGAGGCTTGCAGAGCCTCGATTCCTGCATTGTCTCTTCCCGTAGCACATTCATGGACGAGAAGAGCCAAATCAATGCTCCCAGCACAAGGGCGTACTTGGCGATACCGAGGATGCCGCCCAGGAGCCTGTTGAGCATCCCCATGGCAAGCAGTCCGTCCAACAACGATGTGAGCAGGGCACCAAACAAACGTGCCACTATGGGCACGATGACCCATAGCAGCACGAATGCCACAATATTACAGAATACGGGCATGGGCAATACGCTGCCCAGCACCGTCCCCAATTCCTGATAATAAAGACAAGCGATGGCAAAACCTGCCACAAAAGCGGCAAGCGAAATTATCTGCTTGACAGCTCCCGACACCAGCCCTGTGACAAAGCCGACAGCCAAGAGGATGAGAAGCAGAATATCCACCACAGCGTAGCCCAACTTTAAACTTTAAACTTTAAACTTTGAACTTTCAACTTTATCAGAGTGTCGCCTTGATTTCAATCTCCTGGAAGGTCTCAATCATGTCGCCTTCGTGCAAGTCGTTGTAGCCGACGAGCGAAATACCGCACTCGAAGTTGGTGCTGACCTCCTTCACGTCGTCCTTGAAGCGCTTCAGGGCGTTGATGGCCCCCGTGAAGACCACGATGCCGTCGCGGATGACACGAGCCTTGTTCGAGCGGCTCACCTTGCCATCGACAACGTATGCACCAGCCACCGTGCCCACCTTGGTGATGTGATATACCTGGCGCACCTCGACCTGAGCCGTCACCTCTTCCTTGATTTCGGGCGAGAGCATGCCTTCCATAGCATCCTTCACCTCCTCGATGGCATCATAGATGACGCTGTAGAGGCGGATATCAACATCCATCTGGTCTGCCAGACGGCGTGCTGCGGCAGATGGACGCACCTGGAAGCCGACGATGAAGCAGTTGTCGGCTGCGGCTGCCATGTTGACGTCGCTCTCGCTGATTTGTCCGACGGCCTTGTAGATGACGTTGACCTGAATCTTCTCCGTTGAGAGTTTGATGAGCGAGTCGCTGAGGGCCTCGATGGAACCATCGACGTCGCCCTTGACGATGAGGTTGAGTTCCTGCACACCACCCAAGGCGATGTTGTGAGCCAGCTCTTCCAGACCGCGACGCTTCATGGTGCGCAGACCCTGTTCGCGAGCCAGCTGTTCGCGCTTGTTGGCAATCTCGCGTGCCTCCTGGTCGGAGTCCATCACGTGGAAGGCATCACCTGCCTGCGGAGCTCCGTTGAGGCCAAGAACCGTAGCTGCCTGTGAGGGACCGATTTCCTGTACGCGCTGACCACGCTCGTTGAGCATGGCCTTCACGCGACCGTAGTTCGTGCCAGCCAGCAAGATGTCGCCCACACGCAGCGTGCCGTTGCTGACGAGCACGGTTGCCACATAGCCGCGACCCTTGTCGAGGCTGGACTCGATGATGGAGCCCGTTGCCTTGCGATTGGGGTTGGCCTTGAGGTCGAGCATCTCGGCTTCCAGCAGCACCTTCTCCAAAAGGTCTTCCACGCCAATGCCCTTCTTGGCACTGATGTCCTGGCTCTGGTACTTGCCGCCCCAGTCCTCGACGAGGAAGTTCATGGCAGCCAGTCCTTCCTTAATCTTGTCGGGGTTGGCTCCCTGCTTATCTATCTTGTTGATGGCGAAGACGATGGGCACATTGGCAGCTGTGGCATGCGCGATGGCCTCCTTCGTCTGCGGCATGATGTCGTCGTCGGCAGCCACGATGATAATGGCAATGTCCGTAACCTGTGCACCACGGGCACGCATGGCGGTGAACGCCTCGTGACCAGGGGTGTCGAGGAAGGTGACGTGGCGTCCGTCGTCGAGCGTCACGTTGTAGGCACCGATGTGCTGCGTGATGCCGCCTGCCTCACCGGCAATGACGTTGGTCTGTCGGATGTAGTCGAGCAGAGAGGTCTTACCATGATCGACGTGACCCATGACGGTGACGATGGGAGCACGCGGCACGAGATCCTGTTCGTCGTCCTCTTCCTCGCTGACGGCTGCGCTGACTTCTGCGCTGACGTATTCTGTGGTGAAGCCGAACTCCTCGGCCACGAGGTTGATGGTCTCGGCATCCATGCGCTGGTTGATGCTGACCATAATGCCGATGCTCATGCATGTGGCGATAATCTTCGTGACGGGCACGTTCATCATCGTGGCAAGTTCGTTGGCTGTGACGAACTCGGTCAGTTTGAGCACCTTGCTCTCTGCTGCCTCGTTTGCCAGTTCCTCCTCCATGCCCTGACGGATGGCTTCGCGTTTCTCGCGGCGGTACTTGGCACCCTTGCCCATCTTCGAACCCTTGCTGGTGAGGCGTGCCAGAGTCTCGCGAACCTGCTTTGCCACTTCCTCGTCGCTCACTTCGGGCTGGACGGGAGCCTGCTTGGGCTGGTTCTTCTGCTTCTTGTTCTTATTCTTGCCGGAGCCACTCTGACTCTGCTGTTGCTGCTGACCAGACCCATTGTTCTTCTTCTGGTTCTGCTGTGACTGCTGCTGATTGGCCACGGCATTGACATCGACACGCTCCTTGCCCACGCGAAGGCGCTTCTTGCGGTCGCCGCCCTGAGCCTCATTGCGTTCGCGACGCCGCTCTTCGTGCGACTTCTTCTTCGGACGCGTGTTCTGGTTCAGACTATCCAGGTCAATTTTGCCCTTGATGGTCAAGCCGGGTGCTATGCTGGATGTCGGCGTCAGACGGAATACCTCCTCTCCGTTCGCTTCCTTCTTGGGTTCTTCCTTCGGCTCTTCCTTTGGAGCCGGTGCAGGAACCTCCTCCTTCGGTGCCGGTGCCAGTTTCGCTTTGGGTGCTGCAGGCTTTTCCTCTGAAGCGACAGGTTCGGCAACTTGCTTCTTTGGAGCTACAACGGGCTCGGCAGGCTGCTTCGGAGCCTTTGGCTTTTCCTTCGGAGCTTCGGGCTTCTCCTTTGGAACCACAGGCTTCTCCTTTGGAACTACGGCTTCGACGGGCTTTTCCTGGGGAGCGGGAGCTGCTTTCACCTCTTCAGCCACGACAGGCTTCGGCTCTGGCTTTTTCTCTTCGGCCACGACGGGCTTCGGCTCTGGCTTTGCCACGGGTGCCTTCTCGGCCTTTGGTGCTTCGGCGGGCTTTCCGCCCAGGTCGATGCGTCCCAGTATCTTCGGACCGGTAACTGTGGGCTTCTCTATCTTCACCTCCTCCACAACAGGCTTTGGCTTTGGGGCTTCCTTGCGTTCCTTGGCCTGGCCGATGTGCTGCTGGATGAGCTGAGTGGCTTCATTGCGCAGTCCCTTGTCGGAGCTGAAGGCGTTCTGCAGAGCGGCATACTGCTCCTCGGTTATCTTATAATTGGGGTTGGCCTCAACCTCGCTGAAGCCCTTCTTCTGGAGATATTCAACAGCCGTCTGCAGCCCGATGTTGAACTCTTTTGTTACTTTATTTAATCTGACGCTCATATATTCCGGCTCTTTGTTTAAGTCTTATGAGTCTTATAGGTCTTATAGGTCTTATATATCTTATATAATAGCTTACTCAAACTCTGCTTGCAGGATGCGCAGCACCTCATCTACCGTCTCCTCCTCGAGGTCGGCGTTCTGAATAATCATCTCGCGCTGTGCACCCAGGACGCCACGGGCTGTCTCGAAGCCAATCTTCTTGAGCTCGTCGATAATCCAGGGTTCGATGGCGTCGGTGAATTCGTCGAGGCTTACGTCGTCCTCATTTTCTGCATCACTGTCAAGTTCGCGGAAGACGTCGATGGTATAGCCCACGAGCATGCTGGCCAGCTTGATGTTGAGACCGCTCTTGCCGATGGCAAGCGACACCTGGTCGGGATCGAGGAAGACCTCTGCCTTGCGCTCCTCCTCGTGGAGTTCAACGCTGTTGACGCGAGCGGGATTGAGGGCGCGGGTAATCATGAGCTGTACGTTGGAGGTCCATGTCACCACGTCGATATTCTCTCCGCGCAACTCGTGTACGATGCCGCGCAGGCGGCTGCCCTTGACGCCAACGCAGGCTCCGACGGGATCGATGCGGTCATCGTAGCTCTCGACGGCAATCTTGGCACGTTCGCCGGGGATGCGGGCCACCTTATGAATGGTGATGAGGCCGTCCTGTATCTCGGGCACTTCAGCTTCGAGCATACGCTGCAGGAACTCGGGTGCGGTGCGGCTCAGGATGATGCGGGGCTTGCCGCCCGTGTTCTCCACGCGCAGAATGACGGCACGCGTGGTCTCGCCCTTGCGGAAGAAGTCGCTGGGAATCTGTTCCTGGCGGGGCAGCAGCAACTCGTTGCCCTCTTCGTCCATGAGCAGGGTCTCGCGCTTCCAGGTCTGATAGACTTCTGCGCTGATGACCTCGCCCTCGCGGTCCTTGAATTCATTGTAGAGCGAGTCGTACTCCAGCTCCATGATGCGGCTGGCCAAGGTCTGGCGCAACTGCAGGATGGCACGACGGCCGAACTCCGACATGTCAACGAGCTGGCTCACCTCCTCGCCCACTTCATAGTCGTCCTCTATCTGCTGTGCCTCGCTCAAGGAGATTTCCTTGTTCTCGTCCTGCACTTCGCCATCGGGAACAACGACGCGGTTGTGATAAATCTCGAAGTCGCCCTTGTCGGGGTTGACGATGATGTCATAGTTCTCGTCGGAGCCGTACATCTTGGCGATGACGTTGCGGAAACACTCCTCCAGCACGCTCACCAGCGTAGCGCGGTCGATGTTGTTCTTTTCTTTGAAGTCGGCGAAAACCTCAATCATGTTTATCGCCTCTTTGGATTTTGTTGTCTTTGCCATTATGTCATTTAATATTTAATCATTTACTATTTTTATTTTGGTAGTTAAGTAGTGAAGTAGATATCGCTTCGCTGGTAGCTAAGCCATTACTCTTTTCGCCTGATACAAGTAGCCAAGTCATTTGGCTTAACTACTGACTACTTAACTACTGACTACTTGACTTTAATCAGATACTTCGTGTATGCTACGTCCTCGAAGCGGAAGTCTGTGGGAATCTCCTTGACGACGGGACGCTTCTTCCCCTCTTCCTTCACTTTCTGCACGATGCTGACCTGAAAGCCTTCGTCGCTGACGCTGAGCAGGGTGCCGCGGAACTTGTGGCCGTCGTGCAATTGCGTCTCGACTTCCTGCCCTACGTGTATCTCGTATTGTCGGCGCACACGGAAGGGCTGCCCCAGTCCGGCGCTGCCCACCTCGAGCTCGTAATCCTCTTCGTCGCGACTCAGGCGCGACTCGATGTAGCGGCTCAGGTCGGCACAGTCCTCTATCCACACGCCGTCGGCATGGTCTATCTCCACCACGATGCGGTCATCGGGACTGATGTTGATGTCAACGAGGAAATACTCTTTGCCTTCCAGCCATTCCTCTACGGCCTGCTGTACTGCACTTTTGCTGATCATGTGTCTTAGTGTTTTTAGGTTTATAAAGAAAAGTGAGGAACCCCGAAGCCCCTCACTTATATCTTTCTGCGTGCAAAGATATGCTATTTCTGTGAAACCTGCAAATAATAAAGCAGAAAAAAAACGTAATGCGCTGTATTCTTTTGCAAAAACAACAACAATCACATCACGCATTACATAGACAATAAGCCGATTCCGTCATTCTGCGAGCAAAGATTTGTCACATAGTACACTTTTAGTGCACCTTGTAAAAACAAACAACCCGGTGGGTTGCCGACTCCCATTGAACATTGTGGCATTATGGCTCAGCGGCTTTATTCTTGATTAGCCAAGCCTTACCAACCAGGTAAAGCCGCTGGGCCCAGATGTGCCACACGCAAAATGTTTCATTTCGATTAACAACGACTTACGCAAAGTTCCTAATAAAAGAAAAAGAGCGATACATCGTTGTTGATGTTTCGCTCCTTTTCTCCTTGTTCAGCCGTTTTGTAGCGCCTACGGGAATCGAACCCGTGTTCCATGCGTGAGAGGCATGTGTCCTAGCCGCTAGACGAAAGCGCCATTTTCATTTACTATTTGACAATTTACGATTTGCGATTTAGGGTCGTTGGCGTAAACCATCTTTGCGGAAGCTGGGGGATTCGAACCCCCGGTACGGTAACCCGTACGTCAGTTTAGCAAACTGGTGGTTTCAGCCACTCACCCAAACTTCCTTCCAGACAAATGAGAATGAAAATGAGAAATCCTCCGATTCCTTGCCTCTTTTAGGCTTTCTGTCTCAATTGCGGATGCAAAGGTACAATAAAAAGTGAAAAGACAAAAGTGAAAAGACAAAAATTTTTGTTATTTATCATTTTTTTTGTACTTTTGTACTAAAAATCGTGTCAAATGAGTCCTAATTCAGTCCCCAAGCTCCCCAAAGGATGCTTTATCGTGCAGTTCCCCAAAATTTCCGACGAACGAGGCAGTCTGGCCTTCGGTGAGGGCGAACGCCATATTCCGTTTCCCATCAAACGCATTTTCTGGACCTATGACATACACGACGGCAACCAGCGGGGCGACCACGCTCACCGCACCTGCGAGATGGTGCTGTTTCCCATCGGAGGCAGCTTCGACCTGGAACTGGACGATGGCGAGTGCCGGGCGCTACTGCACATGGACGACCCCAGCCGAGGGGTGTTCATCCCTCCCCTGGTGTGGTGCCGCCTGATGAACTTCACCAGCGATGCCGCCTGCATTAGCCTCGCCTCGGAAGAGTACAGAGCCGAGGACTACATTCACGACTACGAAGAATTCATCAGAATGAAGAGTGAAGAGTGAAGATGCAACGCTCGACGGCCAAAGGGAAAGTCAATGAAGTTCCGCGACTATAATCGCGCCGTGGTGCTAAAGCATCCAAAAATTTGCCAACGCCCTGATATATTTCAACTTTGAACTCTTAACTTTGAACTCTTAATTCTAAACTAAAGAAATGACCATCATACCCTATTCCGTATATCGCCGCGAGACATGGGACGCATTCGTAGAGATGTCGAAGAACGGCACCTTCCTCCTCAAGCGCGGCTTCATGGACTACCACTCCGACCGCTTCTTCGACTGCTCCCTGTTCATCTATGCAGGCATATCGCCCGACGACGAGTTCAAGGAGAAGAGCCTGACCACGAAAGACCTCGTGGCCGTCTTCCCCGCCAACTGGGACAAGGACAGCCGCACCGTCTATTCCCACCAGGGACTGACCTACGGCGGACTGGTGGTACTGCCCGATGTGACGCAGAAGGAGGTGATGGACATGATGCAGGCCATCCTGCAGTACTATCGCGACATGATGCAGGCCGATCATTTCATCTACAAGCCTATACCTTATATCTATAGCAGCATTCCGTCGGGCGAAGACCTCTATGCGCTCTTTCGCGCCAAGGCGCAGCTGTCGCGACGGCTGGTGAGCACCTGCGTCTCGATGCGAAACCCGATGAAGATGATGACCCTGCGCATACGGCAGGCAAAGAAGGCCGTGGAGCACGGCTTCTACATAGACCGCATGGCGGAAGGCGACACCGAGACGCTACGCGAGTACTGGACGCTGCTGGAGGAGGTGCTGGAGAAGCACCACAACGCACGACCCACCCATTCGCTGCAGGAAATGGCGATGCTCATGAGCAACTTCCCCCGCAACATCCGGCTCTACATCGTGCGGCACGAACGGCGCATCGTGGCGGGCGTGGTCATCTTCGAGTGCCGCAGGGTGGCGCACGTCCAGTACATTGCCAGCGGCGACGAGGGACGCGCATACGGCGCACTCGACCTGCTCTTCCGCCACCTCATCAACGAACGCTACAAGCAGTTCGACTACCTCGACCTCGGCACGTCCAACGAGAACGGCGGTCGCATCCTGAACGAAGGCCTCATCTTCCAGAAGGAGGGTTTCGGAGGCAGAGCCGTCTGCTATGATACGTACGAGATAAGCATGGCCGCAGGGCAGATAACAGACGACAGACGACGGACAACAGACGACAGACAACAGACAACAGACGGACAGACGACAGACGGACAGCAGCGTGCAATAAAATACCTCGACCTCAGGCGTGTCAACAACAGCTTCGAACCAGAACTGACGGCAGAGGTCTCGCGAGTGGTGCAGGGCGGATGGTATCTGCTGGGAGAGGAGAACAAACGATTCAGCCAGGACTTCTCGGAATACTGCGGAGCCAGATACTGCGTGCCGACGGGCAACGGGCTGGACGCCCTGACGATGATTCTCTGTGCCTACAAGCAGCTGCTCGGCTGGGGCGACGACACCGAGGTCATCGTGCCCTCCAACACCTACATCGCCAGCATCCTGGCCGTGAGCAGGGCCGACCTTCAGCCTGTGCTCTGCGAACCGCGCATGGAGGACTACCTCATCAATCCCGACGGCATCGAGCCCCTCATCACCGAGCGCACCCGGGCCATCATGGTGGTGCACCTCTACGGGCGTGTCTGCGACATGAAGCCAATCAATGCCCTGGCCGCGAAGTACGGCCTCAAGGTCATCGAGGATGTGGCACAGGCTCAGGGGGCTGCCTATGAGGGCATCCGTGCCGGACATCTGTGCGATGCGGCAGGCATCAGCTTCTATCCCGGCAAGAACCTCGGAGCCCTGGGCGATGCGGGTTGCGTCACGACCGATGATGAAGCTCTGGCAGAATATGTCTGTGCGATGAGCAACTACGGCAGCCGCAGAAAGTACGTCAACGAGATGAAAGGCGTGAACAGCCGCATGGACGAGGTGCAGGCAGCCGTCCTGTGCTTGAAACTGAAACGCCTGGATGCCGACAATGAACTGCGTCGCCGCGTGGCCCGTGCCTACAGCAAGGGCATCACGAATCAGTTCATCACGCTTCCATCCATGCCGGAAGACCCGCAGCAGAACGTCTGGCACATCTATCCCATCCGCACTCCGGAGCGTGACCACCTGCGCGAATATCTGTCAGCCATCGGCATCGAGACCAATGTGCACTATCCCATCCCGCCACACCAGCAACGGGCCTATCGTGAATGGAACGACAGGTCTTATCCCGTCAGCGAACAAATCCACCGCGAAATCCTTTCGCTCCCGATGTCACCTGTCATCACGGATGATGAAATCCAGCGCGTCATCGAAGCCCTGAACCGTTTTGCTGTTTAGGTCGAAAAGGGTCTGAAAATATTGAAGGGCATTGCCTCACGGCAACGCCCTTCTTTTTTGGTTGGTTGGAAAAAGTCTAATTGAAATAATGGTTTGTGATTGATTTTTAAGCTTCTGCGGGAGTTTCTGTTGTTTCACCCTCAGCAGCCGGAGCAGCCTCGGCTTCAGCCTCTGCGCGTGCAGCAGCTTCTGCTTCTGCCTTTGCAACAGCCTCTGCGGCCTTCTTGTCTGCTACTTTCTTCGCGATCTCTTCGCCTACCTTCTTCTCGGCCTTCAGTCTTTCTGCTGCTGCAGCCTTCTTGTCAGCCTCGTTCTTGGCGGTTACCTGGTTCAGGCCCTTCTGCTTGTCAGCCTTCCAAGCATCGAATCTTGCCTGGCATGCTGCTTCGTCGAATGCGCCCTTCTTGACACCACCACGCAGGTGCTTCATGAGATAGACACCTTCGCCAGAGAGGATGTTGCGAACCGTGTCGGTGGGCTGTGCGCCACACTCTACCCAGTAAAGGGCACGGTCGAATTTCAAATCTACAGTGGCTGGATTGGTATTGGGATTGTACGTACCAATCTTCTCTGTAAACTTACCGTCTCGCGGTGCTCTTACATCAGCAATCACGATGCTGTAGAAAGCATAGCCTTTACGACCGTGACGCTGCAATCTGATTTTTGTTGCCATAATTTTAATTAAACTTTTAATAGGTTTGAAATGTGCCACTAACTCGTAATGGCGGCGCAAAGGTACAACAAAAATTTAGAATGAAGAATGAAGAATGAAGAATTTTTTGCTTAGGTGCTGTTTTTTATCTTTCCTGAATGCTTTATCTCTCCTCTTTTACTTCTTCGCCCTCATGCTCGCGCGTATCATATATATAATGATGATGCAGTACATGCCGAGGCTGAGGAGCTGGCTGGAGGGGTTCTGCCACCAGGCGCTGTAGTCGAAGCTGACGTTCTGCCATTTCAGGGCTGCGCTGACTACGCCCATCAGGGCACCGCCGGCGATGAAGCCGCTGGCAAGCAGGGTGCCGCGCTCGCCACGGGCTGCGTTGACGGCCTGGTCTTTGCTGCGCGAGGTGACAAACCAGTTGATGGCACCGCCAACGAGCAGCGGCAAGTTGAGCTCCAACGGGATGAACATGCCGAGGGCGAAGGCAAGGGCCGACACGCCGAAGGCATTCAGCACGAGGGCAATCACAGCACCGATGCCATAGAGCAGCCAGGGCGCACCGCCACCCGTCATCAGGGGTTCGATGACGGCTGCCATCGCATTGGCCTGAGGTGCGGAGAGTGTACCGTCGGTGAAGCCATAGGTTTTGTTCAGAATCATAATGACGCCAGCCACAGTAGCTGCGCTCACCAGCGTGCCGAGGAACTTCCACGTCTCCTGCTTGCGAGGCGTAGAGCCCAACCAGTAGCCTATCTTCAGGTCGGTGACAAAGCCTCCTGCCATACTCAAGGCCGTACAAACCACGCCGCCCATGATGAGGGCTGCCACCATGCCGCTGGTGCCGCTCAAGCCGACAGCCACCATGATGACGGAAGCCAGGATGAGGGTCATCAAGGTCATGCCGCTCACGGGATTCGTGCCGACGATGGCGATGGCATTGGCTGCGACGGTGGTGAAGAGGAAGGTGATGACGGCCGTCACCAGCAGGGCAACAACAGCAAACTTCGCCACACCGTTCATTACGTCCCAATAGAAGAACATGCCTATTGCGATGAATGTAATCAGAATTGCAATGGAAATAAAAGTCATCGGCAAGTCCTTTTGTGTCCTCTCTTCAGACGTTTGTGCGCTTTTCTTTCCTCCCATCTCCTTTGCTGCAAGTGAAATGGCTCCAGAGATGAGCTTCCTGCTCTTCACGATGCCGATGATGCCAGCCATAGCGATGCCGCCTATGCCGATGCTCTTGGCATACTTGAAGAGGACTTCGGGGCTTGCCATTGCTGCCGTGATGCCTTCTGCCACTTCGAGGTCTGGGAAGAGCAGGGCAATGGAAGGCACGATGACCCACCAGACGAGAGCCGAGCCGCAGCAGATGATGAAGGCGTATTTCAGGCCCACGATGTAGCCCATGCCCAGGACGGCGGCTCCCGTGTTGCACTTCAGGACGAGCTTCGCCCTCTCTGCAACGGTATCGCCCCAGAGCAGGGCACGGCTCGTGAAGTTCTCGTGCCAAAGCCCGAAGGTTGCCACAACGAAGTCATAGAGTCCGCCCAGCAGTCCGGCGATGAGCAGAGGCTTTGCCTGGTCGCCTCCCTTCTCGCCGCTCACCAGCACCTGCGTGCCTGCCGTAGCCTCGGGGAAGGGGTACTTGCCGTGCATCTCCTTCACGAAGTACTTGCGGAAAGGGATGAGGAACAGGATGCCGAGAATGCCGCCAAGCAGGCTTGCCAGGAAGACTTCCAGGAAGTTGACCGTCATTTCGGGATACTTGGCCTGCAGGATGTTGAGCGCAGGCAGGGTGAAGATGGCACCGGCCACGATGACACCGCTGCAGGCGCCGATGCTCTGGATGATGACGTTCTCGCCGAGTGCGTTCTTGCGGCGGGTGGCGCTGCTCAGGCCGACGGCGATGATGGTGATAGGGATGGCAGCCTCGAAGACCTGGCCGACCTTCAAGCCCAGATAGGCAGCGGCTGCGCTGAAGATGACAGCCATCAGGATGCCCCAGCAGACCGACCACAGGTTGACTTCTCGCGGATTACCCTCAGCAGGCATCATGGGTTCGTACGCTTCGCCCTCGCGCAGTTCGCGGAACGCATTCTCGGGCAATGACTTTTTGTATTCCATAGCTTATTATTTAGTTTAAGTTTCGGTCGTTGTGCTTTTTCTGTAAGTTAGTGTTTCCTGCACGTCTTCTCATAATCCCTGAATGTCTGCATCGGAATCCCATGGTGCTGCATGGATGCACTGCAGGCTGTCTGCCAACTGGGCTGTGGAGCTGGCGCCGACGAGTACCGAGGTAACGGCTTTCTGGTGGAGAATCCAGGCAAGAGCCATCGCTGCCAGCGTCTCGCCGCGTCCGCGAGCCATCTCGTCCCATCGGCGAAGCTTCGTAAGCAGTTCGGGCGTGAGCATCGTCTCCTTCAGGAACCTGTTTCTCGACATCCGGCTATCCTCTGGAATGCCGTTAAGGTAGCGGTTGGTGAGGAGTCCCTGGGCCAACGGTGAGAAGGAGATGAAGCCGATGCCCTCCTTGTCACAGAAGTCGAGGATGCCTTCTTCCTGCGGCTCACGGTCAAGCAGGTTCAAACGTCCTTGATAGATGAGGAGGGGCACGTCCCGCTCTTTCAGATACTTCGCGGCGAAGCGGGTCGCCTCGAGCGGCCAGCGGGAGATGCCGACATAGAGCGCCTTGCCCTTGCGGACGATATCAACAAGTGCCTGCAGTGTCTCCTCCAAAGGTGTTTCGGGGTCGTAGCGGTGACTGTAAAACAAATCAACGTAGTCCAGCTTCATGCGCCGCAGTGACTGGTCGAGGGATGCCATCAGGTACTTCCGGCTGCCCCAGTTGCCATACGGTCCGGGCCACATGTCGTAGCCGGCCTTCGTCGAGATGAAGAGCTCATCACGATACGGGCGGAAGTCCTCGTCCATCAGCCGCCCCAAGGTCTCTTCGGCAGACCCGTAAACGGGGCCGTAGTTATTTGCCAGGTCGAAATGCGTGATGCCATGGTCGAAGGCATATCGTGTAATCTCACGGCTGCGCTCGTAAGGGTCAACGCTTCCGAAGTTGTGCCAGAAGCCAAGGCTCACCTTGGGTAACAGCACACCCGAGCGTCCACAACGCTCGTAATCCATTTCGCCGGCATAGCGATTGCTGTCTGCTAAATACTGTTCTTTCGTCATGTCTGTGTCTCAATAATGAGAAATAAATGAGAACTACAGGCGCAAAGATACGAAGAAATGAAGAAAACAGAAAGAATAATTGTGAATAATGAATTAAAAGTCGTACTTTTGCAGATACAATGACCTCCCCGAAGAGAAAAAGCACAAGAACGAGATGAAGGTTACCCTGATACAAATGGACATTGCCTGGGATGTGCCCGAGGTGAATCGCAAGACGGCAGAACGGCTGATGCTGCCTGCCGAGAGGAGCGACCTCTATGTCCTGCCAGAGATGTGGAACACGGGTATCACCACGGAGCCACAAGGCGTGGCGGAAAGCGAGGAGGGCGAGACCCTGCAGTGGATGCAGCGGATGGCAAACGAATTGGATGCGGCTGTGTGCGGAAGCATCGCCATCCAAGCGCCAGACGGCACCTACAGGAATCGCCTCTACTTCGTAACGCCGCAAGAAATTGTAAATTGTAAATTGTCAAATTGTAAATGGTATGATAAGCACCACCTCTTTTCCTATGGTGGCGAGACGGAGAACTACACACCGGGCAATGAGTATGTGACGGTGGAGTGGCGGGGCATACGTTTCCACCTCTCAATTTGCTACGACCTGCGTTTCCCGCTTTGGCTGAGGAACAGGGACGATTATGATGTACTTATCTGTGTGGCTTCTTGGCCGGCAGTCCGCATTCATGCATGGAACGTATTGCTCCAAGCGAGGGCGATTGAGAACCAATGCTATGTGCTTGGCGTGAACCGTATTGGTAAAGACCCGTATTGCGAGTACAGCGGCGGAACGGCTATTGTTGACCCCTTCGGCTTTGCCACTTCCTGCCCTGATAA
>Ga0310690_10005045_pt1 | contig 18238 bp, 15 predicted proteins | sample AusTroGonzalo_MG_2_FD_207661 | JGI IMG/M metagenome (GOLD analysis project Ga0310690, IMG submission 207661) | Bovine rumen microbial communities from tropical cattle in Woodstock, Queensland, Australia - Gonzalo_04 (v2) (version 2) | ecosystem: Host-associated > Mammals > Digestive system >...
CGATTCCATATAAACTTTTGCCCAGGCTGGAAAAGCTATATCAAGAGCCTTTCCGAAGAAGAGCGCATCGCTGTCAAGGAAAAGTACAACTTAAAATAAAAGAAAAATGGCGGGCAAAACCCGCCACTTTTAACTTTAAAGGATCCTTCTCTTCGCACAAGTCCCAAACGCTAACTTCGATTATGTCAAAAAACATTGGACATTCTCTCGTCTTTCGTCTATAGCGAGCCTTGCGAGCGTTCTTTCGTCTATTTATTTGCTTCGCTTGTGCTTAGCAAGTAAGCGTCGATGAACGGGCGGATTTTCCCGTCGAGAACGCCTGCGGTATCCGAGGTTTCTACGCCAGTGCGCAAATCCTTGACCATCTGGTACGGCTGCAACACGTAGCTGCGGATTTGGCTACCCCATTCGACCTTCTTCTTCTCGGCCATGCGGGCATCGCGCTTCGCTTCTTCTTCCAAGCGGTAGTGTTCTGCAACCATGGTCTTGAGCATCTTGTAGCAGGTTTCGCGGTTCTGGATCTGCGAACGTTCCGTCTGGCAGCTCGCCATGATACCTGTCGGCAAGTGGGTCATACGCACTGCAGAATCCGTCTTGTTAATGTACTGACCACCGGCACCGCTACTGCGGTATGTATCAACGCGGACTTCGGACATATCGAGATCGAATTCGACGTCCTCATGTTCCGGATACAGATAAACAGCAGTAAAGCTCGTATGGCGGCGGGCGTTGGCATCGAACGGGCTGATGCGCACCAGGCGATGAACGCCGATTTCCGAACGGAGCAAGCCGTAAGCATTTTCGCAAGTGACTTCAATCGTAGCACTCTTGAGACCAGCATCTTCCGCTTCCTGGAAATCCACGACCTTGAAGTCCATCTTTTCGCGTTCAAAGAAATGCGTGTACATGCGGAAAAGCATAAGCGCCCAGTCCTGGGACTCCGTGCCACCTGCACCCGGATGGATAGACATGAGGCATGCGCAAGCATCATCCGGACCGTTCAGCATCTTCTTGAATTCCATCGCTTCGACTCTAGACTTGAGGTCTGCAATGTCAGATTCGAGCGTTGCCGTAAGGTCGGCAGATTCCTCGTCCTTGCTCATTTCATACAGCTCGGCAAGGTCGTCGCACGTCTGGGAAACTTCTTTCCAGGAATCAATAAGTCCCTTGAGGTTCCCAATCTTTTTCATCATCGCCTGCGCCTTTTCCTGATCGTTCCACAGGTTCGGGTCGCCGGAATCCTTTTCAAGGACGTAGAGTTCTTCGGTCTTAGCCTCTAAGTCAAAGATACCCCCAGAGTTTATCGATGCGGCTGCGCAACTCGATAAGCCCGGTGTGAGTAGTGTTGAATGCCATTTACATCTCCATTTTTCAAATTTTTCTGGTTTTCCAGAACAAAAGAGGATGCCGTTTAGCATCCTTGGGGTAATGGGCGCACTGTTGGCGTCCTTATAGCTCTAATTATTTAGAAGCGCCGATTGCCTGAGGCGGTTCGTACTTCTTGTCGAGGTACTGGACCTTGTAGGTCTTGCCAAGTTCGTCGAGGTAAGCCTTGAGCTTTGCCTGGCGTTCCTGTTCGCGCTGTACACGCAAAATGTAGTCGATCTGGTGCTTGTAGCTTTCAAACTTGCCGTCGTTCTTTTCGGTAAGCATGAAGATAGACACACCATCATTTTCGGTAATGACTTCAGAGATTTCACCGACCTTGATCTTGCCAACAGCCTTGGCAAAAGCGGCACTCTTGGACTTGGCGACAAACTTGTTCATGATACCGCCAGTCTTCTTGGCTTCCTTATCGTCGCTGTACATAGCGGCGAGCTGAGCAAACGTTGCCTTCTTGGAACGAACCTGAGCAGCAAGCCCCTTCAACATGTCCTTGGCATCGCTGATTTCCTGAGCGCTCTTACCCTTGGTAGAGATGAAAATACGAGCACCGCTAATGGTATCGTTGATAGCAACCTTGGACTGGTTGAGCTGCCAGAAAGCCTTGAGATCTTCTTCGGTCGGATCCTTCGGATACGGAACCTTCTTTTCGAGAATCTGTTCGCTCTTGAGCTGGTCTTCAATCTTGGACTTGAACTGAGCCATCGTCGTGTTAGACTTCTTGAGTTCCTTCTGGAAAGCATCTTCGCTCGGGAACTGCTTCTTGAAGAGAGCAGTCAAGCTATCAACCTTACCAGCGGACACCTTGATACCCATTTTCTTGGCTTCGAGCTTGATGAGTTCCTGACCCACGAGATTATCGACAACTGCATAGCGAAGTTGGGCCATCATTTCGTCGGTCAACTTCTGGCCCGGAGCCTGCTGCTGGCCGAGCATCGTTGCAAGGCTATCAATTTTACCAGCAGAAATACCAGTCTTTTCGACGCGAATAACATCGAGGCTTTTCGAATTCATCAACTGAGCAGAGGCAATGCCGGCAGTAAGGAGCACGGCAGCAGCACCACGAGAAATGAGTTTAAGAGACATTATTTATCCTTTTATAAAAAATCAAGGGTTTTAAAAATTCAAGGGTTAATATAGAAAACTTACATCACGCATGCGCATCATAATCGAGATTTTACGCAAACAAAACAATGTTCTTACAAAAAATTGAAGTTATGGCTCGTTTTTGCTAAATTATTGCACATGAACAAGATTAAAGTATATACGTTGCAAGGCAAATGGACCGGGGATTTCGATTCCAATAACAAGTGGTACAAGGACGAAGCGCTCAAGCTCAAGGGCAAAAACATCGATTTGCTCGTCCTCCCCGAGCTTTTCCACACTCCGTACTTCCCGTTCGAAGAAAACGCAGACTTTTTCGATTTGGCGATTGAAAAGGACCACCCGATTGTCGCCGAATGGCAAGAAATTGCAAAGGAACTGAACGCCGTTGTCGTGTTCCCGTTCTTTGAAAAGCGTGCCCGTGGCATTTACCACAACTCGGCATTCGTATTTGAACGCGACGGAAGCATCGCAGGGCTTTATCGCAAAAGCCACATTCCCGATGATCCGGCCTTCTATGAAAAGTATTACTTTATTCCGGGTGACACCGGTTTTGAACCGATCAAGACTAGCGCCGGTACGCTTGGCGTGCTTATTTGCTGGGACCAGTGGTTCCCTGAAGCAGCCCGCATCATGAGTCTCAAGGGCGCCGACGTGCTCATCTACCCGACTGCTATTGGCTGGATGGATTCTGAGCCCAAGGAAATTTATCCGAGACAGCAAGATAGCTGGATGACGGTCATGCGCGGACATGCGATTGCAAACCGCACATTCGTGATTGCCGCTAACCGCTCGGGTGTCGAAGGACACCTCACGTTCTGGGGCACAAGCTTTGTCGCTGCACCGGACGGATACATCTTGCAAAAGTGCGATCCGGAATTCTTGGGTGCAAGCTATGTCGAGCTCGACCTTGCCGAAACCGAAGAAAATCGCCGTTGGTGGCCGCATTTCCGCGACAGACGCGTGGACTTGTACAAGGACATCCTCAAGATTTGGGCAGACTAGCATCACCGTCATCCTGAGCAAAGCGAAGGATCCAGTAAAAAGACAATTAAAAAGGATTTTTTCATGACGAAAAATTCAATTCGTTACCCGGCGGAATGGGAAAAGCAGAGTGCCACGTGGCTAGCTTTCCCGCACAACAAGACGAACTGGTATGGTGAACGCGGCATCAACATCCGCAAGTTCTATGTAGAACTTATCCGTAACATCACGGAATTCCAGCCGGTGAACCTGTTGCTCCCGGCCAAGAACTTCTTGACTGACGAAGAAAAGGCCGCCCTAGCCAATCGCCCGTTCCCAGTGAACTTCATCATCATCAAGACGAACGATATCTGGATTCGCGACTACGGTCCGTTCTTTATGAAGAAGGGCGACAAGAAGGTCGTCTCTGAAACGCAGTTCAACGCCTGGGGCGCCAAGTTCCCGCCATGGGGACTCGATAACGCCATCCCGCAGAAGATTGCCGAAAAGCAAAAACTCCCGCTCAACGAAAGCGTTCCGTTCATCTTCGAAGGCGGCGCTATTGAAGTCAACGGTGACGGTCTTGCCATTACGACCGAAGATTGCCTCGTCGGCAAGAACCGCAACGATGAAAAGGACTTAAAGAAAGTCGTGAAGGCTCTTTGCAAGGCTTTTGGCCTCAAGGAAATGCTCGTACTCCCGCACGGATTGCACGGCGACCACACGGACGGCCACATCGATAACGTTGCTCGCTTTGTCGAGAAAGACAGAGTCGTCATGTGCATGACGGACAACAAGCGCTCCCCCAACTACGCGATTTTGACCGATGCCAAGCAGTTTATCGAAAGCTGGCTCAAGGAACATTACGAAACCGCCAAGGTCGATACGCTTCCGCTCCCGCCGCAGCGAGTGCTCGATGACGGACAAATTCTCCCGGCATCGTACATGAACTACATCTACGTGAACGGTGGACTCATCTTCCCGAAATACAAGTGTCCGAACGACGCGAAAGCTAAGAAGTATTTTGAGAGCGTGTACCCGGATCGCAAGGTGATAGGCATTGATTGCCGCACCGTGATCGAAGAAGGCGGCAGCCTCCACTGCATGAGCAAGCACGAAAGCGAGTAATTATTTCTTTCTCGCTTTTGCGATTGCTTCTTTTGCTAGTTTATCTACAAGTTCATTCCACTTGACACCTGTATGGGCGGCGACCTTTTCGAACTGCACACGGTGCAGATAAGGTTTTGCAGCCGCCACATACATCTTGGCGATATTGCTCTTGGCTTGCCATTCGCCTTTAGCCCAGCGCGCAATGCCTTCGTAGTCATGGCAAATAACGCCATTTTGATTATGGGCATCAAGCCATTTCATTGCCTGGAACGAAGCCATCACTTCCCCATCGATATTGCGACTTTCGGCATCAAATGCTGTAATTCCCGAACCGCGGGCAAGTTCCTTGTCGTCTTCGGTTACAACAAAAGCCCAGCCGGCAGGGCCAAATCCCGGCGAAAACGAACCATCGACAAATACACGGATCCCATCGGGCGCAGGAGCCTCCATTCCGTCGAGCCAAGCCTGAGCCTCCTCGCGGGAACCGAAGGATTTGAACAAAACACCTTTAACGCCATGCGTGAGCTTAAGGCATTCATCCCACGTGGTTACAATTTTCTTTTCATTTTCGCTTTTTACGGCATAGAACTTCTGTTTAGGCATGGCGCAAATTTAATATATTTTTAATGAATTTAGAATTAGGAGACCTTTTGTTTTCTTCACAGTACTTTGCTGAAGGCATACGTTATTGCGTTTTGCGCAAGCTTTGCAAGCCACTGCTTTATCGGTGGTTTATTCACAAAGCGGGCAAACGAAAGAGCTCCAGGACTTTTTCGTTCCCCGAGTGCTTGCAGAATGGCGGCAAAGTCGTATTCTTTATGCCCGAGGAAAAGGAAGTCGCAAAAATCATCCTCGACGAGCTCCCCGAAGAAAGTCTCAAAACAATCTTGTTTATTGCCCACGGCGATCAAGAAATTCTCTTTTCACAGAAAAAGGCTCAGGTTTCTTACTACACTGATGATGGATGCCGCTACGGCGAAGATCAGTTCGATAGAATCGAATACCAGGTAAAAACTTACGCCCCCGTCGCCTGCGTTTATCCAGGCCCCCATAAACCGCAATTTTTATACCTCGCCCTCATTAGCGGAGCCGCTTGCCGAATCGGTTTTGACTGCGCCAAGGAGTACCCATTCCTCAATATGAGTCTCCACGAGCTCAAGACGATTTCGCCAGCGAGGATGATTGCCCGCTATTTTATAAAGGGTAAAATAGGCTAGCCATGCAAAAGATGTTTTCGACAATCATCACCGAAAATGGCGGCTATGCAGACTTGCACATGCACACCAAGCTCTCCGACGGCACCCTGTCCGTTGACGAGTTGCTCATGCTTTGCAAGCGCAAGGGACTTCGTTGCATATCCATTACGGATCACGACAATCTCGATAGCTACAAGCTCGCCGAAGAGCCTGCCAAAGAAATCGGCCTCGAAATCATCCCGGGGATTGAAATTTCTGCCGTGTGGCAGGGCAAGGACATCCACATTCTCGGTTACTTCTGCGACCCGACAAACCTCGCCTTGAACATGGAACTCGAGGATTTCGCCAAGCAGCGCATTGCCCGCGTAAAGGCAATTATCAAGAAGCTGAACGCGCTTGGCATCGGCATCACGTTCGAAAAGGTACATTCGTACTGCAAGGGCAAAATCATTGGACGCCCGCACATTGCGATGTCGCTCGTCGATGAAGAATACATTTCGAACTTCTCCGAAGCGTTCACGAAGTACCTCGGTGACGGTTGCATCGCCTTTGTCGAAAAGAAAGGCCTTAACCCCCAAGAAACAATTCGACTGATTGAAAATGCCGGAGGCATTGCCGTACTCGCCCACCCGTACAAGTCCGGCCTCAGCGACCAGTTCATCGAGAACATGGTGGAATGGGGCATCCAGGGCATGGAAGTCTACAGCCCGGCGCAAAAAGGCGCTGTTGGCCGCAAGTACAAGGAAATGGCACAAAGGTTCGGACTTGTGGGCACTGGCGGTTCCGACTTCCACACCGAAAACGGGACTTACCCCCCAGGTTGCATGAAAATGCCCTACACCGTCGTCCAGGCACTCCGAGAAAGGCGCGAAAAATCTCGTGCAGAATGGTTCTAATGAATCGTGGTATTCTTCTAATAGCTGTATTGTCGACACTTGTCTCAAGCGTTTTTGCGGACGTTATTCACGCCAAACGCTACACGCTCCCGACACCGCAAGACTCCATCTTTGAAACGGTTAACGCACCCGATCCGGCTCCACGAGAAACCGACGCCGGCCGTTGGGTCATTCCGCTGCGCGAAGTCATGCAGCGCACGTACGACGTCTCGGGTCAAAAGTCCGAATGGGTGCTGGGCACGTCCATCCTTGGCAGTCCGGAACTCCATGCAAGGTCCCTTGGTATCGGGACGCTATCCAAACGTTACCCGAGCAAGCTTGCGGGCATATACACCACGCGCTTAAGCTATGACGGTTCGACGCTCGCCCTCAATGGCGAGAACGGAATCCTGTTTGAAGAACTCCGTGGCATCCCGGTTGACACCCCGATTACAGACATCAACTGGGAACGCAGCGCATTCGAAGGGAACGCATTGCGCCTTGATTTCCGACGCCTCATTACAGATTCCGTCACGCTCGATCTTGGATTGCAAAGCCATTCCAACCTGCTTTCGAAACCATTCGAATACCAGCCAGTGACGCATTCACCGTTTTTTGCACTTGGCCGCGACTCGACAGATATTCCCTTTGGCGGGCGCAACATCGCCATGAACAGCATGCATATCCAGCCAATTGTCACATGGCGTTTTGGCTACGGCAAGGCTTTCTTTAAGATAAACTATTTGAGTCTCGACAATGCCGACAACACAACGCATGAAGTACTGCTCGATACGCTCGATCCAACAGTCCGCAAATTCCAGACAGATCCATACAAGATTGTCATTGAGACACGCACTTACGGTGGTGGCGTTGAATTTTACCCCATCAAGGATTTGACGCTCGGCACAGAAATCCATTATGGCAATCACGAAATGGAACTGCGCAATTTGCCTAAAATTCAAAAAAGCATTGACACCACTTATAACAACTACAATCTTCCGGTATATACATACGACTATTACGACACCAACAAGACCCGTAACTTTGAAACCATTCTCGGAAGTTTCGATATCCGCTACAACATGTTCCTGAATCCGAGAATTCATTTTGAATATGAATTCTTGAACACTCAAGAAACAGGAAACGACGATAAAAAGAAAGAATATTACCAGGACCGAGAAATCGGCTACGCCGAAGTTTCTGACACGCTGTTCGGAAAGGCATTTTTCCGTGTTCAAGCAGGCATGCAGCGCAACAGTTCGCTTTTAGATACTGTTGAATTTGCACCGGCCTTCTCGATTGACGGAACATACATCCTCCCCTACCACTTGATGGCAACAGCATCGTACCGTCACGACAACAAGTTCCCCGACGTCACACAGCTCAAGCTGACCGAATCCGGCCGAGTATCGTTCCCGAACGAAAACCTCAAATACGAAGTTCGCGACCGAGCAACAGCCAATATCACATGGAAAATGCGCGACGTCTTTTATGGACTTGGCTTACGCTATGAACACGCCAACAACCTGATCAAGCCCAACTGGGCCATCAAAGGATACCTCGATTCCACAACGACTTACGACAACATTAACGATGTTTCGATGAGCGAAGTTACCGATTCCCTGGAATACGCATTCCGCTATGGGAATCTCGATCACGCGCACACACTCGACTGGATGATGCAAGTGGGGTTCCGTCTTGGGAACTGGAAATTCTACCTGGAACGCGGGCAAAAGATGACGCGCACCAAGCTAATCGATACACCTTCGCTTTACTACAAAGGCAGCATCCATTGGCAAAATCGATTTGTGAAAGACAGGCTCGGCGTAAGTGTCCGCGTGGACTTCCAGTGGTTTAATAACCGCTATGACTGCACGATAGACGAGAACGGAAAGCCCAAGCTTGTCGAACTCAACAAGTACTTGGCCATGGATTTCGAAGCTCGCATGCAGATTCTTTCATTTGAACTGTACAACCGCATCGAGAACTTCAACCATAGCATCTACGCGCCGGAAGCCGGCTACACCCCCGAAGGGTTGCGCTTCGCTTACGGCATCGTCTGGACTTTTGGTAATTAGGGATGCGGAATTCGGAATTAGGAATTAAACGGTCTGGATTCCGAGCAGCACCAAATAAGCGACGTACAAGCTCAAGAAGAGCGCACCGCCAATTCGCCCAAAGCCACTCACGCGCTTGCCGTTTTTCTTCTTGACCGGAATGCAAATCAAGAAAAGAAATAGCGTCAGTGCCGACATGATCGGCACATCACGGCTCATCACTTCTGGATCAGCCGCCTGAATCGGAGCAATGACAGATGCAAGCCCGACCACGACAAGCGTGTTAAAAATATTGGAACCAATTACGTTTCCAACGGCAAGATCATTCTCGCCACGGCGTGCCGCAGCAATCGAACTTGCCAATTCAGGGAGAGAAGTCCCCACCGCAACAATTGTAAGCCCGATGAGCAAATCACTTACACCTAAAGCCTGAGCGACATTTACAGCGCCCCACACAAGCATTCGCGAACTTACGATCAAAAGCAAAAGTCCCATCAGCAAAAGCAACGAGGACCTGACAATAGAAACCTTTTCTGCAGAGCCGTATTCCGAGTCTAAATCATCTGCCGCTGCAGATTTTTTTCGTTTGCGCTTTTGCCTCAATTCACTCATGATGTTAAACGCCATAATTGCCACAAACGCAAGCAACAAGACGATACCATCCATACGCGAAACATTCCCGTCAATAAGCAAAAAGACCGTCAAAACAGTCATCGCGATGAGAATCGGGATATCACGCGACATCGCCTGCTTTTGTACGACCACGGGAATAATAAGCGCCGTTACGCCAAGGATTAGCGCAATGTTTGCAATATTGGAGCCATAAGCGTTTCCAAGAGCAAGCTGCGGAGTATTATTCAACGCAGACAAAACTGAAACGACCATTTCAGGCGCAGACGTTCCGAAACCGACAATGACCATCCCGATAAGGAAGGTGCTCATGCCAAAAAATTGGGCCACGCCGACAGCCCCATCCACGAACCGATCTGCACTCCAGACCAGCAGAACAAGGCCAACGACTATGGCCACAATAGATAAAATCATGTTATACTAGAATGCGTAGAAAGTTGCACCGACGGTGAACGACTTAGAAGACAGGTTGTTGACAGCCCATCCGTTATAGTCTTCGTACTGGTTGTTGATGCCCCAAGTAAAGCGAGCGTCAAAACCGACATAACGGTTAGCACGGATACCCAGGCCAAATACGATAGACCAGTCGATAGCCGAACGGCAGTCGTTATCCATCATGTCTTCCTTGATATTCACGGACTTATCCGAAGCCTTCAGCTTAAACTTGTCTGCAGTCGCAAAAGACGGCTGGACACCCACATCAAAGAAGATGCTGGATCTAGCACTCTTCAAGGAGAGGAGTATCGGAAGAGAAATGCGATACTGGCTAAACGTTACACGATATTCGCCATAAGTTTCCTTATAAACGTAATTATAGGTGTTGAGCACCTTGTCGTGTTCGAACATGACACCAGCCTTAATAGCCATGTTGTATTCATCCAACGGGAAGAGTGCAAAAGCACCTGCACTCCAGGCCAAGCCCGAATAATCGTCATATTCATAGCGGCCGTTATCGCCCATAAGGAACGCGCCACCAATAAAGCCCTGGACACCGAATGTAAAGTTCAGCGGGACAAGGCCACGTAGTTTGTCCATATCGGTCGAATCGGCAGTAGGAGCTTCAGTCACATAGATGGTCTTCACGACAGCGCCACTCGTTTCAACATCCGCGGGGGTATAAACCGGCTGGTAGACAAACTTTTTGGTCGTTGTCTTTTGGGCGACAGGCTTTGCTGCGTCGGCCCCACGAACGGCAGAAGGTTCTGCAAACAGATTTTCAGGAGCAAGTTCCTGTTCGACGGCGATAAACTTATCTTGCGGAGCAGCCTGTACTGCAGGAGCGGCCTCAGCAGAGGCTTCTTGAGCAGGAGCTGCAGTCGGAGCTGCGGAAACAGCCGTTTCAGCAGGTGCAGCATTTTGAGCCATAGCGGCAGAAACCGCAAGAGCAGCCAAAATTCCAGTACATTTCAGATTCATATAATCCTCCAATGGTAATCACGTAATATTATAGTATTTTTATAATCGAAAAACCAATATAAAATACAAGCAAACCTTTGATAAAATACTAGATTACGCTATATGAAAACAAATATTGTATCTACAGCTTCGGGCAAAGCGAATGCATACGCCCTCTTTTTCGTGAAGAAATCTGTCCAGTTTTCCAATGTCCTTTCGGAAAGCGCAGAAAAGCAAGTTGAATCCGTCTTGAACGGCATGGAAGAGGGTCCGTTCGAAGACTTAGAGTTTTTGGAAATCGACAACCAGCCGACCATTTTTGTAAACGCCGCCAAGGAACGCGGCCTTTCGTCGCTCGACCACTTGCGCATGGCCGCCTACCGCCTCGCCAAGAAAGCAAGCAAGCGCCAAATTCCTGTCGTATCGATCATGCTTGCCGATGCAGCCCCGGAACAGTTCAAGAGCATTTTGCACGGTCTCCACTATGCAAGCTACAACTTTGACGCCTACAAGAGCAAAAAGAAAGAAGCCTTCCAGGTTACATACGAACTCGTCGCTGGCGATCAAACATCAGAATTCAAGAAGATAGCCGACACCGTCGCTATCGAGCACAAGGCCATAGTCCTTGCCAAGAACCTCATCAACACAAGCGCCTCTGACCTTACGCCTGCTGAATTTGTCGAAAACGCAAATACCATTGCCAAGTACACTCCGGGCCTTTCGATCAAGGTGCGCAACATGAAGCAACTCGAAAAAGAAGGCTTCATGGGCCACGTGACCGTTGGCAAGGGCAGCTCGCATGAACCGTACATGATTACGCTCAGCTACGACGGAAGCAAGAGCGCTCGCGGTAAGGCTACTGCTAAAAGCGCGAATAAAAATGCGCGCACGTCCGCAGACCACTTGGTATTTGTCGGCAAAGGCCTTACATTTGACACAGGCGGTCTCTGCCTCAAGCCGCCTAAATCCATGCCCGAAATGATCAGCGACATGAGCGGTGCCGCAACAGTGCTTGCCGCCATCCAGGCTATCGCGACTTTGGAACTCCCGATTAAGGTAAGCGCCGTCTGCTGCCTCGCCGAAAACGCCATCGGAAACAAGTCCGTATTGCCAGGCGACATCTTTACCGCCAAGAACGGAAAGACCGTGATGGTCGATAACACCGATGCCGAAGGACGCCTCGTGCTCAGCGACGGCCTTGCCGAAGCAGGCCTCATCGGAGCAACGCACATTGTCGATCTCGCGACACTTACGGGAGCCATGGTTCGCGCCTTGGGTTACGCTGTTGCCGGATTCTTTAGCAATGACGATGATCTCGCCTTGAAGGTCATCAACTGCGGTGAAGCTTGCTGTGAAAAATTTTGGAGCATGCCGCTCGAAGAAGAATACGCCGACGCATTGAAGGATCATTTCGCCGACCTCAAGAACACCGGAAGCGACGCTGGCGCCATTGCAGCCGCCCTCTTCTTGCAGGAATTCGTTCCTGAAAACACAGCTTGGGCCCACTGGGATATCGCAGGTACAGCATTTGTAAGCAAAAGCTGGAAGTACACCGACTTCGGTGCAACCGGCTTTGGCGTGCAAACGCTTATCGAACTTGCCAGAAGAATGGCTAAGGGCGACAACAGCGAAAATACCGAAGAAGCCAATGACGAGAATATCGCTGATGGCGAATACGCCGCTGTGGAAGCGTAAAGCTTAAGGGAAAAGCGGGAAAAACTCTTTTGAGCCACCAGCCTAGCAGGTGGCTTTCTTTTATACAAAAAGACCGGGAAAGAATTTCCCGGTCGAATTTTTTATGTTAAAAACATCGATTATTATCTAAAAATCGGTTTAATATCAAGACCAAGAACCATCTGACCATAATTTTCAGAACGAGAATCTTCATCCATAAGAACAATACGAAGCGTAAGGCTCATATTATTATTAATTTCGCAGCTAAGGCCTTCAACTTTAATAGATTTAACAGCACCATTCCTTTGATTATCATTCAACAAAGAACTATCGTGTTTTCTACCAACGCCACAGCTACCACCAGAGCTTTTATTAACAATACCTTCAATTTCAAATGTCTGCGGAAGGCCACCAAGATTGGCTATATCGTTACCGCTATTTAGCCATGCAATAGACGCGTAAAATCCGTCTAGATTACCATAGGAATTAACAGGAAATCCTTGCATAAGATTACTTTTGCTAAACGACAATCTAATTTCCTTTCGCTTAGTTCCAGTAATCTGAGTCCAAACCGGGGAATCGCTATACTCTTTCATCAATGTATTAACGTCACCAATAAAATAATAGGAATGATGGACATTATATTTGTCACTTTGATCAAATACGAGATCATCATAATTTGCAGCCAATCTTTCATACTTAACATTTTGCATCACTGCCTTTACCACTTCAGGATGCCACTTATAGAAATCATTAGAAGACAACATGTTTGAAATCATGCCCGCAGTAACAGCAGCGGCAGCTTCTGTACCTTCATAAAACGGCTTATATTCATACACATGATTTGCCGATGTATACTTTCTAGAATATTCAGGCATATTCGGATAATCAAGATAATAATGAGTATAATTGTAGACTTCTGGTTTATCAAAAAAATTATTGCAACCATAGCCATCACATTTTGCAGAATAACCTATCGGCTGATTCGTTAACGGATCTAAAGCACCTACAGTAAAAGCATTCACCGCAAGAGCCTCTCCTGCAAAATAATTCGGGTTATTGCCAGCTGCAACAACTTCTATAGTTCGATTATCATATATGTAGTTATCCAAGTTCTTTGCTTTTGAACCATAGCTAGATGTATTACTACCACCATAACTATGAAGTCCCATATATATCTGAGGTTTTGCAGTAGACGGACTTGTAGGACGACTTTTCGCAGCATAGAGCACAGAACGGCCTGATGTATATTCTACAGCCCTATACATTCTTGACGCACGAATTTCATACCCAGGCATCGCATTGAAATTATCCATCGATGCGTTATTTGCAAGAATAAATGGTGCGTAAGTGTTCATTTCCTTATTAAGTCTAGTAGGAACAGCATCTTCCGCCAGATACACACCAACATTACTCTTATTCAAATAATTTCTATTATAAAAACTATATAAAGAAGAAAACGGGACAAACGTATAAGATGTATTTGATTGAATTGTAGATGGTTGCACCGGGTTAGTCACAACATAAGGGGTTTCCTCCATACTATACCCCTTTATGTAGCTTCTTGACGGACCAGCCGATACATAATTATAACCAGACTGAAGCACCCCAGTTTCATCAGATTCGACATTAATAAACTTATTTTTTACACTATTAAGGTAAGTTGGCAAATCTGCTTTATTCTTATAACCAGGGCGAGGAATTCCACCACATCCCACAGAGTTGCCAGAGCAAGTATTAAAATAATAGCCATTAGGGAAATAAGCACCAACAATAGCCTTGTAATCGCCTTGAATGCCCGAAGCACGCTTTGCAAGAGCATTATTATTCAAAGAAGAACCTATATTCTGTTCTTCTTTTTTCTTCATCTTGGAATAGTCTACATTCTTATAGACCATTGGGGAATTCATTTTGCTATCCTTACGGCCCAAAAGGTCGTAATTGACGTTAGCAGCATTTGCAGCTACGCAACCTGCAGCCAACAATGCTAAGTATTCTTTTCTCATTTCAACATCCTTTGTTAAAGTTAAAGGTTAAACAAAATATAATTAGTTTACTTTATATTTGAAGACACAAAACAAATTCAAATAAAATATTTTTCTTTTATTTATATTACAAATAATTTTATCAACACAAATTATTACAACTTACTATAAATCAAAAATATTATCAACAGATTAATATTTATTTTGTAACAACTTTATATTTTGTTATAAATTTTTATCAATTCAAACTTCAAAAAAGTCTTTTTCAACATCTAAACAAGCAGAATCCGAAGAAAACATCAAATTTTGCCACATACAGGCCAAAAAGTCCATCTTCACGCACCCAATTCATATAGTAGCCGAATATTTTTCTAATTTTGCGTCGTATGAAAAACGTTGATACTATTGCCGTTTTGGACTTTGGTGGGCAGTACGCTCACTTGATTGCCAACCGTGTACGCCGTCTCGGCGTGTTTACCGAAATTCACTCCCCTGCCGCCCCGGTTTCTGAACTCGAAGGCGTGAAGGGTATCATTTACAGTGGCGGTCCGTCCAGCGTTTATGCTGCAGACGCTCCGGAATACAATCCTGAAATATTGAACCTCCCGGTGCCGAAGCTCGGCATCTGCTACGGTCACCAGCTCATCGCCCAGCAGTTGGGCGGTCACGTGGAACCGGGCAAGGTCAAGGAATACGGCATTGCAGACCTCATCGTCGGCGACGAGAAATGTCCGCTTTTGAAGGGTCTCCCGAAGGCATCCCCGATGTGGATGAGCCACGGTGACCAGGTCACGAAGCTTCCTGAAGGCTACAAGATCGTGGCCAGCACCAAGGACTGCGAAATCGCAGCCGTTGCATTCGATAGCGACAAGCCTGAACGCCAGATTTTCGGCATCCAGTTCCATCCAGAAGTCACGCACAGCAAGTTCGGCATGAAGTTGCTCGAAAACTTCGTCGACTTTACGGGTGCCAAGAAGACTTGGAACATGAAGAGCTATCTGCCGCTCATTACGCAGCGCATCAAGGACCAGGTCAAGGACCGCAAGGTGTTCTTGCTCGTGTCTGGCGGTGTGGACTCCACCGTTGCATTCGTGCTCTTGAACCGCGTGCTCGGACCGGAAAAGGTTCTCGGCCTGCATGTGGACAACGGCATGATGCGCCTCGGCGAATCCCAGAAGATTATGGACTTCCTCACGAAGGAAGGTATGAACAACCTCAAGATCCGCGACGCCAGCGAACACTTCCTTGCAAAGCTCAAGGGCATAACCGCTCCAGAAACCAAGCGCGGCATCATCGGTAAGGAATTCTTGACGGTCAAGGACGAGGAAATGGCTAAGCTCAACCTCGATCCGAACGAATGGATGATGGCTCAGGGCACAATCTACCCCGACACCATCGAAAGCGGCGGCACCAAGAACGCAGACAAGATCAAGACGCACCACAACCGCGTGCAAGAAGTTCTGGACCTCATGGAAAAGGGCCTTGTGCTCGAACCGCTCGCCGACTTGTACAAGGACGAAGTCCGTGCCCTCGGCGAAGAACTCGGCATTCCGCACAACCTCGTGTGGCGCCACCCGTTCCCGGGGCCGGGTCTCGGTGTTCGTTTGCTCTGCAGCGAAGGCAAACTCACGAACGATATGGTGAAGTTCGAAGACGTGAAGGACACCGCAGGTCAGTCCCTCGCCGATTACCTCAAGGCAAACAACATTGCAGGCCGCATGCTCCCGATTAAGAGCGTGGGCGTGCAGGGTGACGGCCGTACTTACGCACAGCCGTTCCTCATCACGACTCCGGGCTTAAGCTGGAAGGATTGCGAAAAGTTCTCCACCGAACTTGCCAACCGCTTCAAGGCCATCAACCGCGTGATTTACCAGATTGGTAGCGTCGCCGATGAAGATCCGAAGCTTGTCGAACAGTACGCCACCCGCGAAAACTTCGATACGCTCCGCAAGTTCGACAACATCTGTACCGAATTCTTGCAGGCGAACAACTTGTACGAAAAGATCTGGCAGATGCCGGTCGTGCTCGTTCCGCTCCGCACGGCTAACAAGCCCTGCATCGTGATGCGCCCGGTGAACTCCACCGAAGCCATGACGGCAAACTTCGCTGAAATCGACCAGGGTATGCTCGCAGGTCTCTGGCGCAAGTTCGAAGCCGAAGGCGCAGGCTCACTGTGGTACGACGTGACGCACAAGCCGCCTGGAACCATTGAGTGGGAATAACCACCAAAGGAGGTTAACCCCTCAAAAAAATTCAGCCGAATGAGACAAACTCATTCGGCTTTTTCTTTTACTTTTTCCGCTTTATCTTAAACAAAGTCTTGACTTGTAAAGAATCTTCAGTGCCATACATATCTGTGTAATGAGCCATCCACTTGACCGTTGTATCTTTTCGCGGCAATTCCGTTGAATCAGCATAAACATTCACATAGGACTGATACGCAACTAATTTTTTCGGATAATCGATATACACGGTTTTTGTACAGCTAGATATTTCAATGAGATAAATTCCATCCGAAATAAACGTCGTATCCGCTTTACGTGTACCATCTTCTCCATCTAGTACAAGTAACTGCCCTGAATTTTTAGAAACATACGCCCAATCAGGCAAACCGCTGTATTCTATATAGTATGCATCAACAAATTTCCGGGATTCACCCTTTAACTTCTCGGATGCATAACTCGTCGGTTCAACAATTACCGTATCAAAGGCTGCTTTCAGCTTTTTCGAATCAAATTTGGGGATTTCAACATAAGGCGGAATATAATCCATCAGCCGATTTTTGCCATAGTTGATATAAGTCGTGTCTCCACGCTTGATTTCTACCTTCTGGTGAGTTACCGGCTCGTCATCCGACTTAACGGACGATTTCGCTTTTGAATACACGATTCTGCAAGTCGAATACGTTTTCTTTAAGGTACATTCAAAATATCCCTTCCAAAGGTTGCAGGACATTTTATCCGTTGTCGCGGTTACCGTATCCAATTTGTCTTTGCCAGAGAAATACACAAAGCTGTAGGCCTTGGTATTTACGAACGCGGTATCGCAAACAACATCTTCAGGGCAGCCCAAATTTCCGCTATTTATAACTTCTCCGCCACAGGCAAGGAAGGAAACAGCAGCGAAAGCAAAGGCAGAAACAATCGAATAACGACTTAATGTTTTCAACTTCATAATCACTCGCAATCCAAGCAGGTCCATTCCACTACACCATCGCCATTGCCATCAAATCGTTCGCGGGTGTACTTTTCAATGTCGATGAGGAATCCAATTTCGCCAGCATTTTCAGTGCAGCATCCATCGCAATCGCTGTCGGAGCACATGTCATAAACCACGGCGTCAATCGTGGAGCCGTTCATGCGGAGCCTGAAAGTCTTAAGCTTATACTGATTCCAGTCCTTTTCGTGAACGGCAATGATGTTGTGCTGGCTCACCCATTCTTCGGTCATTTGATCTTCAACGCCAGCAAAGTAACCCGCCCAAGTACAGCCATTGTACTCAATGCATTCTTCACTATCCGGTTCCGGCCATGACGTGTACCACGTGAGATTTGCCTGATGCCAAACGGTATCCGCGACTGTTTCACTTGATGAAGACTGTGCGACATTTTCCGTGCTACTACTAGATGGCGTTCCCGGAACGGAGTCCGGGATGACAACGCAGGATGATGATTCCGCGATGTCAGCGCTAGACGAGGATTGTACCGCATTATCGCTTGACGACAATTCAGCCGAGATCCACACTGCAGAAGCATTCTCATCACTGCAGGCGACAAATCCGCCTGCAATAGCAACTATCGTAAGCGCCTTCAGAAATTTCATCAATGCACATCCATTTTAGAGAACAGATTCAACACAACGACGCCC
>Ga0310690_10005046_pt1 | contig 18238 bp, 10 predicted proteins | sample AusTroGonzalo_MG_2_FD_207661 | JGI IMG/M metagenome (GOLD analysis project Ga0310690, IMG submission 207661) | Bovine rumen microbial communities from tropical cattle in Woodstock, Queensland, Australia - Gonzalo_04 (v2) (version 2) | ecosystem: Host-associated > Mammals > Digestive system >...
GTCTGGTAACTGACGTAGACAGCATAACGTCCAGCTTTCTTGAAATCTGGCTGATAGGTGGCCAACGAGTAGCGTGACTTGCTGCCAGTGGTGGTGACCATGCGTGCTGTTCCTGCTTCGAAAGGATTCTCGCCATCGCTATAGACTCCGGCATGCCAGGCAAAGCCTGACATAGAAGTCGTCTTCCATGTGCCGTGATTCGTCACTTCAATATAGTTCCGTTTGGAACCGTCATTATCAACAATGATTTCCTCTTTCTGCCAGTCTCGCTCACGAGGTGTAAAGACAACAGCCCCTGCATTCTCCAACATAGGAATCAGGTATGGGACAACGATGGTCTGCGTATAGAGGTCTTCTGTCGTGCTGAAAAGCTTGGGACGTTGCCAACGCCAGCACCCTTTCTTCTGGTCGTAATAATTGCCATGACTGGCCCAGAGAGAGAGATGACGCCCCTGGAGTCCATGAGTGGGTTTTATAGGAAGTGAAATGTTCTGTACCCACGGTTCCCCGTTGTAGTCAATGTCACCCCAAAGGCGTGACTTGTCAACATTGCGTGAAAGCCGGTTTGGTATCAGTTCGTCAATGGTCATGCCATTGGTCATGATGGTAACCTCGTATTCTCTGTATGGCTTGGGCAATTCGCCTTTGATTTTCTTATAGATATGCTCTGTTATCTCAGGTGTGAATTCTTGGGCAGCAAAAAATTCATCAGCATGAACGGTAATCGTCTTGGCCTCGTTGTTCAGCTGATAGCTGAGCATACGGGGGGGGTGGGTTAACTTGGTGCCTTTGGGTTTGTATTTGGTAAAATAGTGTTGCAGGCGTTCAGCCAGTTTGGCTTCGTCCTTAGCAGTCTGAGCCGTGAGGCAGAGAGTGCATAGCAGGAACGCTGTGGACGTCAAGAGTCTCTTCATCATTCTACGTCTCCTATGGTAAAATTCTCCGGACGTTTGCCTTTGAAGTCTTTATAATAAAGTTTGATTTCACGCATCTGTGCCTCAATGTCACCATTGGGGATAATGGTTTTTGTACACCGAATAAGCCGTTGGTCGTAGTCAATGCCATAGAGTAGGATAGGGATTCCAGCCTTTTGGGCTATAAAATAGAATCCCTTCTTCCATTCAGTAGTGGGTTGGCGCGTTCCTTCTGGCGTAATGCAAAGTAGGAAATGGTTGGCTTGACGGGCAACTTCGGCAAGATTGTCGGTCATGCTCGTCTTTTTGCTACGATAGACGGGAATGCCGCCAAGACGGCGGAATAGCTGCCCCAGAGGCCAGAAGAACCACTCTTTCTTCATCAGAAAGTTACTTTTCAGTCCCTCAGCACTACTATACAACTGCCCGATAATGAAGTCCCAGTTGCTGGTGTGTGGTGCCAGACAGATAATGAGTTTCTCCGGATGAGTCTCAGTGACATCCAGCGTCCAGCCCATCTTCTTATACAGCAACCATCGACAGAATGATTTCCACATAACAGTTTCCTTGGTCTCTTAGTGCATGTTGTTGATCTGGTCAATAATCTCGCTGGCTTGTGACGAGAACTTTTCACGCAGGTCCTTGTAATACGTCTTGGCGGACATGCCTGGCTCTGGGTGTGAGATGCGTGAAATGGCGCTCGACTTCAACTTGATGATGCTGAAGAGTAATGCTTCAACATTGCCTTTGTCCTTCTTGTTGACATAGAGAGAAGCTGCCAGACATTCGGCTAAAAGTTCGTCACAAATCAGATTGATACACTTCTTTAATGTTCTCTTGTTCATCATATTTTTATCCTCCTATGTAATTAATATTGTAATTTGAGGTCAAAGATACGTATTTTTTTCCAATCCGCCATAGCTTTTCGACACAAAAAATCATAAAAAGGCAGAAAGTGTTTGTACAAAGCTTCATTCACATTCGTTTGGAGTCGGGGATGAATGATTTTTAGCCCAGTTACTTGCAAATATCCATGAAATTTTGCACCTTTGCAGAATAAATAATTGAGCATGCTACCATACGTTGACAAAATAGAGTTTGAGTTGTGAAGCTGCATCCTTTCATTCGTAAAACAAAAAGAAAAATCAGTTTTCTTGCGGTTTTTTATTAGATTAACAATAAAAAGCGTAAATTTTGCTCATTTATTTGTACCTTTGCCATCCAAAAATAAATTATTTATCATCTAATAATAATAAAGACAATGGAAAAAAGTGCATTGCAAAAAGCAAGAGCCGCTTATCAGCCTAAGTTGCCGAAGGCTCTTCAGGGTGCTGTGAAAGTGAAAGAAGGTGCTGCCACACAGAGTGTAGGTGACCAGGAAGAAATCAAGAAGCTCTTCCCCAACACTTATGGTATGCCTATTGTAGAGTTTGAGCCTGCTACTGAGGCTAACACCAAGAAGATGAACGTGGGTATCATCCTTTCGGGTGGTCAGGCTCCTGGCGGGCATAACGTCATCACAGGTCTGTTTGACCAGATCAAGAAACTCAATCCCGAGAACCGTCTCTACGGTTTTATTCTCGGTCCTGGCGGTCTGGTAGACCACAACTACATGGAGCTGACACCAGAGATTATCGACGAGTACCGCAATACAGGCGGTTTTGATATGATTGGTTCCGGTCGTACCAAGCTGGAGAAGGTGGAGCAGTTTGAGAAGGGACTGGAGATTATCCGTGAACTCGATATTAAAGCCATTGTTATCATTGGCGGCGACGACTCCAACACCAACGCCTGTGTGCTGGCTGAGTACTATGCTGCCAAGAACTATGGCGTACAGGTTATCGGTTGTCCGAAGACCATCGACGGTGACCTGAAGAACGACCAAATTGAGACTTCTTTCGGTTTCGATACTGCTTGTAAGACCTATTCCGAGCTGATTGGTAATATTGAGCGCGACTGTAACTCTGCCCGTAAATATTGGCACTTCATCAAGGTGATGGGTCGTTCGGCCAGTCACATTGCTTTGGAGTGTGCCCTGCAGACCCAGCCAAACATCTGCCTCATTAGCGAGGAGGTGGAGGCTAAGGGCCAGAGTCTCGACGACATCGTGGACTACATTGCCAATGCTGTTTGTCTGCGTGCTGCCGATGGTAACAATTTTGGTACTGTCATCATCCCTGAGGGTGTTATTGAGTTCATCCCTGCTATCAAGAAATTGATTGCCCAGCTCAACGACGTGCTGGCTATGCCTGAGGCTAAGGAGATCAGCCGTGACGAGCAGGTGGACTTCGCCAAGAGTCACCTCAGCGAGGAGAACCTGAAGGTGTTTAACAGCCTGCCTGTTGGCGTTGCCCGTCAGTTGGCTCTCGACCGCGATCCTCACGGAAACGTACAGGTGTCACTCATTGAGACCGAAAAATTGCTTTCTACTATGGTTGCCCAGAAGTTGGAGAAGATGAAGAAGAAGGGTATTTTCAAAGGTAAGTTTGGCACACAGCACCACTTCTTCGGTTATGAGGGACGTTGTGCTGCTCCTTCTAACTTCGATGCCGACTACTGCTATGCTCTCGGTACATCTGCTGCCCAGCTCATTGCTAACGGCAAGACCGGTTACATGGCCATCGTGAAGAATACGACCGCTCCTGCTGACCAGTGGATTGCCGGTGGTGTGCCCATCACGATGATGATGAACATGGAGCGTCGTGCCGGTGAGATGAAGCCTGTCATCCGCAAGGCCCTTGTAGAACTTGATGGTGCTCCCTTTAAGACTTTCGCTGCCCAGCGTGACCGTTGGGCCCGTGAGACGGCTTACGTCTATCCCGGTCCTATCCAGTATTGGGGTCCCACGGAGGTTTGTGACCAGCCTACTATGACGCTTGCTCTTGAACAGGCATAATCCTCATTCTACTTAGAGTTTTGAACTTTGGACTTTATGACAAATTACAAGAACAGTAAACTGCCGAAAAGCGCCTCTTCATCAAAGGCAGGCAGAAGTCATAAAGCTCAAAGTTCAAAATCTAAAGTTCACCCCCGCTATACCAGTCCTGTTCCACATCGGCGTCCGAATGTCTTCGTTCGAATGTTACAGCACTTGCCGAGATGGGCATGGTGGATAGGTGGAATTGCTGTTTTAGCTGTTTATATCTATTTCTTCTACTATATTTTTGTTGGTCCCTTCGGTTTACGTTTTCGTGCGCTTTATGGAGATATCAGCTATCCCGAGGGTTATGAAATTCATGGTATTGACATTAGCCACCATCAAGGTCAGATTGACTGGCAGGAACTGAAGGACAATGGTCTTATCGACAAGTTCCCCGTTCGTTTTATCATGATTAAGGCTACAGAGGGAGCAACAAAGATAGATGAGAATTTCGAGGATAATTTCTATCAAGCCCGTGAGTTTGGCTATACCCGTGGTGCATACCACTTCTACAGTGTCCATTCCACCGCCAAGGATCAGGCTGACTTCTTTATCCGTCATGTTAAGTTGGAGAACGGTGATCTGCCGCCAGTGCTGGATGTTGAGCACAAACCCAAGAACCAAACTGATGAGGAGTTCAAGGCCAGCATCAGTGAGTGGCTCGACATCGTGGAAAGACATTATGGTGTCAAGCCCATCATTTACACTTACTATAAGTTCAAGATGCAGTATTTGAGCGATCCTGATTTCGATAGTTATCCCTATTGGATTGCACATTACTATGTGGAGAAAGTGGAGTATAAGGGGAAATGGAAGTTCTGGCAGCACACTGACGTTGGAAAACTGCCAGGCATCAAGGGCTATGTGGACTTCAACATCTACAACGGTTCTTATTATGACCTCCGCAAGATGACCATCGGCGCCCGTGAAATGATTGGCGAAGAGGCTTATGCGGATTAAAGAAGGGAATAAATGATTAACAATTTAAGGTTTAAAGGCCAATGACTAAGAGACTATTATCAATATTGATGCTATTAACACCCTGTATGGCATTAATGGCTGCCGACACGACACCCGAGTGGAAGAACTCTGCTGTAAACCAGCAGAATCGTGAGGCTCGCCGCGTAAACTTCTTTGCCTACGAAACAGAACAAGCGGCGAGGGCAGGAGAGAAGAGCCGCTCGGAACGCTACCTCTCTATGGAGGGCATGTGGCGCTTCCGTTTTGTGAAGAACCATCAGGATGCACCGCAGAATTTTTTCCGTGTGGACTTTGACGATTCGCAATGGGAGGATTTCCCCGTTCCCGGATTGTTTGAACTGAATGGTCACGGTGATTGTATTTACAAAAATATTGGCTATGCATGGTGTACCACCTTTGAAAGCAATCCACCATATATTGGTGAGACGGAAAACTATACCGGCTCCTATCGCCGTGAGTTCACTCTGCCCGATGCGTGGAACGGTCAGCAGGTGGTATTTCATGTGGGTTCTGCCACCAGCAACTTGAAGGTATGGGTTAACGGCAAGTATGTCGGCTATAGTGAGGACTCTAAGATTGCCGCTGAGTTTGACATTACAAAGTTCGTAAAGAAGGGTAAGAACCTCATTGCCATGCAGGTGATGCGCTGGTGCGACGGTTCGTATCTGGAGGACCAGGACTTCTGGCGCTTCACGGGAATTGCTCGTGAGGTGTACCTCTATGCCCGTCCAAAATTACACGTCGAGGATATCATTATCCAGCAGGATTATGCTGAGGGCAAGGGCTTGTTGAATGTTGATGTCAAGGCACCGAAGGGACTCACCGTAGAAGCCTGCTTGGAGGATGGTGATGGGAAGGTTATTGGAACAGGTCTGCAGCAGACAGTTAACAATGTGAAAGCATGGTCAGCAGAGACCCCCATGCTCTATACCTTATTTATATATATAAAGAAAGGTTCGCAAACGGTAGAAGTAATTCCCCAGCGCGTCGGTTTCCGTCACATTGAAATCAAGGATGGCCAGCTGCTGTTAAACGGTCAGCCCATCCTTATCAAGGGTGTCGACCGCCACGAGCTTGACCCCGACAGTGGCTACGTCGTCTCTGTTGAACGTATGAAGCAGGACATCCGTATTATGAAACAACTTAACATCAATGCCGTGCGTACCTCGCACTATCCTGACGATCCGCGCTGGTACGATCTTTGTGACGAAGCAGGTATCTACGTGGTGGCCGAAGCCAATCTGGAGAGTCACGGCATGGGCTACGGTGAAGGTACATTAGCCAAGCGCGAAGACTTTGCCCAGATGCACCTGGAACGCAACCAGGCCAATGTGCTTACTCTGCGTAACCATCCCTGCATCCTCATCTGGAGCTTGGGCAATGAGGCTGGCTATGGTCCCAACTTCGAGCGATGCTACGACTGGATTAAGAGCGTTGACACGCGTCCTGTGCAGTACGAGCAGGCTGGCCACTGGGGCAAGACAGACATCTTTTGTCCGATGTACATGGGTTATACCGACTGCGAGAAATATGCCCAGACCGATAATCCCCGTCCGCTCATCCAGTGCGAGTATGCCCACGCCATGGGTAACTCCATCGGCGGTTTCAGGGAGTATTGGGACATCATCCGCAAATATCCCAAATATCAAGGAGGCTTTATCTGGGACTTTGTCGATCAGGGATTACGCGACAAGAGTCCCATCACTGGTAAGGAAATCTTTACCTATGGCGGCGATTACGGCCGCTATCCCGCAAGCGACTATAACTTCAACTGCAACGGTGTCATTGCTCCCGACCGCCGGCTAAATCCCCATGCCTACGAAGTGCAGTATTTCTACCAGAACGTCTGGTTGACCGACAAGGGACTGAAGGACGGACAATTCGAGGTTTATAACGAGAATTTCTTCCGTTCGCTCGACGACGTGGAGTTGGAGTGGAAGGTAAAGCGTCACAGTGGTAAGATTGACCTCAGTGGTATCGGTCCCCAGCAACGCAAGACATTTATGGCTGACGATATGAAGCAGACGCTGGCCCGCGTACTAAGCCATCACAGCGACGAGGAAATCTGCGTCAATTTTGAGCTGCGCAGTCGTGTGGCTACTGACTACATCGATAAGGGACAGGTTCTTGCCCGCCAACAGTTCGTCGTCCAGCCCTATCAGTTCCCTGCCATCGAACCTCAGCAGGTAAAATTGGAAACAGAGGAGACCAAGAGCTATATTAAGCTCTCGGCTAATGGCACGACGCTGACTATTGGAAAAGGTAGCGGAATGATTGACTATCTTGATGTTGATGGCCAGCCCATGCTTGTAGACCGTCAGAGCATTGCTCCTGAGTTCTGGCGTGCTCCGACCGACAACGACTATGGTGCCTGGCTCCAGCAGCGTTTCAGTCAGTGGAAGAACCCGCAGATGAAGGTTGTAAGTTGTTCTGTAAGCGACAATACCATTGTCGCCAAGATAGAAATGCCCATGGCCATGCTCATGATGACCTACACTTTGCAACAGAACGGCGAAATCATCGTTCGCCAGCAGCTGGAGCCCAAGGCCGATGCCAAGGAGACTTGGATGTTCCGCTACGGCATGCAGTTGCAAATGCCCAAGCAGTTTGACACTGTGAAATACTACGGTCGTGGTCCGCACGAGAACTACAGTGACCGTAACAGCAGTCAGTTCCTCGGCTATTATGGTGGCAAGGTCAGTGACCAATATTATCCATACGTCCGTCCGCAGGAAAGTGGTAATCATACTGACATTCGCTGGTTTGAGGTTACTGACGGCCAACGTGGTCTCCAATTCTATAGTAACGCGCCCATGGAATGTTCAGCCCTACCTTTCCTCGTAGAAGACCTTGATGCTGGAGCCTATAAAGACCACCGATGGGGACAGCACAGTGGCGACCTTGTAGAGAGACCGCTGACACAGGTTCACATCCAACAGCGCCAGATGGGACTTGGCTGTATCAACTCATGGGGCGCTTGGCCTGAGAAACCGTATTTACTGCCCCTGCAGTCGTATGATTTCACGTTCGCCATCAAACCTATACAATAAAACAAGTACAAACGATGACATATTCAATAATTGGAATGGGTGCCATTGGCGGATTCTACGGAGGACGTCTGGCAAAGGCTGGTCGGGAAGTACACTTCCTGTCACATAGTGATTATCAGTTTGTGTTGCAGAATGGATTGAAGATAGATTCTCCCGATGGTAATTTCCATTTGCCGCATATCAACGTCTATCAAAACTCGAAAGACATGCCGAAGACGGACGTCATTATTGTGGGACTGAAGACGGTGAAAAACCGGGACGTGTTGCCAGAATTACTGCGGCCTATTGTACACAAGGATAGCACGGTGGTGCTTATTCAGAACGGCATTGGACTGGAGGACGATCTGCAGGCAATATATCCGGGATTGCATATTGTAGCTGGTCTTGCGTTTATCTGTTCAGTAAAAAATGCTCCAGGGCATATCCATCATCAGGACTTCGGAAGTATTAATCTCGGCAATTACTCTTGTCCGAAAGAACAATTCGCAATACTCTTACAGGATTTCCTCGATGCCGGACTACAGGCAGCTGAGGTCCCGTATTTAGAAGCCCGATGGCGAAAGGCTGTATGGAACATGCCTTTTAACGGCATGACGGTGGCACTGAACACGAGCACGGACAAGCTGCTGAAGAATCCTGCCACACGTCAACTCATCTATGACCAGATGATGGAAGTCATCGGTGCAGCCAATGCCTTGGGCGTAGATACACTGACCAGTGCTTTTGCAGATAAGATGATGCAGATGACAGATGAAATGGTGCCTTATAGTCCTTCGATGAAAATTGATTATGACTACCATCGTCCCATGGAAATCTACTACCTTTATTCGCGTCCCATCGCTGAGGCAAAGAAGGTCGGCTTTGATATGCCAAAACTTGCCATGCTCGAAGCCGAATTACACTTCCTGCAAAAGTAAAAGTGAAAAGTGAATAATCTCCTACCGAACTTCAATAGCGGCAGTAAATTATTCACTTTTTACTTTAAAATTTACTCTTAACTATTGTACTCCTGCCATGATTTAATCTTGATGTCTTCTTGCTTCAGAGCAGTGAAGGCCTCTATGTAAGCCTTGGCCAAACGCACGTTAGTCATTAGTGGGATGTTATGGTCGATGGCACCGCGACGGATACGGTAGCCATTTGTTAGCTCACGCTTGGTGTGGTTCTTCGGCACATTGACAATCAAAGCGAACTTGTGCCGGGCTATCATGTCCATAACATTGTTCTCACCTTCCTCGTCGGGCCATTTTACGACAGTTGCCTCTACACCGTTGTCATTGAAGAATTTTGCCGTTCCACCTGTGGCATAGACCTTATAGCCTCTCTTTACCAACTCCTTAGCAGGCTCCAGCAGACTGACCTTGCCCTTGGCACCACCCGAAGAGATAAGGATGGATGCTTTCTCCTGAGGTAAACGATAACCCGTGGCAATGAGTGCATTGAGGAGGGCCTCATTCAGGTCATCACCCAAACAGCCGACTTCACCAGTAGAGCTCATGTCGACACCCAGCACCGGGTCGGCATTCTGCAGACGGGCAAATGAGAATTGGCTGGCCTTCACGCCGATGCGGTCGATGTCGAACTCAGACTTGTCGGGGCGAGAGTAGGGGGCATCGAGCATAATCTTAGTAGCGGTCTCGATGAAGTTGCGCTTCAGAATTTTCGAAACAAAGGGGAACGAACGTGATGCACGCAGGTTACATTCAATGACTTTTACCTCACGGTTCTTGGCCAAGAACTGGATATTGAACGGTCCGCTGATGTTCAGTTCTGCGGCAATCTTACGGGCAATCTTCTTGATCTGACGGATAGTCGAGAAATAGATATGCTGAGCAGGGAACACCATTGTGGCATCACCAGAATGAACACCGGCATATTCCACATGTTCACTTATAGCATACTCAATGACCTCTCCCTTATCAGCTACAGCATCAAATTCAATCTCCTTCGTCTCAGTCATGAACTTGGACACAACGACAGGAAACTCCTTCGACACTTCAGTAGCCATATTGAGGAAACGGTGTAGCTCTTCGTCATCGTAGCACACATTCATCGCAGCACCCGACAGCACGTAGCTGGGACGTACCAATACAGGATAGCCTACCTCGTCAACAAATTCTTTAACGTCATTGAATGACGTTAACGCTCTCCAGGCAGGTTGGTCGATATCCAGTTTGTCAAGCATGGCGGAGAACTTGTCACGGTTCTCTGCACGGTCGATGTCTACAGGCGAAGTTCCAAGGACTGGCACACCTTGACGATAGAGTTTCATAGCCAGGTTGTTGGGAATCTGTCCGCCCACACTGACAATGACACCACGTGGCTCCTCCAATTCGATGACATCAAGCACGCGCTCCATGCTCAACTCGTCAAAGTAGAGCCGGTCACACATATCGTAGTCTGTAGACACAGTTTCGGGATTGTAGTTAATCATGATGCTCTTGTAGCCAAGTTTACGTGCCGTATTGATGGCATTTACTGAACACCAGTCGAACTCCACCGAACTGCCGATACGGTAGGCACCGGAACCTAACACAATGACAGACTTCTCATTCTTATAATAAGAGATATCGTGAGCAGGTGTGTAAGGGTTTCCGTCAGGTTTGGCAAATGCCGGTGTGTGGGTATATGTGAAATAAAGGTAGTTTGTCAGTTCAGGATGCTCGCTTGCTACGGTGGGTATACGTTTTACTGACGGCATTATGCCTTTTTGTTTACGGTATTGGCGTACTTGTAGGTTTTCCTTCTCCATATTGCCCTGTTTGGGCTTTAACACGAAGCGGGCAATCTGGAAGTCGCTGAAACCACATTGCTTTACCTCCAGCAACAGTGAGGATGGCAATTCTTCCAGCTTGTTGTATGTCTGCAGCTGATGTTTCAGGTCTACGATATGTTTCAGTCGTTCCAGAAACCATTTGTCGATTTTCGTCAGCTGTTCGATATGGTCAATGCTATAACCTTCTTCCAGTGCCTCGGCAATAGCGAAGATACGCAGGTCGGTGGGGTTTGCCAAAGCATCTTCCAGATTATCGAACTTCGTATGGTCGTTGCCCACGAATCCATGCATTCCTTGTCCTATCATACGCAAGCCTTTCTGTATCATCTCTTCAAAAGAACGGCCAATGGACATAATCTCACCCACAGATTTCATGGAGCTGCCAATTTGACGAGAGACACCGGCAAACTTTGTCAGGTCCCAGCGTGGAATCTTACAGATCATGTAGTCCAGGTTCGGAGCAACGTAAGCAGACGAGGTTGTCCCCATTTCACCAATTTGGTCAAGTGTGTAGCCTAAGGCTATCTTAGCGGCAACGAAAGCAAGAGGATAACCTGTCGCTTTTGAGGCTAATGCGCTGCTTCGTGAGAGTCGGGCATTAATTTCAATGATACGATAGTCGTTGGTGTTGGCATTGAATGCAAACTGGATGTTACACTCACCCACGATATTCAGGTGGCGCACACAACGGATGGTAATCTCCTGTAGCATCTTCACCTGTTCTTCGGTCAGCGAGCATGTCGGTGCTACCACAATCGATTCACCGGTATGGATACCCAGCGGGTCGAAATTCTCCATGGAAGCTACTGTGAAACAATGGTCGTTAGCATCGCGGATGCACTCAAACTCAATCTCCTTCCAACCCTTTAGCGACTCCTCGACAAGGATCTGCGGGGCAAAGGTGAAGGCTGACTCAGCAAGTTCCACAAAAGCCTTTTCATCAGGACAGATACCGCTGCCAAGGCCGCCTAACGCGTATGCAGAACGAATCATGATGGGGAAACCAATTTCATGAGCTGCTTTTAGGGCGTCATCCATGTTTTCAACAGCGTGACTGACGGGCACCTTCAGTTCAATCTCACCCAGTTTCTTGACAAAGAGGTCACGGTCCTCTGTGTTCATGATAGCCTCAACGCTGGTTCCTAACACTTCGACACCATATTCCTTCAGAACGCCTGTCTGATACAGTTCTGTACCGCAGTTCAGGGCTGTCTGGCCGCCAAAGGCAAGCAAGATACCGTCAGGACGTTCTTTCTTGATGATTTCCGTTACAAAGTGTGTGGTAACAGGCTGGAAGTACACTTTGTCGGCAATACCCTCCGAGGTCTGAATCGTAGCGATATTGGGATTTACTAACACCGAGGAGATACCCTCCTCACGTAATGCCTTCAAAGCCTGCGAGCCAGAATAGTCAAACTCGCCAGCCTGTCCAATTTTAAGGGCACCCGAACCGAGTACGAGCACCTTCTTTAGTTGTTTTTTAACCATATTATTTAATCAATAGATTCAAACTATTGTGCAAAGGTACGAAAAGCCAGCCAATTAACCAAGCTGACTTTTCGTTTTTTAGCATTTTCTTACTATTTTAACTACAAAGTTGAATAAATATACTCAACTTCATTCAAATAACGTATTAATAGATAAGAGAGGACAGAATGTAAGCTACAATAGTAGAAGTGATGACGCAGATAAGACCTGGCATCATGAAGGAGTGGTTGAGCAGGTATTTACCGATGATTGTTGTTCCTGACCGGTCGAAGTTCACTGTGGCAATATCAGAGGGATAGTTAGGAATGAAGAAGTAGCCATAGACAGAAGGCAGCACTCCTAACAGTACCGGTCCGGCAATGCCAAGGGAATAGGCAAGTGGCAACATTGCCACCACAACAGCTCCCTGTGAGTTGATGAGCACGGAAACCAGGAAAAAGACGAGGGCAATAGACCAAGGATATTCCTTGACGATGTCTGCCAACATAACCTGCATGGCATCCATGTAATTAGAGAAATAAGTGTCTGCCAGCCAAGCGATACCATAGATGGCAACGACAGCGACCATACCAGATTGCCACACAGGACCTGCTACGGCTTTCTTGGGCGATGCTTTGCAGAAGATAATCATCAGGGCTGCGGCACTGATCATGACTATCTGGATGACAAGATTCATGGCGAGTGGTTTAGAGAATGTTTCTGTCATACCATCAATGTGAATCTTAGCCTTGACAAGCTGGTCGGCTGTCAATGACACCTGGTCGTTTATGACCAGCGGGTCAGTACCCTTAACAGCACGCATGGTGTCGTAAGATGGCAGGGCATTTTGGAAGATGGCAAAGAACACGATGACCACAAGGGCAGCGAGGAAAATGAAAACAGCACGCTTGGCTGAAGCAGGAATCTCCTTGTCAAGGGTGGTTGCTGAACCGCCATAAATGTACTCATACTGTGCAGGATCCTTCAACTTTGCTTGGAATTGCGGATCTTTGTCGAGGTCAAGACCACGGTGGAAACTGGCAGCAGCAGCGGCCATCAGTCCGCAGATGCAGGCAGGAATCGAAACCATGAGTACACCAGGGATGGACACGTCAAAACCATTGGCATTAGAGATGCTCACGAAGGCCACCACGGCGGCGGCAATGGGTGAACAGGTTATACCAACCTGTGAGGCGATGGAAGCCACACCACAGGGACGTTCAGGACGGATGCCTTTCTTTAGGGCAATGTCACAGATAATAGGCATAAGCGTGTAGACTACATGACCGGTACCCACAAGCACTGTCAGAAAGAAGGTACAGAGCGGAGCCAGGAAGGTGATGCGGTCAGGATTCTTACGCAACAGTCGCTCAGCAATCTGGATGAGCCAGTCCATACCGCCTGAAGCCTGCATGATACCTGCGCAGGTGACGGCAGCAATGATGATGTAAATCACATCAGTGGGTGGTGTACCAGGCTTTAAGCCGAATCCGAACACAAGCAGTGCAAGACCAATACCAGAGATGGCTCCCAAGGCCAAACTACCATAACGGGAACCCACCCATAATGCTCCGAGCACTATCAGAAGTTGAAGAATCATTACAAATGACATAATGTTTTTGGTTTTTGATTATTGAATGAATAGATATTTTTGCAAAGTTACGGAAAAAAAATGAAAGTACAAAGAAAAAAGAGATAAACTTTTCAGTTTACCTCTTTTTGTACACCCGCAGGGGCTCGAACCCTGGACACCCTGATTAAGAGTCAGGTGCTCTACCAACTGAGCTACGGGTGCATCATTTTGTTTTTGCGGGTGCAAAGGTACAAACTTTCTGTGAACCTGCCAAACATTTTCGTGACTTTTTTTCAAAAAAAGGAGAAAAAAGGCTCAAAAACTTGTGTTTCGAGCCTTTTCTAATGCTTTTAATGATTCTTGTTAGATGAATAAGACAGTCAAACCGGCCATCACGATACTCACCATCGACATGAGTTTGATGAGGATGTTCAGCGAAGGACCAGAGGTGTCCTTGAACGGGTCGCCGACAGTGTCGCCAACAATGGTTGCCTTGTGGGCAAACGAGCCCTTGCCGCCGAAGTTGCCTTCCTCGACCATCTTCTTGGCATTGTCCCAGGCACCACCGGCATTAGCCATAAATACTGCCAGCGTGAAGCCTCCAGCCAATCCGCCTACCAACAGGCCAAGAACACCTGCTACACCAAGTACACAACCTACAATGATGGGGATTGCAATGGCCAGTAGTGACGGGAATATCATCTCATGTTGAGCAGCACGGGTGGAGATTTCCACACAGGAACCATAGTCGGGTGTTCCCTTGCCTTCCAGGATGCCTGGAATCTCACGGAACTGACGACGAACCTCTTCCACCATCTTCTGGGCAGCACGTCCTACAGCCTCCATTGTCAGGCCACAGAACAGGAAGGCTGCCATGGCACCGATGAAGGCACCTACAAGCACCTTCGGGTTCATCAGGTTCACCTGGAAGTAGTTCATGAAGTCGGGGATAGTAGCCTGTGAGGCAGAAATGGCCTGACCTTTTACGTTCTCCATCATGACACCTGCACGTTCCATGGCAATCTTAATCTCCTCGATATATGAGGCTAACAGGGCGAGGGCAGTGAGGGCAGCAGAGCCAATGGCGAAGCCCTTGCCTGTAGCAGCCGTAGTGTTGCCAAGAGCATCGAGGGCATCAGTACGATGACGAACCTCTTCACCTAACTCGCTCATCTCGGCATTACCACCGGCATTGTCGGCAATAGGTCCGTAAGCATCGGTTGCCAGAGTGATGCCTAAAGTTGACAACATACCTACGGCAGCAATACCGATACCATAGAGGCCGTGCGACAGACTTTCTGACGACATGCTGAGGTCGAAGCCGTTGGCAAATCCAAAGCTCAGAACAATAGCCACACCAATGGTGATGACAGGAATGCAGGTGGAAATCATGCCTGTTCCGATACCTTTAATAATAACGGTAGCAGCACCAGTCAGACCTGCCTCAGAAATACGCTGGGTGGGCTTGTATGAGTGAGAGGTGTAATATTCTGTGGCTTGTCCTATGATGACACCAGCAGCAAGACCACTGATAACAGAGAACGACAAGCCCAGCCAGTTTTCAATACCCATTAAGTAGAGGATGGCGAAGGTGGCAATGGCGATGAGTACGGCGCTGACATTTGTTCCTAATGATAGTGAGCGCAGCAGGTCCTTCATCGTTGCGCCTTCCTTGGTACGTACCAAGAAAATACCGAATAGTGACAGGAACACACCCACAGCCGCAATCAACATCGGGGCAATGACTGCACGTAGCTGAACATCAAGACCTGCAACACTGAATGCAGCTGCTCCGAGGGCAGCAGTACTGAGCACTGATCCACAGTAACTCTCATAGAGGTCGGCACCCATACCGGCCACGTCACCCACATTGTCACCCACGTTGTCGGCAATGGTGGCAGGATTGCGCGGGTCATCCTCAGGAATGTCTGCCTCCACCTTACCCACGATATCGGCACCTACGTCGGCAGCCTTGGTATAGATACCACCGCCGACACGAGCAAATAGTGCCTGTGTCGAAGCACCCATGCCGAAGGTTAACATGGTAGTAGTAATGGTGATAAGTGAGTCGTCTGTCAATCCGTTTAGCACAACAAACCAGATGGCAATGTCGAGCAGTCCCAGACCTACGACGGTCAGACCCATGACAGCACCTGAGCGGAAAGCAACCTTCAAACCGGCATTCAAACTGTTACGGGCAGCATTAGCAGTACGAGCAGAGGCGTAGGTAGCAGTCTTCATGCCGAAGAAACCTGCCAGTCCCGAGAAGAGACCACCCGTTAGGAAGGCAAACGGTACCCATGGGTTCTGCACGTTTAGACCGTAGGCCATGAAAGCAAACAGGGCGCAGAGCACTGCAAACACGATACCAACGACCTTGTACTGCTGTTTCAGATAGGCCATAGCACCTTTTCTCACATAGAGGGCAATCTCCTTCATACGGGGTGTCCCCTCGTCTTCCTTCATCATCTGGGTGAAGAAAAACCAGGCCATACCCAATGCCACAATAGAGGAAATGGGTACAAGCCAGAATACACTTGGAATGTTCATTGTTGAATAGGTTTTTAATTAAAAATGGGTTATAGGATTGATTTTTGTTGTTATCCAAATGAGTAAGTCTTTCTATTCGTCTTCCATATATTCCGACAGACTTTCGGCATCTTCGTCGGGGTCGGTCTCAATGTCGAATGTGGTACGGTAGTTGTCTTCGTTGATCTCATCGTCATTGGGCTCGTCGAAATCCATGTCGTCCTCATCGGGAGCATTGTAGTCATCGTCCTCAAATTCCTCATCGTCCTCATTATGGGTGTCGAACTTCATGCGGGGCTTGAAGGTCTCTGGTTTCATCTTGGCAAAAATGGCTTCCACCCACGTGCCTTTCTCAACCTCTAATACTTCGTAGCCGTCGGCAATCTTCTTCTCGTACATGCCTCCCTTCTTGTGCAGACGGTCTTTGGGAAGGGTGGTGGTGGAAATATCGAAGCCGCTCTCAATGATGTCCTGGATGGACTGGGAGAGCGATTCCCAGCCACCGCCAAAGTTACGGTCAAGCACCTCAATCAGCTTGGCGGCAGAGATGTGGCGGATATTCTCGTACGTCAGGTCAGTGACACGTGCAATGGGGCGCTTCTTGATGGCTATCAGTATCTTGGCATCTTCGCTTACTTTGATGCTCCCCACCTTATAGCCCATCTTGGTGTACTTCTGCTTCAGAATCTTCTCGTCACCCTTTAACTCTTCTATCATGAAAGCACTGCGGATGATGTCTGTGTAATGGCGAAGATTGTCCTTTGCTTCAGCATCCTTCTCTATGGCTGTGAGCATCCTGAAAACATCGTTTTCCTGGACATCCCAGATAGTCGATTTAGTAAGGTTGCTGAGCTTTGCCGGCTTGTTCGTTGTCGTTTCTTTTTTCATGTTTTCTGATAATTAGTTCCTATTTGGTTGCAAAAATACACACTTTATTTCCTTTATACAAGTTTTTTCAAGGATATTTTTTGTATTTTTCGCAAAATGCACTAACTTTGCGCTCAAATTATGGCTGAACCGTTGGCTGAGAGACTTCGTCCACGCTCACTTGACGACTATATCGGACAGAAACATCTGGTGGGTGAGGGGGCGGTGCTGCGAAAAATGATTGACGCAGGCCGTATTTCTTCCTTTATACTTTGGGGACCACCGGGGGTGGGGAAGACCACCCTGGCTCAGATTATTGCCAAGCGGTTGGAAACCCCTTTTTATACGCTGTCGGCAGTGACCAGCGGTGTGAAGGATGTGCGCGACGTGATAGAAAAGGCTCAAAAAGGGCGTTTCTTCAACGAGGCATCACCCATTCTGTTCATCGACGAGATTCACCGTTTCTCCAAGTCACAGCAGGATTCGCTGTTGGGAGCCGTCGAAAAAGGTATTGTCACGTTGATTGGTGCCACCACCGAGAATCCGTCTTTCGAGGTCATCCGTCCCTTGCTCTCCCGTTGTCAGCTTTATGTGCTCAAGTCCTTAGAGAAAGAAGACCTGCTGGAACTTCTGCACAGGGCTGTGACGCAGGACGTTTTTTTGAAGGAACGTAAGATAGAGTTGAAAGAGACTGCTGCTATGATGCGATATAGTGGAGGTGATGCCCGTAAGTTGTTGAACATTTTGGAGTTAGTCGTTGAGTCATCAACTACTACTGAGATAGTTGTGACAGACGATCTGGTGGAGAATCTGCTCCAGCAGAATCCTTTGGCATACGACAAGGACGGCGAGATGCACTACGATATTATCTCGGCTTTCATCAAGTCCATTCGAGGCTCAGACCCTGATGCTGCCCTCTATTGGATGGCTCGCATGATAGAGGGTGGGGAGGACCCGGAGTTCATTGCCCGCAGACTGGTGATCTCTGCTGCCGAGGACATCGGGCTGGCCAATCCTAATGCCCTATTGCTGGCAAATGCTGCCTTCGATGCCGTCATGAAAATTGGCTGGCCTGAGGGGCGCATACCCTTGGCGGAATGTGCCGTCTATCTGGCTACTTCGCCCAAAAGTAACTCTGCTTATTTAGGTATTGACAGGGCG
>Ga0310690_10005047_pt1 | contig 18238 bp, 16 predicted proteins | sample AusTroGonzalo_MG_2_FD_207661 | JGI IMG/M metagenome (GOLD analysis project Ga0310690, IMG submission 207661) | Bovine rumen microbial communities from tropical cattle in Woodstock, Queensland, Australia - Gonzalo_04 (v2) (version 2) | ecosystem: Host-associated > Mammals > Digestive system >...
CTGATTTTTTAACATGTAGGCAAATGTTCCAAAGATATTCCAGCCTGAGAAGGATAGCATTTCTTTGAACAAGTCTTTATGGAAGTATTTTTGTAATTTAATGGATTTGAAATGGTATTTACTATAAAAGAAATATAACAAGAAATTCAGTATTCCAACTCCCAGAGAATAACACCCGTAAATAAACAGCTTGTCAGACTTAACAAAGGGCAACCATAAAGCAAAGCCCAGTTTTAATACTACTTCTATAATGCTGACGTATGCGTAGTAATTCATCCGCTCGTGAGCCATAATGGCAGCACTATACGGGATTTGCATAATCAATAGGACAAGCGAAACAACAGAAAACTGGTAAATCCAAAACGCAGTAGGCATTCTGTCAATAGGAATCACCATTTTCGTGTTTAGATACCACATGCCAATAGTTTCCAATAGAGCAACCACTATAATCGCTAGTAAACCTTGGATTAGCAAAGCCATATTATATACTTGGGTCAAAGATACCTCTCCTTCTTTACCAAGTTTGAAGTTGTAGAATCTTTGAATGCCATTTATCATTGAAGTGTTGAGAAAGGCGAACATGGAAACGAACCCACAAACCACATTATTGATTCCATAATCTACAACGCCAAGAGCATTCAGCACTACCCGAGTCGTATATAGCGAAACGAGAAGTACAAGAATCATCCTAAAATATAGGAATAGTGTGTTTTTTGCAATTTTTTCTGAGTTACTGCCCATACTTATTTCTTATGGATAAGAGTTGTTTCATTAAATATCGATTCCAGTTCTTCCCTGGAATACCTTTCTTTTTCAGGGTATAAGGCCAATTCGTGTTCTAAAATTTGATCAATAGTCCACTTGAATTTTATTGGTTTGGCAGGTACGCCACCAGCAATACAATAAGGAGGAATGTTTGAGGTGACAACAGCTCCTGCAGCGATAACAGAACTCCTTCCTAAATGTGCACCGGATAGAAGTGTAACATTACATCCAATCCATACGTCTTCCTCAACGACAACATCCTTATCAAATACTTTCCCGCTATTAAGCTTGTCTTCATTTGTTACAGTTCTGTAGAACTTACCCACCAACTGCATGTGGTTGCCCGTATGCACCGATAAACCCTCAGCTGCCGCAGAACCCTTCTTCATAATAAACTTGCTAAGAACAGTTGAAATCGTCGAATTCTCCACCTTCGTGTTCTCATACATATATACATTCTGAGGCCTATCAATTTTAAGAGGTGGAACTAAATTGGCAGAGTCGGCAATATAACCAAACCTGGAACGATCTAAAGATTGAACATATGTCTTATAGAAAACATAAACGCCATATTTTATGCGTCGATAGTGGTCTAATGTTTTTTTTAACGAATACATAGATTAGTTTTTTATTGATCTTATACTACTCTTTGACTTTATGAGAAGTCTGTTATTTTTGCCTGTTCAACAAAAATGGAGTGGAGGCCTTGAAGGGCGGAAACGAATGTGTTATTGCTCGTTTAATTCAATGTTTGTTTTTCCGCATTGTGAGATTGCCCATTCTTCTGGTACACGTTTCGAAGCATCAAATTTTACACCTACCTTTACAACAGGACATCCATCGGTCTGATAGGGTATGGCATAGGTCTTGTCGTCTATCTGTTCCAAAGCTTCCTGGGCTGTGCCGTTCACTTTCAGCTCAAAGACGTAGGTGGTGTCAGGCATCCATACCACCATATCTGTACGACCTCTGGCACATTTAACCTGAGTGCGGACATATACATTGAGCATAGAGAATATTAAGTACATCGTATATTCATAGAATCCCTCTGCAGTTGCAGCCTCTTCGAGTTTCTTCTTGAAGCCCTCGACGTAGGGGATAGCTGCCATGTAGGCCTGCATCTCTCGCATGGCTAAATCAATGTCAGCTTTCTTCAAAGCTAACCAAAACTTCGCTGCGAATCCCATCTGCACGTCCCGTCCTTTCAGACCAATATACGCAGGCAACAGCCCCTGCACGTATCCTATGCGTACCTCTTGATTGGGAATAGATAATGTGTAAGATTCTATTTCCGAGTCGTAGTCCTTGATGGTGAGGTACCCGCTTTGGTAGAGCAAGGGCAGTGCATCCTCCATGTTCTCTGTAGGCTGGTCAAAGGCAGACGAAGGCACTTCCATCCTATCCAAAGCCGTGATGTCTGTGCGGAAATGTTGCATCTGGTGGATGAGAAACGTAGGTGTGCCGCTCTCGAACCAATAGTTTGCCAGCTTGTTGTCAGTAAAGGCGTTGAGTAAGCTATAAGGATTGTAAATATCCTCTGATTCTTCAGAGAAGTGATAGCCGTCGTAACGTGCCTTCAGTTTCTCGAACATCTCCTCAGCCGAACATTTGTACTGAACTGCCATCTTCTCGATGCCTTCAGCAAGAACAGTCTTGACCTCATGCTCGGTAAAGCCACAAATAGCTGAGAACCGTGGAAGCATAGTGACATTCTTCAGGTTGTTGATGGTGGAGAAGATACTCAGTTGCGAGAACTTAGTAATGCCAGTAATGAAGCAGAACTTGATAAGGGCTTCGCTGGCTTTGAGCGGCTGGTAGAACTCCTGCATGACAGTTCGCATGTCATCGAGCGTAGAACTTTCATGCAAGACTTCCAGCAACGGTGCATCATATTCGTCAATAATAATCGCCACCTGTTTTCCTGTCTGCCTATAAGTTCGCTTTATGATGCCTGCAAGAAGACCGCCCGGGGTTACTTCCTCTTCGTCTTTCCCATAGATTTCCGTCAGATCTTTCAGTAGCAACATCAGTTTTGACTTTAGAGCTTCTGCCGTACCTTGTCCTTTGGCGCTGCTCAAATCAAGATGTATCACAGGGTAGCTTTCCCACTCCTGCTCGTAGTCCATTATCTTCAGTCCTTCGAACAAATCACGTTCTCCGCGGAAATAGCTGTCTAATGTGGTTGTCAGAAGCGATTTCCCGAACCTTCTGGGGCGGCTCAGAAAGATAAATTTGGCGTAGTGGGCAAGTTGCCACACAAGGTCGGTCTTGTCAACATACACATATCCTTTCTGAATAATTTCAGAGAATGTCTGTATGCCTATGGGATATTTCCTGTCGGTCATTGTCAAGCTTGTCTGTGTTATCCTTTCTCTTATTTTGTCTTGTAGTAGTTTGCGTACCACTCGGCAAACTTGCGGAGGCCTTCTCTTAATGTTATCTTGGGGGTGAACCCGAAATCGCGTTCCAGTGCGGTGGCATCTGCGTAGGTAGTCGGGACATCGCCAGGTTGCATTGGGACGAGTTCCTTGTGAGCCTCGAAGTCATAGTCCTTAGGCAGGACACCTGCGCGAACAAGTTCCTCCTGCAGGATGTTCACGAAGTCCAACAGGCTTTCTGGCTGACCTCCACCTATGTTATAGACCTTGTAAGGAATAGCCTCTCCCCGTCCCTCCCCTAAAGGGAAGGGAGATTTAGAGCAGGAGGCTTCGGGGGCATGCTGCATGACGCGGACGATGCCCTCCACAATGTCATCGACGTAGGTGAAGTCGCGGCGGCAGTTGCCGTAGTTGAAGATTTGGATGGTCTTTCCCTCGCGCAGCTTGTTGGTGAAGCCGAAGTAGGCCATATCGGGACGGCCGGCGGGGCCATAGACGGTGAAGAACCGCAGGCCGGTGCTGGGGATGTTGTAGAGCTTGGAGTAGCAGTGGGCGAAAAGTTCGTTGCTCTTCTTCGTGGCGGCATAGAGGCTGATGGGGTTGTCCACTTGGTCGTCGGTAGAGAAGGGTATCTTCGTGTTCCCGCCATATACGCTTGAGCTGCTGGCATAGACGAGGTGCTCTACGGGATTGTGACGGCAAGCCTCCAGTATGTTGTAGAAGCCAATGATATTGCTCTCGATGTAGGCGTCGGGATTGGTAATGCTGTAACGTACACCGGCTTGGGCTGCGAGGTTGACTACGACAGCGGGCTTGTGTTCTGCGAAAATGCGGTCGATGCAATCTCTGTTGGCGATAGAGTCCTTGATGAATGTCCAGTCGCGGCCAAGAGCTTCAATTTTTTTCAGACGTTCGTACTTGAGGTTTACGTCATAGTAGTCGGTGATGGAGTCTATGCCAATCACCTTGATGTCTTTGAAATCCCTGAAAAGGCGCATGACGAGGTTGCTGCCGATGAATCCGGCGGCTCCCGTCGCGAGAACAGTCTTGCCTTCGAGCGTGATGTTGTATTCTACCATGTTGCCTAACCTTACTCTAAAGTACGTACGTGCGCACACATATAATAACTATGGTGTGCAAAGTTACAATTTTTTATAACAATGTACAAACTTTTGTAAGGAAAAATGTTAAAAACGGTAAATAAGGGAACTCAAAGGAGTGGTATGGCGAGAAGAAGCTGCCAACACACCATGCAGCGATGCCCAACACAGCGTACTGCGACGGGCAACGCAACGTGCTGTGTTGCCCATCGCAGCACGGTGCGTTTTTAACATTCCCGTGCCATCTGGAAATCAGTGGCTTATCATAAGGCGAAAAGGGCCTGTTATTTCTTTTGCCAAACCCGTACGTAATCGACTTCCATTGTGAGTGGCAGCGCCGTCTCATCGACCCCTGCATAGCCGCCCCAGTCACCGCCCCAAGCCACATTCAGGATAAGGAAGAAGGGCTTGTAGAAAGGCCATGTGTCGTTGTTGTCCTGACGGTCGTTCTCGAAGTAGAGTTGCTCCTTGCCGTCAACGTAGGTGCGGATATAGTCCTCCGTCCAATCAATAGCATAGACGTGGAAGCCGTCTTCTGCTCCGACGCAGTACATTTCGTGAGTTTTCTGTGTGTGGTTGGGGTGGTTGTAGGCTGTGCAATGGATACTGCTGGAGACGATGTTGGCATCCACTCCGACCTCTTCCATAATGTCTATCTCGCCGCAGCCAGGCCAGTTGCTGCTGTCAACAGGGAACATCCACCAAGCCGGCCAGGTTCCCTTGCCCTTAGGCAACTTGATTCTAGCTTCGATATACCCGTACTTGAAGCCCACGGACTTCCGTCCATAAAGACGTGCGCTGTATATCTTGTCGCCCTCTTTGAAGGTGTGTATCTTCAGGGTTCCGTTGCTGCTTTCGGCAACTTTCGTTCCCTTGGGGCTGCGGGCATTGACGTAGGTTTGCAGCTCGTTGTTCACCCATCCGGCATCTGCTACTTGATACGTCCAGCGGGCAGAACTGATGTTTGTTGTAGAGAATTCGTCGTGCCAAACCAGCTTGTAGTCGGGTAGGGGACAAGAGTTCAGGTCCTTCGATGAATCGTATTCAGCGTCTGTAAGTGTTATGCCGCTGATGGTGATTTTTGTGTTGACCTGGTTCCCGCCAAAGTCGAGCACAAGGGTGACACCGTTCATATCCAAGCCAGGCATATCCTTTCGCTCGAAAATGTAGTCTTCATTGGCTTTCAGTGGTACGCGCTCTTCGAAGTAATAGAGCTTGTCGTTGCCTTTTTGATTGAGCTTTACGGTTGCCGTGAGTGCCTTGCTCGCACACATTTTGATGCGGAAGCTGTAATTACTGTGGGCATCCGTCTTCAGGTCGGTGGTGAAGTACATTTGTGCCTGCCATTGTTCGCTGGTGGCTTTGCTGAGCGTCACGGTGTAGGTCCCATTCTTTGCCGTATATGTGGGGTCGGCAATTTGGCTCCATCCCGGGGCATAATAGAAGCCAAGGTTTTTCTCCGCATCCAGCCAGAGGTTGGGCGTAGGGTCGAATTGGATGCTATCCACTTCGCTGAGATTGAAGAGGGTCTGGTGTTCACCATGAAAAACGCTCATGCTCTGCGCCATGATAGGCAGATGGCACATCATTAGCAATAGTACGTGCTTTATTTTATCCATGTGTCTGTGAACATTAATGAGTAATCAAATTTATTTGACTCCAACTATTTGAGTGGGTGGCAACTGTGCCTTTCTGCGGTCTGTTTCTGTGACGATGCGGGCAGCAAGCTGCATGAAGGCCTGACCTGTAATGCTGGCAGGATTTGTGGCTGCGGGAATGCCGTTGTCTCCGCTCTGGCATATATCCTGGACAAGGGGAATCTGTGCCAGCAGCGGCAGTTGCATCTGCTCTGCCAGAGCCTTGACTCCCTCTTTTCCGAAAAGGTAATAGTGTTCCTCGGGATGCTGTGCAGGAGTGAACCATGCCATGTTCTCAACAAGGCCGAGGATGGGGACATTCACTTTCTCGTTCTGGTACATGTCTATGCCTTTTCGGGCATCGGCAAGCGCCACCTGCTGCGGCGTGCTGACGATAACTGCACCAGTGATGGGGATTGTCTGGACAAGTGTCAGAAGAATATCTGACGTTCCTGGCGGAGTGTCGAGAATGAAGTAGTCGAGGTCGCCCCAATTGGCATCGCCAATGAGTTGCTTCAGGGCATTGCTGGCCATGCCGCCGCGCCACATGATGCCTTGTTCGGGATTGACGAAGAATCCGATACTCAACACTTTAACGCCATATTGTTCAACGGGAACTATAAGGTCTCGTCCGTTGATGTTCTCGCTATAGGGACGAGCGTCTTCCATCTGGAACATCTTGGGTACGGAGGGGCCGAATATGTCGCAGTCGAGCAACCCGACACGCATCCCCATCCTTGCCAAAGCCACTGCCAGATTAGCGGCCACGGTGCTCTTCCCAACGCCACCCTTGCCGCTCGACACGGCAATGATGTTCTTGACGCCAGGCAACAGGTCAGGCAGGTCGGGACGAGGGGCCTGTAGAGCCCGCGTCTTGATTTCCACCTCTGCATCCTTGCTGGCGTAGGCATGGATGGCGGCTTCGGCAGCTTTCACCACGCTTCGCATGAAAGGGTCTGTAGGTTTGTCGAAGATAAGGGTGAAGGATACGCTGAGTCCGGCGATGCGCATGTCGTCATCGACCATCTGCATCTCCACGATGTTCTTGCCCGTACCGGGATAACGGACGGTGGCAAGGGCATCGAGTATGAGTTGAGGATAAAGATCCATATCTTTTTTGTTGTTGTTATAACGATATAACGTCATAACGTGATAACGAAAGGGGTTCTTAATCTTTTCTTTCCCAGCGCACGATGCGGCCTTCTTTACGGGAGCGTGGCACATCGATGAGACGCTGGTTGCTGCTGCCTCGGAAGAGTAGGTCCTCGTCGCGAAGGTCCTGTATAAAGGGGCCGTCCACGAGAACGTCGATGTGTTGCAGTAGTTGTCGTGCTGCATCGTCGTGCAGGAGTTTTTCATAGAGGAAGCCCGTATAGCACCAGATGGTCTTGTCGGTCTCCTTTTTGATGCGCGAAGCAAGTTCAGCGAAGCCTTCTGCCTGGAAGAAAGGGTCGCCACCGCTGAATGTGACGTCGGCAAAGGGGTCGGAGAGTATCTCCTGCAGCAGGTCGTCCGTCGTGCGGTCTTCACCAGCACCAAATGCCCACGACTGCGGATTATGGCAGCCTGGGCATTTGTGCCGACACCCGGCACAGTAGATGCTCGTGCGGAAGCCCGGGCCATCTACTGTGGTGTCGTGCAGGACTTTCAGTACATTAATCATGCACTACACGGTCGTTGAGTTCGGAGAGCTTGGCTTTGTTCCAACGGTCGGTCGTGCCCACGAGGTAGCCTGTGATGCGCTGCAGGCGGTCGATGTTCGTGCTGCCGCACTTGGGGCAGGTGTCCATCGTCTTCTCTGCATTCTCGTAACCACAGTCCATGCAGCGGTTGCGTGTATGGTTTACGCTGCCGTAACCGATGTCGTACTTGTCCATCATATCCACAATGCGCATGACGGCTTCGGGGTTGTGTGTGGCATCGCCGTCAATCTCCACGTAGAAGATGTGTCCACCGCGCGTCAGGTTGTGGTATGGAGCCTCGACCTGAGCCTTGTGCAGAGCAGAGCAGTGGTAATAGACGGGCACGTGGTTGGAGTTGGTGTAGTAGTCGCGGTCGGTGATGCCGGGCAGGATGCCGAACTTCTCGCGGTCGCGCTTTGTGAAGCGGCCTGCCAGACCCTCTGCCGGTGTGGCCAGGATGCTGTAGTTATGCTGGTAGCGCTCGCTGAATTCGTTGGCGCGGTCGCGCATATAGGTGACAATCTTCAGTCCTAATTCCTGTGCCTCTTCGCTTTCGCCATGATGCTTACCGGTAAGGGCAATAAGACATTCTGCCAGTCCGATGAAGCCGATGCCCAGCGTGCCTTGGTTGATGACGGGGGCGATGGTGTCGTTGGGACCGAGGTTCTCGCTGCCAAGCCAGAGGCCTTTCATCAGCAGGGGGAACTGCTTGGCGTAGGCCGTCTTCTGGAACTCGAAGCGGTCGTGCAGTTGTTGCGCGGCGACGTCAAGCATATGGTCGAGCTTGGCGAAGAATGCGTCAATGCGCTCCTGCCGGTTCTCAATGCCCATGCACTCGATGGCGAGCTTCACGATGTTCATCGTGGTGAAGCTCAGGTTGCCGCGACCGATACTCGTCTTGGGACCGAAGCGGTTCTCGAAGACGCGGGTGCGGCAGCCCATCGTGGCCACCTCCCACTTGTAGCGCTCCGGGTCGTCTTCCCTCCAGTTCTCGTTGAAGTTATAGGGTGCGTCAAGGTTGACGAAGTTGGGGAAGAAGCGGCGTGCGGTCACTTGGCAGGCATACTTGTAGAGGTCGTAGTTGCGGTCGGTTGGCAGGTAGCTGAGTCCTTTCTTCTTTTTCCAAATTTGGATGGGGAAGATGGCGGTCTCGCCATTGCCTACGCCTTCGTAGGTGCTGCGCAGGAGCTCGCGGATGATGCAACGGCCCTCGGCACTGGTGTCCGTTCCGTAGTTGATGCTGGAGAAGACGACCTGGTTGCCGCCGCGGCTATGGATGGTGTTCATGTTGTGGATGAAGGCTTCCATGGCCTGGTGCACACGTCCGACGGTCTTGTTGATGGCGTGCTGCTTGATGCGCTCGCGTCCCTGGAGTCCATTGAGCGGGATGTTCAGGTAGTCGTCAATGGGAGCGTTGTAGAGTTCGCTGTAGTCCTCGGCATAGAGGTCTTCGAGCACCTTTACCTCTTCGATGTATGAGGAGCGCACGTAGGGAGCCAGGTAGTAGTCGAAAGCGGGGATGGCCTGGCCGCCGTGCATCTCGTTCTGCACCGTCTCCATGCTGATGCACCCCAGGATGCTGGCTGTCTCGATGCGCTTTGCGGGACGGCTTTCGCCGTGGCCGGCCTGGAAGCCGTACTTGAGGATGCGGTCGAGCGGGTGCTGGACGCAGGTGAGCGACTTGGTGGGGTAGTAGTCCTTGTCGTGGATGTGGAGGTAGTTGCCCTGCACGGCTTCCTTGGCGCTCTCGCTCAGCAGGAAGTCATCCACGAAGGGCTTTGTCGTCTCGCTGGAGAACTTCATCATCATACCGGCAGGTGTGTCGGCATTCATGTTGGCGTTCTCGCGCGTGACATCATTATTCTTAATATTGATAATCTCCAGGAAGATGTCGCGTGTCTTTGCCTTGCGGGCCACGCTGCGCTGGTTGCGGTACTTGATGTATGCCTTTGCCACATCCTTTCGGGCACTCTTCATAAGTTCGTTCTCCACCATGTCCTGGATTTCCTCCACGGTCATCTGGCTCTTGCCCTTCATGGAGATGCGGTCGGCAATCTGCTGGATGAGTTCGTTGTCCTCACCCTCCTCGGTGGTCAGCATTGCCTTGCGGATAGCAGCGCAGATTTTCTGCTCGTTGAAGCCTACGGTGCGTCCGTCTCTCTTTTTGACTGTCTGTATCATGTTCTTTTTATTGGTGTTTGTGATTGTGTTTCTGAATGGCGGTGCAAAGATAGACAAAAGGAGAAACCTGTGCAAGAGAAAGCACGGAAAAGTTTCCGCTTTCGGGAGATTTTTTTAATCGCTTTAAATAAAAGTTTTCCATTTATTTTTGTAACTACTTGTAATTCAGGTGCGTTTTTCTTTGTGTTAAACAAAAAGTTTTCCAAAACAATAAGTTGTGTTGTGTGAAGGTTGGAAAATCAGCACATTACGAGTGCCGAAACGTGCCATAATTAAATGCGGGAAGTGGAATAGAATATTCCGTGGATTTGCGTTGCAGCGAAAATAAAGGCGGTGAAATTTTGCCGAAACGAAGAAAAGATGTACTTTTGCAGGCGAATTACAATCTATATAATAATATGGTATTAGATAAGGAATTGATAAATCGTTTGTTAGACGAGGCAAAGGGCGTTGAGAGGAAGCGAATGAATTTCGACTTGCGCTCGTCGGCAGACGAAAATAGCCAGCGGATGCTGAATGCCCTTCTTCCGGGAACTGTTGTGCCGATACACCGACATCCTGCAAGCAACGAAAATGTGATTCTCCTTCTTGGCAAACTGGATGAGGTTATCTATGATGCTGAAGGCAATGAGGTGGAACGCATTCGTTTGGATTTGTCTGAGGGCAAATTCGGCTGCGTGATTCCTGTGGGAGTCTGGCATACGGTGGATGTCATAGAACCCTCTGTCATTTATGAGTCAAAGGACGGAGCTTTCGGTAAGGACGGAAGCGAGCAGTTTATACGTGAATGAATTTGATAAAAGTACACAAATATGTTGAGAATAGCAGTTCAATCTAAAGGTCGTCTCTTTGAAGACACGATGGCTTTGCTTGCCGAGGCAGGCATCAAGGTGAGCAGCAGTAAGCGTACCCTGTTGGTGCAGAGCAGCAATTTCCCCATCGAGGTGCTCTATTTGCGCGATGACGACATCCCGCAGAGCGTGGCAAGCGGAGTGGCCGACCTCGGCATCGTCGGTCAGAACGAGTTTGAGGAGCGGGCAGAGGATGCGGAAGTCGTTCGTCCGCTCGGCTTCAGCAAGTGCCGCCTCTCTCTGGCAGTGCCAAAGGGCTGCGGCTATTATGGCATGAAGTGGTTCGAGGGCAAGAAGATTGCCACGAGCTATCCCGCCATCCTGCGCCGCTTCATGCAGCAGAACCATATTGCAGCAGACATCCACGTCATTACCGGTAGCGTCGAGATAAGCCCGGGCATAGGCCTTGCAGATGCAATCTTCGATATCGTAAGTAGCGGCTCTACGCTCGTCAGCAACAACCTTGTTGAGGTAGAGACCGTTATGCAGAGCGAAGCCTTGCTCATCGCCAACAAGAACCTCGACGACGAAAAGCGGGCCGTGCTCGATGAACTGTTGTTCCGCATCGAAGCCGTCAAGGCTGCAGAAGACAAGAAGTACGTCCTGATGAACGTGCCGACCGACCGCCTGAAGGACATCGTGGCAGTTCTGCCTGGCGTGAAGAGCCCGACCGTCATGCCGCTTGCTACAGAGGGTTGGAGCAGCGTCCATACCGTCATCGAGGAGAAACGCTTCTGGGAAATCATACGCGAACTAAAGCAATTAGGTGCAGAAGGCATTCTGGTTGTGCCTATCGAGAAGATGATACCATGAAGATATATATTTATCCCTCCCAAGAAGAGCTCGCCGCCTTGCTGAAGCGTCCTGTTCGCGATGCTTCGGAGCTGAACGCTACGGTTGCGGCTGTGCTTCAAGACGTAAAGCAGCACGGCGATGCGGCTGTGCTGGAGTATGAGCAGCTTTTCGACAAGGTCTGCCTCGACGACTTGGCTGTCTCGGAGGCTGAAATGCAGACGGCAGAGCAACTCGTCAGCGAGGAACTCAAGCAGGCCATCCGCCTTGCACATCAGAACATTGAGAAATTTCATGCGGCTCAGCATTTCGAGGGCGAGCACATTAAGGTGACAGAAGGCGTGGAGTGCTGGCAGAAGTCCGTCGCCATCGAACGCGTCGGCCTCTATATTCCTGGCGGCACAGCTCCCTTGTTCAGTACGGTTCTGATGCTTGCAACACCAGCCAAGATAGCCGGATGCAAGGATATTGTACTCTGCACACCGCCTGCCCGCGACGGAAGCGTGAATCCCGCCATCCTGGTTGCTGCCCGAATTGCCGGCGTCAACCGCATATATAAAATAGGTGGCGTACAGGCCATTGGTGCGATGGCTTACGGTACTGAGAGCGTCCCCAAGGTCTATAAGATATTCGGACCAGGCAATCAGTTCGTCATGTGCGCCAAGCAGCAGGTCAGCCTGCACGATGTGGCTATCGACATGCCAGCAGGTCCCAGCGAAGTGGAAGTGCTTGCCGACGAGACGAGCAATGTCTCCTTCGTTGCAGCAGACTTGCTTAGCCAGGCAGAACACGGCCCGGACAGTCAGGTGCTGCTCGTCTGCAAGAGCGCCGAGACGGCCAGGAAGGTTGAGGCAGAAGTGGAGCGTCAGCTTGCCCTCTTGCCCAGAAAGGAAATTGCCGCCCAGGCACTCGAACACAGCAAAGCTATCGTGGTGCACGATGACGAGGAGATGATGGAGGTGACGAACCGCTATGCTCCCGAGCACCTCATCATCGAGACAGCCAACTACATGGAGCTCTCGCAGAAGGTCGTGAATGCTGGTAGCGTGTTCCTCGGTTCCCTGACACCCGAGAGTGCAGGCGACTATGCCAGCGGAACAAACCACACCCTGCCCACCAACGGCTATGCTGTGGCCTACAGCGGCGTGAATCTCGACAGTTTCTGCCGCAAGATAACCTTTCAGCACATCCAGCCCGAGGGCATCCGCACCATCGGTCGTGCCGTAGAACTCATGGCAGAAGCCGAGGGACTGGAAGCCCATCGGAATGCGATGACGCTTAGAAAGGTAAAAGTGGATAGTGAGAAGTGAATAATTTGCTCCCGCCCAAAGTTCTCCCCATAGAGGGGGAGTTAGAGGGGGCTATGAAATGTGAATTATGAATTGTGAATTAGAAAAACTTGTCCGCCCTAACATTTGGGCGCTCGAACCATACAGCTGTGCCCGCGACGAGTTCAAGGGCATGAAGGCGCACGTCTTTCTCGACGCCAACGAGAATCCATACAACGACCACATCAACCGCTATCCCGACCCCTTGCAGGAGAAGGTTAAGGAGCGTCTGGCTCCATTCAAGCAGGTGCGTCCCTCGCAGATATTCCTGGGCAACGGAAGCGACGAAGCCATCGACCTCGTCTATCGCATCTTCTGTAATCCGGCTGTGGACAATGTGGTAGCCATTGCGCCCACCTATGGCATGTACAAGGTCTGTGCGGACATCAACAATGTGGAGTACAGAAGCGTGCCGCTAACCGAGGATTGGCAACTTGACGCGAAGACTCTGCTCGCTGCAACCGATGCACATACAAAGGTCATCTGGATTTGTTCGCCCAACAATCCTACTGGCAATGATATGTCCAGAGAAGCTATCCGCGAGGTGCTGACCAGTTTCAGCGGCATTGTCGTCATCGACGAAGCCTATTCGGACTTCTCCGCCAATCAGCCTTTCCGCGATTTGCTCGACAGCTACCCGAACATGATTGTCCTGAACACCTTTAGCAAGGCGTGGGCATCTGCTGCTATCCGCTTGGGTATGGCATTTGCAAGTGAGGAAATCATCGGGCTCTTCAACAAGGTGAAGTACCCCTACAATGTCAACCAACTGACGCAGGAGAAGGCTCTTTCCATGCTTGATGACTTTGTTCATATCGAGGGGTGGATGACGCAAATCAAGCGTGAGCGCGAACATGTCCTGCCTGCACTCCAGGAGCTGCCCATCGTGCAGAAAGTGTTCCCCACGGATGCCAACTTCGTGCTTGTGCGCGTGATCGATGCCAACCGTATCTATCGCTATCTGATTGAGCAGGGTGTTGTGGTCCGCAACCGCCACCGTGTCCAGCAGTGTGGCAACTGCCTGCGCATCACCATCGGCACCCGTCAGGAAAATAATGAGCTGCTGGGAGCGCTACGCTTTTATAAGTAGCCCACTCCCCGCTCCCCCTTGGGGGAGTGCTTTTGAAATTTGAATTAAGTTATTTTGAATTATGAAAAGAGTTCTTTTCATCGACCGCGACGGCACCATCCTTCGTGAGCCGGAGGACGAACAGATAGACAGCTTCGAGAAGTTCAGCTTCGTGCCTGGAGCCATCAGTGCCCTGCGCTTCCTGCGCCAGCATACGGACTTCCTCTTCGTGATGGTGAGCAATCAGGACGGGCTTGGCACGGACAGCTATCCCGAAGAGACCTTCTGGCCTACGCAGAACCTCATGCTCGACATCCTGAAAGGCGAGGGCATCACCTTTGATGCTATACACATCGACCGCAGCTTTCCCGAAGACAATCTGCCCACACGCAAGCCCGGTACAGCCATGCTGATCGACTACATGACAGGCGAATACGACCTGGCTGGCAGCTATGTCATCGGCGACCGACAGACGGATGCCAAGCTTGCTGAGAACCTCGGTTGCCGCAGCCTTATCCTTGGCTCTGACATGAACTGGGAGAAGATTACCGAACTGCTCTTTGCTGGGGAACGCACAGCTAGCGTCCGCCGCACCACGAAGGAGACAGACATCGAGGTGCGTGTCTGCTTGGACGGCAACGGGCAAAGCGACATCGAGACGGGTCTTGGCTTCTTCGATCACATGCTGGAGCAGATTGCCAAGCATGGCATGACCGACCTCTACATCCGCTGCAAGGGCGACCTGAATGTGGACGAGCATCACACGATAGAGGATGTGGCCTTGGCCCTCGGCGAATGCCTGCGCAAGGCTCTGGGCGACAAGCGTGGCATAGAGCGCTACGGCTACTGCCTGCCGATGGACGACTGCCTGTGCCAAGTTGCCCTCGACTTCGGAGGCCGCCCTTGGCTCGTCTGGGATGCCGAGTTCCATCGCGAGAAGGTGGGCGAGATGCCGACCGAGATGTTCCTGCACTTCTTCAAGAGCCTCTCCGACAGTGCTGCTATGAACCTCAATATCAAGGCTGAAGGGCAGAACGAGCACCACAAAATAGAAGGCATTTTCAAAGCCTTTGCCCGCAGTCTTCGGATGGCTGTCCGCAGAGATATCATGCACTTCCAATTGCCTTCGAGCAAAGGGAAACTGTAATTCAATTCACAATTCATAATTCACAATATGACTATCAAGAACTCGGCGAAGGAAATAATTACGAATTACGAATTATGAATTAGTAATTATGAATTAAATGACTAATAGGTTTAGTTCCTCTCTTCTCGAAAAGGCGGTGACGGAAATCAACCGTTTGCCGGGAATTGGCAGCAGGACAGCTTTGCGGCTTGCCTTGCATCTGCTTCGTCAGGACGAGGGCAGGGTGGAGGCTTTGGCAGACAGCCTTGTCCAGATGCGTCAGGGCGTGCACTATTGCCAGACGTGCCATAACATCTGCGATGCTGAGCGGTGCGAGATTTGCAGCAACCCGACGCGCGACAGTCACCTTGTCTGCGTGGTGGAGGATGTGCAGGATGTGATGGCTATCGAGAATACGATGCAATACCGCGGGTTGTACCACGTCCTGGGCGGTGTCATCAGCCCGATGGACGGCATCGGCCCGGGCGACTTGCAGATAGAGAGCCTTGTGGAGCGCGTCCGTCGGGGTGGGGTGGAAGAGGTCATCCTTGCCCTCAGCCCAACGATGGAGGGCGACACGACCAACTTCTACATCTTCCGCAAGCTCGAAGAAACAGGCGTGAAAGTCACCGTCATAGCCCGAGGCATCGCACAGAACGACGAACTGCAATACACCGACGAAGTAACGCTCGGCCGCGCCCTGGCGGGCAGAGTGCCGTTTGTAAGTTGAAAATTGAAAGTTGAAAGTTGCTCCGCAGCTGTTTGTCGTCATAACGAGATAACGTCACAACGAAATAACGAATATCTTCTACAATGTTAATTTACATCCTTTCTCTTCTTTGTGCAGCAACAATTCTGCTTGCGGCCTTCTTCGCCATCCGTTACAGGAAGGTCAGTGCCTACTTGCGCATAGCGGCTTTAGTGCTGGCGGCAGTCTTTGTGTTGTTCCTCTACTTCCGTTTCGACGACACCACGCAGCTTTGGGGCCTTGGCATCCTGGCCATAGCCTTCCTGTTCCCATTCATAGATGTAAAAAGGAAATCATAATTCTCTGCGTCAAGTAGAATCCCCGGCGTAGCCATATTATGAATTGTGAATTATGAATTGTGAATTATGCTAAGAGGCAGTAAGTTAAAGCTGAGAGCCGTCGAGCCGGAAGACCTCGACCTCATGTATCTCATTGAGAACGACACAGAGTTGTGGCCCTGCGGAGAGACTACTGTGCCCTTCTCACATTATGCGCTCAAACAGTATATTGCCGAGAGCACGAACGATTTCTTCCACGACCGCCAGTTACGGCTTGTCATCGAAACAGCGGACGACATCAGTGTAGGTTTCGTCGATGTGCAGAACTACAACCCCCAGCATCACCGAGCCGAGGTGGGCATCGTCGTGGTACCCGAGCAGCAGAGGCATGGCCTCGCCACAGAAGCCCTTCGCCTGCTGGCAGGGTATGTATCTGCTCATCTTGGCATCCACCAACTCTATGCCCTTGTGCCAGAGGGGAATGATGCATCCGCAGCCCTCTTCCGTAAGTGCGGATACAAAAGGACCGCCAGCCTTCAGGACTGGTTGAGTACCCCCGCAGGATGGCAGTCGGTGTCAGTCTTTCAGTTGCTCGTTTAGTCACGAGGCACGCCTAATTGCCCAACGCGGCACGTTATATCCCCTGACATAGCATGTTATGTTGCCCGATATAACACGTTAAGTTGCCTGAGCCATTATTTATTTAAACAAGAGTAGGGAGCTTTGCATCATTAGCAAAGCTCCCTGCTTTAGCTTTAGTTAATAGCTGTGATGAATGTTACTTGCCAAAGTAGCGTTTCAGCAAACCTGCGAAGCCGGCACCGTGACGGGCTTCGTCCTTTGCCATTTCGTGAACGGTGTCGTGGATGGCATCGAAGCCGGCAGCCTTGGCTTCCTTGGCAATGCGGAACTTGTCCTCGCATGCACTAGCCTCGGCAGCAGCACGCTTCTCCAGGTTGGTCTTTGTGTCTGCCCAAACGCATTCGCCCAGCAATTCGGCGAAACGACTTGCATGGTCGGCCTCTTCAAAAGCATAGCGCTTGAAGGCTTCTGCAATCTCGGGATAACCCTCGCGGTCGGCCTGACGAGCCATAGCCAGATACATACCAACCTCGCTGCACTCGCCGTTGAAGTGGCTACGCAGGTCATTAATCATTTCCTCGCTGACGCCCTCGGGCTTACCGTCGCCAATTCTGTGTACGGTGGCATAGGTTGTGTCGGCATCGTCCTTAAGTTCAGAGAACTTGCTGGCAGGAGCCTTGCAGAGGGGGCACTGCTCAGGAGCAGCATCGCCTTCGTAGATATATCCACAAACGGCGCAAATAAATTTCTTCTTCATAATTGTAATCTCTTTTAGTTAATAATAGATAATGTATAGATGTGTACTATCGTAACAATTCGGTACAAAGATAAGCATTTTTTTGATACATTACCTACTTTTGTGTATAAAAGTGCAAATAATTTAGGAAAATATGAACTTTGAACTATGAATTATGAATTAAAAGTCGTATCTTTGCACTCGCAAACGCGATAGTAGCTCAGTTGGTAGAGCTTTGGCTTCCCAAGCCAAAGGTCGCGGGTTCGAGCCCCGTCTATCGCTCAAACTAAAAAGGCCGATGTCGTTCTGATGTCGGCCTTTTGTTTTATTTAGGTATGTTCTGCCGGGTACGCCAAGGGGCTGCAACCTGAGAGTTGCAGCCCCTTGGCGTATTAGTGACTCCGCTGGGATTCTAACCCAGGACCTTCAGAACCGGAATCTGACGCTCTATACAGCTAAGCTACGGAGCCATTATTTAATTCACAATTCATAATTCACAATTATTTCTTTACACAGCATATACTTAGGACGTAGCTGTATTATGAATTGTGCATTGTCAGAAAGGCAGGTCGTCGGTGGCTGACGGCGCTTCGAATGGAGCAGCGTCTATTGGAGCCACTTGAGGTGCTGCCTGTGGAGCAGGTTGTGGTGCTACTGTGGCGGCAGGAGCCGGAGCGCCTTCGGGAGCGGCAGTGGGTGCTGCCTGACCGCGGTCGATGCGGAAGGCGCGGATGTCGTTGAACCAACGGCCGTTGTACTCGTGCGCGTCAATATCAAAGAATACGGTCAGCTGTTCGCCAATCTGAATGTTGAATGCCTGCAGGCGGTCAACGCCAAAGACGTCAAAAACCATCTTGCGTGGAAAGTCTCCGGGCACTTCCAAAACGTATGACTTGGCTTTCCATTCGGTGCCTGTTCTGCTGCTTATTCCGCCGCGCTCGTTGAACTCGGCGATAATCTTACCTGTAAGTTCCATTTTATGCTT
>Ga0310690_10005048_pt1 | contig 18231 bp, 17 predicted proteins | sample AusTroGonzalo_MG_2_FD_207661 | JGI IMG/M metagenome (GOLD analysis project Ga0310690, IMG submission 207661) | Bovine rumen microbial communities from tropical cattle in Woodstock, Queensland, Australia - Gonzalo_04 (v2) (version 2) | ecosystem: Host-associated > Mammals > Digestive system >...
GTGGGTAATGCGACTGGAAAGAAGCGGTGTTTTGGTCTTATTGGCCCCACAGGCAACTCGCATGTCAATCATTGTATCAGGATCTACAGCCCAAAGATGAAAAGCGGGAATATTCACAATCACGTATTTCTTCTCCTTGCCTGTTTCCAACTTATCACGCCAGCGGCAACGCTCCATATTGACAAGCAACTTACGACGTTCTGAAGAAGTAGACGTCGAACTCAGCATCTGTTGCAACCGATGATAGAATTTCCCTGTGGGCTCCACCTGGCGGAGATAGAGTCCCAAACTATCGGAGGTGACGCGATGCAAGGCCCTTTTGACATAGGACTCATCAGGATGATCCATGTCGATATCGAATAGATGTCGATACGAAATAACTGTCCCGGAGGTATCTCGATCACGGGCATCATAACGATTCAATACAAAAAAAGGATTGACAAAACCAAAACGCTGTCCAGCTACATATCGCAGATAGGCACTTGTAAGGTGATAGTCCAGACGGGCAGCTACCAAGTTCAACGGATTGCTATCATCAAATGACAACGACCGCAGACGGTTCATGTCATCTTCAATTTGCTTGGAAATGAAAACATTTTCGTTGAATCCCATCTCAGGCAACTGTTTCCTCAATACTGCCAATAGCGTATCAGCTCGACTGTCTAATCCACTACAACGCACCCAAACCAGACTTCCTCCTTCACGATAATAGCGACGGGCCTGTTTCAGGGCAAAACAATCGTCATGGTCATTACGAAAAATATGCTCCAGATTCTTTCTAATCAGAGAAGAATCAAGAGCATATTGTTCATCCTTCAAGTCAGCGAAGGCATCAAGTGTAAGATTTCTATCCGTATAAGCCGTCCTCTCTTGGCATCCTGTCAAGAGAAGCAGGAAAAGCAAAAGTGCCTCTGAAAACTTCAGCACAACTGGATTTTCCTTACCACCTTGCCTACCTTCAAAATGTAGCAACCTTTCGGGATATTAAGTTCTATACGCTGTGCAGGGCTGTCAATCTTCACCTTCATCAACTGACGGCCGGTCAACGACACTACAATCAGTTCATTGCCCTGGGCACCAGTTACCGTTACCGTCTGCCCCTCAATGCTGATATCAATCTGGTCGTCCACCTGCTCAGCAGCCAATGACTCCATCTCTGCAGCTTGCGTAGCTACAGGAAGGAAGGCCGTCAAAAGCCCTGCCAGAGACAATGTAAGTATAATTTTCTTCATATATGCATGCATTTATTTGTGCAAATATACGACTTTTTCCAATTACTTCCAAATTTTTCAGGCAAAAAATGCAATAATGACTACTTTTTCACGTTAATGACGTCCAATTCATTGGCTAAACGGACATTTTCGAATACTTCACGGGCTTCATTAAGTAATACGTTTTCGTCCTCATAACGTGAACTGTAATGCCCAAGGATCAACTGTCCAACTTCTGCATCCCTTGCCACCAGGGCCGCCTGTCGAGCTGTCGAGTGATTGTACTTCTGGGCCATCTGAAGGTTATCCTCACCATAGGTACTTTCATGGTAGAGGGTCGTCACACCCTTCAACTGCAAGTGTAGTTCTGGCATATAGCGTGTGTCACTACAATATGCATAGCTACGGGGCTCGTCTGCAGGTATTACCAATTGGCTGTTAGGAATCACCGTTCCATCATCCATGACCCAGTCAGCACCGTTCTTGATGTTTTGGATCTGCGATGTGGGAATTCCGTAGAAGTCAATCATCTCTCGACGAATATGGGGTAAAAGGGGCTTTTCGCGGAACAGGAAGCCACATGTTGGCAAACGGTGGACCAGCGGAATGGTCTCCACCGTCAGCGAGCGGTCTTCGTAGATGACCTCACGACGGGTTGCATCAATAGGATGGAATACCACTTCATAGCCTAAATCATGACAGAAGAGATCCATCTGGCGCTTTATCATATCCCCCAACAGTTCGTTAGCATGAATATGAAGTGTGGCAGTACGTCCCAACAGGCCAAAGGTGGAAATCATGCCTATCAATCCAAAGCAGTGGTCACCATGCATGTGAGAGATAAAAACATGGCCAATCTTTGTAAAACGTACATGACAACGGCGAAGCTGCATCTGTGCACCCTCGCCGCAATCAACCATAAACAACTTTTCACGCACCTCGACAACCTGGGAGGACGGGAAATGGCGAAGGGTGGGCAGCGCACTGCCACACCCCAGTATATGTACTCTGAAGGGTTCCACTAAATACGTTACATTTTAAAGTCGTCCTCAGAAGCCTCTTCGAGCTTGATGTCCACGGAATAATGATGCTCTTTATATCGACTGTACTCGAAGGTGTCTTCTGAGTCCTTGAAGACGAGCGTATCAGGTCCCATGGCAATGATATCATACAACATTGTTTCTACTTCGTCGCCACCGCCTTCGCGAACAGCAACAAGTTCCAGTTTGCCGTTGAAGAGTCGCCATGAGCGATATGTCAGCGAAGGCTGGTCTATACTTTCAGCAATACCGCCCTCTTTGATGCGAATGCCCATCTCGGAACTGCCGTCAATAGGATTAGGCATTACCCAATCGCCCAGCAGGGCCGACTGATTAATGACCAGACGGGCAACACTCTTGTTTTTGAGCATGACAGCCAAACGGTCGCCGACTTCGATTCCTCCAAAGCATCTTCCATTATCGTTGGCTTCGGCAATACTCATATTCAAGGTGTCGCCTATGTCGGTTATCAGTTGTAGCGAATTACCTGTCGTACCTCCGCCACAGATACCATACAACGTGGAGTCACGATTGATACTGACCACTACTGTGGTATCGGCATCATTCTCCACGACCTGCTGATTGCCTTTGTTTCCACAACTGCCTATGGTCATTACAACGGCAGCTGCCAATAGAATAGATTCAGATTTCTTCATATATCATTTATTCTCTAATAGTTTCGCTTCATTCCATAATGCATCCATCTCTTCCAATGACATTTCTGTCAAGGGACGACCAGCCCGGATACTGTGCTCCTCAATATAATTGAAGCGCGAGATGAACTTCTGGTTAGTATGCTCCAGTGCATTATCAGGATTCAACTTATATAGTCGCGCTGCATTGATGACAGAGAACAGAAAATCGCCCAGTTCATGGGTAGCCTTTTCCTTGTCGCCCCGTTCAAATTCCTGCTCCAGTTCGCCTAACTCCTCATGCACCTTAGCCCAGACATCCTCTTTCTTTGCCCAGTCAAAACCAACGTTGCGGGCTTTGTCCTGTATACGGTAGGCCTTAATTATTGTAGGCAAAGCAGACGGCACTCCGGAGAGCACCGTCTTATTGCCGTCTTTTTCCTTCAGTTTTATCTGTTCCCAGTTCTGCAACACCTCTTCGGAGGTCTTGGCATCAGCAAACTCGCGTTTCTTCTCGCCGTCAGCCTCTGTCTCAGGGATATATGGCAGCGGTCTGGGATTCTCGGCTCCCACTTGTGAGGGATGATAGACATGGGGATGACGGAATATTAACTTATCAGCCTGTATTCTACAAACATCGGCAATGTCAAACATCCCCGTCTCGGATCCAATCTTTGCGTAGAACAGGACGTGCATCAATACATCACCTAATTCCTTGCAAATGTTTTTCTGGTCCTCATTTATCAATGCGTCACACAGCTCGTAGATTTCCTCAATCGTATTAGGCCGCAGGCTTTCATTCGTCTGCTTCTTATCCCATGGGCATTTCTCACGTAGCTGGTCAAGCACGTCAAGTAGCCTCCCGAAGGCCTTCATTTTTTCTTCTCTGGTATGCATCATCTTATGCTTATTCCAATTTGCTCGGCAAAGGTAAGCAAAAAAATTGAAACTACCAAATTCAGAACGAATAACCAAGTGTCATCATGATTTGATGACGTTTGTCACTGACACTTACAGAGCGGGCTATATTTTCATCACTAATGAAGTCATTCTTGAAAATTCCATTCATAAATGGTGAGAACTGACCATTCGTCGTACTGTACTGATAGGCGACAGACAAATCCAACGGTCCAAAAGCATAGCCCAGTCCGCAGGTAATGCGATGGGTTTCCTCCCAGTTGGTATAGTCAGTAGCAGAGCTGATATACGATCCCGTTGAGGCGATAGTGCCATCCTTGAAGCCTTCCTTTTCATATTTGGGCGAGACGTAATTATAGCCTAACCGTACCTTCATTTCAGGAATGGGTCTCATCTCAGCACCTACTTTTATGGTAGAGACACCCTTGAGCGTACGTTCTGTATGACGGTTCATCTCCTTGTCACTTTCACTCGACTCGCTGTAGGAATCGTAATACCAATTATAGCTACTACCAGTTTTATAACGGGAGTCAAGGCTACCATAGTCTGAATACTCATAGCTAAGTCCCAATGCCAACATCGAACCGATAGTATGGCCAGCACTCAGACCAAACTTCCAAGGCGTATACAGCTTGAACTCGTAAACGTCATTATTATTTGCCGATATACGATCGTAATCATTTAAGATCACATCCGTATTGTTTGAACTCTTCAGGCTGTACCAAGTAGGCGTTGATACAGACAGACCGAAGCGTAGTGCCGACTCTTCTATCGGACGGAAGATAACACCCGCCTTGATGTCAAAACCAGAACCGTCGATGTGGCGGTCATCAGCTACAAAGACCCTTTGGATACCACCTTGCGACTCTGTATATTCACCATAGTGACGATAGGTAACATCATAGATACCAACGGTGAATCCCAGATATACACGGTCATTGATGTTTCCGCTCAGGTTAATGTCATATTCGCTGATGTAACCCTTATGGGCACGGTCCATCGTGTAGTTATCCATCGGGAATGCATACCAAGTATTCTTGATATAGTCGTAATTGAGGTTGTTGGAATAAATGTCATCCAACTGGTTACAAGCACTCTGGGGATCATCGAGGTCAATTACTCCCCCATGGGTATTGTACAACAATTCATTGATTGCCTTGAGATAGGTGACTTTGTTCTGAGATGCATTTTCCAGCCTGTCAGCTACGGAAAGAATATGATTGAAGTTGCGGCTTTTGTGGTAGTTGAAAGCGAAATTCACATACGACTCCAATCCTGTGCGACCGGAATACACAAAACCTGCCTGATCAAAACTTACCTTTGTCTTACCGTTGCCAGCAAAACTGGAGGCATCCTGTTGAGTGACGATACCGAACGAGGCGCCAAAATATGACTTACGGAAAAGTCCGATACCAGCAGGATTGGTCGATATGGTCGAGATATCAGCACCCAATGCCTCCATAGCACCACCCATACCAACGTAGCGGGCTGTGCCGTTCAAATCGGTGGCAGCAATCTTTGCATTCTCATAGGTTTCCTGTGCAGCCAGAGGCAGTGCGGTTACCACCATCATAGCTGCTATATAAAAATACTTCTTGTTCATAATTATAATCTACACTGTGTTTGTTAAATACCTGTTGAATTATAGGTTTTCACCTTACCTACGGCTGGAACGGCTTCCTCCACGGGTAGAAACACCACCAAAGGAACCTCCTCCGCCGCCAGCAGGAGCTGCACTACGAGTCATACTTGATCCTCCAAACGAACCAACAGAACGGTTGCTGCTACTATTGGAAGGAGTTGACATGGTTCGGTTACCACCAAAGTTTCCATGACTATTGCTATAGACTGGAGTCTGTCTCTGAGTGGTAGTAGGCATAGTAGAACGGTTACGGGTTGCTGTCTGACGATTGGCCAGACTGGAACCTCCGAAGGTACCATTTGAGAAGCGGGTTGTACGTCCGTCACTGATACCACGTCGGGTCGTCGAAACCATTCTGTTATTGTGGTAAGTCCTGTTTACACTACCCACAGAAATATAATAATGCGGAGCATAACCGTAATAGTAAGGACGATACCAACCATAATAGCCGTAGTTGTAGTACCAGGGATCATACCAGCCACCATAATACCATCCATAGTGACGATAATACCAAGGATCGTTCCAGTACCAATAGGTATCATACCATGGATAATACGAGTAATACCAAGGAGAATGCCATACCCAAGAATCACGTCGGCCGTCATTGTAACCAATCATATAGGCCTCATCTGGCTCATAGCCGTCGTAACGGCTCATTTGACGAGTCAGGGCATAGTCCTCAGTCCCCACAGAGTCGGGATAGACTCCACGCTCCCCATCGAAACTGATGATGTCATTGCCAGTAGTATCTGCCGGCAGAACCTCGTACGAACTGCCACCGCGACGGTTATATTCATCCACGTTGCGGTTGCTGCCCGAATAGTAGGTTGGTGCCGGGCGGGAAACACGTACCGAAGACGAAGTCGACTGTGCAGCCTTCTTCGTTGGGACAAAGTACATATCATCATCCTGTGCCATCATTGCCAGGGGCATTACCCCAAGAATGAGCGAAACTAATAATTTGCTGTTCATTGTCATATTTCTTTCCTTTTTATGGTTTCACGCTACAAAAGTAGACATAATTTTAGTGCAAATATAAGGAAAAACCCTAAACTATGATAGGTTTTTCCCTATTTTTTGTAATTTTGCGGCAAAAATTAACAAAAGAATGAGGTATTACGAAGTACAATTCACGATTTTGCCTTTTTCTACTGATGCATGTGACCTATTGGCGGCATTAGCAGGAGAAGCTGGTTTTGAGACTTTTGAGAACACTGAAGAAGGACTCTGCGGCTATGTTCAGCAGCAGCTTTTCAACCAGCAGCAACTTGATAATGTATTGACAGACTTCCCGTTCCCTGATGTGAATATCAGCTATACAATTAACGAGGCTGAAGACCGGGACTGGAACGAACAATGGGAACAGGAAGGCTTCGAGCCTATTGTCGTCGACAACCAAATGATTATTCATGACGGACGCCATCTCCCTACCCCATCCAATACTTCAGTCGTCTCCATCGAAATTGATGCGAAGTTAGCTTTCGGCACAGGCACTCACGAGACGACAAGAATGGTATGTGCCACGCTTCTCAGTTTGTTTAAGAGTCAGTCTTCGGGTATTCGCCGTGTACTCGACTGCGGCTGTGGCACAGGCATTCTCGGCATTGCTGCCATGAAACTCGGTGCCAGCGAATGTGTTGGCTACGACATCGACGAATGGAGTGTTGACAACACACGACACAATGCCGTGATTAACCATGTGGAAGTTACACCGTTGCATGGCGATGCTTCTGTACTTGAAAAGGTTGAGGGAACGTTCGATCTTGTCATGGCCAATATCAACCGTAACATCCTGCTTCAGGACATGCCGAAATTCCGAAGCAAGATGGCACCAGGTGCACGTCTGGTACTGAGTGGATTCTATACCGATGACATACCGCTGCTGACGAAAGAGGCAGCGTCACTCTATCTTTCCTTGAGTGCTCAGAAAGAGGAAAATGGATGGGCCTGTATCCTTCTTGAGCAGTCTGTCTAAACTTAACGACTACTCATTGTAGGCTTTTTCGCCAATGGTTTCCATTGAACCGATGGTCATTTGGCGAAGATCGTAATAGGAACCGTTGTATATGTTAAAGTCAACATGCCCTTTGATACCAGGCAGTTTGCCCACATCAGTATGTTGCCAGAACTTCCAACGGCCTTTATATTCAACGCTGTCAACATAATAGTGTGCAATCCAGTAGGGATACTGATCGAAGATGGAGTCATTCAAGTACTTCATCTTAAATTTATAATAGGTATAAATGATGGGTTTCACATTGTAATGGTTCTCAACAATGTCAAGCCACGTCAGGACAGAAGCTTTGAACTCTTCATCGGTCTGTTCCTTGGGTTTGTGTTCAACGTCAAGCACTGGGGGCAGGTCACCGTTCTCTAATTTTACCTGATTGAGGAAATGCTGCGCCTGACGCTCTGCCGGCGAGTGTACACTATAGAAATGATAGGCACCACGGGTAAAACCGTATTCACGTGCCTGATGAAAATTCTCACGGAAGTTCTCGTCTGTCTGGGTTGAGCCTTCCGTAGCTTTAATCATGACAAACCTGACGGGGAATTTATCAATCATACCCTCATCTTTCAGCTTGTCCCAGTCAATATGACCTTGATGGTGTGAAATGTCGATACCATGAATTTCATAGCCTTCGGGATAGCTGATGTCGCCATAAAGCGCACGCCATCTGAAGCCGAACGGCCCCACAAAGAAGTAATAGAAGAACCAAATATAGCCAGCAACGACAATCAGTCCGCCTATCCACCATCCCCATGAAGGAACTTTCTGGAGTAGACGAACAAGAACGTTCGGACGTTTGTGGGCTACAGGCCCATGTTGTCCGGACGTTCTTGAATTGATGCCTTTACGGCGTACGGCTCTTCTTTTTGTCATTTATTTAGCCTGTTCCAAGGCAAGCGTCATGGTAGGCTGGTCGCACACCTCAGTCGGTCCCCAGTACTGGATAGGACCAGGATAGATATAAGCTGTCTCGCGAGCCCAGCGGTCACGTTGAGCAGCGAAAGTCTTGAAGGGTGCACCGTCGAGTTCCACAAGGGCCTTGCGGATCACAGGCTTCATCTCACCTGCACGACGTTCCATATTCATCATCATCGTGATGGGCACACCACCTGCAATCCACTGGTCAGCGGGAGCTGTCGTGTTCTTGACGATGGCCATATAGCCAGTCTTGCCGTTGGCAATGAGCTGAGCAGCAGAGGTACCAAGGGCATAGCAGTAGTCAGCATCAAAGTTAGAAGGAGCAGCACAACGTCCCTCGTAGCCGAAGAAGTGATGCTGTGTGCCGAACTTGCCGACATACTTGCCTTCCTTCTTCATCTTTTCGAGCTTCTGGGCAACCATCGTTGAGAGCAGCTTTTCAGTCTCAATCAGAGAAACCTGTACATTTCCGTGAGGATCGCGGTCGAGAGCTAACTGACGAGCTACACCTACAGGCAGACTGTTGAACACAGCCAGGTTCTCCTCAGTCAGGTGGCTCTTGGCAAAGTCAACCTGCTCGTCGCGGCTGATTTCCTTAGCTTCCGGCATAGCAAGCACATCGTTCAACTGAGCAATAAGCTTCTTGATGGCCGGGATGAACTCGATGACACCCTCAGGGATAATAACAGTACCGAAGTTGTTTCCATCAGCAGCACGCTGGCAAACAGCATTGGCAATGTAGTCCACAATATCGTCAAGGCTCTGACCCTTAGCCTCCACCTCTTCACTGACAAGGCAGATGTTGGGCTGAGTCTGCAGGGCACACTCCAAGGCAATGTGAGAAGCCGAACGACCCATCACCTTGATGAAGTGCCAGTATTTACGTGCAGAGTTACAGTCGCGCTCGATGTTACCAATCAGCTCAGAGTAGGTCTTACAAGCGGTATCGAAACCAAATGAAGTCTCAATCTGAGAGTTCTTCAGGTCACCGTCGATGGTCTTCGGACAACCAATCACCTGTACGCCGTAGTTCTTGGCAGCATAGTATTCGGCCAGTACGCAGGCATTGGTGTTAGAGTCGTCACCACCAATAATAACGATAGCCTTGATGTCGAGCTCACGGATAATCTCCAGTCCCTTCTCGAACTGTTCCACTTTCTCGAGCTTGGTACGGCCTGATCCAATCATGTCAAAACCGCCAGTGTTGCGATAGTCATCGATAATCTCCTTGGTCAGCTCCATATAGTTGTGGTCTACCAGACCGCCAGGACCGAGGATGAAACCATAGAGACGGTTCTCAGGGTTGAGTTTCTTAATCTGGTCGAACAAACCAGTAATCACGTTGTGACCACCAGGAGCCTGACCACCACTGAGGATAATACCCACGTTCATCTTGGTGGTGTTGGCTTCGGTAGCCGGCTCAAACTGCACGATAGGCATACCGTAAGTGTTGGGGAACAATTTCTTGATTTCGTCCTGATCAGCCACACTCTGAGTAGGCTCACCTTCCTTAATCTTTACTGCACCCTGTAGCGCCTTGGGCAGCTTGGGCTGATAAGCAGCTCTTGCAATCTGCAATGCACTCTTTTCCATAATTGCTTCTTTTTTTTTGTTATTTAAGTTGAATACTATTGTTTTCGACGTGCAAAAATACGCATTTTTGACGAGAAACGGAAAGAAATCATGGTTTTTATATTTTTTTTTGAAGAAAGTCCTTGTCATTTCAATATAAATTGCTATCTTTGCTAACTGGAAATTACAAACTGTACACATTATGGCGAATAAAAGATCACTAAAACACATCATCAACCTCATCTGTGAAGAACTGTTCGCAGAGGCGGTGGCTGCATCGCTCTATGGCAACCAGCCGAACGAAGAGAACGCCGAGGCCGTTCTGTCCAGTATACTCAGGTTGCAGAGCAACTACATCTGCCGTATCTCACACCCCGAACCAGGGATGGAGGCCAGATTGTATTACAAGGACTTACGTGAGAAGTTCAGCATCGAAGCTGACGAAATCATCGATCAAATCAACAATCTCTGATGTGGAAGAAGTTTTGTAACTGGCTTTTGTATAAGCATTGGGGGTGGACAAGCAACGTAACGGAAAACCACCCCGACAAGTTTATCATCTGCTTGGCACCACACACCAGCAACTGGGACTTTGTCTTAGGTCAGCTCTACAGTGGTGCAATGGGTATTCGTATCGGTTTCCTGATGAAGAAGGAATGGTTCTTCTGGCCCTTAGGCCCCATTTTCCGCAGTCTTGGCGGCATTCCTGTCTATCGTGACAAGAAAACCAGCATGACCGATGCGATGGCAGAGGCTGCAAAGGCTGCCCCAGAGTTCCATATGTGTATCACCCCAGAAGGCACCCGTTCGCCCAATCCAGATTGGAAGAAAGGCTTTTACTTTATTGCCCTTAAGGCGCAATTGCCGATCTTGCTCTATGGCGTTGACTACGAGCGGAAGCTTATTCAATGTACAAAGACCATTATTCCCAACGGTGACTTTGAGACACAAATGCGCGAGATAAAACTATATTTTAAGGACTTCCGCGGGAAAATCCCGAATAACTTTACTATAGGAGACATAAAATGAGAAAACTGCAGACCCTTATTGCATTATTATCATTGACGCTCAACCTGTCAGCACAAACCTGGGGCAATATCAACTACGAAGGAGCTCCTTGGGTGGACAATGTCTCCCGACCCTACAAGATTTCACGAGGACTTTACAATCGCCATTTGACCGTCTGGGCCAGTCATGGCCGCTACTATGACGGCACCAAGGATTCGTGGGAGTGGCAGCGCCCTACCCTATTTGGAACTAACGAGGATCTCTTTACCCAGACCATCGTCGTTCCTTATCTGATTCCTATGCTCGAACGCGCTGGAGCCGTTGTCTTCACACCTCGTGAGCGAGACTGGCAGCGCCATGAAGTGATCATCGACAACGACGATAAACTGAACTTGTTAGGCTACCGTGAGACTGGTTTCCGCCAGCCGTGGCAGGACGCACCTGCAAAGGGTTTTGCCATGCACCGTGGGCATTATACCGATGGCGAGAATCCTTTTGAGGCAGGAACGGCACGCATGGCCGAGACTACCACCAGCAAGTCGAAACATAGCATGATCACCTACCAGCCTACTATTCCCGAAGCAGGCCGTTATGCTGTCTATGTGAGCTATCAGACTGTTGATGGCAGCATCGACGATGCTCACTACACCGTATGGCATAAGGGAGAGCAGACAGAGTTCCGTGTCAACCAGCAGATGGGTGGCTCCACGTGGGTTTACCTGGGAACCTTCGATTTCGATAAGGGCTGTAACGAGTGGAACTGTGTGACGCTGACCAACCAAAGCCATAACCGTAATGGTATGGTCACAGCCGATGCTGTGCGCTTCGGTGGCGGAATGGGCAACATCGAGCGTGGCGGCAACGTCAGTCAGTTGCCGCGCTGTCTGGAAGGTGCCCGCTACTACTGTCAATGGGCAGGTATGCCGTTCAGCATCTATAGTACCCGCAGCGGACAGAACGACTATGCCGACGACATTAATGCTCGTTCGCTGACCAGCAACCTCCTTGCCGGCGGCTCTGTCTATGTTCCTCATCGCGAGGGACGGGGTGTTCCCCTTGAGCTGTCGCTGGCCGTTCATAGCGATGCAGGTTTCCATCGCGATGGCCGTTCTGTCTATGGCGCACTTACAATCCATACCACCGACAAGGATGGTAGCAACGTTTTTGACTGCGAGATGCCGCGTTCCGTATCCCACGAACTGGCCCGCAATCTGCTGAACAATGCCGACAACGACCTGCGTGCCCGTTTCGGCATCAGCTGGCCAAAACGTGAAGTACGCGACCGTAACTATTCTGAGACTCGTCTGCCCGAAGTGCCCAGTGCCATATTCGAGACCATGTCGCACCAGAATTTCCCTGATATGCGATATGGACAGGACCCGAATTTCCGCTTCACGCTGGCACGTTCCATTTATAAAACCATCCTACGTTACGTGACTCAGATGCACAACGAGGATTGCACGGTGGCCCCGTTGACGCCTACCCATCTGAAGATTGAGTTCACCAACCTGCGTAAAGGTGAGGTACGCCTGTCGTGGCAGCCTACCGATGACCCGCAAGAGCCATCGGCTGAGGCTTCGGGCTATGTGGTTTATACGTCTATCGGTAGTGCCGGCTTCAACAATGGCGAACATGTCAACGGACGTTCCTACACAATACGGCTGGAGCCAGGCGTGCTCTACTCCTTCCGTATAGCGGCAGTCAACCGAGGCGGCGAAAGTTTCCCCACTGAAGTAGTGTCGGCACTTTATAGCGGACGGAAAGCCAAGCAGCTACTGGTGGTAAACGGTTTCCATCGTCTGTCATCGCCTGCCATCATCGACAACGACTCACTCCAGGGCTTTGTCCTCGATAGTGACATTGGTGTCAGCTATGGGCGTACTGCCGGATGGCTGGGACGACAGACGGTCTTCAGTCGCAACCACATTGGTGAGCTCAACTCTACTGGACTTGGCTTCGGCACCGAGGAGTTGGCTGGTCATTTTATTGCTGGCAATGACTTCGACTATACCCGCACTCATGTCGAGGCCATTCGTCAGGCAGGTTTCTATAATGTGGTAAGCTGTTCGGCTGACGCTCTGCCTACTGTCGATGCCGATAATTTTGCCTGCGTTGACCTTATTCTCGGCCTCGAACGTAACGACGGACGCAGCCTGATGCCCTACAAGTCGTTCACGCCGCAAATGCAGACTTGGCTGGCAGGCTACTCCCGACGGGGTGGTCGGCTCTTTGTCAGTGGTGCTTACGTAGGCAGCGACATGACCAGTTCCAATGAGGCTGTCTTCTTGAACAATGTCCTCAAGTGCCGCTATGCCGGCAGCGATATCACCCCTGACGAGCAACTGACGGGATTGGGCACCAAATTCGCCATCTACCGTGCACTCAACGAACAGCACTACGCCGTTCCCAAAACTGACATACTCCAGCCTGCCGAGGGTGCCTTCACGCCGATCGCCTATGCCGATGGCTATAGTGCAGCCGTGGCCTATCGTGACAAGAACAGCCGCAGCTTCACCATGGGATTCCCCTTCGAATGCATCAAGTCTGAGAGTGTGCAGGCCACGATAATGCGTGCCATACTGAACTTCCTATTACAATAACATAATTATTTAAAATCCTAAGTACTATGTCAAAAATTCAAACCAACGCTTCAGGAACCAGAAGCATCGAGGTGAGCGAAGAACACCTCAGAACCATTGAAGATTACCAACTACTACGTGACCTCATCGACTCCAATGGATACGTCGATGAGGAGGTTCTTAACAAGTTGAAACTCAACATCCGTTCATTGCTCGAAGGCGATGCCGGTAAGGACAAGCGTCTGCTCGACCTGTGCCTCGACGTGATCTATCATCCTAACATGAAGGCATTTGGGTTGCAACAGCTCACGCTACTCTATATCAATTGGAAGAATCGTGGCAACGAAAACCTCGGCATGACTACGCGTGCTTTCCAGGGTACGCCATTCAATTAGCAGGTTGCCATAACCAATAATGGAATACAGACTGACGGACTTTCTGCCAACGACAAAAAAGGAGTTGGAGCTACGTGGATGGGATGAGGTTGACATCATTCTGTTCTCGGCTGATGCCTATGTAGACCATCCGTCGTTTGGCGGAGCCGTCATTGGACGTACACTTGAGGCTGCTGGCTATCGGGTGGCTATCGTTCCACAGCCCGACTGGCACGGCGACTACCGCGACTTCAAGAAGCTGGGGCGTCCACGTCTGTTCTTTGGCATTTGTCCTGGCTGCATGGACTCTATGGTCAACAAGTACACTGCCGCCCGTCGCCTTCGTTCTGAGGATGCCTATTCTCCTGACGGGCGCCACGACCTGCGGCCAGAGTACCCCACCATTGTCTACACCAAGATCCTCAAACAGCTCTTCCCCGACGTCCCTGTCATCCTTGGCGGCATCGAGGCCTCCTTGCGCCGTGTCACTCATTACGACTATTGGCAGGACCGTCTGCGCCCATGCATTCTCTGTGATTCTGGTGCTGACCTTATTATTTATGGTATGGGTGAAAAGCCCATCGTCGAACTTGCCCAAAGAGTGTCTGATGGTTTCTCCATTGAAACTATCACCGACATTCCCCAAACCGTTTATCTCACCAACGACATCACTCCCGCTGAAGACGATATCGTCCTCCACAGCCATGAAGAATGCCTACGCGACAAGAGGGCCCAAGCCGAGAACTTCCGCCACGTCGAGGAGCAGTCCAACATGATGCATGCCCATCGCATCCTCCAGAGAGTGAACAACGAATTTGTAGTTGTCAACCCTCCCTACCCTCCGATGACCACCCAGGAGCTCGACGCCTCCTTCGACCTGCCCTACACCCGCCAGCCCCATCCGAAGTATAAGGGCAAGCGCATACCTGCCTACGACATGATCAAGTTCTCTGTCAACATTCATCGTGGATGTTTCGGCGGCTGTGCATTCTGCACCATCTCAGCCCATCAGGGCAAGTTCATCACCTGCCGTTCCAAGGACAATATATTAAAAGAGGTGAAACAGGTCACGGAGATGCCCGACTTCAAAGGCTACCTCAGCGACCTTGGAGGACCATCGGCTAATATGTATGGCATGCACGGACGAAACCTCAATGCTTGCGAGAAATGCAAGCGTCCCAGTTGCATCCATCCCCAGATTTGCCCGAATCTCGACACCAACCACTCACGCCTGCTCGAAGTCTATCGTGCTGTCGACGCCCTGCCCGGCATCAAGAAGAGCTTCATTGGTAGTGGCGTGCGCTACGACCTATTATTATATAAGAGTCGCGACGAGGCAGCCAATCGTGCGGCCCAAGAGTATACCCGAGAGCTCATTACCCGTCATGTCAGCGGACGTCTGAAGGTTGCTCCTGAGCACACCAGTGACCGTGTACTGAAACTCATGCGCAAACCCTCGTTCCAGCAGTTCTTCGACTTCAAGCGCATCTTCGACCGCATCAATGCCGAGGAACATCTGAACCAGCAGATCATCCCTTACTTCATCTCCAGCCACCCTGGCTGTCATGAGGAAGATATGGCCCAGCTGGCCGCCATCACCCGCAAGTTGGGCTTCCACCTGGAGCAGGTGCAGGACTTCACGCCCACTCCCATGACCACAGCCACTGAGATGTGGTACACAGGCTACGACCCTTATACGCTCGAACCCGTGTTTAGTGCCAAGACCCCACAAGAGAAGGAAGCCCAACGCCAGTATTTCTTCTGGTACAAGGCCCCCTCCCAGTCCCATGAGTCTCAAAATTCCCATGAGCCCCATAATTCCCATAGGCCCCAAAAATCCTATGCCCCCAATAGGCCCCATCAGCCCCACAAGTCCCATCCCCCTCATGACAATCCTCGAACAAACCCTCGTCCCGAAAAACCCGGCAATGAAAAGCGAGGACGGCATCGTCGTCACTGACAATTTCATTGCCGTTATCGACGGCTCTACCTCAAAGACCAATCGCCGCCACAACAGCCGCATGACAAACGGTCGCTATGCGATGACCATCGTCAGCGACTATGTCAGCCGCATGCCCGCCAACACCTCGTGCCACCAGTTCTGCGTCGGCGTTACTGCTGCCATCCGTAAGCGTTACCTGCCTTTCTGGAAACGCGACAAGCAAGCCATCATCAACCACCTGCAGCAGCATCCCGAGGAACGCCTTTGTGCCTCTGCTGCCATCTACAGCCGACTGCGTCGCGAGGTGTGGCTCGTCGGCGACTGCCAATGCCTGATTGGTGGTGAACTCTACGAGAACCCTAAACCCTACGAAGAAGTGCTGGCCAAGAAACGAGCTGAGAAAGTGAAGGAGCTATTAGCTGAGGGCAAGACAGTCGACGAGATTCTTGCCAACGACTTGGCCCGCCAGTCGGTCATTCCCCAGATGCTTCAGGAGATGCGCAACCAGAACGTCACCTATTCCGTCATCGACGGTTTCCCCATTCCAGAACAGAAGGTACCCGTCATCACCCTCGATTTCCGTCCCTGGGAGATTGTGCTGGCCACCGATGGCTATCCCTTCCTCTGCCCTACCCTCGCTGAGAGCGAGGCCAAGCTTGCACAGCAACGCCAAGAAGACCCACTCAACATCGGCGATTTCAAGGCCACCAAAGGTTTCACCCCTGGCAATAATTCCTTCGACGACCGCACCTACATTCGTTTCGAGATCTAAAAAAAGGAGACCTCTCAACTACACAATTTGAAAAAATCTAAATGGTTTTTCAAAAGTATACACTAATTTCACGCAAAACCACGATAAACACTAAGGTTTTCAGCGATAAAAGTATAATTTAAAAGCTCTGCCACGAATTGGCGTACCTTTTGTGTATATTTGCAGAAAAATTAAATGAATATGGTTAATAATGATAGAGGGCAAAACGAAACTTGTTTCAGCTCTGTCGAGCGCAAAAATCTTCGAGCAGGTCTCAAAGACTTTGCAGCAATTGATTTTGAAACAGCCAACAATGAGCGCAGCAGCGTTTGCTCTGTTGGCATCGTGATTGTGCGTGATGGCGAGATAGTAGATTCGTTCTATTCGCTCATACAGCCAGAGCCAAACTATTATAACTACTGGTGCAGTCAGGTGCATGGCCTCTGTCGTGAAGACACAGAGGAAGCACCAGTGTTCCCCAAGGTCTGGGCACAGATAGAGCCAATGATAAAAGGCCTGCCCCTTGTGGCCCACAATAAGCCATTCGACGAAGGTTGCCTGAAAGCTGTGTTCCGAGTCTATCAGATGGACTATCCCGACTATGAGTTCTACGATACGCTGAGTGCTTCGCGACGAGCTTTCCGATATTTGCCCAACCACCAGCTCCACACCGTTGCCGCTGCATGTGGCTATCAACTGGAGAATCACCACCATGCCCTTGCCGATGCTGAAGCTTGTGCCTGGATAGCAAGGGAAATCCTATAGAAATCAACAAATCAACATCGTATCAATATCAAAATATTTCAACCGTACAGGTCGAACAATTTCCCGCAAACTCCAAACTTTTCAGTCGGAAATTTGCGGGAAAAGTGTTTCTACAAGGAATATAAGGAATAAAGTTAGATTATATTGTTAGTTTCATCTTCTTCATTTGAATATAGCGTACGAAACATTCGAAGCGTATCCTTATATGGTTTTCTCACTTCGTTGGTCCTGACTTGAGAGCCAAAAAGTCTATTTCCATTCTATCCTGACTTTTTGGCTAACCTCTTTTTCCTTACGGCGGGCTTCTCTCTCTTCAAGAGTGAGATTGCCTGTCGTTGCACGCCACAGCGCTTCTCGAATCTTTCTCGAGAAGTCTGGCGTTATCGGTTCCCGTGGTGAATTAACTCCTAACATGACTATACTTTACATTATTGTTACACTATATATGCCCATTATTTGCCAACCCTCACAAGGGCGAGACTGAGGAACACGGTGCAAAGATAAACAATAAAATGGAAACTTCCAAGAAAATGCACAAAAAATCTCCGAAACGGTTGAGGTGTTTCATAGAAGAGTGTCTATTTGATTTTTTGCTTCAATAACTTTAGATTCATGCGGCCGTCCCATATTCAACAACGAACTGCCGACTGTACAAATATTTGATACCGCTGGGCCTACGACTTATCATATCTAAGTCATAGACTTGGCACAACTAAGTCATAGACTTGGTATGCTTGAGTCGTAGGGTACCGCGCGGCATCGACAACCCCAATTGGGGCATCTGAACCCTTGGGGACTCCGGAAGGAAATTTTTCATTATTCATTCTTCACTTAATTAACCTTCCTTTGCACTTGTTTAGCATTGTTA
>Ga0310690_10005049_pt1 | contig 18225 bp, 14 predicted proteins | sample AusTroGonzalo_MG_2_FD_207661 | JGI IMG/M metagenome (GOLD analysis project Ga0310690, IMG submission 207661) | Bovine rumen microbial communities from tropical cattle in Woodstock, Queensland, Australia - Gonzalo_04 (v2) (version 2) | ecosystem: Host-associated > Mammals > Digestive system >...
ACGGGAAATCTCTCGACGAAATCACTGTTCCGCAGCTCATGTTCCCCGAAATTCTGCGCAAAGACTGGCAGAAAGTTCTCGAAGATAAGGCGGAAGGTCTGTCGACGCAGCAGCTTCTTGAAACCGAAGAGCTCGTCTCATCCGGAACTCTGCCGAAGTGGGACATCTTTCCGCTCATTGCCGGAGACGGAACAATTTATTCGCGGTTCAAGGCGAAAACTGTCCGTTTCGAAAAGTTGAAAGCCGATACCTGTGTTGAGGAAGATTTGAAAAAAATTGATACGGAAAGGAAAAAAAGAATTGAAGAAGGACATTTTGTTCCGTTTGAAATAAAAAGCTGCTTTTCCGATGAATCGAGAGAGTTCGATATAGAAGTGAGTTCGTTCTTTTCTTCGGCTGAAGCTATTACTAAATTTCCTGTGACGCACAAAGCGGTTCCTGTAAAACTGCAAAACGATCCCACTTTCGTCATTAATAAATTGTTTAAGGAAAACGGCAGTCTAGTGGTTTTTGCCAAGCCGAATGAGATAGATGCTTTAAAGGAAATCGGCGAAAAAAACGATATTCCGATTGTGAATATCGACTCACTTCCGCTGAAACCAGGCTACGACAATGTCTTTCTTGTCGACAAAAAAGAATGGTTCGCTCCTGATGAGATCATCTCTGTCCCGGATTTTGGAACAGCATTCCTTTCGTCTGAAATATTCAAATTGTCTGTTTCAAAAAATAAAAAGAAAGAAATCAAACATGAAGAATATTTTGAAAACAGAATATTTGAACTCAATTCGCTGAAACCGGGCGAATTCGTTGTCCATTACAAGTTCGGAGTCGGCGTTTACGAAGGGACTGTAACAATGAACGGAACCGACTGCCTGCAGCTCCGCTACGAGAACGAGGATAAGATCTACATTCCGGTTTACAATATGCACTATGTCTACCGCTACCGCTGGGAGGAGGGCGTTTTTCCGAAAATAAGCTCGATCAGAACGGCGCTCTGGCAGCAGACGATGAACCGTGTCCAGCGCGAGATCGAGAAAGTCGCGGCCGCGATTCTGGAACTTTATGCGCAGCGAAGTGTCGAAAGGGCAGAGTCGATGAAGGTCGATACGCCGCTTTACTACGAATTTTTGAGGGATTTTCCTTTCCGCGAGACTCCCGACCAGGCGCGTTCGATCCACGAACTTGAGGCCGATCTTGCAGGGCACGAGATCACCGACAGGCTTCTTTGCGGCGATGTCGGTTTCGGAAAGACAGAAGTTGCGATGCGCGGCTGCATGATTGCTGTTGCCAACGGGAAACAGGCGGCTGTCCTTGCTCCCACGACAGTTCTTGCTTTCCAGCATCTGCGTACTTTTCAGGAGCGTTTCGCAAAACTTCCCGTCAGAATTGAAATGCTTTCCCGTCTTTACGATAAATCCAAACAAAAACAGATCCTTAATGATTTGGAACTTGGAAAGATAGATATTCTTGTCGGCACTCACAGACTTCTCGGGAAGGATGTGAAATTCCACGATCTGGGCTTTCTTGTTATCGACGAGGAACACCGTTTCGGAGTCACCCACAAAGAGCAGATCAAGGAGATGAAGCGCGATGTTGCGACCCTTTCGATGACGGCGACTCCGATCCCGAGAACGCTCCAGATGTCGCTTCTTGGCATAAGAAAGTCTTCTTTCATCAAGACTGCCCCGAGCGACAGGAAAAATATCCAGACTTTCGTGCTTGAATACAGCGAAGAGATCATAAAAGACGCGATCCTTGCGGAACTTGCGCGTGACGGCCAGGTTTACTTCGTCCACAACCGCGTTGCGGGACTCAACGACATAAAACTGAGGCTTACTCAGCTCATTCCGAATCTCAGGATCGCTGTCGCTCACGGCCAGATGGAGCCCGAGCAGCTTGAAAAAGTGATGGTTTCCTTCGTGAACCGCGATTACGACCTGCTTCTCGCGACTTCGCTCATTGAATCGGGAATCGACATCCCGCTTGTCAACACGATCATCATAAACCGCGCCGATATGTTCGGAATGGCGCAGCTTTACCAGCTCCGCGGCAGAGTAGGGCGCTGGAACCGCGAAGCCAAGGCATATCTTTTTGTGCCGAATCTGAGCAATCTGACCCAGGAATCGTGCGCCCGCCTTTCGACGATCAAGCGTTTCGACAAGCTCGGTCACGGCTACGATGTCGCGATGGAAGACCTCAACATCCGCGGCGGCGGCAACATTCTCGGCATAAGCCAGTCGGGAAAACTAAAAGGGGTAGGCTACGACATGTATCTCGAAATGCTGAAAGACCGTATCGACGAACTTAAAAACGGAACTCCGCACATCGAAAACGACTTCGAAATTTCGACCGACCTCAACGCCACCATTCCCGAAAGTTACATTGCCGATACAGAAGTGAGAATGGGATTCTACAGGAAAATCGCTGACTTGCGCTCGCTTGACGAACTCGGCTGGGTGCGTGACACGATGACTGAAATGTTCGGAAAAATACCTGAAGAAACAGAAAATCTCATAGCTCTCACCCGGATAAAAATTCTGGCGATAAAGTGCGGAGCAGCCGCGATCTCAGTAGGCAAAAACGATTTTACGATAACTCTGGGCGTTTCGTTCATCCCGAAAAGCATGGATGCTTTATTCGATTTTCTTGATAAAAACGCAGGTTCCTTCCAAGGGGAAAGCACGATAAAATTCAAAGCTGAAAATATCCAAAAAATTGAAGAAATCATAAATAAAATCGGTGAGATGTGCTGATTTTATTTGAGCGCCTTAAGTATCTCTTCCGCGATTTCTTTAGTGATTCCTTTGACTTGCATGATTTCTTCGGGAGTGGCCTCTTTTATTGCCGAAATGGTGCGGAATTTTTCAAGCAGCGCGTTTTCGCGGGCTTTGCCGATCCCTTTGACTTTCGCAAGCGGGAAATCGAGCCTTCCTTTGCGCAGTTCGCGGTTGAAAGTGATCGAAAAACGGTGTGTTTCGTCACGTATCGCTTTTAAAGTCATTGCGAAAACTGTGTCCTGAAGAACAAGTTCGTTGCCGAACCCGTCGATCAGAAGTTCCATTCCTTTGATGTTGTGCCTGTCCTTGATTATCCCGGCGACTTTCACCGCGCCGTTGATGACCGAATTTACAGATGAGACCTGTCCCTCGCCGCCGTCGATGAGAAGCAGTGACGGTTTTTCGAGCGAGTTTTCTTCCCAGCGTTTGAGAAGACGAGCCGCGACTTCTCGCAGACTTCCGAAATCATCTACACCTTTGACGGTTTTGATCTTGTATCTGCGGTATTTCTTTTTGTCGAATCTGCCGTTTTCCCACCAGACGGCACCTGCGACGTTGTATTCGCCGTAAAGTGTCGAAATATCGAGGCAGAGTATCGACGAAACTTTTGTTTTCAGGAATTTCGAGATGACCGAAAGCGATTTGTTCGTCTTTTCGGTGTCGTTCAGGAAAACCCGTATGTTCTGGTCAATGTTAGTCTGAAGCATTTTCAGTATTTCGCCGCCGAAAGACCCTGTTTTTCTGATGTTCCGCTGCAATATCGCCGACAGTTCCTCTTTTGAAAGCGTTTCGGGGAAAAGAAAGATTTTGTCGGGCATGTCGCGCCCTGAATAGAACGAACTTAGAAAGGTCGAAACCCAGCTTTTCATGTCATCGAAGATTCCTGATGCCGAGAAGGATTTAAGGGAAAGCATTTTTCCTTCGCTGTATCTTGCCGCCGCCGCGAAAAGAAGGTCTCCGAGACGCTTGAAGCAGAAGAAATCAGCTGCGCCGCTTCCTGAAAATTCTACGGAGTATTTCCGCTTGATATCAGGCAGAAGCGTCATTAGATCCCGTAACTTGGCTGCTTTTTCAAAGTTCAGGGCTTCAGCGTTCGAAGCGATTTTTTCCTGAATTATCCTTGAAATTTCGTTCCACTTTTTCCCTTGCAGGATCTCGATAGTGTTTTTCACGTTTTCAAGATACTTTTCACGGTCGGCGTCTTTCCTGCACGGGGCAGGGCAGAGGCCGAGCTCGAAGTTTATGCACCCTTTCGGACGCCTGTTCGAGCAGTATTTGAGCGGATAAAGCGCCTGGATCAGCGATTTCAGCGAGTTCATAAGGTTTATCTGTGTGAAAGGGCCTCTGAAATATTTGAGTTTTTTGCTGAGACGCCTTGTTGAGATGAGGCGCGGCCACTCTTCGTCTGTGACGGCGAGATATGGGTAGGTTTTGTCGTCCTTGAGGTCGATGTTGAAAAGGGGCTGCCTGTTTTTTATGAGCAAGTTTTCGAGAACGAGCGCCTCGGTTTCCGAATTCGTGAGGATGATCTCGACGCTTCCCGCCTTTTTCATAAGCGATTCGACCATAGGACGGCTGTCGGTCCCCGAAATATACTGCGAAACACGCGCCCTCAGATTTTTCGCCTTGCCGATGTAGATGACTTTCCCGAGTTTATTTTTGAACTGGTAAACTCCAGGCGTTTCGGGCAGTTTTTTCAGCAGCGTTTCATCAATAATATAGGAATTTCCGGTGTTTTCGGGTATTTCCAAAAGAGAACCTCGGCGGAGTCAGCCGTTTAATTTAAGTTATTCGACAGCGTGGACGCAGCGGTAATAGATTTCGTTGTCAGTCCAGTCCTGAGCATTGGCAATCTCGCCGTTATAAAAACTTATATACCATACCCAGCCTGGATTATCTGTTTGATAGGAAGCTGACCATAATTTCCCTGTTTCGCCGAACGGGCTGTGTTCTACATCAGTTGAACATACGTTGCCGAACACTTTTTTACATGCGGGGTTTGTATAACAGACAACACCGTTAATGTCTTCATACCAAGTTACGCATTCATCCGTTACCCGGCAGCTGCCTCCGGTTTCAGTGTTTGAGCAGTTTCTCATGACTGTTCTGAGTTCGCTGATCGTCGGCAGTTTCCAGCCGCTTGTGAATTTGCCTTCACTGTAACTTGCGCATTTCGATTTCGCAGTGTCCCAATCTGTAGGAGCAGCGGATCTTGAAGACCATATCAGATTGCCAGATTTGCAGGGCGTGACAGGATTGACTGCACATTCGTGCGGATCATTTTCGCCGCTGCCGGTGTCGGTATCGTTATCTGTGATCTCGTTATCTGTAGTGTCGTCATCGTCGATGTCCGCGGTATCGTCATCTGAGATATCGTTGTCCGTTGTGTCGGAGTCGTCACTAGGTTCCATCGAGTCGTTATCGTTGATGTCCGCGGTATCGTCATCTGAGATATCGTTATCCGTTGTGTCGGAGTCGTCACTAGGTTCCATCGAGTCGTTATCATCGGAATCGTTATCGTTATCATCGATGTCTGTTGTATCGTCATCCGAGATCTCGTTATCCGTTGTGTCGGGGTCATCACTTGGTTCCGTCGTGTCGTTATCGTCGATGTCAGCTGTATCGTCATCCGTGATCTCGTTATCAGTTGAGTAGATGTCGGAATCGGGTTCCGGCGGGAAGATGTCTTCTAAATCATGTTTTGAGCATGAAGCAAGTATAAACAGGCAGAAAATTGAGAAAACAACCAAAATTTTTTTCATAAATCACCTCAAATAAACAAAAAATCAAAAACTCGTTATGATAAGGAAAAACGTTTTAATGGCAAATTTTAAAGGTTTGAGGGCAAAAAACTTGAAGCGGCGGCGAACGTGAATAAAATCGCCGGGTTTATTGTTTTTGAGGAGTTTTTAATGCTTGTTTCGGTTTTCATTCCTTTCTGCAACGAGGAAAAAAATCTTTCAGAGATAATCGACAGAACTGAAAAAGGTGCAAAGGCGGCCGGTGTTGATGTCGAACTTGTTATGGTTGATGACGGTTCGACCGACGGCGGTGCGGCAGTTGTTGAAAGCGCAATGAAGGAAAAACCGTGGGTCCATCTTTTCAGACACCGCAAAAACAAAGGGCTTACCGAAGCGATGAATACCGGTTTCAAAGAATGTCACGGCGAAATAATAGTTTTTCTTCCGGCAGATCTGGAATCTTATCCGGATGAAGATATTCCGGCACTTCTCAAGGCTTTTGAACCGGGAGTCGATATTGTATGCGGCAAAAGGGAAAAAAGACGCGAATTTAAAGTTTTTCTGTCTAGAATATATAATGAAATCAGTATGTTCCTTTTCGGAATAAAGCTTGGTGACATGAACTGGATAAAGGCTTTCAGACGCGACTGTCTCGAAGATCTTGAGCTTCGCAGTGACTGGCACCGTTTTATTGTCCAGATCCTCCATGCAAAAGGCTATAACGCAGTGGAAGTGCCGGTTATGTGGCACAGACGCAAAAGCGGTCACAGCCATTTCGGACTGAAAAGGATCCCGATATCGTTCTTTGATTCGATGGCGGTCAAATTCATACTAACTTTCACGAAAGCCCCGATGCGTATTTTCGGTTCGATGGGATTTATTCAGATTTTTGCATCTCTGGCTGTTGTCGCATGGCTGCTGTACGGCCAGTTTGTTCTCGGAAACTCGGTATTCAGAATGCGTCCGCTGCTCTATTTCAGTCTCGGTCTTTTTCTTTCGGGATTAATTTTCGTTTTTATGGGATTTCTGGCAGAGCTTATCGTCAGCATTCGTGACGACATCAAAAAAATGAAAGATGATTGGGGGAAAAAATGAAGAAAATATCGACACTTGCAGCGGTTATTCTTATCCTTGTCACTCTTCTTCCTTTTTATTTCGTCAGAAAGCACCTTATTGAAAACGAAAGGCCGAAAGTCGAGACGATTGCGGCTTATCCCGAGCCTGATTTCGCCAAAATAATGTTTATGGGTATGAATGCTTTCGCTGCCGATCTTCTTTTCGCAAGGTCGCAGTATTATTATGGAAGTCACTATGTTACCGACGGAACTTACCTCCTTCTGGAACAGATGATCCGCGTTATTATGGCGCTGAATCCGAGTCTTGAATATGCGATTCCTTTCGGTGAGGCGGCAATTTCTTCGATGAGGACCGAAAGTGCGATCGAATCGGCAAATTCGCTGCTCAGACTCGGGCACGAACTTTATCCAGACGATTATTACTATGTTTTCAATCAGGGATACAATTATTACATCTATCTTGGCGATATGGAGAGAGCTTATCCTTTGATGTATAAAGCTGTAAGCATGAAAAGTGCGCCGCAGAGGATAATCTGGCTTGTAAACCACATTGCAACGATGGGCGGCGGTTACAGACTGGGCTATGAATACACCAAAGCGCGGCTTGAAACGGCAAAGGACAAATATATGCACGACCAGTTCGAAAAAGAACTTCAGCATTTTGCAAATCTTCTTGCTTTGAGTGAAGCTGCCGAAGAATACTACAAAAGATATAAGGTGTCGCCCGACAAAGAACTGAAGGAGCTGGTCAAATCAAAGCTGATAGAAAAGATCCCTGAAGATGTCTACGGCGGGGAATACTATTACGATGAAGAAGCCAGACTTGTGAAGACAACGTCTCAGGGTGACCGCCAGTACGGCAAAAAGAAAGAAGAGGAAACTGAGAGAAAATCAGAAGAAAGTGATAAAAAAGAGTCTGCCGCAGAAAAGGAAAATTCAAAAAAATCCGACAAATAAATCTTGAAAATTTAATAAAATCAGCCGGTTTGGATTATTCGGGAACTTTGTCAGCCGGAAAAAGTATCACGTAATTTTTTTTGATTTCTTCCTGGAAATAACTAGGCAGTCTGTCAAATTCCGAAATATCCATTAAAAACGGAATGCGGCTGTCTTCAAGAAGTTCTTTCAGTTCCCGAAGTTTTTTGCTTGGATCGTTGAAACTTTTCACCGTCATGTCGAGATCGCTTCCTTCGTGCGAATCACCGTGAACGCGGCTGCCGTAGGCCCAGATTTCGGCTTTAGGACAGTATTCCTCAAAAATTTTGCGGAGCATTTCGAAATGTCTTGGAAGCAGATTAATCATTGTCGATAATTCTTTTCAAATTCCTGACATCGTTCAAAAAATCAGGAATCAGTTTCAAAGTCTCTTCTGCAAATGATTCACCGTAATCGTGTGCAGTAGTATTGCGGTTGTCGCGGTAAGCCATCCAGCGTTCGGTTTCTTCATTGGAAATCAGCGAACATTTGTTAGCCTCTCTGAAAATTTCTTTGAAAGTTAGCATGTCAGCCGCTTTTTTTGAAACCAGAAACGGTGTGATTTTCTTTTTCAGCAGTTTTCCGCTCTGTTCCAGAGTCATTTCAAAACCTTTCACCAGAGAGTTCCTGAAAACTTCGTATTCAATGGAGCCAACCTCAGAATTGTTCAGAAAATCGTAGGATTTTACGACTGTGTCAATGCACTTCTGCAAATATTCGGTGTTGATTTTTGACAATGAAATCTCCTACTTTGCTGCGGCCATTTCAGCTTTTCTTCTTTTTTCAGCCTTGGCCATGAACCAGATTGCAAGGAATATGAATCCGAGCGATACCCAGTCGATGAGTGCCGGATATTTGCCGCCGAAAACAGCTGCAAAAATGACGGTTGAAAGGGTTCCTGCGATAAGTGATGTCAGACGGTTCGCAAGGTTTGCGAAAGTCGCCGTTCTTCCTTTGAACATGAAGATGAAAACCGAGAAGAACGCATTGATTCCGTAAGCGGTTCCGACAAGACCTGCCCAGATCGCCCAGTCCCAGTTCGTGTCGAAGAACGCTTTCGAGAACGGGTCGATTCTCGGGCCTGTTACGCCGAATTTGCCGGCTGCGATGAGAACGCAGATCGTTACGAGGAGCATTGTTGTGAAGGAAGCGATCTGCTCGATTGCGAAGAACGCCTTGTTGTTGTCCTTCTTTGCAGCTTTTTCCTCTGCCGGACGGGTGTTTTTGTAGTAGTTCATGATGTAGATCCTGAACATGTAAGCCAGAATGTAGCTTGCGAAAATGACCATGAACGGGATCGACGAGAACGGACTTTCCTTGCCGTCGCTGCCGCCGGTGAAAGCCTTGATGAGCACTGCGAAAAGGGCGATGCACATCGCGATGTTCTCTTCCATGAAGACTTTTTTCTTAAGAATTCCCTGCTTGATCTGTATCGCGTCGACGATCCTGCCGATGATAATGACCGAACCGCGCATGATGATCATTGCGACCATGACCGAAATGTGGTCGAAAGTGTAGAGGAGGGTGGTCGTCGGAACTACGACAGCGGTGCAGATACCCGAAAAAACGATGTATGGCAGTTCGCTCGGCATCGTTATGCCGCATACTTTGATTTTTTTAACCGAGTCGAGGCGGTACCAGCGCAGGATGAGGACGATCGCCGTTACGAGAACAGTAGACGCGAGAGTGCTGTAGAAAAGGTATTCCATGCCGGGAAGTCCGGGAAAACCTTCGCCGGTTTTGAGGAAGAATTTAACTCCGACACCCGTTATGATGTAGAAAAAGAAATAGCAGAAGCAAAGCTGCAGGAGCCTTGAAGTCGATCCTGAATTGTTGTCTGACAAGTTGTTCTCCGTTATGTATTGTTGATAATATCAGATTTTATTTGGGTTCGCAGGCGATAAAATACTGGCTGTCTGAAATATCGCCGCCGTAATAGGGCATCGCCTTGTAGCTGTAAAGATCAATTTGACCGCTTAACGAGATCTTTGTTTCACCAAGTTCGTAACTGATATCGGAAATTGTTATTGTGCCGTATCCGAAAGCGTGGTCACAAGTATAATTACCTGATTCGCCTGCGCTGTCATCCCAATTTCTTACGAGCATTCTTACTTTTTCTTCACTTATAGCACCGAGTCCGAAAGTATAGGAACCGGTAGTCGGCGCCTGCAGGATCATCTGGATAGTAGGAAGAGTCGTGGGGGAAGCATTCTCGGCCTGGAATAAGGAAATATACTGCGGGTATGTTTCTTCTCCTTCTGTTTCTTCAGGGAAGAATATTGCCAGAGCATAACTGGAGTCGTTGGCAAGGCTGGCATTGGTCTTTCCGAAACTTCCGCTTATAAAACCGCCCTGGATAATGTGGTTTGTATATATTTCGTTGTTGTTGATTTCATCGGTGCTGTGAAGGTAAGTGAATGTTCCGCTGATATTGGCTTTACCGTAAGGGATTTTATAATTTGCAGTGTCACCTGCAAGTCCGCATACGGCATATTTATCACGGCAATTTTCCCAAAGACAAGCAAAGGAATAACCATTATCGTTTTCACATGATTTCTCGTCGCCGCAATTAAGCAAATCGTCATACTGAGCTTTTCCGTCGATGGTTCCACTGCTGTAGCAGTTCTGCGCACATGTCTGGTCTGAACATCCGTCTATGCATTTCATTATATTTGCGCAGTCGCCCGGAGCGGGGATCGGAGTTTCGGTTTCTTCGGGTTCGTTGTCCGGCGCGGAATCGCTGTTGTCGTCAGTAGGTTCGTTGTCCGGAGCGGAATCGCTGTTGTCGTCAGTAGGTTCGTTGTTTTCAGTCGGCTCGTTGTCGGAAGGTTCGGGATCGGTCGGTTCGTTGTTTGTTTCCGTACCGGTCGGTTCCGTGTTGTCTGAAGTCGGTTCTGCCGGATCTGTCGTGGTGTTTCCGCTGTCCGTATCCGAGCAGCCGTACGATCCGCTTGCAGTCTGGCGGCAGTACTGGCCGAAGTTGAGGTTGCATGTCTTTTTCGTCTGCCATGAAAAATCGCGGCAGATAAGAATCTGTGCAGCGTCCTCGGAGCATGTTTCCGCGCCTTCTTCAGCACAGGAACCGCCGACAGCGTCTCCTATCTCGTCTTCAGCACAGGAAACAAGAAAAAACATCGCAAAAATCATCATTACGGCAAATAAAATCTTTTTCATTTCACTCTCCAAAAAACTAACCATAAACCTTTTAATGATACTCAAAAAGGGTTTTATTGTCAAACACAATGAATTTCTGGCGGATTTTCGATTAAATTTGCAAAATGTCTGAGGATTCCTAAAATATTGTGTTTTTGATTTTTACCAATTCATTTAGGAGGTCGTTATGATTGACATCAACTGCAAGGCTACAATCGGCATCAACGGATTCGGCAGAATCGGAAAACTTACTCTTTGGAACATGCTTCTGAAGGATGATTTCGACAGAATCGTCATCAACCTCGGGCGTGAAGTCGGCAAATCGCTTACAGATCTTGTCGATTATGCGATTTACGATTCGACTTACGGCACTCTTCACAACTTCCTTTTCGGTTTCGGCAGCACGAAAGAGCCCGAAATCGAGATAACCGACGAAGTAAACGGTGAAGTCAGCTTCTACGGCAAAAAGGTCAAATTTTTGAGAAGCGAAAGAAATCCCGAAAGGATCCCGTGGGGTCAGGAAGGGGCGAGAGTCGTTATCGACACCACAGGAAAATTTGTAGATCCGAGCGATGAATCTTCTGCTAACGGCTCTCTCAGAGGCCACATTGCAGGCGGTGCTAGAAAAGTAATACTTTCGGCTCCCTTCAAACTCAAAGGAAAATCGAAAACTCTTCCGGAAGATGCAGTCATGATGGTTTACGGCGTCAACCACAGAAATTTCGATCCGATGAACCACCACATAATTTCGGCTGCATCCTGCACGACGACTGCGCTTGCACACATGATGAAGCCTCTTCTCGATCACGAGGAGACTTCGGCAATTCTTACTGCGAGCATGTCGACAATCCATTCGATGACCAATTCGCAGAATGTTCTCGACGCTGTTCCAAAAAGCGGAACGAGCGATCTGCGCAAAAACAGAGCTGCCGGCTACAACATCATTCTTTCGACGACAGGCGCCGCAAAGGCTCTCGAATACATCCTTCCGGTAATGAAAAACATCGGTTTCATGGCTGACTCTGTCCGTGTTCCGGTTCAGACGGTATCTCTTATCAACCTCAACCTTACTTTTCACACGCCGCTTGACAAGGACGGTTTCCCGAAGATCAACCGCGAGTTCATAAACAATGTTTACCGTGAAGCTGCTGCCGGAATGCAGAAGGATCTGCTCTACCTTTCGGAAAGACAGAACGTTTCGAGCGACCTCAAGGGGCAGATGGCTGCATGCGTAATCGAAGGAAACGACACCCACACGAGAACCGGTTTCGTCGATATTCCTCCGTTGTCGAACGTTCCTGTCACCCACGCCAAGATTTTCGGCTGGTACGACAACGAACTCGGCAGCTATGTAAACTGCCTTACCAAACTTGCAGTCTATATTTCAAAGGCTATTGCATAAACCGGCACTTTTTTTAAATCCTCTCTTTATTCTGGAGGTCTGAATGTCATATACCGAATTTCCGAAGTGGATTCCTTATCTTCTCTGGTCGCTTGTTGCGGCGGCAGGTATTTATTTCATTTACATCGTCTACAACTACAAGCGCGGCCTCAAGACTTCACCGCGTGAGATCTGGTTCGTTTCGATTTCGCAAATTATTGAATATACCGCATATTCCATTATGCTGATGACGCTCACACTCTTTCTTTCGAGCGACTTGGGTTTGAGCGATGTCGCTGCGGGAAACTACATGGGAACGTGGAATTTAGCCTATACGCTCCTTATTTTCGGAGTCGGCTCGCTCGTTGACGCAGTAGGCATCAAAAAAGTGCTTCTTATCGGCACCATACTTGCGATATTTTCGAGATTTTTCCTCTTTCTCACGACCAATTTCTGGGTCGTAACGCTTCTCGGCTTCGTTCCGCAGGCGGTTTCGGTCGCATTTATGAGCCCTGTCATTTCGGTAGCACTCAAAAGATACACGAAATCTGATACTTCGGCTCTCGGTTTCGCGATGTTCTACACCCTGATGAACGTCGGTTTCGCGATGGGCGGACTTATTTTTGACGGAATCCGTGAAGTCTACGGCGAATACGGAAACATCGCAATCCCTCTTCTCGGCGAGATTTCGACCTACCGCTTCATTCTTCTTGTAGCTTTCCTCATCAGCATCCCGACACTTTTCTTTGTAGCGATAATCCGCGACAACATCGACCTCAACGACGAAGGTCAGCTTGTAAAGCATATCGAGAACGAAAGGGCGAAAAAGGAAGGAAATATGCTTCTTTCGATCATCGATTCGATAAAAAATTCGTTTGCCGATGCAGGCAAAATCTTCGTGAATGTCGCAAAACAGAAGGCTTTCTGGAAGTTCATGGCGCTTCTTGCGATACTTTTGGGCGTAAACTACGTCTTTTATCATTTTCACTACACATTCCCGAAATACGGAATCCGCGTGCTCGGCGAAGGGGCGAAAATCGGCAACATTTACGGCGTTCTTAACCCCGTGATCGTTATTTTCTTCGTTCCGACGATCGCATGGCTCACAAGAAAGTGGAGCGCCTACAAAATGATAACGATCGGCTCTCTGATTTCGGCCGCATCGGTATTTTTCGTCGTTTTGCCTGATGAATTCTATGCTCCGGTCGCAGATTCGCTCTTCGGCAGACTTATCTGGCAGAAGTGGCTCGCTCTTCCTGACGGTTCGCCGCTTTCAACGATCGCGATCTGTCTCGGCTTATGTTTCTTCGTTGTTCTTTTTACTATAGGCGAAGCAATCTGGTCGCCCAGACTCATGGAATACACTGCAAAGATTGCGCCGAAAGGGCAGGAGGCAAGCTATCTGAGCCTTTCGCTTCTTCCCAAATTCATCTCGCAGCCCCTCGTTGCGTGGATGTCGGGAGCACTTCTTTCAGCCTACACGCCTGCAACCGAAGTAGTGAACGAAGCAGGTGTGAAGAGCTTGCAGGTCGGCGATATCTCGCACCACTACATGATCTGGATCTGGGTCGGCGCAGTCGCCGTCATTTCTCCGCTCGGAATGATTCTTTTCGGCAGATTCTTAAGAGGAAAGGAAGAATCGTAATTCCTTGATTTTATTGGGCTTTGCCGTAGAGACGTTTCATGAAACGTCTCTACATCTTTTTGATGATCCCGAAATAGATGTGGATCGTTGTCAGGAAGAAAACCGGAATTACAAATGCGGCTGTGATGAGATATCCGATCAGCATTGCCGCAGGCCCGATGAGGGCGAGAATAAAATATACAAACAGGTAGGTGTCGCGTCTCGAGAAGTATTTCAGGAAGTTGAGAAGATCCATTTTTGCATAGACAGGTGCGGTGAGATCGACTCTTTTGACGACGCGTTTTTTCTTTTCGAACCAGAATGTGAAAGAGAATATGTTTGTCGTTTTTCTGATGACGATGACATCGAAGTAACTTACGAAATTGTGGTACCAGTTGATCGCTACCGAAAGCCACGCGATCCAGATCGGCCATGTTTTAAGGTAAGGCTGGAGAGCGGCTGATGATACAGGGGTTGCCGTGTAGTAGTGGGCGAGTCCGTAGCCGAGACCGATAGTCAGCGATGTGTTTACGAACGAATCTCCGACGGTATCGAGCCACTGTCCGAAGTCGCTTGTTTTGTAGGTGAGGCGGGCGACTTTTCCGTCGCAGTCGTCGATGACTGAGGCTATCTGAGCGCAGAGAGTGCCCAAAATTATGGCGAGGCGCGATCCGCTGAAAGCGACGAACCCAGACATGACTCCGACTATTATTGAGCACCATGTGACCATGTTCGGCGTGAAGCGCAGCGGGATCCACAGATTTCTGGTGAGGAAAATCGCCATGACCATGTTGATGCTGCGTGATACAAGGCCGTTCGTAGGTTTGCGCATCTCTTCGAAAAGCTCGAAATCAAGACGTTTTTTTGCCTCTTTTGAATCAACTACGACGCGATATCCCGGGCCTGTGAATGTCGAAATGTTTTCAGGAAAAACGCCGTTTTTAAGGAATGCGGCTATATCTTCTCTGTGTTTTTCCGCATCAAAGAAGCCGAACATTCCTCCTTTTTCGAAGCGGTCTTCAGTGCTTTCGAAATACTGCTGCTCGACTGCGAGTTTGTGAATGAAAAAGGCGCCGTTTACAAAAAGCCATTTGCCAGAAAAATCGCGTGTCGTGGTCTCATCGACCGTGATGACTTCTTTCGCGCCGAACGATTCAGCGATCTTGATCTGACGCTCGAGAAGGGAAAGTCCGAGCAGTTTCGTGTTCAGATCGTAAGGAACATTCTTTCCCGTGTATATCGCAACTGAAAATTCCATTTCAAACCTCCGTTAAATCACAAAAGGAACAAGTGCCGAAAGGATGAAAAGGTATATTGAAAAAGGATAAAGTACAGTTTTCTTCATCATGAAAACGAGAAGTTTGAGTGCTGCCAGACTTGCCACAAACGAAGCGATAAAGCCGACGATCGAAGGAACCGGGTCGATCATGGCAAAACCGCCTTTCACAAGTTCGAGGAGAAGCGCCCCTAAAATCGCGGGAATAGCAAGCATGAACGAAAATTCAACTGCTTCCGCGGCGGGAATTTTTCTGAAAAGGGCCCCTGTTATCGTCGAGCCTGAACGCGAAACGCCGGGAAGGACAGCTATTCCCTGAAAAAATCCGATGACAAGGGCATCCTTCCATGAAATTTCCTTATCCGGGATAGCCTTTTTGAAAAACGACTGCGCGATAAGAAGGAGTATCGCCGTGAAAGCGAAAGCGACCGTAAGATAAACAGGCTCTTCCTTTATCGATTTCATCACCGGCTTGGTAACAACGAGCATTGCAGTCGTAACTATCGTGCTGCAAAGTATCATCATCACGTATTTATGCGATTTGTTGTAAGTCGTTGAAAGGCACTCTTTCGTGAGCGTTAGCAGTTTTTTCCTGAAGAAAATAAAGACCGCAAGAAGCGACGCAACATGCAGCAGAATGTCGTAAAGAAGCGGCACATCCTTGTGCCCGAGCAGTTTTTCCACAAAAACGAGATGCCCCGAAGAACTTACCGGCAGAAACTCCGTGAGCCCCTGCAGGATACCCAGAATGATTGAATCAATGATCGTCATGGTTATGCCTCCTTATTTTTAAAGCTGCTCACCTAAGTTAGGGGAGCTGTCAGCCTGCTGACTGTGGAGTGTGTTTGTTTTTTCACACACGCCGGATTCTGACACACGCCCCTGCCTTTCAGGCACCCCCTCTAACTTAGAGGGGGAATTTAAGAACTCCTCCCCTAAGTTAGGGGAGGTGCCGTTTACGGCGGTGGAGTGTGTTTCTTCCAACACGTTAAGTATGCTGTTTACTATTGTTTCCGGTTGTTGAAAAACTGTCTTGTTTTCGAATCTTATAGTTTGAATTCCGAAATTTTCTGCCAAATATTTATCTCTTTCCAAGTCTTTTATATCCACAAAATCGTGATAATTTCCATCTAATTCGATTGCGAGCCTGAGTTTCGGACAGTAGAAATCAAGAATGAAATTTCCGATACTGAATTGGCGGCGGAATTGAAGTCCGGCAATTTTCTTTTCTTTCAAGATATTCCAAAGAGCTGCTTCAGCAGGTGTTGAGTTGTTGCGTAATTTTCTGCGGAAATTTTTTATGGCACTGGTGTTTTTTGCTCTTTCTTTCTGACACATGCCGGTTTCTGACACACGCCCCTGCCTTTCAGGCACCCCCTCTAACTTAGAGGGGGAATTTGAGAACTCCTCCCCTAAGTTAGGGGAGGTGCCGCCTGCGGCGGTGGAGTGTGCTGTATTCGGTTGTGTGTTTGTATTTTGACACACGCCCCTGTCTGTTAACGCATCCACCCCCTCTAGCTTAGAGGGGGAATTTGAGAAAGATTTGATTGACAAAAATACCTCTACTTATCAAAAAAGTCCGCGATTTTGGTGAAAAATCCGTCGAATCCGGAGTTTGACATGATGACTGTTACGGTGTTTTCACCGCTGTTTGTCTTTACCCAGTTGACTGTGTCGTTTATGTCTTTGAGATAAACCGCTTTATCAGGGGTTTCTGCGTTGATCGTTGCGACTACGCGCTCGGGCTCGAACCTGTTTTCAGGCGGGAACTTGAATGCTTTCGGCGGAAAGCCGACAACGACTTTGTCCGCTTTTTTGAATATCTCGGTATACTGTTTTTCAAAGACGTTCTGGCCGTTGGAATTCGTCGCGGGGTCGAAAACGACGTTGATCTTCTTTTCGGGGAAGAAGTCGATGAACGATTCAAGTGTGAGTTTTACCGCTGTCGGATGGTGCGCGAAATCGCTGTAAATAAGTCCGCCGTTGATCGAACCCAGGTATTCCTGACGGCGTTTGATGCCTTTCAAAGTCTTGATGGTTTCAAGGATCTTCGCATCTTTGAGGTCGAATCCTTCGCATTTGAGGAATGAGACGAGCGCGCCCAAATTCATCAGGTTCTGCATTCCGAAAAGGGGAGTTTCAAAGAAATATTTTTCGCCGTTTTTAAATATTGCCGAGAAGTACATCAGTTTGCCGTGTCTTTCTTCGAATTTGACGAATAAGTCGGCCGATTTGTCAGAAATGGAGTAGGTGAAGAGCTTTTCAGCCGGAATAAATTCGCGCAGTCTTAAATTGTGGTCGAAATCAAGGGAGAGAATGACTCTTTTTTTAGTTATTTCAACAAGTTTTTTGAAGTTTTTGAAAATCGACTCAACTGAATCGTAAATATCGGCGTGGTCGAATTCTATCGAAGTCACGATCGTCGTTTCAGGCTTGTAGTGGAGGAATTTCGGCCCTTTGTCGAAGAAAGCGGTGTCGTATTCGTCGCCTTCGATCACAAAGTATCCCGCTCCTTCGCTGAAAGCCGCGTTCGTGCCCGAAAATTCAGGGATTCCGCCTATCATGTAGGAGGGATTTCTGCCGATACCGGCAAGAACTTCGCTGAAAACGGTCGTTGTCGTGGTTTTTCCGTGGGTTCCCGAAATTACGACAGGCGATTTTCCGTCAAGAAGAAAATCTTCCATGAGGGAGGGCATCGAGTAGTATGGGATTCCGCATTTCATGATGAATGCAGCCTCTTCCGACTTGCCGTTGAGGGCGTTTCCGACAACGATGAGATCGGGTTTTTCCTCTTTCACGAGGTCAAAAAACTTCTCCATCGGGTAGCACGGGATTTTCTCTTCTTCGAGTTTCGTGCTTACCGGCGGATAGTATTCAAGGTCGGTGCCGATTACGTTTGCGCCTGAGCGTTTGCAGATGATTGCGAGCGAACTTACTCCTGTTCCGCAGATTCTCGCGAACAAAACCTTTTTTCCTTTGAGTTCCATGACTCCTCCTTATGTAAATTCAGCCTGAAAACAAAAAAACAGCCGATTATAATGATATTTTAAAGAATATCGAGAAGAAAACGCTTTTTATAACATTTTTTAGACTATGGCTGCCATCCAGCAGACAAATATCACGATAATAAAGAGAATTGCCGATATATTCTGGACAGTTTTCCCGGGCAGATTGCGCTTTGAAAAGGCGGCTCCGAATATTGTTCCTGTCGGAAGTCCAGCT
>Ga0310690_10005052_pt1 | contig 18223 bp, 37 predicted proteins | sample AusTroGonzalo_MG_2_FD_207661 | JGI IMG/M metagenome (GOLD analysis project Ga0310690, IMG submission 207661) | Bovine rumen microbial communities from tropical cattle in Woodstock, Queensland, Australia - Gonzalo_04 (v2) (version 2) | ecosystem: Host-associated > Mammals > Digestive system >...
ATCTACGATGATGATGCGAAAGAGTCTCTGACATACACGTTTGATGATATTTACGGAAATTTTCTGAAGATGCTGCATCGATTTTACAAAAAAAACGACGAGGGCAATACCGATGGGAAAAATTGAACTGCGCAAAGGTGCGACCCGTTGTGTTTTTCTTCTGCGCGGCGTTGCGGTTAAAATCCCGATGTTTTGCTCATGGGAGTCATTTCTCAACGGACTGCTTGCCAATCTTCAGGAACGCAAATTCTGGCGGGAGATGAAACATCCGATGCTGGCGCGGGTGCTGTATGGCGATCCGATGGGGCTGTGCGTTGTGATGGAACGGGCGGACGAGACATTTTCGGACATCGGCGTACCGGCCAATGACCGCCGGGTGCTGAATTTCTTTTTCGCCCGGTGTGCCAAGGCGTGTCTGCCTGTTGACAGGCACTTCTCGAACATCGGAAGATTCGGAAACAAGTTGAAACTGATAGACTATGGAGACTGATGTTTTATGGACAGCACAAAGCAGACTGAACTGAATATCGCGTATCATACGCTCTGCAAATACATACTGTGGCGGCGCGGACGGACGGAAAGTCAGGAGTTCACCGCCAAGGAGATCGGCGACGCGCTTGAAACTGCGGCGGGGGCGATCCTCGACTATATGGGGTGCGATGTCCGGATGAATGTCGCGGAGTCCTCGCTTCGCAGCTGCGAACACGAGTTGAAACAGCAGGAGTGCATTACGCTTTCCACCAAGAAGATGCTCGACGATGCCCGCGCCGAAATCCGCCGTCTGCACGCGATCCTCGCCGGACACCGCATCAAGTTCGCCAAACCGCGCCCAGAAAAGGAGCCTGTCGTTCCGACTTTTGACCAGTCGATCTTCGACCGCGTCAAAAACGACCCGAAATGGCGGTATGTCGCCGTGAACCGTGACGGTCATGCGTTCTTTTGGCGCGTCAAGCCTTTCCCGCTCAGAACGGCATGGGTCGGTCACGACGACGGCACTCCGGGGCGGAAATGGCGCTATTGCCGGGGGCAGTTCGACGCATCCAACTGGCGGCATTCGCTTTTGGAGCGCAACCAATGATTGTTTCGCTCATAGACATGGATTACGAATATCGGATGCGGGTATTGCGGACACCTCCGCGACATCGCTTTCCCAACCTTGCGCTGATGAAACTGGCGGCATGGCACAAGGAACAGGGAGATGTTGTGGACTGGTATCCACCGTTTATGAGCAGTCCCGACCGCATCTATGTGAGCAAAGTTTTTACTTTTTCGCACGACTGCGTTGATTTTTCCGCTGGCGATCCTGAACCTGTATACGGAGGCACGGGGTATCGGATGTACGATGATTTGCCGTCCGATGTTGATTCGTGTTTGCCGGATTATTCCATTTATCCCGGTGTTGACTATGCGATTGGCTTTTTGTCACGCGGATGCGTCCGCCGCTGTCCGTGGTGTGTCGTGCCGAAAAAAGAGGGGAACATCCGCCGCTACGATGACATCGAACGCATTTCGCAGGGGCGGCAGAACGTGGTGCTGATGGATAATAATTTTCTTGCCAACGATCCGGATTTCGTCCGGGAACAGTTGGAAAAATCCGTTTTTCTGAAACTGCGGATAGATTTTAATCAGGGGTTGGATGCCCGGTTGGTCGATGACACAAACGCCAAATGGCTCGCATCGTGTAATTGGCGGGCGGCGACCGGAAACAACGCATACATCCGCTTTTCCTGCGACACGCAGTCCATGATCCCGCATGTGCAATCGGCAATTTCGTTTCTCCGGGCGGCTGGATATAACGGACATATTTTCGTTTATTTTCTCGCACGTGATGTCCATGAAACACTTGACCGTATTCAGCAAATTCTTGTGTTCGATACAAAAATCGATCCGTTCGTCATGCCGTATCGCAATCTTGATGGTAACGGAGAAATTGAAGATAAAAAATTGCGAGACCTCGCGCGCTGGTGCAATATCGCCAGTGTAAGAAAATCATGCTCTTTTGACGATTACAAAAGGTCTGTAAAATATGCTTAGAATGATTTTATTCTTGGTGTTTTTTAACTTGTTTTCTATTTCGTATGCCGTGGATTTTTATGCGGTGCTGGCGACGGTAGAAAGCGGTGGTGATCCATCGGCAATCGGGGATGGAGGCCGTTCTGTCGGTCTCTATCAGATCAGTAAATTATACGTTGACGACGTGAACAGAATTGCGGGTACTTGTTACATCTACGATGACCGATTCGATCAGGTAAAAAGCCGAAAAATGGTCGAAATATACCTCACGCATTACGGTCGCCGCTACACCCGGCTGACAGGTTGTGCTGTTACATTTGATGTTCTGGCGGCAATCCATAACGGAGGACCGGATGGGTGGAGGAAACATTCGACGCTGAAATATCGGCAAAAAGTGCGTATGGGAATGTGCGCTTATGCCAAAAAAACGCATGGAGAATAAAGATGAATGAAAAATTCACACCGGGACCGTGGCGGATTCGCCCCAGATCGTTCTGCTTGGTCGAAAGTTTCGACGGTACGCCGGTCGCTCGAACGCTTTTGCAGGCACGGCAGCCATATTCCCCGTATGGCCCAATGCGCGGCGGATTTGACGATGCCAACCCTGTCCGTATCGCCAACGCACAACTGATAAAATCGGCACCGGAACTCTATGCGGAACTGAAAGACGTGACGGAAACTTTGGAGGAAATTTTGGAAATCATCGTGTCCGGGCAGGATTTGTCCGACTGCGTTATCGCCTGTGCGCAGGATGAAGTTGACAAAGCCGTGACGGTTTTGAAGAATGCGAGAGGCGAAATATGAATAAATTCGAAAAACACGTCCCGTCATTGGAAATTTGCCGCCGAATACCGGCAGGGATGTTCTCTGATTCCGCATTGGTTTGGAAATATGTTCACGCCGTGGGTGTTCCGGGCTTGTCCAAATTGCCGGACTCATGGATCGTGACTGTCCGCCGCTTCAGTTCCGAAATTCCCGCTCCCGCCTTGCCGGAGATTTTGGATGAGTTGTCTGACGGCGGAAACGTATTCCTGCGGAAAGATGAATCAGGATGGATGGTTATGTTCGAGAAAATCGGTGACGAAGAGGGATATGGCTACGAAGCCGATACCGCGCACGACCACGATAACCCTGCTGATGCCGCGCTCAGGTTGTGGATGAGGGTGAACGGGGACAGTACGAATGCCTGATTACAAACAGTTTTATGTCTCGGATGCGGTGCTTTTCGTTCTTTGTTTTACCTTCTCCGCGCTGAACGGAGCTGCTTACATGGAAAGCGGGAGGGTGTTCAACGGCATTGCCGCGATCATCGCCCTTGTTGCGGCGGTTGTTGATGCGATATTTGCGGTCATTTTTTACAGGGAGAACAAGAAAACGAATGAAAGGCGAAAAGATGGGTGAAGATAATTCCACCATCAGGGACTGGCGCAAGGGATTCAGTTTGTCCATCGAGGTAAAAATTGACGATGAATCACGCAAGGATTTGGACGCGTTGTTCTTTCTCAAGCGGCTCGAATCGCTGGTCCCGCCGTCCGAACTCTGCATGAAAATCCCGCAGGATTACTTCTTCGGCAGCGCCCTCGCGTGGTATATGAAGCAGAACGACCCGTCGGATCGCGTGGTGATGCCGCGATATTCGGATGTTCAGGGGTGGGTGTTGTTCGCTCCCGCACCGACTTTGCAGGAAATTTTGAGAGTATTGCCCTGTGGCATACTGGGGGACTTTTATCTTGCACCGACCGACAAGGGTACGTACAAGATCAATGTGGTAACGAACGGCATCGCCACAGAGATCGCCGATGGCGACACTCCTGCGACCGCCGCGCTTCGGTTATGGTTTGAGGTAACGAAACGGGGTGATTCCGAATGAACTGGCGATGCGGAATCACTATCACACAGATATTCCCGTGCGTATTGATCGCGTTGGATGTGGCGTCCGGCATTGTGTATCTCGGCAACGGCGATTTGCGGCGGTTCATCTACTGGATCGCCGCCGCCACATTGACCGCGACGGTTACTTTTTGACGGATGAATATCGTATTTGAAACAGGAGGATTGAAAAATGGATTGGCCGGAAGCGATTTATCAGTGTGTCGGCATCATCGTCGCCGGGTGCATCATCGGAATGATTCTTCGGAGGGGCGAATGATGACTGAAATGGAATCCGCGATTTACTTCTACGCATTTCGGTACTGTCTCGGCAGGATGACTTACTGTGTGGATGATTTTTGCCGGGAGGCGACCGCGAAAATCCGGGAAATTGGAACCCATGAACTGAAACTCATGGATAAGGAAATTTCCGACGCGCAGCGGCACGATGATGCGGAGCCGTCCGGATCGAGGCTGAAACGGCTCGGCATGGACTGCGACCGCTCCGACTGGCTGAAATTCCGCGAAACCGTCCGCATGGAAATCAAACGCAGGGAGGAACACCATGTTTGAACGTGATAGATACGGTGTGAGGATATTCCCGGAGGTGGCGGGAATTGGATCGGACAAAGCGGTAAAAATTACTCGGTTCGATGTGGGGAGATTCTTTTATGGGATGAAACCGGATGAAGATCGTCTGCGAAAACTGAAGTGCGCATACAGCATGCAGGCGCAGGAACTTTCCGAAAAAGCATTTACATCCGGAATTTCATTCCTTGATTCCGCACGAATGCTCGGTAAGGCAGCATATTCCATGCGGCAGGCTTCGGAAATAGCGCTGAAACTGAAATTCAAAGAATCATTCCGCAAAGAAATCAAAAAACACGAAAACATGGAGAATAAGGAAAAATGAAAATCATCAAGGTTCCGACCGGGAAAATTTTTGTCATCGATGGAGAAAAAGGACAGCTTGAATGTCTTTCTCTCGGTGATTATGGGAAAGAACAGAACATCAAAGCCGATTTTCTCGGCATTTCGCGCGAATTGAACGGCGTCCCCAATGGCAAGGTTCAGCCGTTGTCGAAGAAGTGGGTCATTACCATATCGAGCCAATATGGATGTTCCATGAATTGCCAATTCTGCTGCGTTCCCAAGGTCGGAGCCGGAGTCAATGCGACCATCCGTGACCTGAATCGTCAAATCGTCACCGCCTTGGCATCGGAATCCTGCAACGAAACGGATCGTCTGAACATCCACTACGCGAGAATGGGGGAACCGACTTTCAATTTCGCGGTATTGGATCATGCGGCATCGCTCAAGCGATTTGTGAGGAATATCATATCGGCCAAGACCGTTCATCCCGTGGTGTCCACGATGCTTCCGAGACAAAACTATGTGCTGCCTGTTTTCTTGATGAGGTGGTGTAATCTGAAAAACGAACTGTACGATGGCGAAGCCGGGTTGCAGTTTTCCATCAACTCGACAAGCGACCGTCAACGCGAAAAAATGTTTTCCGGGAACAGTTTGTCCCTTTCGGCAATTTCCAAAATCGGGGAAAAACTTCCCGTTCCGGTCGGGCGTAAATACGCATTGAACTTTGCGCTGGCTGATGGCTATAAAATCAGCGCGGAAAAACTGAAATCACTTTTTGATCCGCAGAAGTTCATGGTCAAGATAACGCCCATGCACAACACAAGCGCATGTATCGACAACAACATCAAAACGACCGGAGGATACAGTTACTTCACCCCGTACAAAGCCGCCGAAGAAGCGCTGAAAGCAGCGGGGTTTGATGTCCTTGTATTTGTCCCGTCGCTGGATGAAGACGAAGGTCTCATTACCTGCGGGAACGCGATCCTGTCCGGGACGAATCCGCGAGTCGAATACGAAGAAATTTCCATTTAATACCAGATCGGAATCAAAAAAATGAAACTGCGCACATTAAGAAAACTCTTGAATGACACGACGTACATCATCAATCGGGACACGGCATGGGATCATCGCCGGGACGAGGAGTTGCCGGGGGAACCACGGATTTGCATCGGTTCGTCGATGGTTCACGATTTGATTGCCTACAACACAGCCACGAAAAAATTCACCACGGCGGTATTCGATCCCAGCGAACGCCACAAGGACGCGGATGAACTCATGTTCATTTGGAACAAGATGCACGAATTGGCGGAATCCGGGCGGCTGGACGAGATCGCGTCCGGCGATGACGAACTGAAGAATCCGGTCCCGGTTTATTCGTTTCGGGACAAAAAGATTGTCAAGACATTCACCGAACGGGACGAATTTGGCTGGCCACATTGCGACAACGAGGGGTATTTGATGTACGACAACACGGCGTTCAGAACCGAACAGGAATGCCGTGAGTACGCCATCGGCCTCTTGGCATCCAACCTTGATTTCTGCCTTCAAAACCTTGCATCCGATCTTGAACAGATCGCAAAGCAGGTAAAATTCTTTTCCGACAGGGTGAGTTTGCTTCGACAGCTCTATGAGGAAAGCAAAAAACATGAAAACGCATCTTCTGGTAAACAGCCGGACGGCGTGTGATTCAAAGCTGCCGCGCCATGCGCTGTTCGTCATCGATGCCCGCATGGTGTCTTGCCGCCTTTGCATGAGAACCAAACTTTTCAGGGCGGCGATTCGACAGCAGACTTCTCTTCGGGAACGATCCCGCGAGAAATTGGTGCAAATGGAGCTTTTCTGATTTTATGGAACACGCTGACGAAAAACACCCCGCCGAGTCTCCGATTGAAAAGGCGCATCGCCGGTATATGGAACTCCGAAAATCCGGCAGGATGCCGACGATCCGGGAGAAATTCAAAAAACACCCGACGCCGCTCCGGGCGATCCGATTGTTCTGCATCGACTGTCAGGGCGGTTCGCGCCGGGGACCGGCAATCTGCGACACGAAGAAGTGTCCTCTCTGGCAATTCCGCATGGGTAAAATGCCGAAAATCGCCGGAAACGCCCCGCCATTGCAAAATAACGCCATCCCCGATAAATGACTCGCAAAAATCATCGCTCGCGCCGTATTTCATCGTAGTCTATCGAAAATACATAAACAAAAACCATAGAAGCATAACAACTCCACGCCAAACTATGGGATTTCGGCGTGTTTTTTGTTTTTCCACTACTCAAAAAGCCTCTCCGGGAACCATATCCCCGTAAAAACTCCACAAAACCGACCTTCCTGCTTCGCCATTGTCCCCCGACAGAACACCATCACGCAATCTGCCATCCCCCAGTCTCCCAAAACAAAGAGAAATTCGTAGGGATGAAGACCCGTTATATGCGGGGGTGCCGGGGGTGCAAGGGGGTCTGGGCCGTCCTTTTTCCGGTGGTTTTCTCCGGTTTTTCCTCTGCTATTCTCTTTTTACAGTGTAGCCCCCTGCGGTATTTTTTCGATTGTCGCGGAATTACATAATCACCGGGGCGGGCATGCTTCCCGGCATGGTTCCCCGTGTCCGTTTTGCTCTGCAAAACTGGCGGATCACCTGCCCGCCGTCCTCCCGTCTCGATCCCTTTTCCCCGTCTCCCGATCCCGGTTTCCGGGCGTTCTCCCGTGGCCCTTCTCCCCTTATACGTGCGGATATGTCTTTCCCATTCCTCCTTCCCTTTATTTTTTCTCTCTGTATATATATAATCTATTCTTTCTCCGGTTTTTCTATTATTCCCCGTTCTACTTGTTTTTTTGGTATCTCTATATATTCCCGTGTTACTCTATATTATAGGATATTCCCGGAATGCTCCCGGATTATAAAGTGTCCTCCCGTGATACTTCGTTATTTCTCCCCGTGTTATTGAGTTCTCCCGGCTTGCTTCTCCGGTCCGCGCTGCCGTCCGGGGCTGTTCTCTGGTGATTTTTCGGCCGGTCCGGGTCCAAAAACGGTTTTTTTTGGAAAATTTCAAAAATTTTTGATTTTTTCTTGTTTCTTCTCTTGACATTTCGTTTAGTGTGATGTATAATATAGGCAAGACAACAAAAAAGTGCCGAAAACGGCGCGGAAAGGAGCAAAAATGGTGGTTGATTGTTCGGAGTGGTGCGTGTTGATGGTCTGTCTGACGGTCTGCGCGGTTGCGTGGATCAATGCGAACGGGAAAAAACGGCAGTAAGGAGCGGCGGCAATGGAACGGATCAAGGGTATTTTGTCGGACTTCGCTTTTTTGATCGGCGGGGCGGTGGTTTTCTGGGGCGTGGTTTTCGCGTTTCTCGCGTGTTGTCTCTATGTCAAATAAAAGGGGGTGCGCTGTTATCGAATGTCAATAAATGAAAGTGCCGCCGGGCGTGCTGCAACACTTCCGGCGGCGGTGCCAGAGGTAAAAAACAAAAACTCCGGGCGGCGCATAATATACCGCCGCTCCGGGGAAAAATCAACCGGAGGATTAAAAAAATGTATGGTTTTTCCACTAAGTCGGCGGGGATGATCTTATTTCATCGGTATTTTTACGACAATAACGAAAACGGGCATTTGTCGCGGTTTAACTACTCTTTCGACGGGCCGCGCTTCTTCTCATATTATACCGTTATCGGCTTGACCGTTCCGGGGCTTGACGGCTCGCCGGTCCTGCTCTATTCGTTCCATTCGATGAGCAATACCACGGGCGGCCATATTTCGGCGCTGGTGCGGGCGTGCCCTTTCGAGGATTCGCATAAAATCCCGGTCCCGTTCCAGCGCGGGGATCATTATATCAGCGATGCGGCGTCCGTGTCCCGTCTGTTTGCGGATTGGTTTTCCGACTTCGACGAAAAGCGGCTTAAATATGCCGATGCGCGGCGGGAGTTGTCGAGCATGACCACGGCGGCGCGGCGGTTTTCGGAGTTGGTAAAAAAACTTCCGGCGCGGGTCCTGAAAAAAGCGGATCGGCTTTTCGGGATCGCGGCGGCTGCGGATGAAAAATTGCGGCTTCGCCGTGAAGCGGCGGCAAATCGGACGCCGGAAGAGTGCGCGCGCCTTGCGGCGGCTCGCGCGGCGCGTATCGAGCGGGCGCAGCTGCGTCTGTCGGAAAAGGTGCGGCAATTTGAAAATCTGCCGTATTTGGAACGCGTGCGGCTCGCTTTTGATCGCCGGTCCGGTCTGGATCGTGAAACGGCGGCGGCGCTCCGCTCCTCCCTTGATATTTGGGGCGGCTGCTCGTTCGTCGAATTGGACCGGAAAAGCGGCGAAATTGTCACTACGCAGGGAGTGCGGATGGATTTTGAAACGGTGCGTCGGTTGTTGAAGCTCTGGATTTCCGGCGCGGTCCGTGTCGGGATGCACGCGGGGCCTTACACGGTCCGCGCGATTTTCGGCGATGTCGTGCAAATCGGATGCCATAAAATCCCGGTCGAAAATCTGCGGGCGCTGGCCGCCGCTCTGCTTCCGTCCGGGTCCGAAGTCGCCGCCGTGAATGCCTGAAAACCAAAAAAGGAGTATAAAAAAATGCAAGTTCTTCTCAAAAAACAAATCTACGCAGGACACAACGCAACCCCGATTTATAAAAAGTTCATCGAGGAAAACGCGGGGAAATGGGTCGATGTCGATACTTCGTGCCTGTTCACGGATCAATATAATACGCCGGGGCCGGACGGCGTCCGGCTGTTCGATTCGCAGATTGACGCGGTGCGGGATGACGCGCGGCGCGATATGGGAAAATGCCGTTACTGCGGCGCGCTGGTCCGGCGCGGGGATGAGGAAAAACATTTTTCGGATCGTGAGGCGGCGGCCTGCGTTGTGGATGATTCCGGCGTTATTGTCAGGCCGTGCGCGGCGGGGCGGTGCTTCTGGATGAGTTCCCGGCGGATCAATGAGAAAACCGCAATCGAGGAAAAATCGATCATAAACGGGCGCGAAGTCGTCAAGCGTACCACGTGGGAGCGGGAAGAAAATTATTGTCGTCATGCCGATGAAGTCGGGAAAATGTCCGGCGGGTATGTCTGCAAGTGTGAGCGCTTCGAGTGTCGCGCGCGGGGCGTCGAATGGTTCACGGAAAAAAACACTTTCTTCCTGAAATATCCGGAGGGGCGCGGCGTTCCGGCGCTGCTGGTGCCGGGTGAAAGTGTGAAATTCGGGAGTTATACCCTTGTCCGGGATCGCTGGTCTTGGGGGGATGATGATTTTTACACTTTCGCAAATTCGCGGCGGCGGGTGCTGTTCGTCTGGGATCAATGCGCGGAAGATTGGCGCGTTTTGCGCGGGATCGGTTACAGCGGGGAAAACAATTTCGGCGGCGTGCCGTTCGCGGTCCGGGAAAATCTGCGGGGCTTCCTGTTGCGGCGCGGCGAAATTTGGCGGGCAATCAAGCGCGGCTTTTGCGATGAAGCGCGGAAAAAATTGGCTTTTTCCGACTTGGGCGGCGCGTGTTTGGCGGTCCGTGCGCGTTTCGAGGCGGAAAAACGGCGCGATTTGACCGAGGCGAAAACCGAAAAAAAGCGGATCGCGGTTTTCTGCGACTGGTGCGGCGGTCTGGCGTCGGCGTTCCGTCCGGAATTTGAAACTTTCCGGCAGCTGGAAGCGCTGCGCAAATGGGGCGGGCGCGTCCCGTCCGAGGATAACGCGGCAGCGGTCTATTACAACTTGATCGCGGCGGAATTTTTCACCGTCTGCGCATGGGCGGAAATGACCGCGCGCGGGGGTGCCAGATGATCCGCGCGCTGTTCTTTCTCTTTCATGTCGCGCGGGCGGTCCTGCTCGGCTTCGTCTGGGCGGTGGTGATTCTCGGCGTTTTGACCAAAAACAGATAAAGGAATAAAAAATGCGTTGTCGTTACCTGAAAAAAACAGTCGGTGCGGCGGTCGGGATCGCCGATTTTCCGAATTTTCACAAATCCGGCAGTATTGCCGGGATGAAAAAATTATACTACGGGCGCGGGGCGCTGCTGGTCCGCTGCGGCTCGTATATTTACAACGTGACGGCTTGCCCGTCGATTTATTGGAGTTTGGCGAAATGAAAAATTTTATTTTGGTTCTGGCGGCGGCGTTTTCCGCTCCGGTGTTGGCGGTGCTGGTGATGGTTGCGGCTCCGATTGTCGCGGCGGTCCTTGCTCCGGTGGTTTTCCTGTTCGGGGCCGTGTTCCCGGTGATGTTCCCGAATGAATGGAGGGCGGCGAAAAATGGCGGCTTCTGATCGGCTGTATGTGTCCCGCGCGGATCTGCTGTATTGTCCGCTCGAATGGCAAAAACGCGGCAAAAGTGAAACGGCGACTGGTTACGGGGTGAAACTTCGGACCCCGTATAAAATCCGGCACGCCGGGCGGCTGCGGCGGATTTATTGTCGGTGTTTCTCGAATGTCGGGACGTGTTATATCGTTGTCGGCGGAAAAATTTTGATCGTGGAGGGCGTGTAAAATGTGGAAAAAATACACGGTGAAGCAGGACGGCGAAAAAATCACCTTTAAGGACGGGCGGCGCTTCGCCGCCTCTATCGAAAAAACAAGCGGCATAATCAACCGGGGCGGCGTCGATGTTCCGGCGCGCTATCGGACCTTTATAAAAATTTCCCGTTCCGGCGGGATCGGCGGCGCGTTCGCGGCTGACGAGTTCGGGCGGGCGGTTGATTCCGTTTGTGAAAGTCTGGCGGGCATTTCCGGCGGGGTCGAGTTCCACGGGATCGAAAACATAAAAGCGTTTTAAGGGGTGAAAAAATGGAAAACGGTATTTTCTGCGGTGCGGTTGCGAAGTGGATCGAAAAAGACAACTATGAAAAAGGATGTTTCGGCGGTATTCAGGACTTCGGGATCATTCTTGACGACTTCCGCGCCGGGTCCGTCCGGGAGCTGATAGAAAAAGTCGCTGATTTCTTCGGCATTTCCGCCGATGCTCTGGAGTATGACGAAATAAATAATTTTTTCTGGTTCGACCGTGAAGAAAACGACAACGGCTCCGAGGCAGGCGCGGCAGAATTGGAAAAATTCAAGGCGGGAAAAATCGATCTATGGCTTGCGCGGTATTCCTTGAGCGTCCGGCGCTCCTGCGAAGTCGGCGCGGATGAAATGCGCGCGGCATTGACGGCGTAAAAATCAAGTCGAAACGGCGGGGATCATGTTTCCGCCGTCCATGCCCGGCGGCGCGGGCGTGCTGATGATGACTGCCAAAAAAATGAAAGGGCGAAAAATGAGAAAAGCGACGAAAAAAGAGTTAAAAGCATTCGGCGCGGTGCTGCCGGGCTATCCGGTCGGGGCGGGCGTTGCGCTGGTCCCGGAAGCGACGAAAAAAGCGGTAAAGTCTGCGGCATGGTCGGCGGGCTTCGATGTCGTTCCGGTGCGGGGCGCGGGCTATGATGCCAATTATAACGGCTATTTGTGTCTTTTCCGCTCGTATCGTCACCGCTCCGGGCGTTATCGCTATCACGTCGGCGGCGGGGAGTATTGGTCCCGGTCCGACTTCGCGCGGCATTTCGACGGATCGCGGGCGCTGTTTTCGTACTGCTGGCGGCGTTTCCTGAAGTGCGGCGGGGCGGCGGCTGCGGATGATATTTCCGCTTTTCTCGATGATGTTGCAGCGGAAGCGGTCAATAATGAAAAATCGCCGTTTTATATTTACGGCTGAAAGGGGGCTTGCAATGGAAAAAAGATTTATCCCGGTCCGGCGCGCGGCGCTTGACGGTCGCTTGTGGTGGTGCGTTTTTGACAATAAGCGCGGGGCGTTTTCGTCCTTTCTCTGTCATGGCAAATACCAGCGGAAGCGCGATTGTGTATCTGCAATCGATAGGAGCAATGCGGAATTTTTCAAGCGTGGAAAGGGGGCGGATCATGGCACGTTATGAAGCGCGGCGGCGCATGATCGGCGGGCGGCCTTGGTGGTGCGTCTGGGATTGCGTCCGGGGCGATTGGTGCGCGCTGGCGTGTTTCGGGCGTTATCGGACGCGGCACCAGTGCGAAAAGCATATAGCCTATACCGTCCGATTCCACCCGTTTTTCAGCGGGGCGCGGTGACATGATGACCGCGCGCGGCGGTATGGACTGCGACATGCCGACCGGCATGCTTACCGGCATAATTACCGACATGCCGACCGGCGCGCGGGCCGATATGGAAATGGAAAAACAGCGACATGCTGACCGATAAAATCAGACATACTTACCAAAAAAAACAAAACGGGAGATTGAAAATGGGATGGTCTTACGAAATCAGGGCGAAGCGGCAGACGGTCAACGATTATTTCCGGGCGAACGTGCTTGACGGTTTGATCGACGGGGAGGTCTGCGGGACCGACGACGGCTATGGCGTATGGTACGGCGTGGCGACATACAAGGGGCGCAATTTCGCGTATGTGGCCTTGATCGACAACTTCGACAAATCCGGATCGGCGGCGGAGGTCCGCCCGAACTTCGGATACAAGATGATGAGCGAGGAAATGGGGCCATACAGTTACGATATGCCGGAGCGACTTTTCAAACTGCTTTCGCCGCTCACGTCCGAAGACAGCGAATACGCTGCGAACTGGCGGAAACGCGTTGCGGCGCGGATCGCTGCGCTGCATGAAAACCGGGGGGACGAAAAAATGAAGCGCAGAAAATTCTTTTTGATCGACCGCGAAAACGGAAATGCCAAACGCCGCATTACGCTGCGGGAAATTGCCGATCACTTCAATGGAGACGGAGACGGAATTGTCCGCTGGAACAAAAACAACATCGATCTGGACCGCTTCGCCGACGAAATGGCGGAGATTGGATATACATTCGTAGTGGAATAACCCAAGCGTAAAATAACACAGGAGAAAACAAAAATGCACATTGAAAACGAAATTTCGCAGGCTGTTTTTGAAAAACTCGTCGATCACGTTTACAAAAACGCAGACAACAATGAGAGTTACAAAAACGTCAATCTGATCTGCCGGTACTTCGCGCTGTATGGGCTGCCGGAGTTCCGGGGATTGCGGGATTATTTCGTCCGACTTCACCGTGAAGCGGAGAAAACTCCCTGCGCGAGCATTTTTCAAAATCGGGAGATCGGCGAAAAGTGGGCCGCGTATTACCGCCGCTGGCGCGAACTGGTCTGCAATATCTTCGAGTTTCTCGTCTTGGACATCGGACCGGAAAAGGCGGCACGGCTCAAGTCGGCGTTCGAGGCGTGATCCCAAGCGTGAAAACATACTGACCGGAGGTTGGAAATGAAAACCGACTGCATTGCCATAATGGATAAAGTTCGCGCAGCACAGCGCGAATTGGAAAAAACCATTGCTGATTTAGCGGACGCTGTGCCACGGCTTCCGGATAATCCGAAAATTCGCCGGATTACGTCTTCGCCAACGATTTTCACATTGAGTGCAAAATCTCTTGATCCAATTTGGAGCGTTGAGTATCACGATTTTGAAATCCAGTATAAAATTATCCATGCGCAGATGGTTAAGCACCCTCTTGACGTTACAGATTGGTGGATGCGCGTCAGGACCGCAGGAAAAATCAAAATCGGTGATGACCGCATGTTGCTTCTGCATCCTGACGTAGTCAAGCACGTGGATAAACTCTTGGGGATTGAGTAACGGAAACTTTCAACCGACAGGCCAATCGCCTGAACATGCCGACCGGTCCGAAAAGTCGGCTGAAAATGACGAAACGAAGTTGTAAAATTTCGTATTGTGTAGTATAATATAGAAAAAGCGAAAAGAGGTTGCTTATGTCAAAGAAATCAAAAGCGGAAACGCTGAGCCTCGCCGCCTCGATCATGGGGAAGAAAGGCGGCTCGATGCGAACAGATAAACAGCAGAATGCACGGAGTGTCAATCTGAAGAAAGCTCGTAACGTGTTGGATTCCATGCCAAGCGAAGAACGGCACGAATTGAAACGCGCGGCTCAGTTGACCATCCCCGAAGCGGATCGCAAGGCCCGCGCGGTCGCCGCAGTCCGGGCGAGGTGGGCGAAACGGGACCGGACTTCCGAACCCGGCATGGACAACGCGGAGTTCCGGAAACTGACGAGCCGATGGACGGCGACGGAGATCGCGGAGGGGATCGGCGTCGGTTATTCTCGCGTGGTGTCGTGGAGGCGGCTCGCCAATCCGGTGCGGATCGGCGCGGAGGATGCCAAGCGCATCCGTGCCTTTGTGCAGGAGCGCGAACATAGTGACCGCTTGCCGGGCGTGGAGGCGGATCGATGAAAACCGCCATGCTGACCGCCATGATTATGCTGACCGGCATGCTTACCGTTCCGCTGTTTGCCGACAACACGACTGTTTATCGGGATTCCTCCGGGCGAACGACCGGCACGGCGACGGAACGGCGCAATTCCGATGGCACGACGACCACCACCTATCGGGATTCAGAGGGACGCACCACCGGCACGGAAACCGCGCGGAGCAACGCGGACGGAAGCACGACCACGACTGCCCGCGACACCTCCGGCCGCACGGTCGGGACGAAAACCGAAAGGAAATAAGTTGCTCAAATGAAAATCCCCGTCCGGAATCATCCAGACGGGGCCTTGTTTTAACGCAAAAAGCATCGACGCCGATGCGTGCGCATGTTCGCAGTCAGTCTCCGGTGTGCTTTCTGCCGTTCCTCCGGGAAGCGATGACTTTCTTGAGCGATTTCGATTTTCCGCCCTCGCGTCCGAGGGTCTGGGCGGCGGTGTGCGATCCGCTGGTGCGGAGTTTTCTTCCCGCGTCTTTCTTATTCATGTTTTGTTTCTCCTTTGCACAAATTCATGGTGATCCCGCCGCATGTCGGTTGACTGTTCCACCAAAACGGGGGATTTTCGGGTTTCATCGGCGGGATGCAGGGGGTCGGGAAATCGACGCGTCTGCATTCCCGCTCCTTTTCGATCAGCATTTCGATTGCTTTCTCGATCAGCGGTTTTACGCCATCGTCGGCGACCCCGTGCAGTTTTACCAGCCGTTCAATATCATCGGCAAAACTTGACATTGTAATATCCTTCCCGTCTGCGTTTCAAAACCGGTCTTCCGGCGCGGCGTCCGCTTCGGCGACGAATGCCGAAATGCGCTGTTTTTCGGCGTCGGTCATCCCTTTTTCGTAGAATTTGACGACCTTGCCACCATCGGCCCGCGCGATGAGACGACCGAAAACGCGGCTTTCATCGTAGACCGTTCCAGCCGAAATCGTGAGACTGTCTTTCTTGTAGATGTTCGCCATTTCACTCACCCATCGCTTCCTTGAGTTTGTCGATGCCCTGCGGGATCGCGGCTTTGATCTTCTCGGCGTTGGCGGCTCCGAGTTTTCCCTCCTCGACCAGCTTGTCCACGTAGGCGGTCGCCGCGTCCCGTCCCTTGGTTTCGACGAGTTCGATGATTGCCGCGTGGATTTCGTCCTTGTGATCCCGCAGCATGCCGCAACCGGCGGCAAGTCCCGCGAGCAGCGCCGCCGCCATGATCGTGATTCCGTGATGTTTCATAATGCGTCTCCCATGTTTTGTTTTTATCCTGCGGCGCATATCGCCGCTTTTCGTCTTTTGTCAGAATGGCGGCAGTTCGCCGTCATTGTCGATGCCGCCGTTGCGGGAGTCCGGGCGGTCTTCCGCAGCATACCGCCCCTCTCTCACGGGCGGCGCATACTCTTCGGGAACGCCTCCGCGTCGGCCGCCGTTTTCGCCGTTGCGGTCGGAGCGTTGAGCGGAGCCGCCAGCCGCGTCTCCCCGGTTGGAAACGAACTGTACGGCATCGGCGACGACCTTGAGCGCACTGCGTTTCGCGCCGCTTCCGCGATCCTCCCACGTTTCATATACCAAGCGTCCCTCGACATAGACGTTGTTCCCCTTGGCGAGATACTTGGCGCACGCCTCCGCCTGTTTTCCGAAGACGGTGACGTTGACGAAACAGGTCTCGTCCTTGTCTTTCATCCTCCGGTTGACGGCAAGTCCGAACTCGCAGATGGCCAGTCCTCCGGGCGTGGTGTGGTTTTCGCAGTCGCGGGTGAGGTTCCCGCCGAGCATGACTTTGTTGAGGTTGAACATGATTACTCCTTTCCTCTGATGATTTCCGCATACTGGTTGTCCGACGCGAGCATGACGCCGAGCGTCGGGTCGAAGTGGGGTTTCTGCCCCGGCACGAATTTTCCGAACTTGACGATGATGTTTTTATAGAACGACAGGAGTTCCAGCACGTCGCCCAGATTTTCCTTGTCGTACCCCGTGTAGATGACGACCGGGTCGTTCGTGACTTTCCGCAGGGCGTGGACGAGCCGCAGCGCGGCATCCGGCGAATCAAGCGGGTCCAGTCCGCCCAGCACGACCGCCTCGCTGATCGGGTTGGCGGCGTACCGGGCGGCGATCTTCTCCGGAGCGATGTGGATGTCGGGCGCGGCGGCAAGTTCGCGGTTCTGGCAGTTTTCGCGGCCGCATTTGAAAGTACACGCCGGGAATGCGACGAACATGGCCGGTGCCTTGAAGTTGACGAAATCCTCGTCGATGATGTTTTTTACGACGATCTTGCACATCTCACACATCGCGCATCATCTCCGCGTATTCGTACCAGTGCCGGGTGGTGTATTCCCGGAAGCGCTCTTTGCTGTACGCCCGCGACGGCACGAGGTAGCCGACGATCCGCTGAAAGGTGTCGAATACTTTTTCTCCGCACGCCGGACAAATATCGGTGCCGACGAATCCGTGATGGTTCTTGCACTCGTTGATGCGGGTGTTGAAGGCGAAGTAAAAGACCCCCGCTCTGGCGATATGGTTGAGCATCTTCCACGCCGATTCCGTATTGGGGAAATTCGCTTCGAGGTTGATGTGGGCGATGGCTCCTCCGGAGCAGAGCGGATCGAGGATGCTGGAAAGGCGTATTTTCTCCCGGATGGTGCATTTTTCGGAAAGCGGTATCCACTGGTTCGAGTAGATGAACTTTTCGTTTTGCTCGAAGAGCAGATTGTCCTTCTGGCAGAGGATCACGGCGGCGCGTTCGGCGGGGACGCTTTCGACGTTGAAGCTGTATTCGGTCGTAAAATTGTCCTTGACCTCGTTGATGACGCGGAAAATCTCGGTGGCGAAGGCGATCCCGTCATCGGTGTAGCTTGCGTTGCCGAACTCGTCGCGCGCGACCATGCCGAATTTTTCAATGACCTCATAGAGACCGAGGATGCCGACCGTGCAATACTGTTTTTTGATCTCCACGCCGCCGTCGCAATAATTCGGCAGGAGTCCTTTTTCGATGTTGCGACGGATGATGTGCCGGATCGCGTCGAGGGTCTTGCAGCAGAGCAGCGTCGTTTCCCGGAGCGCTTTCAAATATCCGGCGCGGTCGCCGGGGTGTTCGTATGCCAAGCGCATGAGGTTGATGGTGTTTACCTTGATGCTGCCGATGGAGAGCGCCGTCCCGCCGATGGAGTTGATGAAAGCGTCGAGTTTGCTCGTGTCGGAGATCAAGCGGCAGCAGTTCGACAGACTCGTCACGTCGCCGGACTGGAAG
>Ga0310690_10005053_pt1 | contig 18223 bp, 14 predicted proteins | sample AusTroGonzalo_MG_2_FD_207661 | JGI IMG/M metagenome (GOLD analysis project Ga0310690, IMG submission 207661) | Bovine rumen microbial communities from tropical cattle in Woodstock, Queensland, Australia - Gonzalo_04 (v2) (version 2) | ecosystem: Host-associated > Mammals > Digestive system >...
ACTCTTAAGCTGAAAAAGGAGCTTCAAGATAATCTCGACGTTTTTCTGACTGGCCGCTGGAAGAAACCGACACGCGAATATACCGGAATTGAACTGTCATCTTGGCCTTATTTTGAGAACGAGATCACAGGTGAAAAAATCTACGGTGCGGTTAACACGCGAGTCCACAACGAGGATTTAACTGCGGTAACCAAGTATTATTTTAACAACTGGGCGGCCGCAATTGAAATAGCAGTGGTTGATAAAAATAAAAAGGTAATGCCGATTGGTTGGATAAGCAATATCCCTGATGAAGTGCGGGCCGCGATTGTAGAGGATCCGGATAGTCTAAAGGGAAGAGTGGTTGAAATCCAAGCAATGGACATTGATACTAGTGGAACCGTTCCTACACTCCGTCATGCCAAGATTGTCAACTGGCGCTCCGATAAATCGTGGAAGGATTGTGTTTGGAATGGCTAGTGAATATGAATCGAAAGTTTATCGCATATTAAAAGATGCGGGCGTAAAATTTAAGAGAGAATATACCTTTAAGGATTTAAAGTCATACCGTGGAAAACGTCTGCGGTATGATTTTGCCGTATTCAATTATAATAATCAATTAGAATGTTTAATTGAAGTGCATGGAGCGCAACACTATCAATACATTCAACATTTTCATAAAACAAAACAACAATGGAATTATGCAAGAGAAATGGATTTGCGGAAAGCTCATTATGCCATTACTCATTACATTCCATTCTATGTAATTCCCTATACTGACGTTGACAAAGTAAACACATTTGCAGACCTTTGTTCAAATAAATATAAAATAACAACAAAATGGTATCTCTATCAACAGGAGAATACCGAGGGGTAAAACAATGACTAGCGGCATAATTGCTGCAATCTGTATTGCTTCTATTCTGATTCTCATCTTCGTTGGCCACAAGCTGACAAAACGTATTATTGAACTCAATAAAGAAGTCGCAACGTTAGATGACCAAAAGCAGAAAGAAGAAAAAGAGATAAGCGCATTAATTGCTGAGCTTAGTACACTCGATAAACAGTATCATAAAATACTAAAAGATATTGCTGATGGACAGGAAATAGTTAATAATTTAATAAATAATGGACGAGAAATTGCGGAAAAGCAGTTAAAGGAAGAATTTCAAGTTAAAAGAGACGTATTAACTCAGGAATTGGAGTCTAAACGAGTCGAGATATTAGAGAATATCGAAGAACAAAAAACTAAGGCTCAAGAAGAATTGACTCCACTACAAGAAGAATTAAAAAACTTAACAGCTAAAAAGGAAGCCACGATTGCGGCACTCAAGCGTGAGCAAGAAAAGAAAAACAATCTTGACTTCCATAGAGTTTGCTTGTCTAAAAATGACATTAAAGATATTGGCTATTTAAGAGAGATATTAGACAAACTATCCAATCGAACCGCAATAGCAAAAATTATTTATGAAACTTATTTAGCCACACCCGTTAAGGAGTTGATGATGCGCATAGTCGGATCTGATAAGAAAACGGGTATTTATCGTATAAGTGATATTGAAACAGAAGAATGTTATATCGGCCAAGCCGCGAATATTAAAGACCGTCTTACTCAACATATAAAAGGTAGTCTGGGAATTCAAACTATCGCTGACCAAAGGGTACATCATGCTATGGATGAACGAGGCATTCAGAATTGGTATTTCGAAGTATTAGAGGAATGTGACAAAAATCAACTTAATGATAGAGAGAAATATTGGATTAACTATTATAAGAGTAATGAATTAGGCTATAATGCAACACGAGGTGGTGCGCGTGGGTAAATTTAATATTGGCGATATAATTACTACTAATAAAATAATTGGAATAGACGAAGAGAAAAGCAATAACAAGCATAAATACTATATTGTAGAATGCTTAATATGCCATAATATAAGAAGCATAAGATCTGATAGTTTAAAATGCAAATGCAGAAAATGTGCTGATAAAAATAGAAAGCAATATCCTCTTCCAAAAGATATTACAGGACAATACTTCGGAAATTGGCTGGTATTAGAAAAAACTCCTAAAAAACATAACTATTATAATTGTCTTTGTACCAAATGTGGTACAATAAGAGATGTTTTTAGGGGTAGTTTAACTAGTGGGACTTCAAAAGGATGCGGATGCACAAAATCTTGGGGTGAAGAACAAATAAAATATTTTTTAGAACAAAATAATTTTCAGTTTAAAAGAGAAATTAGTTTTGATGATTTAATATCAGATAAAAATAGGAAACTTCATTTTGATTTTGGTGTATATATTGACAATAAACTTTTTTGTTTAATAGAATTTGATGGACGTCAGCATTATGCTTATGATGAAAATTGGAATTGTAGTTATGAAGATTTTCAAAGATTACAATATATAGATAGAATAAAAAATGAATATGTTCAACAAAAAAATATAAAACTTTTAAGAATTAAAGAAAATGAGTGCGTAGAAGAAATATTAATTGATTTTTTTGAGGGAGCAAGAAGTGGAACTTAGTGAAGAACAAAGAAGAATAGTAGAAGCACCATTAGATGAAAATACAGTAGTAATGAGTTGCGCAGCCAGTGGTAAGACGAATACGTTAACAGAGCGCTTACGCTATGTACTGCGCCATGGAGTTAATCCAAATAGAATAGTAGCACTTACTTTCACGAATAATGCTGCAGCGGAAATGCGCGCCCGTTTGGGAGACGATTTCAAGACAGGAATGTTTATGGGGACCGTCCATTCATATGCAAATATGCTATTAGGTTCTTGCGGCATTGACACGTCTTACATTAGGGACGAAGAAGAGTTTGATGAATTATTTGAATTAATTGAAGAGAATCCACAAGTATTACGACCAGTGGATTATTTACTATGTGATGAAGCACAAGATTTAAACCCAAATCAATTTAATTTCATTACTGAATTAGTGCAGCCGCGCGCTCTTTTAATTGTAGGTGATTGCCGCCAAGCAATTTATACATTCTCTGGAGCAAATCCAGACTTGTTAATGAATTTAACAAGAAATCCAGAATATGTTGTCAGAAACTTAACTCAAAATTATCGTAATGCCCGAAACATATTAAATTTCAGTAACACAATAATTAAGAAGATTAGGCGCGTTCCGCAAGAGCCAACTGAGCCAATGCGAGAAGAAGCAGGAACAATAGAGCGCATTTCTCAATGGGAAATTACTTCCGTGATTAAGCGTGAGGGGCCTTATAAAAAATGGGCGATTCTATGCAGAACAAATAAGAAAGTTGATGATATTCTACACATTCTTGAAAGAAATAAAATACCAGCTATTAGTTTTAGACAAGCCGAAGGTGATTTAGCTGAGTTGCAAGAGAAAATGGAAATGAATGCAGTTAAAGTGTTGACAATTCATTCGGCTAAGGGCTTAGAATTTGATAACGTGATTGTATGTGATCTTTTTGCTCATGGACAAGAAAATATGCGGCTTAATTATGTGAGTGTAACGAGAGCAAGAGATAAACTTTATCTTTGCAAATAAAAAAGAGCCTTATGGCTCTTTTTTCATTTGGCTCTCCTATTATTTACTGCTTATTTTAGAATAGCAGGAGAGGATTCTTCTTCACTCTCTTCATCCTCATCATTCGGACCAATGGCTGCATTAATTAACATTGTAGCTAAATCATTAGGATTAATATTGTATCTATTTTTAATCGCATATTCAATTATTTCTTTATTGGCATCACCAGTAATGCCCAGGGCTGTAAGCATACTCGCAAGATCATTCGGATTAGTGTTATATCTTGTATGTATGCAATATTGTATTATATCTTGGATATCCATATCTTACCTCCATCACCATTAAGTAAATAAAAATTGACTTTTTATTAGAAAAATGATATAATAAATTATAATGAAAAAGTGTTAATTTAAGGAGTTAAAAATGAGCTATAATGCTGATTCCATTCAACAGTTAAGTTTTGTAGATGCTTGCAGAACAAGAATCGGTATTTATCTTGGGTCGGCGGATCATACAGGAGTTCTAGCCGGCCTTTTAGAGTTAGTTAACAATGCTACGGACGAAGCCATAGTCTGTCCTGATGCTAATCAAATAGAAATCACGGTAGGTAAAGATTGGGCATCTTGCCGAGATTACGGACGTGGAATGCCGCACGGACCGAATGATTTCAGTAAAGAAATTATGATTAACTTACTGACAGAAAACCATTCGGGTGCAAAGTTTAATGATGAAGCATATGGTGGCAAAACGCGCGGATTGAATGGAACAGGTTCATCCGCTACTTGTTGTTCTTCCGATTGGTTTGAAATCACGTCAATTCGAGATGGCGCAGCATGGTTTATGCGGTTTGAAAAAGGAATACCACAATATCCAGAATGTCAGAAACTTGATGCAACAGGCGAGCGCCGTGGTACATTCATCAGATATAAGCCGAGTCAAGAAGTATTTGCTTCTGAGCCAATTTATTTTGATTATGATGAAATTTGTGAAATAATCAAACAATATTCATATTTCAATAAAAATATTACTTTTATCGTTTCAGATGCAGAAAATAAATGCTTTAAAACCTTCTGCAGCAAAAACGGCATACTTGACTTCGTAAATGAAAAAGCAGAAAGCCCACTTCATAAACCAATTTATATTAAAACAACAGAAAATGACATTGACGTAGAGCTTATATTACAGTGGAATACTGGCAAAGAACAATTTTATTTATTCAGTAATGGTGGAGAGAATCCTAATGGCGGCACTCCTATTACAGGAATCCGCACAGCATTAACCAATTTCTTCAAGAAATATGACAGAAATGGGGAAGTAGCACGAAATGGATTGCTATATTGTTGTTCAGTTAATCTGAAAAATCCGATTTATGATGGACAAACAAAGAGCAAAATTACAAATCCGGAATTACGTGGTCTTTGCCAAAAATTGACTACTCGTGCGTTGTCCACCTTCGCCGACGACCAGCCGAAAGAGTTTGAAAAAGTTTTGAACTATGTCGATAAGCTGGGGAAGGCTGAAGCTGCAGCTGAGAAGGCGCGTCAGTCAATTATCCGCTCCAATCGTGAAATTGAAAGAAATATTAAGAAAAAAGTTTTTGCCTCCGATAAGCTGAAAGATGCAAGAAAACTCGGCCAAAATAGTATTCTGCTGATTTGCGAGGGCGATTCCGCACTTGGAAGTTTATCGCAAGCACGTGATCCAAATAAGTACGGATTACTCGGTATCCGTGGCAAGATAATAAATGCAATGTCAAATCCACTTGACAAAGTATTGGAGAATGAAGAAGTGCAGTTGATTTACTCTGCACTTGGAATAACTCCAGGAGATTATAATGAAAGGAAAATGAGATATGGCAAAATTGGAATTGCAAGCGATAGTGATAAAGACGGTAATCATATCGCTCTATTGCTCCTTAGCCTATTTGCAACATTGTCACCGAAACTATTGCAGGAAAAAAGAGTGTTTAGATTAGACTCGCCTACGCATATTGTGGTAAGTGCTGGAAAGAGTAACTACTTTTTCTCGGAAGATGAATTTAATAAGAGAGCAGTAAACGGTGATGTAGTATTTGTTAAAGGACTTGGTGAACTCAGTCCTCTACAAATGAAGGAATCAATGTTTAGTAATAAACAGAGTAAAACATGGTTTGAATGGACCGCAACGTCAAATATGCGGCTTGCATCTCTCATGGGAACTGATATTGAACCAAGACGTGATTATCTATTTAATAAAGTCGATTTTAGTACAATAACGGAGTAAGGAATGGGAACTGAACAAATAATAGAGGAATATTTTGGAGGATACGCCGCAGCCGTTGCGCAGAGCCGCGCTTTAGTTGCAGTTGAAGATGGATTGAAGCCATCAATGCGAATGGCGCTATATGCCAATTATACAGATAAGTATTATGCTCCAAAGAAAACAGCCAAGTTCATTAAGTTAATTGGTTCAGCTTCTCGTTTCTGCTGGCATGGAGATGCATCAACTTTTGGTATGTTAATTCGTGCAGCAAAACCGTTTGCCATGCGCTATCCACTATATGATACGCAAGGTTCTTACGGCACCGTTGCTGCTCCAGACAATCATGCGGCCGCACGTTATGTCGAGGGTCGGCTGAATAAATTAGCAACTTCTATGTTTACTTTTTTAGAAAAAGATACAATAGAAGAATGGCGAGATAACTATGATAATACAGAAAAATTTCCACAAAATTTACCGTCAGTAGGTTTCTGGAATATTTGTAACGGAACACAAGGTATTGGAGTTGGAGTAGCAAGCAGTATTCCACAATTTAATTTGAAAGAAATGAATCAAGCATTAATTGATATGCTTTGGGGAAGAGAATATAGCGTCCCAATGCCGGACTTTGCGACTGGCGGCATTTTGATTAATGCAAATGAAGTAAAACGTGCGCTAATAGCTGATCCAATTCCTGGACAATCTTTACCAGGATGCAAACTGAGAGCGAAAATCACATATAATCGTGATAAGAATTGTTTTCATGTAACAGAAATTCCTTACTCGGTTTATACAAATACTATCTGTGATGAATTAATGAAATTAGTTGAAGATGAGTCTTCTGGCATTGATTCGTTCAATGACGCAAGTACAGCAAAGCCTGATATTGAGATTTATTTAAATAAGAAAGCTATGCCAGACAAAGTTCTGGAATTACTTTATAAAAAAACTTCTTTGCAATCAACTTATGGAATTAATCTGACGATGTTGCGCGATAGCCGCCGGCCAGAAGTATTTTCACTTCCAATAGCTATGGCAACTTATTTAGATCATCAGATGAAAGTGTTTCATCGTGCGATTGAGTATGATAAGAAGAAAGCAGAAGATAGAGTTCATATACTTGATGGTTATATCATCGCGTGTGCTTCTATTGAGGAAGTAGTGCAATTAATTAAGACCAGTGCCGATAAAAAAGAAGCGGCGCGCAGGTTAACGGAACAATTTAACCTCGACATGGTTCAGGCAGAAGCAATACTCAAATTAACCTTGAGTCGAATTGCAAGCCTTGAAGTAGAGAAATTCATTAAGGAAAGAGAACAGCTCATTGACTTTATTGCAGAATGTCAGAAAAAATTAGACGATTCGAATTTGATTAAAAAAGATATAGAGTCAGCACTACGTGAAACTGCGGCGCGCTTCGGCGATGAAAGGCGAACCCAGCTCTTAAATCTGACCGATGAAAGCGCAGACAAATTGCTTTACTTCACATCGAATGGGCAAGCATATCTGAACCCACCAAAAGACAAATTGATCGTATCAACTCTTATTTATGGCGTGCCCTATTTTGGAGTAACAGAAGATGGAACAGTATTCCGTTCATCTGATTTTCCAAAACGTGCAAAACAGGTATTTAAAAATGAAACGCCCATCATTGGCGTATTTACAGATGATGAATCTAAATTTCTTGTTTTCCTTGACAATGAAAAACATTTTAGATGCAAGGCAATTAGTGCATTGAATAAAGGGAAAACAAAACTTTCCCTCTCTAATCTGACATTTGTCGCCGTTTCATCTGAGCAAGTAAACAAAACAAATTATAAAAAAGTAATTTTTGAAGAAAGTAAAAATTGATTTTATTTGAAATTATTGATATAATAAATCTATCAAATAAAGAGTTATTTGATGCAATTTTATGTTAAATTAAATAAGGAGTAAAATAATGGCAATGCTTAAAGAAAAATCAAGAATGGTATGGGAGTATGTAAGAGATCACGATAACGGAAACGGGATCCCCATGTCTGAGATTGCTGAGGGTACTGGTCTTACAATTAAGCAGCTTGGTCCTATTGTTTGGACTTCGCTGAAAGAGAAGAAAGACGGTAGCCGCGGTGCTCTTGTCAGATATGAGAAGAGAGAAGTTCCTGGTATGGAAAAGCCCGTTGGTTATGTTCATATTACAGAGGAAGGAAAGAATTACGTAGAAATTGAGGAAGAAATCGCTGAGTAATTTATTAGGAGAAATAAAATGAGTAAAGAAATGAATAATTATGTAATAGTTGAAGGTATTATATCGGAAATTGGTTTAGAGAAAGCAATATGGAATAATAGCGATGTTATTCGTGGCGACATCATAGTCAAGGTTGTCGCTCCTGTAGTTAAGAATGGTCCGGAAGTTGAGTCTTATGTAGCCTGCCGTTTCTTCCATAAGAAACTCACCAACGCTGGTAATGAGAATCCCGCTTACACAAGTCTTGCAAAAGTTCTTGAATCGGGTAAATCCATCGCAGCAGTCGGAGAAGCAGATGCAGATTGCATTTCTATCCGTGGCGCAAGGCTTCAGATGAATGAGTATTATACTCCGGATGGAAGATTCGTTTCTTTCCCTGTTATAAATGGTTCATTTGCAAATATCATTTCTAGAGCTAACATGGTTCCCCAGGCCAAAGCTGACGTTACAGTAGTCGTAGATAAGATGATCCATGAGACGGATAAGGACGGCGTTGAAACTGGTAAGCTGATCCTTACAGGCGTAACTCTTGGGTATGGTGGTTGGGCAGATGTGCTTCCGTTTGTAACTGAGAATCCTCAGTACATCGCGGCACTCGAAGCTACCTATAAGCATGGTGATCCTATTAACATTTCAGCAAAACTGAACTTCAGTTCGACTACAACAGTTGAATATGAGGAAGTTGAGATTGGTGATCCGATTGAGAGAGTACGCACTAAGCGCGTTAGTGAAATCGTTATCTCCGCGGTCAAGTCCGCCGATAATATCATGGATACTTTCACCGCCGATGATATTAGGGAGGGTCTTGAAAAAAGAAACGCTCGTAACGAAGAAAAGAAAAATAGAGCAGGTAAAGCAAGTACGACTGAAAGAAGCAAGGTAAACTCGCAGGCTAAAGTCAATCTTGGATTCTAATGAGGTGCAGTCATGGCTATAATGAACTTACTGGACTTACAGCCGACGACAATCTCAAGAGATTTAAGGAATAAATACTTGCTGATATATGGTCAGCCTAAGACGGGTAAAACCTCTTTTGCGGCTGAATGCCCAAAGAATTTGATTTTCTGCTTTGAGAAAGGCGTAAATTTCCTTCCTGGGGTTTACGCCGTGGATGTTCCAAAGTGGCCTGCATTTAAGGCGCTATTGAAACAGCTTGCAAAGCCGGAAGTCCGCGAAAAATTTGATACGGTAACTATTGATACACTTTCTATTGCTTGGGGCCTGTGTGAGCAATACATTTGTTCACAGAAAGGCGTAGAAACTATTGGCGCAATTCCTTGGGGACAAGGATATGCATTGTTAAAAGACGAGTTCGCAGATGCGCTTCGTCAAATCTCTATGCTTGGTTATGGTATGATTCTTATCACTCATGCCAAAACAAGAGTTGAAAAGATTGACGAAGACAATAGTAGACTTATTGTTTCACCTAACATCCCTGATAGAGCGCAGGATATCGTAAATGCTTTAGTTGACATTATTGGTTATATCAAAGTTGAGCAAATGCCCAATGGCGAGAGCCGCAGGACTTTAATAACAAGAGAAACACCAACTGTCGTGGCCGGCAGTAGGCTTAAGTATCTTGAAGCAGAGATTCCTTTCGGCTATAATGAATTAACTGAAGCTATCGGTCGTGCGATTGAAAAACAGGGTGCTAAAGATGGTGCAGTTATAACAGATAAGACGCAAGTACAGGAGGTCATTAAAACGCGGCCCTTTGAAGAAACAGTCGAAGAGGCCAGACAGCTTTGGACTTCCCTGGTTGAAAAAGATCCTAATAACGCAGACAAGATAATGGAAAGAGTGAAACTGATTTTCGGTTATGAAATGAAACTCTCTGAAATCACTGCTGATAAGCAGGACTTGTTTGAACTATTAATTGAGGACATGAAAGAACTCTGTTAGCTTATTGAAAAATGATAACGATTACGGGAGGGTGTAAAACTCTCCCGTAATTTGCATTTTCAAAAAAATTGTGCTATACTATTCGTAGGAAGGTGTTCATATGGAGAAAACTTATTTATGTAGATTATGCGGAAAAAGATTTGTAGCGAAAGAAGAAGAGAAAGAAATAATGTGGCATGAGAGATCAAAAGGTTACTATTATCATATGAATTGCTGGAACGAGTATGTTAAGCAAGATTTTAGCGCAGACGATAAAGATTATAAAGATCTTGTCTTTTATCTTATTAACAACGAGTTGCATCAAACTTATAACTTCTTTCAAATAAATAGTCAATTTGATAAAATGATTAAAGAAGGAAAGACAGGGAAGGGTATATACTTTACCTGTTATTGGTATTTCATCATTTGTCAAAAAGAATATAAGCCAGAGTTTGGCATTGGTATAGTGCCACATATTTATGATCAATCTATTGAATATTGGTCTGAACAAGAAAGTAAAAAGAAAGGCATTATGGATGAAATCACAAAACTTGCAGCAATAGAGAGCGGCGCTGGTAGAAAAATAGGAGCAAAGCGCACGAATAGAAAAAGGAAAATAACTGAGGAACCAGAGTTGTAAGAAAGGAGGATGTGTGTTGGCTCAGCAAAGTACTGAACAATTAGTAATAGGCACGTTAATGCACACACCTAAATTATTATTACAAACTGATAAATATCAAATAACTTCCACAGATTTTGAAAATCCTGTATATCGGTATATCTTTTGGGCAATAGAGAATTTGGCGCCAGGTGCAGAAAAAGAATTAACTCCATATGAAATAGAGAAATGGATGTATGATAGTCCTTCTGCAAGAGGTATTTATGAAGCGCGTAATGGGCGGCAAGCGCTAATTGATTGTGAGGGTGTTCCAGTTAGTTCATTTGATGGATTGTATTCATTGTTCAAAAAAGAAAATCTCATTAGAGATTTGCAGAACACAATGAGAATGGATACAAGTAACTTATATGTGGAAACTCCAATCTCAGAACATGATAAGAAAATTGATGAACAGTTTGCGAACTCAACAACACAAGATATATTAGATAGTATTGAAAAAGATTTCTCAAAAGTAAGAAGCAAGTACACATTAAATGATACATCAGAATCACAAACATTGTATTCTGGTATTGAAGAAATGTTAGCAGAATTGGAAGTCAATCCGGAAATAGGATTGCCGCTTCAGGGAAAGTTGTTCAATCATATCATAAGTGGAGCGATCCCAGGTCGTTTTTATCTGCGGTCGGCCGCGAGTGGTGTAGGTAAGACAAGATCTATGATGGCAGATGCGTGTCATCTTGCGTTTCCAGTTAAGTATAACTGGGATAGTCGAAAGTGGGAGCAAAGTGGTTATAATGAAAAAGTAATGATTATCATCACAGAGCAGAACTTTGATGAAGTCAAGAAAATGGCATTAGCTTATTTGAGTGGAATTAATGAAACAAAGATAAAGCAGAATCTGTGTAATGATACAGAGAAAGCAGTATTAGCACAATCTGTATCTGTGATGAAAACATTTGAAGATAATTTTAGAGTAGTAAGAGTACCCAGTCCTTCGATTAGTTTGGTCAAACAACTGATTAGAGAACAGGTTAGTTTGTATGAAATAAATTATGTATTTTATGATTACATCTTTATAAGTCCATCATTATTGGGCGAATTTAGAGGAATTGCGCTCAGAAATGATGAGATTTTGTTAATGTTTTCAGATGCATTGAAACAGTTAGCAGTTGAATTAGATATATTTATCATGTCATCAACACAGGTTAACTCAAATGCGGATAATCCAAAAGAAATAAGAAATGAAGCAACTATTGCAGGTTCAAGAGCAGTAATCAATAAGGCAGATGTTGGTTGTGTAATGGCGCGGCCGACAAAAGAAGAATTAAAGATATTAGCAGCAATCACAGATCAATTTGGTTATCAACCGAATATTGTAACAGATGTGTATAAATTGCGCGGTGGTGAAAACACGCAAACTCGTGTTTGGTCGTACATGAATCTTGGTACGTTAAGAAAGCAGGATTTATTTGTAACGAACTCAAGAATGGATATTGTCGATATTGGTTATCAGAAGAATGTTTATGCAATAGATGAAGAAATAAGTGAAACAGTAGCACCGATATTAGCTAATTTGAATGGAGGTGTTATTCTGTGATAGATGCAAAGTTATTAAGAGATGCGCTGACTCCAGATAATATCATTCATTTAATGAAACTACTCGGCGCAACTCGTTTTGAAGATAAAGGAAGTTATATTCAGTTTCCAACAATTTGTCATAATGTGCGCGAAGAAGATGCACATATGAACTTGAGTTATTATAAGGAATCAAAACGGTTCTATTGTTTCTCCAATTGTCATTCAATGGATATATTCCAATTAGTGCAGAGACGTTGGGAACTTATTGGGAATGAAGATGAGTTACACTTCAATGAAATACTTCATTGGGTAATGAATCATTCTCAAGTTGATTTAGACAACTATAATCCAGAAGAGTTTAAAAGTCCGTTTAACATTAAGGACTATCAGAGTAAAACAACAGAAGTAATCCTTCCGGAGTATTCTCCAACTGTATTAGAAATGTTTTCTAAATATCATGCGGTTGAATGGTTAGAGGATAATATCTCAGATGAAGCGATGTCACGATACAATATCTTGTATTCAGTTCCCAATAATGCAATTATCATACCACATTATGATATACATAATCGGTTAATTGGAATTAGGCGTCGCGCACTTGAAGAAGAAGATCTGGCAAAAGGTAAATATAAGCCCGCTTATATAGAAGGAGTTAGTTATTCTCACCCATTGAGCTATAACTTATATGGATTAAATGTTGTTGCAGATGAAATTAAAAGACAAAAGAGAGTCTTTATTGCAGAAGGAGAGAAAGGCGCACTACAAGGTTATACAATGTATGGCGATAGAAATGTCGTAGTTGCGGCGTGCGGCTCTCGAATTAACCGTTGGCAGATTTATTTATTAACTAAATATTGCCGACCGAATGAAATCATAGTTGCCTTCGATGAAGGTCTTGATTATGATGCAATACACAAGATGTGTGAAAAATATACTTGTTATTGTAATATGTCATATTTAGTAGATACTTCGGGTCGTTTGTTAAAGTCTAAACAGAGTCCATTTGATAATCCTGAAGTAATTGACGAATTAATAGATAGGAGAGTAAAAGTTAAATGAAAGTTAAACTGAAATATCAAGTGGATTATCCGTATGTTGAAAACTTAATTAAAGCAAGAGGCATTGAGGATGTAGAGAGTTTTTTACATCCTTCTGAAGATAATTTACAAGATCCATTTGATTTAACCAATATGGATGTAGCAACTACGTTGGTACAGCGTAATTTAAATAAGAAAACACTTGTAGTCGTAGATAGTGATGCCGATGGCTATAACAGTGCAAGTATGCTGATTGATTATTTACAAGAAGTTTATCCGTCATGGGAATTTGATTACTTTGTTCATCAACATAAACAGCACGGATTGGAAGACGTCGTAAATGAGGTTGCATTGGATGAATATGAATTTGTCATTTTGCCTGATGCAGGAACTAATGATGATGAATACATAAAGGAGTTTCCTTATATTGATTTTCTCATACTTGACCACCATTTGCGTACATCAGAGGAACAGCCGCCACTTAATGCGGTAATTGTGAACAATCAGACTTCACCTTATTACAAAAATAAAAGTCTCTGCGGCGCCGGCGTAGTATGGCAGTTCTGTCGTGCTATGGACGTAGTTCTTGATACCGATGCGGCAAATAAGTATATAGATCAGGCTGCTGTTGCGATTATTGGCGATGTGATGGACATTACGACTCCAGAGAATATGTATATCATCAAAGTCGGTCTTGATAATATCAGAAATCAATTCCTGCGACTTCTCTGTGATAACGCATCATTCCAGCTTGGCTCCAAGTTAACACCAACTGGTATTGCTTTTTATGTAGTGCCAATGATTAACTCAATGTGCCGCATGGGCGGTTATGAAGAAAAGAAAAGGATGTTCCAAGCCTTCACTTGGCCGTATACTCAGGTAGAGTGTCACAAGCGCGGCGTAGCAAAGGGAACAATGATTGATGTTTCCATTGAAAGTGTAAGAGAATGCACTAATGCAAAAGCTAAGCAGAAACGTGAACAGACTAAGATGGCAGAGCTTTGTGAGAAGCAAATAATTGAGAACGACCTTACGAAAAATAAAATTATCGTCATCGTATTGGACGAAACCTTCGACAACATTCCACCAGAGCTGAATGGTTTAGCGGCCACCCAGCTGTCAGCTAAGTATAATAGACCTGTATATATCCTGCGTGAAAATAGTGACGGAGAGATGAAAGGCTCTGGCCGCGGATTAGCTACATTAGATATGCCACCACTTAAAGACTTTGTTGAGTCAAGTGGGTTAACCGAGTTTGTCGCCGGTCATGCATTAGCTCATGGCGCGGGCATCCTGAGTAAAAATCTTGATAAGTTCATTGATTGGACTAATGAGCAACTTGCTGGCGTTGACATGGGTGGCAAAACATGGATGGTTGACTTTGAATTAGATGCTGCGGCTCCAAATCTCGAAACAGTCATCTGTGATATGGACTCGTTACAAGACTTTTATGGACAAGGATTCCCGGAATGTTTAATTGCTATAGATGATATTAAAATTAAGCGATCTGATATTCAGATTATGGGCAAAGGAAGCGATACCGTCAAGATTACAAAGAACGGAATTGCCTATATGTTCTTTAAACGTAGCCTTGAAGAAGTGAAACACTTGACCAGTTTTCCGACCGCGACTTTAGACATAGTCGGGACGCCCAATCTGAATTACTACAATGGGAAGACGACTCCGCAGATATTTGTATCCGACTATACAATTAGAGATAATAAATTAGATTTCTAATCTTGACAAAAAGAGAAAAAAGTGATATAATATAACTAATAATGAGAAAGGTGGTAAGTTAATGAGCTATACAAGTCTTCATGGACATACGGAAGCAAGTAACATAAGGTTATTAGATTGTATTAGCAAGCCATATCAGATATTAGAGAAAGCACATGAGTTAGAATTAAAAGGTGTTGCGTTCACAGATCACGAATCATTGTCCTCGTTCATCAAAGGCGAAAAGTATCTTGATTCTAAAAGAGAAGTTGATGATATTTGGAAGAATATGAAGTTCATACGCGGCAATGAGATTTATCTTTGTCGTAATGGATTGAATAAGGACAATTATGATAGAGCAGAAGATAGATTCTATCACTTCATTCTCTTAGCAAAAGATTATGTTGGATATTTGCAGCTCTGTGAATTAAGTAAGAGAGCTTGGAATAGAATGTATCAGCATTATCAAATGAGAGTGCCGACTTATTATAGCGATATTATTGATGTAATAGGTAAGAATCCTGGTCATATCATTGGAAGTACAGCGTGTCTTGGTTCACAAATTGGAAATAAACTTCTTCAAGTTTTAGACAAAAAAATTAGTGAAGAAGAATCCATGGAATTTTGCGAAGCGTGGATAAATCGCATGAGTGAAATTTTTGGAAAAGATGATTTGTATTTAGAACTTCAGCCAGCAGTAACAAAAGAGCAGATTTGGGTTAATGAACATTTGATTCAATTAAGTGAAAAAACTGGTCAGAAATGTATCATCACGACAGATCATCATTATACGAATAAAGATGATCGTCCGATTCATAAAGCATTTTTGAAAAGTAAACAGGGTGAGCGCGAAGTTGATGCATTTTATGAAGCAACATATATGATGAGTGTTGATGAAATTCATAAAAGAATGGATGAGCATATCAGCGCAGATAAAGTTGATGAGTTCTTAAATAACACGAATGAAATAAATGAAAAAATTGAAAATTATTCATTATTGAAACCGTTAAGTATTCCTTATCTTCCGAAAAAAGATTTTGAACAAAAATTGACTTATCCTGAATTGCAAGAGTCGATGATAAGAGAAATGCCATCGTTGAAGAAATATATTGAAAGTGCGGACGCCGCAGATCATCAATTTGCGATCCGTATTCAAAACTTCATGGCAGGATCTGATGATGGAGAAGATCCGCGATATTTAATTCAGTCTAAAGTCGATCAAATGGATATGGAGTTAAGTATTATCTGGAACTCCAGTGTAAAACAGAATGTAAATTGGTCAAAATATTTTCTCCAAGTCGCAGATTATACAAATATCTATTGGACAACAGGTGATTCATTAGTTGCACCAGGTCGTGGTTCGGCAGTAGCATCTTATGTATGTTTTGCATTGAACATCACGCAGATTGATCCGACAAGAGAAAAGGCACCGATGATCTTCCAGAGATTTATGAATCCAGATAGAGCGAGTGTTCTTGATATTGATTTAGACATTCAAAGTAATAGGCGTAATCAGTGTATTAAGGCATTACAAGATGTTTATGGAGAAACTCATGTAACAAGAGTTGCGACATTCAAAACAGAGAAAGCAAGGTCAGCGATCTTGACGGCGGCACGCGCATTAGATATTGATGTTGATACGGCACGTTATATAAGTAGTTTAGTTCAGGCAGAAAGAGGTATTCAGTACACATTAACTCAAACTTATTATGGCGATGAGGAAAATGGTATTAAACCGAATAGACAGTTCATTAGTGAAATGGAATCTTATCCTGAGCTTTGGAAAATAGCACAAGGTATTGAAGGTCTAATTAGTGGATTAGGAAGTCATGCAGGTGGAGTTATCATCACAGAAGAACCGATAACTGAAACGTGCGGTATTATGAAGACATCATCTGGCGATGTTGTGACAGCATATGATTTACATGAAGCAGAAGATATGTCGTTAATTAAGATTGACTTATTAGCAACAGAAGGTTTGACGAAGATTAGAACTTGTATTGATTTGCTTTGTGAATATGGATATGCAGAAAGATTAAACACATTAAGAGAAACATATGAGAAGGTAGTCGGAGTTTATAATCTTGTTCGTGATGAAGATGAAATGTGGAAAATGGTTTGGAATAATAAGATCACAGCGTTGTTTCAAATGGAGCAACAAAGTGGTGTTCAAGGTATTGCATTAACTAAGCCACATTCATTAGAAGATTTAGCAACATTGAACTCAGTTATTCGTCTAATGCCACCAGATAAGAAATCTGAACGTCCATTAGAGAAGTTCGCACGCTTCAAATCGCGGCCGGCAGCTTGGGAAGAAGAGATGATCAATTATGGTTTGAATAAACATGAACGTGAATTAATGCATTCGATGTTCGATTATTCAAATGGGATAGCGGCGCAGCAAGAAGATTTGTATCAGTTAATGCGTTGTGAGGAAATAGTTGGTTATTCATTCGGTCAAGCAGACAAATTAAGAAAGAGTGTTGCGAAAAAGAATCCAAAAGATTATGAAGCATTTGAAGAACAGTTTTGGAAGGATGTAAGAGAGCGCGGTTCAAGTCCAGCATTGTGTAAGTACATCTGGAAAGTTCTCGTAGCGCCGCAAAGAGGTTATTCATTCAATCTCGCGCATTGTCTATCATATAGTGTAGTAGCGTTGCAGGAAATGAATTTAGCGTATTATTATCCGATTATCTTTTGGAACACAGCGAATTTAATAGTTGATTCTGGAGCAGAATGGAGTCCAGAGGAGATCATTGAAGATAATGAGGAATCTGAAGAAGATGAAGATAAGAAGACGAATGTTAGCAACTACGGTAAGATTGCAAGGGCGATCGGCAAGATGCAACAGATTGGAATCAAAGTCTTGCCGCCAGATATAAATGAATCAAGATATACGTATACGCCGAATGTAGAAGCAAACACAATCAAATATGGTTTAAAGGGAATAGTCAGAGTAGGGGATAATGTCATTGAAGATATTATCAAGAAACGTCCGTATACAAGTGTTGAAGATTTCTTAAATAGGGTTAAAGTCAATAAGACACAAATGATTAACTTGATTAAGAGTGGCGCATTTGATGGATTTGGTAATCGAGTTGATATAATGAATGATTATATTAATGAGATAAGCGGCGCAAAGAAGAAATTGACTTTGCAGAATGTTGGAATGTTGATTGAACACAATTTGTTCCCGAAAGAATTTGAATTTGAAATTAGAGTATTCAACTTCAATAAGTATCTGCGCAAATTGAAGGATAAGAATACAGGAATGATTTGCTTTGACGATATTGCATTTAACTTTTATGAAAATAACTTTGATTTAGATAAAACGCAGAACATTGATGGCGAGGTTTATATTAGAGCAGAAGTTTGGAAAGCAATATATGATAAGTATATGGCAAAACTGAAAGTCTATATAACGAAGAATCAAGATG
>Ga0310690_10005055_pt1 | contig 18221 bp, 12 predicted proteins | sample AusTroGonzalo_MG_2_FD_207661 | JGI IMG/M metagenome (GOLD analysis project Ga0310690, IMG submission 207661) | Bovine rumen microbial communities from tropical cattle in Woodstock, Queensland, Australia - Gonzalo_04 (v2) (version 2) | ecosystem: Host-associated > Mammals > Digestive system >...
TATAGATACTTTCAATGGCATGTATTGGACCTCGACCAAGGCAGAAATAATATTTCAGGGAAATCCTATAGATAGGCCTGGTTATATATTACTGGACACCTACCTTGTAGAGCCTGATCCGGTCTATAGAGGTCGCATTAGCTCTGGTTTCAGCTCTCGTGAAAGTGAGTTCACTGTGGGCAGACCGATTCGTGCCGTATTCCAGGTACCGGAATAAACTGTTATATAAAGCTGGTGGGGGTTAGCCCTGCCAGCTTTATTTGCATCTTTTTTGCTTAATCTCTATATTTACAAAGTGAAACGTTCGTTTCTGATATTACCAGCATTTGCCTTTATTGTGGCGGGGTGCTCTACGGATAAAACCGGAGAGCACTCTTTAACATCACCCGACGGAACTGTGTGGCAGTCAATGACGGTTGAGAGGCTGCCGGATCTGAATACCCCGAGAGGTAACCACCGTACATTCGTAATAGGTGATGAGATTGTGGTCCTGGGTGGCCACACAGAAGGATTCAAACCGTTGGAAACGGGCGAGTATTACGCTGACGGCTCCTGGCACACAATGTCTATGCTCTATCCCCACCAGAACGGCTTTGCAGCAAAACTGCCGGACGGAAAGATAATGTTGGGCGGCGGCAACGCTGAAGCATTCGGCATTGGGCAAAGTTGGGGTGCCGAAATATATGATCCCCAAACGCATACCTTTTCTCCAACAGGTATTATGACCCAGAAACGAGCCCTGTCATCGGCTCTTACTCTGCATGACGGCAGAATCCTGATTACAGGCAACTGGTATGCCGATGACAGTTATGAGATTTGGTCTGCGAAAGAGGGTTTTGTCCCTGGAGACACGCTTTTACCGGGATGGTCAGCACCGTTTGTAATGCATGCATCCCAGGACGACATCATCATATTCGGACGTTTTGATACCAGAGGCAATGATGTATCGGGCATTGTTAAGCATATTAAGGGAAAAACTGAACAAATCCCGCTATTGGAAAAATGGGATGTTTCCCATAACTATTTCCTCTTACCTGGTGATTATCAGATTGATGATTACACTTATCTGATTCCTGCAACAGACATCACAGCCGGCCAGACTGCAATCATTAAGGTTGCCAACGGGGAGTTCTCTCTACTGGAAATGGAGAAGCCTATCCCGTCTCAAGGGCCTGACGGCAATCATATATTCTGGGGATATCTACAAGTTGACCGCTCTGAAGGAATTTTCTGGCTACAGGGATTTGCCACTAAAACGGGCCGCATGTACTTTGCGCGTTTAGGTTATGACGGCAAACAGCCCGCATCATTCTTCTATGCTGACGCACCGGACGGATTCCAGAACGTCGTGGCCAGACTCATGCCTGGAAACAGGATGATTGTGGCGGGTGGCTTGGGTTATGTCAAGGATTCATTCCCTCCTATGGCTGACAACTTCAAAACCTACTCATCGGCCTATATCTTCCATACTGATATACCCAAGAGAACGGCTGTTCCGTTATGGGTAATTGTTTTTTGCATACTTGCTGCTGGAGGTATAATAACCTTCATTCTGTTAAAGTCCGGAAAACGCGATGAAGAGGTCCCTGACACGGCCGATGACAGCCGCCTTAACCTGATGGAGCAGATATCGGCCCTGATTGAGGAAAAGGAGCTTTACAGACGTAAGAATCTGCGAATAACAGATGTGGCATCTGAGCTTGCTACCAACAAGACCTATGTAAGCATCATCCTGAACAACCTGTCGGGCGAGAGTTTCACCACCATGATAACCCGTTACCGCGTCATGTACGCTCAGAAACTTCTGCGCGAGAAACCCGACATGATGCTTGACGAGGTGGCCGATCAATCCGGATTCTCATCACGAACCACCTTCTTCCGCAACTTCAAAGTCGTTACCGGTATGACACCTCAGGAGTGGAAGAACAAAAACTGTCAAAACGGATAGATTCATAGAACTTAAAGCGAAGATATTCTATTTAGGTTTATCTTTGCCTTTATGAAACATATCAGATCTATACTGTTTTTCCTGTTTACCTTTTGTTGGGCCGTTCTGGGCGCGAGGGAGGTGGTCAACTTCAACAAAGACTGGAAGTTCAGTCTCAATCTTGAAGCCGATAAAGACCCCAGTGCACCTGAATTCAATGACAGCGGCTGGCGGACCCTTGACCTGCCGCATGACTGGGCCATCGAAGGTGATTTTGATGAGCACAACCCGTCAGGCACGGGCGGCGGCGCACTGCCGGGAGGCATAGGCTGGTACCGCAAGTCTTTTAAGGTTGATAAAAAGGATCGGGGAAAGAGTATCAGCATTGAGTTTGACGGAGTCTATATGAACAGCTCGGTCTGGATTAACGGCCATCTGTTGGGTACACGCCCCTACGGCTATATATCGTTCAGATATGACCTGACTCCTTATATCAATTGGGACGGAGAGAATGTCATTGCCGTAAAGGTGGATAACTCCGACCAACCCAACAGCCGCTGGTACTCAGGCTGCGGCATATATCGCGATGTCAGGATTGTAAAGACCCATCCGGTCCATGTTGCCCAATGGGGTACATACATAACCACAAACATCACAGACCAGTATACAGTCGTAGACGTAGATGTCACCATAGAAAATGACAGTTCGGATTCTGCAGAAATTACCGTTTGGTCCGGTATAGTGGATGCAAACGGCAAGGGAGTCTCCATGATAACTGACAATCTGGTGGCTACAAACGGCAAGAACACCATTCAGCAACACGTATACATGACAGACCCTCATCTGTGGAGTACAGATGACCCTTACATGTACACCATGATTACCGAGATAAGGCTGGACGGAAAGACAATTGACTCATATGCAACCCCGTTCGGCATACGAACCATAGAGTTCCGCGCCGACAGCGGATTCTGGCTGAACGGCAATCATGTACGTATAAACGGAGTCTGCAACCACCATGACCTGGGCTGTCTGGGTGCTGCAACTAACGAGCGCGCCATAGAGCGCCAACTGCAGATACTCAAGGCTATGGGCTGTAACGGAATACGCTGCTCGCACAACCCGCCCTCACCCATACTGCTTGACCTATGCGACCGCATGGGATTCCTGGTGATGGATGAGGCGTTTGACATGTGGCGCCGCCGCAAGACCGACCGCGACTACGCCCGTTTCTTTGACGATTGGTATGAGCGTGACCTGACCGACCTGGTGGTACGTGACCGCAACCACCCCAGCATAGTGCTGTGGAGCATAGGCAATGAAGTACTTGAGCAGTGGTCCGATGCCAAAGCCGACACCCTGTCACTTGAGCAGGCCAACCTTATCCTGAACATGGGACACAGCGAGGACCAGTTGGCCAAGGAGGGTGAAATGAGCGTTAATTCACTGATCACCGCCCGCCTGGCAGAGATAATTAAGGAACTTGACCCCACCCGTCCGGTAACTGCCGGTTGCAATGAGCCCAGCCCCGGCAACCACCTGTTCCGCTCCGGTGCCATTGACGTGGTTGGCTACAATTACCATAACCAGAACGTACCGTCAGTACCGCGTCTTTTCCCCGGCAAGCCGTTCATAATAACCGAGAGCGTATCGGCCCTGATGACACGCGGGTTCTATGAGATGCCGTCCAATCAGATGATGACGCGCCCCGCCCGCTGGGACCGCCCCTATTATAACCCCACGTTCTCATGCTCGGCATACGATAACGTTTGTACGCCTTGGGGCAGCCATCATGAGGAGAACCTGATATTCCTCAATAGGCAACCTTTTGTTGCGGGACAATATATCTGGACCGGATTCGATTATATTGGCGAGCCCACCCCATACGGATGGCCCGCCCGCAGTTCATACTTTGGCATAGTTGACCTGGCCGGATTCCCCAAGGACATCTACTACCTGTACCAGTCCGAGTGGACCGACACCCCCGTCCTGCACCTGTTCCCCCATTGGAACTGGGAGCCCGGACAGCAGATTGACATGTGGTGTTACTACAACAATGCCGATGAGGTGGAACTTTATATAAACGGTGTATCACAGGGTATTCGCAGCAAGGACGCGGACCATCTGCATGTGGTCTGGAACGTAACCTTTGAGCCCGGTACAGTAAAGGTTGTGGCACGCAGGAACGGCATCGAGACTGCCAGCCAGGAGATCCATACCGCAGGCGAGCCTGCACAGATACGACTCACTCCTGACCGCGGCACTATCAAGAGCAACGGCACCGACCTGAGTTTTGTGACCGTAGAGATACTTGACAAGGACGGCAACCTGTGCCCCAATGCAGAAAACCTGGTAGAGTTCACTATAGACGGCAAGGGATTCATTGCAGGCGTTGACAACGGCAGCCCCATATCTCTGGAGCGGTTCAAGGATAACAAGCGCAAAGCTTTCTACGGAAAGTGCCTTGTAGTACTCCAGAACAACGGCAAAAAGGGAGATATTAAGTTGAAAGCCGAAAGTGAAGGACTGAAACATGCACAAACTATAATAAAGTGTGCATATAAGGATAAATAATGGCAAAGTGTAAATAGCAGACCGCATCTGTTAAGTACCTTTGCTGCCACATTAACCATCTGAGATGGATATAAAAGAGAATCTGAACAGAATCAAAGCCACACTCCCCGCAGGTGTAAGGCTTGTTGCGGTTTCCAAGACACATCCCGCCGATATGCTTATGGAGGCTTACAATGCCGGACAGCGCATATTCGGTGAGAACAAAGTCCAGGAGATGACAGCAAAAAGTCAGGTTCTGCCCGCAGACATAGAGTGGCATTTCATTGGCCATGTCCAGAGCAACAAGATCAAGATGATGGCGCCATACGTATCGGTCATACAGGGCGTTGATACATTTGATAAGCTTGCTGAGATTGACCGTCAGGCTGCCAAAAACGGACGGCACATCACATGCTATCTGCAACTGCATATTGCAAGTGAGGAGACCAAGTTCGGATTCAGTCCCGATGAGTGCACCGCAATGCTTGACGAGGGTAAGTGGAGATCCCTTCAGAACATCACCATAGGCGGCGTAATGGGAATGGCCACCAACACCGATGATGAGGCTCAGGTGCGCCGCGAATTTAGCCGTCTTAAGGAAATCTTTGATTCATACAAGCAGAAATATTTTGCCGGCAGTGCTGATTTCAACACGATATCAGCAGGCATGAGCGGCGATTATGAACTTGCCATCCAGGCAGGAAGCAATATGGTGCGCATAGGAAGCGCCATCTTTGGAGAGAGAAACTACAACTTGGACAAATAAATACACATATATGATTGATCATTACGACAGATCCGACAATGTCTTCACAGAGAAGAACCTGAATGCTTACATAGCCGGTTCCATAATCAAGAACTGGGACCTTGAGGCATTCACTGATTATAAAGGCGCCACCCTGCTCTACCGCGATGTGGCCCGCCGCATAGCAAAGCTGCACATTCTCTTTGAGGAGGCCGGTCTCAAGCCCGGTGACCGCATTGCCCTGTGCGGCAAGAACAGTTCCAACTGGGGAACGGCTTGTCTGGCTGCCATATCATACGGAGCCGTGGTTGTTCCCATCCTGCATGAGTTCAAGGCCGATAACGTTCATCATATCATAAACCACTCTGAGACCAAACTCTTCTTTGCCGGTGACCAGATATGGGAGAACCTGAACGAGGCCTCAATGCCTAATGTAGAAGGCATCATCACGCTTGATGAATATCAGCTTGTAATATCGCGTAACGATAAACTCACATACGCCCGCGAGCATCTGAACGAGCTGTTCGGACGCAAATATCCCAAAGAGTTCACCAAAAAGGATGTAAAGTACTTTGAGGCAGGCTTTGACGATATGGCCATGATCAATTACACTTCAGGATCTACCGGATTCTCCAAGGGTGTAATGCTGCCTTACCGCTCACTCATAAGCAACCATCTGTTTGCCTGCAGAGCTCTGTATGTAATGAAACCAGGTGACAGGATTATATCCATGCTGCCCATGGCCCACATGTACGGATTCGCATTCGAGTTCTTCCATGAGTTCCTTGAGGGCTGCCATGTATTCTTCCTGACACGTCTGCCCAGCCCCAAGATCATCTTCCAGGCTTTGGGTGAGATCAATCCTACCCTGATCGTATCAGTACCTCTGGTTATTGAGAAGATAATCAAGAAGAACATCCTGCCCAAGCTCGAGACTCCGTCAATGAAGTTACTGCTCAAGGTGCCTATCGTTAACGACCAGATCAAGAAGAAGGTCTGCGAGGAGATGATAAAGGGATTCGGCGGCAACTTCTATGAGGTAATCCTGGGCGGTGCCCCATTCAATCAGGAGGTCGAGAGATTTATCTCATCAATACACTTCCCCTACACTGTGGGTTACGGTGCAACCGAGTGCGGTCCTATCATTGCATATGATGACAAGACCACATTCGCTCCCGGATCATGCGGCAAGCCTGTACCCAACATGGAGGTCAAGATCCTTAGCAATGATCCCGAGCATGTTCCCGGTGAAATCATTTGCCGCGGTCCCAACGTAATGCTGGGTTACTACAAGAATGAGAAACTCACTGAGGAGACCATTGATCCTGACGGCTGGATGTACACCGGTGACCTGGGTATCATGGATAAGGATGGTAACATTTTCATAAAGGGCCGCAGCAAGAGTATGATTCTTGGACCTTCAGGACAGAACATCTATCCAGAGGAGATTGAGGATCACCTGAACAACATGAATCTTGTCAATGAATCAGTAGTTATCTCTGAGAGTGACAAGCTGGTTGCACTGGTTTATCCTGACTTTGACGAGGCCATGAAGACAGGTATGACCGATGAACAGATAGCCGAAGTCATGGAGCAAAACCGCCAGGAACTCAACAACATCCTGCCCGCATATGAGAAGATTTCACAGATTCGCATATACCACGAGGAATTTGAGAAGACACCTAAAAAAAGCATCAAACGTTTCTTATATCAAAAAGAATGAATAATTTTGCTTTAAGACAAATAGTTCTATTCAAACCTTTCTACTAATTAACAAAGTTATCCTTATGAAAAGAAACAGAGAAATCAAAGAGAGCGCTCTCAAAGCGATGGATGGTCATTGGGGATGGGTAATCCTTGTATGCATCGTATATACTGCTATAACAGCAGCGGTAACTGCTCCGCAATCAATCGCGAACAGTGCAGCCAATATTTCACATGGCTTCGGTTCACCTGCCACTTCTTTGGCTTTTGCAGGAACTTCAGTCATCATTTCTTCAATTACATGCCTGGTTTCAATTTTCGGCCTGAATCTTCTGGCCGTAGGTCTTGCCAACTCCGTAAGCAGATTCTACAAAGAGGGTGACTTCAAGACCGTAGGTAATATGTTCCGTCTGGGATTCGGCGGAGGCCGCTACTGGAAGAATCTTGTTGGTATGTTCCTTGTAGGGTTATTTACATTCCTGTGGATGCTCCTGTTTATCGTCCCCGGAATCATAAAGGCTTACGCTTATGCAATGACACCCTATATCCTGGTTGACAATCCGGAGCTTGGTCCTAGGGAAGCCCGTCTCAAGAGCATAGAGATGATGCGCGGTCACAAAGGAAAACTGTTCGGTCTGGAACTGAGTTTCATCGGTTGGTTCCTGCTGTGCATCCTTTCACTGGGAATAGGTTTCATCTGGCTGGCACCTTACTACCAGACAACCCACGCAGCATTCTATCATGATCTGCTTGAGGAGCAGGCATCAAAGGCTGCTGAATAATAAAGCATTAACAGACATAAAAGAAACGCCCGCTCTCACATGAGAACGGGCGTTTCTTTGTATTACATATTATCGTATCATGTACTTTTTGTTTCCCTTGATGTAAATGCCTTTCCGGTCAGGGAGTGCGTCTATCCTGCGTCCGTTAAGATCATAGTACTGATCTGACTCTATTACAGGATTTATCACTTTAATACCTGTAGGATTATTAAAATCATAAACGAAACTACACAGATAGCTGTAATCTGCCGAATACAGGTCAAACTTTACCAGACCGGTGCACGACAGGTCTATACTCCTGAATTCAACAGTTGTCTCCTTCCCTGTACGCAGGAAAGCGACTGCAGGCCAAACGCCGGAAACTGTATGCAACGTATCACCTTCCATCTCCTCAGGCTTGATATCGCCATAGTATACTGCCTGCAGATACACAAGGTCCTGGAACTCATATGCGCTCTTGTTGAGGATATCCAGAGTAAGATATGAAGCTACATCAGATGCTTCATCATCAGGAGTCGCATTGACCTTCTTTATTTCCAGATTGGGGAAATCGGCATAAATGAAATATTCACCTTCAGCAGTCTTTCCCACATGGATGCAGAACCTTTCAGGTCCCAGCATCTGCCATTCACTTCCCGGTATTTTGGGGAACCTTACCATAGGATAAAGCGTAAGTGACTCGCCAGGCATTATTGATGCAGTATCCAATACTACAGCCATCCAATTGTCACCGTACGCTATGCTGTCATTGGGATCACCTATGAAACGTGGATTCAGTGCACCGTTGGATTCCTTGATCCCCATAGCATAGTCATGGACCACTTCACCGTAATAATAGCTGCTGAAAGAGTAATAGAAATATATGGTGATGCCGTCATTCTGTATTTCTATTGACTGACTCAAGCCTGCACGGAACAACGGAAGCGGCTCTGATGAATCATCAGTGGTCTTAATTCCTATCACGGCATCCTGTCGCATGCTGTAGCCAACGGCTCTGGTGGTAGGATTCAGGACAGAAAGAGAATAGTAACCGTCGCCTGATCCGCCCCATCCCCAATTGAAATGGAAAAGACCATTGCCGTCATATCCGTCACAAATGAACGAATGGCCACTGCCGCTGTTTGAGAAACCACTGTATGGAACGGGGCGTCCGGATGAGACTTCCTGATAAATCAAATCCTCCCAATCATCAGTGCTGTAAAGTAATCTGTCTGCCAGATATGATGACGGAGCATAGCCAAAATATGAATATAGTCCTTTGGATATTAATGTAGAACTGGTACCGGACCCTTCGGGAGAAAAATCCATTTCAACAGCCTGGGCGCAATAACGCATCAGTGTAGCTACAGCCAGCCGCTGTTCATCTGTACCAACAGGCACATACTGGTGGGATGTAGAATCAAAACCTATATACGTATCAAGCATGTTGTCCCAATCAAACTTGACCGAGTCCTGTCCATCTATAGTCCAGTCTTTTCTGGCCACATTATATGTGGTATTGATTGTATATGCCGGTATCTCAGCGGTTGAGTCCAGTGGCCACTTGTAGTAATTCATTATCTGAGCCATAGTGGTCGCAACACAGCCTACGTAGCACTTCTGTCCCACCCAATGCTCATTGGCTCCATCATATGCAGGTATCAGATCCCAGTAAGGTCCGTTCTGATTCCAGTGTGTCTTGACAAGAGGCTCAACCGCAATCCTTTTAGTACTTGACTGCAATTTTGACCCTATAAGGTCATTGCCGTCTTCAAAGTCCGTGAGCCCTCCCAGGGCAATGATGGCTTCATCATACCCTTTAAGCCATGCACGCATATTGTCCGGCATATTGTCCCAATCAATGCTGCCGTCCTCACTATAGCCAAGAACCGGAAGGGTACGGGAGTCACCAGAAGCAATGATAAAGCCGCCGCCGTCTATATTGAAAGCATATACATTATCGGCATCCAACTTTGCCGATGTAAGGGTACGGGATTCATTTCTGGATTGTGCTGCAGAACGTCCTGAGACTGCAGATATCTTTTTATCTGAAAGATACTGCAAAGCACGATCCATTGACTCCTTTTCAGTAAGATGCTGAGCCATGATGTCAACTGTTGCCAGACAGAGAAGTATGGCAGTAACAAATCCTTTGATTCTCATTTTATGTAAGATTTAATCTAGTTTCAAAACGGCCAGGAAGGCTTTCTGCGGAACTTCCACATTGCCTATCTGTTTCATGCGCTTCTTGCCCTTCTTCTGCTTTTCCAGAAGTTTGCGCTTACGCGATACGTCACCGCCGTAGCACTTGGCGGTCACATCCTTACGCACCTGCTTGATGGTCTCGCGGGCAATGATCTTGGAGCCGATGGCTGCCTGGATTGCAATATCGAACTGCTGGCGCGGGATGAGTTCCTTGAGCTTCTCGCACATGCGGCGGCCCAAGTCATAGGCGTTATCCACGTGGGTAAGCGTTGACAGGGCATCAACCGGCTCTCCGTTAAGCAGGATATCCAGCTTGATAAGCTTTGACGGACGGTATCCTGCCGGATGATAGTCAAATGATGCGTAACCCTTTGAAATGCTCTTGAGCTTATCGTAGAAATCAATCACAATCTCACCCAGAGGCAACTTGAAGTATATCTCCACACGGTTACCGGCAATGAACTGCTGCTTTACCAGCTCTCCGCGCTTGTCAAGGCACAGAGTCATGATGGGGCCGATGTAATCGGTCGTGGTGATGATTGATGCGTCTATGTAAGGCTCTTCAATGTGGTCTATCAGTGTAAGGTCAGGCATACCGCTGGGATTGTGCACCTCGGTCGCGTTGCCCTGCTTGTCATACACCATGTATGATACATTAGGTACTGTTGTGATAACGCTCATGTCAAACTCGCGGTCCAGACGCTCCTGCACAATCTCCATGTGGAGCAATCCCAGGAATCCGCAACGGAATCCGAATCCCAGGGCGGCTGATGACTCAGGGAAGAAGCTCAGCGAGGCATCATTAAGCTGCAGTTTCTCAAGCGACGCACGGAGGTCCTCAAACTCATCGGCCTCAATGGGATATACGCCGGCAAACACCATCGGCTTGGACTCCTCGAATCCGGCAATGGCACTGCTGCAGGGACGGGCCACATGAGTGATGGTATCACCTACCTTGACCTCGGTCGATGTCTTGATTCCGGAAATGATGTAGCCCACATCGCCCGTGGTCATAACGTCACGCGGCACCATATCCATACGGAGCACGCCTACTTCATCGGCATCATACTCCTTGCCGGTGTTGAAGAACTTTACCTTGTCTCCCTTGCGGATTGAGCCGTTCTCAATCTTGAAATATGCTATTATTCCGCGGAATGAGTTGAATACCGAGTCAAAAATGAGCGCCTGCAGCGGAGCATCGGGGTCACCCTCCGGATGAGGTATGCGTTCCACGATTGCGTTCAGTATCTCCTCAACACCCATTCCGGTACGGGCCGATGCGCGGATAATCTCCTCGCGCTTGCAGCCCAGCAGCTCTATGATCTCATCCTCAACCTCATCGGGCATGGCACTCTGCATATCACACTTGTTTATGACCGGGATTATCTCCAGATCGTGGTCTATTGCCATATAGAGGTTGCTGATGGTCTGCGCCTGTACACCCTGCGTGGCATCGACCACCAGGATGGCGCCCTCGCAGGCTGCGATGGATCGGCTCACCTCATAAGAGAAATCCACATGTCCCGGAGTATCAATAAGGTTCAGGATGTATTTCTGGCCCTGGTACTCATACTCCATCTGGATGGCATGGCTCTTGATTGTGATGCCGCGTTCCTTCTCCAGATCCATGTCATCAAGCATCTGACCTTCAGTGATATTGATGGTATGGGTATACTCCAGCAGACGGTCAGCCAACGTTGACTTACCGTGATCAATATGAGCAATAATGCAGAAATTGCGGATGTTCTCCATAAAGGGTATTTTTACTCCGCAAAATTAATAATTTTTCTACAGTTGGACTACTGTGGCAGTGGGAACCTGACGCAGGATATCAGCTTTCTGTTCATCGGTCATGGGGGCCTTGATGGTAACCTTTTCTATGTTATTGTTGCTTTTCCTTACGGGCGTACACTACATTCACACACAATAGTGAAATGAGGATAATAACCAGCTTTTTCATATTGTCGTCAGTTTTTTGTTTGTTCTGCCGACAAAGGTAGAGTGGCTCACCAGGCACAACAAGAAAAGAGCGCTGCAAAACCGTTGCAAATGCGTTGAAAAAAAGTTGCACTTTTCTTGCGTAGTTTAAAAAGAATTGCGTCATTTGCGTTGCGCAATTAACGCAACGTCATTAACGCAATGATATGGAGAAGATAGAAAACCCCTTCCTGGTTTCCGGATATGAGTCACCAGAGTATTTCTGTGACAGGAAACAAGAGACTGCAGACTTAATGGAAACATTAAGTAATGGCCGCAATGTAATGCTCACCTCTCCCCGCAGAATGGGTAAAACCGGGCTTATAAAGCATACGTTTCATCTGTTGAAACAGCAGAATCGCGATATTACCACAATCTATATCGATCTCTTCCCTACTGAGAATCTGGCTGATTTCACGCAGGTGTTTGCATCGGCCGTACTTGGAGAATTAGATTCCAACCCCATGAAAATCCTTAAAAAGGCGGCCGATATATTCAAAGCGTTAAGGCCTGTCATCACTTATGATGAGTTAACTGGAAAACCAAAGATAACATTGGATATTTCAAAAGGAAACGAAAGCCACACCCTTGAACAAGTATTCCAGTATTTGAAACAATCTGGAAAAAACTGCTACATAGCTTTTGATGAATTCCAGCAAATAGCCAAATATCCGGAACAGAATGTTGAAGCACTGCTCCGTTCACACATCCAGGATCTTCACAATACACATCTTATTTTTTCCGGAAGCCAGGCACACATGCTTCAAGAGATGTTCCTGTCACCAAAACGCCCGTTCTATCAAAGTACAGCCGGCAAAACAATAGAAACAATAAATCAGGATGCTTATTATGAATTTGCCTCTCAATTCTTTAAGAATCAGGAAAGGGAGCTATCTGTAGTTATATTCAATGACTTATATCAGTTGTTTGAGGGTCACACTTGGTACATCCAGATGATTCTGAACCGTCTCTACTCCAAAAGGTCCAGAGCAATCGAATCTGACTTGGTTCACGAATGCATATCGGACATCATCAACGAAAACGAGTATTATTATCAGCAACTTCTCAGAGCATACCCCAAAGGACAGGCCAAACTGCTGAAAGCCATAGCAAAAGAGAAGAAAGTAAAAGAGATCACATCTGGAGTATTTATTTCAAAATATAGCCTAACAGCTACCAGCAGCGTAAAAACTGCACTCTCACGACTGCTTGATGATGAAGTCGTATATCGTTCCGCCGATGGTTATATGATCTACGACCGTTTCTTTGGGGAATGGCTCGCCACCACCTTTTAATTGCAATCAGAGTTGGACTACTGTGGCAGTGGGAACCTGACGCAGGATATCCTCCTTTTGTTCATCAGTCAGAGGAGCCTTGATGATCACACTTTCGATGTTATTATTTCGGCACCAGTCACCCAGGTCATCAGGAACCACAACCTCCTTAAGAGAAATCATCATATAGCTTTTGCACTTTTCTTGCAGTTGCTTGTAGCATTCAGACATTGAAACAAGAGGGAACTGGCAGGCAGTAAGAGTTAGATCGCCATTCCTTTCATATCTGTATTCAGGATACGGAACACCTCGTGTATAATCAAGTACACCATCTTCACCAAACTGTTTGAGCAATGCAATATCTTCTGGGTCCAGTTTTTCCAATGCACTGTCCTTGCCGCTCTTTTCACGCATCATCCAGCTTATGGCAGGCTTTAGGGTGTAGTTATTCCAATCCAACTCCATGCCGATGAATCCGGCCCACAACTCCAGATAATGAATCTCCTCAGTATGAGTTATAGGATCATTCCAGATGTATTTTACATCGACCTTCTTAATCTCCGGGCAAACCTTGGTATTATGGGTAACGGTTTTAGGAGTACGCTCTATACTACTTGTACCGTTATATACGTCTTTTTTAATGAACGGGAAAAAGACAGTGAACCAACCGTTATACTGTGCAGGGATTATGCCGTTAAAGCCACAGAATGCCGGTGTTCTTTCCTCCGGTGAGTACTGATCCACCATATCAAGCCAGAATTTACGGTTTACATTACCCTCCGATGCATTCACGAACTCGTCAATGACAGGCTCCAGTTCCTCTCGCCACCAACCCAGTTCCAGGTCATCAAGTCTTGAGAGACGTGAACGTATATTTTTCCAGTCATCGGGAGTACCCAGAACCGTTATGTCGGGAATGCCGCAGCCCGAACCCATTACCACGTATTTGAAATACTTCTTGACGCTCTCCATCATGGTAATCTGCGAAGAGATACGTTCCACCAGACCGGTCGTACTGAAATTGCAGACCATAAGGTCCGAGAACTGCGCTTTCATGTTCTTGTCAATGGAATCACTGAAAGCCGGAATTATCCATTCCCAGTAATCCTCACGCTTCATCAGATCCTCGCCCATATATTTAATGGTTATTGTCTTCTGACCGTCAAAATCCACCAGACGGTCACGCAGCCGCTCGGCGTTCTCATTTATCTGTGTGGCTATACCCTGACTTATGAGCAACCAGATAATATCGGGCGAAAGTATCAGTGAATAATGCTTGTCATATGCTGTAAGGAAACCTTCAAAGCAGGCGTTACGCTTAAAGCAGACCAGCTCCTTATCACCGGCGCTGTGGGTTTTGATATTCTGGTCCGGCACACCTACACCTGATTCATAAAGAATCTTTTCCCAGCAACCAGCAGCCGATTTCTGATCCAAGGGCTTATTAGGTCTGTCTTTGTCCTCAAGATGGAACCGGACTCCGCCTTCTTTCAGATACTCAACAGTTTCATTGGTCTTTACCTTCTTTTCCTTGCGGGCGTATGCCACACTCACACACATTAGTGAAATAAGAATAATGACTAGCTTTTTCATATCGTTGTCGGTTTTTTGTTTGTTCTGCCGACAAAGGTAGAGTGGCCCTGAGCCCAGGACAAGAAAAGAGCGTTGCAATACCGTCGCATTTAATATGCAACGTTTTTGCAACGCTCCATCAATCTGATAATGTGAGCCTTATCTGGCTAAAACGTACTTGTGGAGAGTCTTGCGGACGGCACCGGGACCTGCGTAGAGTTCCTTGACCATGCCTTCTATGCGCTCACCCAGGCCGGCCTCATAGAGATCTACTGCAAAGATGTCCTTGCGGCTGTAGAGCTTCTTAAGGCATGAGTAGTCTTGGTCTGCCTTTCCGATTTCAAGCGGGGCAACGATTGCCTGCATCTCCTGGAGCAGTGGATCGGGTGAAGGCTCGAACGGAGTTCCGTCATCCTTGATACCCTTGAGATAACGTGCCCAACCTGCAAGTGCAAGCGGAATGAGCACCAGGTTGTCCATATCAAGACCGCGGGCTATATACTTCTTTATGGTCTCGCCAAAGCGGATTGGAATTTTCTGACTGGTATCACAAGCTATACGCTGAGGTGCATCGGGCATGAACGGGTTGGGCAGGCGGCGTTTGATTACGGCGCCTATAAACTCGTACGGGTTAAGTATTCCCGGATCAACCACAACGGGCATTGCCTCCATGTAACCCATCTTCTGGATGAACGGACGGATGTCCTCATCGGCCATCTCTGCACTGATAAGGGTGTAGCCCAGCATGCATCCGTAGATAGCCATTGCTGTGTGCAGGGGGTTGAGGCAGGTAGTTACCTTCATGGTCTCAACCTTATCCACAGTTTCACGTGTAGTATAGAGAGCACCGCCCAAATCCAACGGAGGACGACCATTTGTGTAGTTATCCTCGATTACCAGATACTGCACCTCCTCGGCATTCACGAAGGGGGCTGTGAAGGTATGCTTCTCGGTCTCGATGTAGTCATTATCCTCAAAGCCATCCTTGGCCAGCAGTTCCTTTACCTTCTCATGCGGACGCGGAGTGATCTTGTCAATCATTGACCATGGGAATGTAACCTTGGTCTCATCCTTGAGGTATGCCAGAAAATCTGCTGGAACCAGCTTATCGGCAACCCAACGCTCAGCATAGGCCATAACACCAGCCTTTACCTTGTCACCGTTGTGTGAGCAGTTGTCCATGCTCTGAACAGTAAGAGGCAGCTTGCCTGCATTGAAGCGCTCCAGCAACAGGGCGCAGACCTTACCCATTGCGAACATGGGCTTGAGGCCGCGTGCCAGGTCAGCCTCGTTGAATGTGTAACCCTTCTCAGTGATGGTGAATGAGATCATCTGCAGTGACTTGTTCCTGAATATCTCGACCAGACGGTTCCAGTCGGGGAACTGCGGATCAGCCTTGAGAGCCTCAGTCACTGATGCAATTACCTTCTTCTCGATGGTACCTGTTGACTGCAGGCTAACCAAGAGTGAAAGGTTGTCATACGGAGCATAGGCCTTGTCTATGATCTCATAGTCAAAGGTCTCGGCCATGATGACACCGCGGTCATACTTGCCGGTGTTCAGGGCGTCATTGATGATTGCTGCCGGGAAGGCGCGGAATATGTTGCCACCGCCGAAATGTACCCATGTGGGTTCATCGTGAGTCTTGCGGCGAACTGCCTCTATATCAAACTTGGGGAGCAGATAACCTTTCTTCTCCCACTCTGCGGCGTTGAACTTACCGCTTGTTATTTCTGTAAGTTTCATCTTAATCAAAAAATCCGGGTTGTTTGTACTCAATTCCAAGCTCGCGGTCAACGGTTGCAAGTATTCCCTGAACCTGCCCCATTGCGAACATGCGTCCCAAAAGGGTGTAACCAGCATTGTGTCCGTGGCTGGACTCATCCATTATGCCTCCGGGCTCATCGGTAAATGTCATACCGTGATCCACACGCATGGGAAGGTTGGGATTCTCCTTCTCGAATATGCGGCACAGTTCTATCAGATCGGCACGGCCACCCAGATGTGAAGCCTCGGTAAAGTCACCGTTGGGGAATATATGGCAGGAACGCAGATGTACAAAGTGTGTACGTGACGCAAACTTCTTTGCCATCTCCACCACGTTGTTGTATGCACCGGCCGATAATGAACCTGCGCAGAACGTAAGGCCGTTGTGCTTGTTGGGAACTGCATCCAGGAACCACTGGATATCCTCCTCGGTGCGTACGATGCGCGGCAGGCCCAGAACCTCGATTGGAGGATCATCGGGATGTACGCACATGTTCATGTTGTACTCCTCACAGGTAGGCATGATTGCCTTCAGGAAATATTTCATGTTGGCACGCAACTGTGCCTTGTCAATGCCTTTGTACAGGTTCAGGAAATCACGGAACTTCTGGATGGGAGCCTCATCGTTCTCGCTGAAGTTGCCGCTTACGAATCCCTGGGTCTTTATGATGATGGTTTCAACCAGCTTGTGCTCACCCTCAGGGGTCATGGTCTTGGCCAGCTCATCGGCCTCGGCCAAAACACTGCGGCCCTCACCTACTCCTGCGGGGAACTTGAACTTTGCCCACTCCTCACGTGCGCCCTCGCGCTTAAGGATATAGATATCAAAGTAAGCGAACTCGGCGTAATTGAAGTAGAGGTTGGTAGATCCGTTGGGATTGATGTGGAACAGGTCCGTGCGGGCCCAGTCCAGAACCGGCATGAAGTTGTAGCAGATGCAGTGGATACCCTCGGCCGACAGGTTGCGCAGAGACTCCTTGTATACCTCAATCTGATGGTCACGGTCAGGACCGCCGTACTTGATGGTCTCAACCACCGGCAGGCTCTCGACAACGCTCCAGCGCATTCCGTAACTTTCAATGTACTCACGCAGGTCGCGGATCTTCTCACGTGTCCAGACCTGACCCAGGGGTACATCATGCAGGGCGGTCACTATGCCCTCAACTCCAATCTGCTTAAGCATGGCAAGCGTAATCTTGTCTTTCTTGCCAAACCAACGCCATGTTCTTTCCATATTGTTATTTCTTGATTATATCCGGTTATGTAATTTACTGAAGCGTAAAGATAGTGCATTTTTTTGTGCTAAACTCCACCCCTAAACTTAACTTTACCTTATATAATAACTATTACATGTGAAGGGCGGACAAAACAGCACTTCTACAATTCAAAAAAAAGAAATCTAATTTCCAGAGATACTTCATAAAACGACATGTTTAGGTTAAAGGGTTGAATCAGCGATAAATTATGTTTATCGCTGATTTTCTTTATGTTAACTATGTTTTCAAAAACTCCCAATTGTTAATGTTTATGTTAACGAAGGATAAATAATTAACTTCTCACTTAACCTTCGCCCACTTTTTGACTCTTATATTCGGAAGCTGCGAAAGAACAGCGGTCCAAAACAAACAAGAATAACAAAAACAAAAAAAATAAGAATTATGAAAAAGATTTTCTTCGCTGCCGTTGCAGCACTGTTCTTCGGAATCAACGCAAATGCTCAGAGTGTTAACGAGAAT
>Ga0310690_10005056_pt1 | contig 18220 bp, 12 predicted proteins | sample AusTroGonzalo_MG_2_FD_207661 | JGI IMG/M metagenome (GOLD analysis project Ga0310690, IMG submission 207661) | Bovine rumen microbial communities from tropical cattle in Woodstock, Queensland, Australia - Gonzalo_04 (v2) (version 2) | ecosystem: Host-associated > Mammals > Digestive system >...
TTTTGCGTCTTTGAGTCATGAATCAGATGTAAGACCACATGGTTTACGCTGGTGGGCAGGTTTGGATGTGAGCAACTATCACGGCAACCACTATGGTGACATTGTTTGGGTGCAACCCGACAGGGTGGTGGAGTGTCCGGCCATGTACGAATGGTACCGCGGCACTGGCGACAAACTGCAGTCCAAGGTGTTTGGTGCTTTGGCTTACTGGGTCAAAGACTTCTACGTGAATGCTGAGATTCAGTACCGCAGGGTTGATTACGACATTGCGGGCGTGAACGACGAGCTGATGCCCATTCCGCAGTCCTATCACTGGAACTTTGTGAACCCCAAAGTCAGGTTGAGCTATCTCATGGAGCGTCCCAAGGTGAAACACAGTTTCGACATCACTTTCGCGACGGCGAACCGCGAGCCTACGCGCAACGACCTCGTGGGTGCGCCCGACGACCGCAAGCCGGTGCCCGAAACGCTCTACGACTTTGAGTTCAGCTACATGAACTACAACGACAAGTACTTCTTTAACACCACGTTGTATGGCATGTATTACCGGAATCAGCTGGTGCGCACCGGAGAGCTTGACCAGACCGGAGACCCGTTGATGGCCAATGTCGATAAGAGCTACCGTGTGGGCATTGAGCTGTCTGCCGCTTACCGTCCTGTACACTTCTTTACATGGTACATCAACGGCGGATTCAGCCTCAACGGCATCCTCAACTACACGCACTATATTGAGGATTGGGAAAACGGAGGCTATGTTGAGCAGCAGCTTGGCAACACTCCTCTTGCATACTCTCCGAACATCGTGTTGGGCAACACCTTCTCGTTCATCCCGCTCAAGGACTTCAAAATCAACCTGCTTACCAAATTTGTGAGCAAGCAGTATTTGGACAATTCCGGCGACGAAACCTACGTGTTGAAACCTTATACGTACACGAATTTGCAACTCTCCTACACTTTCCATTTCAAGGCGTTGAAGGATTTGGAACTCTTCGTGAATGTGAACAACCTCTTCAACACGAAATATGAGACCAATGCCGCGCTCTACACGGGCATGATTGGCGACGAGAAATACTACGATGCGTATTATTTCCCGCAGGCGGGGATTAATTTCCTCGGTGGGGTGCGGGTGAGATTCTAAGCAGTTAGTAGTTAGTAGTTAGTAGTTAGTAGTTCGCAGTTACGGACTACTTCCATAGAAATAAACTACTTCCTTAATCCTTGGTTTTTGTGATATGTATAATATTAAGTACACCCTGACGTTACCGTTATATGGTTGTGATGATTGATCAGCGATGAAGCATACAATGAATAAATGTTTGGGATTATTGTTGTTGGCGGTGATGGTTGCGGGCAGTGGCTTCGCTCAGTCTGCAAAAGTACATATCCAAAAGGGAATTCCTTATTGTTCGGCCCAATTCCCGGGCCAGAACAAGATGAAGAAGCTCTGTTTCGACTTCTATGAGCCGGTGGGAAATGCGGATACGTTGCGGCCGTTGGTGATCACGCTTTTCGGTGGCGGTTTCGTGCTCGGAAACCGAGAATGGGTGGATATGGTGGCTTGGTGCAACCGTTTTGCCGAGAAAGGATATGCTGCGGCCTCTATCGATTACCGACTCATACCGGCCACCCAATTTTCCGAAAAGGGGTTGATTCGTGCGGGATATATGGCGGCGCAGGATGTGAGCGTGGCCGTGCGTTTCTTCAAGGCGAACTGGGCGAAGTACCGCATCGATACGAACCGCATTTACCTGCTCGGGGAGTCGGCGGGGGCGGTGGCCATCATCCATTCGATCTATATGGACGAGGACGAACGACCGGCAGCGACCTTTGAGGAACCGGAACTTTCCCCGATGCACTCGTTGGGCACGCCAGAAGTGCGGAAGCACACGCCCGACGTGGCCGGTGCGATACTCCTTTGGGGATGTATCTTCGACCCGAAAATCATGGATCCTGACGAGGTCACGCCTGTCTGTTTCATCCATGGGGCGAAAGACAAAATCCTGCCCGTGGATTCAGGATATTCGTTCTCCATATCAACCCTTACTTACGGCTACGGCTCCAAAGCGATGGCGGAACGGTTGCGGGAATTGGGCACCGCCCCGTTCGAACTGCATGTCCTGGAAGAGGAAGGCCACGTCTTCTATCTCAAACGGCCGACCTTCTTTCAGTTGGATGCGCTGAAATTCGAAAACTGCTTCCAGATAGCGTGGGATTTTGTGAACAGGAAACGATAGTTTATTGGTTTTATTTGTCGTCTATTGCTTTTTACCTATTGCCTTATAGTCCACTACCCTGATTACCCACGCATTCTCCAAATTGTCTAAATCTTCCTGACGGATGCTGGAAAAGTCGATGGTGAGGGTGCCGTGTTTGTCCTGTTTCCATTTCAACTCGTTGTAGAGTACCCCTTTGTATCCATTCATCTCAACCTCTTTTTGGGATCCCAATAGGATCATGAATGCTTTGGGATTTAATTTGGGCATATCCTTGATGACCAATTTCTGTGTCCGGTTTGGACGGTTGAACTCGATGATATACAGACTGTTGTCCTTGGTGGTGAAGCAACGTGTAGTGCGGTTCCAATAGACTGTGCCATCCCATTTTGCTGGGATCGGCACACTTTCACCTCCGTTGTAACTCCACCTTAATGAGACAGATGCCTCTAAATCCTCCTCATGATAAATGGTTTTCAGCAAAATGGACTTGTCCTTTTGCAATTTCATCGTTTTCTGCTTGTTAGTCGAATTATTGTTCTTATTGAAATAAACTAACGTGTCAGATTCGTTGTTAATGTCATACGTCACCAAATGGTCGTCTGCAGTTCCAGAAAACGTGTATTCCCCATCTGAGGGGATTGTCACTTGACCTAACCATACGATATCGAAATGGTCGGTGCTTACACCGCGTGCGGGCGCATTGCGCACCCAGTCAAAATCAATGGTCTCGGTGGGTGGCAACTTGGCTTTGGTTGTCACGCGTTGACACGGAATCTCATACGGCTGCGAACCGTAAATGGCCTCACCGTTGATCTCCAGCCATTTGCCGAGACTTCTCAGCCGTTCCTGCTGGATAAGCGGGATGGTGCCGTCGGCGTAGGGCCCCACGTTGAGGGTCATGCCGCCGCCGTGGGCCACCAACTCCACGAAATGCTGTATCAACTCCTTGTCGGTCATGTAGTTGTCCAAATCCTCGTTGCGGTTTAAACCGAAGCTGCGCCCGAGACCGCGGCACTCTGCCCAAGGCACTTCCGTGTTCGCGATGCCTGCGCTGTACTCCGGCGTAAGAAAGCCGTGCTTCGTGCCGTTGCCCCAACGGTTGTTCACAATCGCATCCTTGCCCACGGTGTTGTAATACCAGCTGATAAGCTCATGGGAACGAAGCTGCTCCGCCGTGTTGTTCCAGTCGCCGTCGGAGAAGAGGAGGTCGGGTTTGTAGCGCGACACCAACTCCTTGAATTGCGGCACCATGTAGTTGTCAACGTAGTCGCCGATCTCGTTGTCGGGATCTTGCATCCAGATGTGGCGAGGGTTGGTCCATTCGGGCAACGAGTAGTAGAATCCCATCCGCAGTCCCTTTTGGCGCACTGCCGTGGTCAGCTCCTCGACGATGTTGCGCTCCGGGCCGCTCACCACGCTGTTCCATTCGGGTTGGAACTGGCTGTCCCACAGACAGTAACCGTCGTGGTGCTTGGTAACAAGGACGACGTATTTCGCTCCGGCGTATTCGAAGAGATCCGCCCATTCTTCGGGATTCCAAAGCTCGGCGTGCCAGTATTTGGTCAGTTCCTTGTATTGTTCGAAGACGGGTTTGGTGGTGTCGGCGTAATAGCTCATGATGCGCATCCGTTCTGGCACTTTCTGCATTAGCCCGCGGTAGAACCACTCGCCGTAGCCCTCTTTCGAGGCGTAGGCGGGTACGGAATAGAGTCCCCAGTGGATGAAGATGCCGAGTTTCGCGTCCTGGAACCATTGCGGGTAACCGCGCTGGTTCAGCGATTCCCAAGTGGGTTCCACGAGACCGAGACGTCTTGCCAGCTCATCTGGCTCGACAATGGTTTGGGCACCGTCGGAGCGAGGACACTGCGCCCACGCGTCGAACGTCGCCAACAACAGCAGAAATATCAGGGTCTTTTTCATATTCGTAAACAAATTATGTTGCAAAAATACGTTTTTTATGGTTGCCTTCTTGAAAAAATGCTTATTTTTGCCGTCTGAAATTATTTCACATGAAAAAGACACTTGTATTGATAGCCATCTGCGTGCTGACGGTTTTCCAGGCGCATGCTGTTTTGAAGGAAAAGGACTTGCCGCAGACCCTCGGCGTGTTGCGTTCCGAGCTGGCACAAGCCTACAGCGAGCAGAAAGCCATCATGGCGCGGTTTGAGCAACGTAACCAGGAACAGCACTCTCGTTTGGTTCGTATGATGCAGAGCAGCAACCAGATAGCGTTGATGCTCTATTCGCAGAACTCCGATTTCACGCTCGACATGGCCTATGCCTGTCAGTCGGCCACCGAACAGTACCGGCATCTGCGCCAGAATCACGCCCCTTACGACAAGATGAAGGAGCGCATTCGTGTTGAGATCGAACGTTATGACGCCCTCATCAAAACGTTGGAAAACCTGCCGCCGAGGATTCTGCCCAACGGCGAATTAGGCGGCCTGCCCGACTCCGTGCGCGCCATGCTGCCTAAAGTGGTCCTTGATACCGCGACTAAGAATCTGTATATCCTTGATAAACAAGGATTAGAGGATCGAGAAGCGTGTTTGGACTATGCCACTGCACTTCGCGACAATTACGTTAAAATGTTGGAGGCTGTTGAACTTGACGAGGAACATTACCAGCGAGTCACGGAGCGAATGGGCAAGCTCAACGCATACGCACTCGCCCGCTACGAGCAAATCCAGAAACAAATCTTCGTGAACGGTGGCGAGAACTATTTTCAGACGCTTAAACGCTTTCGTTTCCGCTATATGATGGCCAAGAAGGATGTGGGCGACCGCTATAAAGCATTCGATCGCAAGTCAGAATGGCGTGGTCCTATCATACTTAGTATCAGTGTGTTCATGCTTACTTACATCCTTGCTGCCAGTCTCCTTAGCTATGTGATTGTTCGCTGGCTGCTTCCTAAAAAGTGGCGCATCTATTTCAAAGCCAACAACAAACGGCCCTTCGTCACGCTCGCTTTCGGCATTGCTATTTTTGCCATCTCTATCGCTGTCGCTCGCTTCTTCGTGACCCAGAATTTCGTGCTGATGTCCATCCGGCTGATGACCTTCTTTGCTTGGATGTCGGAGGTGATTCTTGTGTCGCTGCTCATCCGCCTCGATGACAGCCAGATCAGGGCCGGAGTGCGTTCTTACACTCCGTTCATCGTGATGGCCTTCTTAGTGATGGTGTGTCGTATGATATTGATACCCAATAATTTGGTGAGTCTGGTTTTCCCGCCGGTTATGCTGATTTTCACCGCATTGCAGTTCTACGTGTTGAAACGCAAAATCGCCAAGCTTCCCGACAGCGACATCATATATACGGTGATTTCCCTCATCGTGATGATCGTCTCCTGTGTGGCTTCTTGGTTCGGATTTGTGTTGCTGGCCGTCGAAATCATGGTCTGGTGGATGATCCAGCTGGCTGCTATCCAGACGATTACCTGCTTCTACGACTTGGCGAAGATGTATGAGCAGAACCACCTTGCTCGCAAAATTGCCCGCCAAAAGGATGAAACAATCCCCAGCAAGACCGATTTGCAGAAATACTTCAAGTCTATTGAGCCCAAAATGGAAAAGGGTGAATACATCGGTCAAACATGGTTTTACGATTTTCTGTTCAAGGCCTTATTGCCCATTTTGTCGATTTTGTCCATTCCCTTCAGTGTCTATTGGGCGACGCGGATGTTCGAAATGTCGGCCATCTGCCGCAAAATCTTCATGTTCGTGTTCCTGAACAAGCCGGGTATCATCGAGCTTTCCCTCTTCAACATTTGTCTGGCGTTGGAGTTGTTCTTCATCTTCCGCTACTTTAATTACGCCATCCGTTCGTTCTATATCATGTTGCGCAAACGACACAAAAAGGAGAATCGGGGTCCGGGCAACGCCACGCTGGTCAACAACATAATTTCGATATTGGTTTGGGGACTTTACGCGATTGTCTGCATGATGATTTTCAAAGTGTCGGGCAAGGGCATCTCCATTGTGATGGCGGGCTTGGCCACCGGTCTTGGTTTTGCCATGAAGGACCTGTTGGAGAACTTTTTCTACGGTATTACACTCATGACCGGGCGGTTGCGCGTGGGCGACTACATCGAGTGCGACGGGGTGCAGGGCAAGGTCGATAGTATCAATTACCAGAGCACGCAGATCGTGACGCTCGACGGCAGTGTCATCGCCTTTCAGAACGCCACACTCTTCAGCAAGAACTTCAAGAATCTCACTCGCAACCACGGCTATGTGCTGGTGAAAATTCCCGTCGGGGTGGCTTACGGTGTGAACGTCGAAAAGGTGCGGAACATGCTTCTCAAAGACCTTGAACCGCTGATGGTGCGGAACACTGCCGGCAAATACGTAGCCGACAGGAAACAAGGCTTCAAGGTGCTGTTTGACGATTTCGGCGACAGCAGCGTGGATCTTTTCGTGGTGTGTTGGGTGCTGGTGGAAGAGAAGGCTGCCTTTGTCGCCAAAGTGAAAGAGGTGATTTACAATACGTTGAACAAGAATAAGATTGAGATTCCGTTCCCGCAACAGGATGTCTATGTGCGGCATTTGGAGATGCCGGCTCGACAGTCAAAGAAACATGCCGATGTTGAGTCAGTCCCTGCTGTCCAGCAGGAAACCCCATTGGATGCGGAACCTCAAGACGTCCCTACTGTCCCACGAAAACGCGGCCGTCCTAGAAAAACGGACAAGAAGGCATAGGAAGAGTAGGGGAGGCGTGCTTCCTTAAGGAATATGTTGCAGAATCTCGGGCTTTTCGGTCTTTTTCTGGGTTGTCTGCTCTCGGCGACGGTGATTCCGTTTTCGTCGGAAGCACTGGTGGCGGGTGCCCTGCTGCTTGACTATTCGCCATGGACGGTCGTTCTGGTGGCCACATTGGGCAATACCATTGGCGGCATGACCTGTTACCTGTTGGGGTGGCTCTGCAAATGGTCATGGATAGAGAAGTATTTGAAGGTCAAGGAGGAAACGCTCGCCAAAGCGCAAACCAAAGTCGGGAAATACGGTTCGTTTGCGGCACTGTTGACATGGCTGCCCGTCATCGGGGATGTCATCGCCATCGCGCTCGGACTCATGCGCACCCGCGTAGTGCCCACCACTCTGCTGATGTTCATCGGCAAAGGCCTCCGCTACATGGTGGTAGCGGGACTGATCAACATCATTTTCTGAACTGTAGAGACGTGCTGCAGCGCGTCTCTACAAATGCCTATTGTCTGTTGCCTTTTGCCTATTGCCTTCAAAGCGTCCCCTGTTTCAGTTTCTCCACATATTCATTGACTTTCTGCATCATTTCAGGAATGTTGATGCGTTGCGGACAGTGGGTGACGCACTCTCCGCATTGGGTGCAATGGTCGGCCTGGCGCAGTTTCGGCACGCTGCGGTCGTAGCCCACCAGGAAGGCTTTGCGCATCTTTTTGTAATCGCTTTCGTCCTGTGATTTAGCCATGTTGCCCTCTTTGATGCATTTGTTGTAGTGAGAGAAGATGCCGGGGATATCCAGACCGAACGGACAGGGCATGCAATATTGGCAAGCGGTACAAGGGATGTTCTTCAAATCGTAAATCTTCTTGGCGATATCCTCCAAGAAGTTAAGTTCCTCGTCCGTAAGCGGTTTCAGCGGGCAGTGGGTGGCGAGGTTGTCGTCCAGGTGGTCCATATATGTCATGCCACTCAGCGAGGTGAGCACGTTGGGGAAGGTGCCGCAGAAGCGGAACGCCCACGAGGCCACGCTGCGTTGCGGCTCACGCTCCTTCATCTCCCTCACGATGTGGTCGGGCACATTGGCAAGGCGGCCGCCCAACAACGGTTCCATGATGACCGCCGGTATATTCCTTTTGGTCAGTTCGTTGTACAGATACTCGGCATTGGTGTTCGCCTCTTCGATCTCGTGGGCGAAGTGCCAGTCGAGGTAGTTCATCTCGATCTGCACGAAGTCCCATTTGTACTCGTCGTGGCGCGACAGCAGGTAGTCGAAGACCTTGATGTCGCCGTGGTAGGAAAAGCCCAAGTTGCGGATGACCCCTTGTTCGCGCTGCTCCAACAGGAAGTCGAGGATGCCGTTGTCGTAGTAGCGCTGGCGCAGCATCTCCATGCCGTCCTTGCCGCCGCCCACGCTATGCAACAGCATGTAGTCGATGTAGTCGGTCTGCAGCTCCTTCAGGGAATTCTCGAACATCTTCAGCGACTCCTCGCGAGGCCATGTGGCGGGCGAGAAATTCGACATCTTGGTGGCGAGGTAGTAGCTGTCGCGTTTGTGCCGTGACAGGGCGATGCCGGTGGCCTTCTCGCTGCGTCCCTGGCAATAGACCGGGGAGGTATCGAAGTAGTTAACCCCGTATTCGATGGCCTTATCGACCATCTTGTTGACCATCTCCTGGTCGATAGGGGCGGCGGCGGCTTCACGGCCGGAGGCACCTTTCGGAGCCTCTTCCTCCACCACGGGCAGGCGCATCATGCCGAAACCGAGCAGCGAGACTTTGTCGCCGGTGTTATGGTTCGTACGGTAGGTCATCTGCCCTTTCTGGGGCTCGATGGTGCCTCTCGGGTCCAGGTCGCCGCCGTTCTGGCATCCGACCATCGTGGTGGCGGCCACCGCCGTGCCCGCACCTAATATTTTGAGGAAATCTCGTCTGGATATGTCTTTCATACTTTACGTTTCTTTTGTTGTGGGAGGCCCCACACTGCGGCTTCGCCTTGTGTGGGGTTATTAGCACTTCGTGCGTTTTGTCCCTTCGGGACTGCTCAAGGAATAATTTTTATTATCAATATTACTACCCCGCCCTTCGGGCACCCCTTCTAAAATAGAAGGGGAATTGGGGTCTCTCGTTTCTGTTTACTGTTGCCTATTACCTTTTGCCTTAAACCGTTCTCTGTTGCTCCACCCCTTCCACGTAAATCGCGGAGAGCGGGCGGGCGGGACATTCGTACTCGCAGGCGCCGCAGCCGATGCACTTGCTCTCGTTGACGGCGGGAATGAACAGCTTGCCGGTGTCGTCGCCGCGCTTAGGAACCATCTCGATGGCCTCGGCGGGACAGTGGCGGGCGCAGTTGCCGCAGGGAATGCCGTCGGCCACGACAATGCAGTTCTGGGCCACCCAGTAGGCCTGCCCTTTCTTGGTCACGGCCTTCTCCTCCTTAAGCAACTTCTGTATGGCGCCGGTGGGGCATACGTCGCTGCAGGCGGTACATTCGGGTCGGCAGTAGCCGCGCTCGAACGACATCTCCGGCTGCATCAGATGCAGCAGGTCGGTGGAGGGGCGCAGCACGTCGTTGGGACACTGCGACACACAGAGCTGGCAGCCCGTGCAGTGCGTGCGGAAACGGTTGAGGGAACCGGCGCCCGCAGGCACGATGGGCGTTTTCCGTTCGGGCACCACCTTGTCCTTGATGGCCGCCAAACCGCCATCAACCTTTTTCTTCTCCTGCGCGAAGGCAGCGGCGCCGATGGCCACGGCGGAACCGATCAGGAAGGCGCGTTTGCCGGTATCGACGGTCTCTGTGTCCGGTTGGTTGTTGCCGATGGGCGAATCATTATTCGCCACAACGGGGGCGGATTTGGTAGCCGCGTGTTTATATTCAATCGCCTCCTTCGGGCAAACGGCCATGCAGTTGCCGCAGGTCACGCACCGCGAGTAATCCACGAAGCCATTCTTGCCGTCGATGCATGAGGCCTTGCAGTTCTTGGTGCACATCCCGCATTGAATGCATTTTTCCTCGTCGATGTGCATCTTGAACCAGGAGAAGCGGCTGAAGAAGCTCAGGAAAGTGCCCACGGGGCAGATATTGTTACAGTAGGTGCGGCCGTTGCGCCACGCCAGAACCACGATGACCACGAAGGTCACCGCCGCGATGATGAACGTCGGCAAACTCCTCATCCACACTTCTTTGCTGTAGAAAGCGTAGCTGTGGAAATGCTCGCTGATGGCGGCTAATCCGTTGTTGCACCATTGGTAAACCGGTGCGAAGAGGTTCTGCACAATGCGTCCGTAGGCGGAGTAGGGGGCTAAAAGCGCCACCAAGGAGTTGACTCCCGAAATGAGCACCACGATAAAAACACCCAACATGATGTATCTCAGGATGTTGTGCGCTTTCGAGTAGGTGTAGCGGCTCTTTTTCGCCCAGTTGTGGACGTGCGCCACGCCGTCTTGAAATACCCCCAGCGGACAAATTACTGAACAGTAAATTCGTCCGAACAACAGGGTGATAATCAGCAGGATGGCAATTACCACGAAGTTGAGAGCGAGGACGGCGGGCAGGAACTGAGCCTTGGCCATCCAGGCGAGGAATTTGTGCAGTGTCCCCGTGAAGTCGAGGAACATCAGCGTGATGCCGAGGAAGAGGAGGGCTGCGAGCACCCGCCGGATACGTTGTAATGTCTTTTTGTGCATTATGAAGGTTTGGGTTTTAGGGTTTAAGGTTTAGGGTTTAAGGTTTAGGGTTTATTCTTTGAACAGCTCCGCAGGGACAAGAGCTTGGTAGAGCAGGGGTGAACGGTAAATGTCAATTTGAGGATTGGGCGACATTGATGTCCGTGAGGGAGAAGCTGCCGTCGTCGTTAAGGGTTACGCGGGCGGTGATGTCTGGCATGTCGTCGTAGTGCAGCACCTTGCCGGTGACGAAGCTTACGCCAGGGGTGGCCAGTATGCATGGAGCGTCGCCGTTGAGGTCATAGCGCAGCTGTTCGCCAATCCAGACGGCATCATCGAAAAAGTCACCCATGTCCGTTACAGTGTTCGTCACGCTGGCCAGTTCGGTCTCGCCGTTGTACAGGGTGATGTTCTCTCCCTTGACCGAATATTTCAGTTCTTTGCAGAGGGTCTCTTGCATCTCGTAGGGGTCGATGGTGGCGGCGATATAGGCGGGACCATCCTCCCGGAAGCCGATTCTGAAGAGCCGCTCCACGTGGACTCCCGTGCCCTCCATGGAAACGCCGGAGAGCCAGAGTGTTCCAGTGGCTTGGTCGTAGCGTGCGGAAGGGGTGTTGCCGTGGCGGAAGTCGGAGAAGATTGTGGCGCGCCCGTCCTTGGCGATCACGATGCCGAAACCGTCGGAGGAGGTGGCCGAGTCGCAGCGCACCAGGCTCCATACGGTGACATGGTTGACTGTGTCGTTCAGGATGTTCTCGAAGTTCTGGTCAATGACATGCCGGTCCAGCGTCTGGTTGACAATCTCGGGGGCTGCACCTTCACGAACGGCCTCCTCCAGGACGCCTTTCACGGGCTTGATTTCGGATTTCTTCCCTTTGCAGGAAACGGCGATGGAGCCGATGTACAGAATGGCGACAAGGCAAAGGATAAAGGGTTTTCTCATATTCTCTGGATTTTTTTTGCAAACATACAATTTTTTTGCGTTCGCGAGATATGCAAAAACTTTTCACATCCATTCAATAAAAAATTGTACCTTTGCCGTCACTATTTTAGTAACTAACCACCCCCTCCGAACCACGTTAACCGCCTAACCGCCTAACCTACTAACCTACTAACCGAGTAACCCCTTAACCCAAAATAATATGAACATCAATAATTACATCGAAGAGAACGAAACCCGATTTTTAGACGAATTGTTCAGCCTGTTGCGCATCCCCTCCATCAGCTCTCAAAGTGAGCACAAAGACGACATGGTGCGCTGCGCCGAGCGTTGGAAAGAGCTGATCATGGCCGCTGGCGCCGACAAGTGCGACATCTATCCCACCGAGGGCAATCCTATCGTGGTGGGACAGAAAATTATCGATCCTGCCGCTAAGACCGTGCTGGTCTATGGTCACTATGACGTGATGCCGGTGGATCCTATAGAACTCTGGAACACAGTGCCTTTCGAGCCTGTCATCAAGGACGGCAAGATTTGGGGCCGTGGCGCCGATGACGACAAGGGACAGTCGTTTATGCACGCCAAGGCGTTCGAGTACATGGTGAAATCCGGCAACCTCAAGTGCAACGTCAAGTTCATGCTCGAAGGTGAGGAGGAAATCGGCAGCACACAGCTCTATAGCTTCTGCGAGAAACACGCTGACTTGCTCAAGTGCGATGTCATCCTCGTCTCCGACACGGGCATGATCGCCACCGACACGCCCTCCATCACCGCCGGCTTGCGCGGTCTCTGCAACATGATCGTGAAGGTTACCGGTCCGAACCGCGACCTCCATTCCGGTATTTTTGGCGGTGCCGTCGCCAACCCCATAAACGTGCTTTGCGACCTCATTTCCGGCCTCATCAACGACAAGGGCGAAGTGACCGTCCCCGGCTTCTACGATGATGTGGTGGTGCTCTCCAAAGAGGAACGCGAGCTCATCGCTCAGGCTCCGTTCGATGAAGAGGAGTATAAGAAATCATTGGATGTCAAGGCGTTGTACGGTGAGGAAGGCTACAGCACCATTGAACGTACGGGTATCCGTCCGAATTTGGGCGTGTGCGGCATCGAGGGCGGCTACACCGGCGAAGGCTTCAAGACTGTGCTGCCCGCCACGGCTTCCGCCAACATCTCCATGCGCTTGGTCGCCAACCAGGATTCGCACAAGATTGCGGAACTGTTCCAGAAACATTTCGAGAACATCGCCCCCGACTACGTGAAGGTGGAGGTGATTCCCGCCCACGGCGGCGAGGCGTACCGCTGCGGCGTGGATGTCCCCGCATACCAAGCGGCGGAGAAGGCCTACATGGATGTCTATGGCAAACGCCCAATTCCAACTTACAGCGGCGGCAGCATCCCGATTGTGGCGCACTTCGAGAAGGTGCTTGGCGTGAAATCCATCCTCTGCGGCTTCGGTCTCGCTGAGGACAACATCCACTCCCCGAACGAGAACTACAAGCTTGAGCACTTCCGCCTCGGCATCGAGGTGATCACGCATTTCTACGAGCATTTCTGCGAATAATACACCAAATTTCTGTAGAGACGATGTGCACATGCCTCTACATACAAAGGAAAAACAGGAACGGAATGATTGGCAATCCGTTCCTGTTTTTTTAGGCAACAGGCAATTGTAGAAACGCAAAATTTCACGTCTCTACATCAGTTCAAGTCCCAGCAGAGTGAAATGATGTCCCGCCAGGGGAGATGCAGACGCTCAGCGGTGGGCTGGTGGCAAAGGTGGCCGGCATGGCACAATACGCCCTGCATGAGCTCGGGTGCGCGTTGTAACGCGTAAGCGAATGACGGCGCGTGAACCAGAGTGTCGGTAAGTGGTAGCACGAAGTTCGACAGCGCGATTTGGAACCCGGCGTCGGAAAGGGTCTCTTTCCGGATTTTGTCCATGGCTGGAATGCCGTCGTCGCCATGCAGCAGGTTTAGCCCGATCATTGTGATTTCCCGTTCGTTAACTGCATTTATGTACTCTTGCGTAAGTTCTTCTGGAAGCAGCATTGAGAAAAGGATCTGTTTCTCTTTCGATAACGAGATCTGGTCTGGGGTGAAGGCGTCGAATTTGAGGATTAGGGGGCTCAACATGGAGAGGTCGGCAAAGTGGTCGGTGAACTCTATGCCGGCATCCGCATAGTCGGTGTCGGAGAAGGGGTTGTGGTTGGCGAATCCGAACTGTGCGAACACCTTGATGCTTTGGTCGACAAGGGATCGCAGGGCGTTAGGGGTGAGGAAGCCGCTGTCGGGTTGCGGGGTCTCGGGTTTGGCCAGCGCGAGAGTAAGTTTTCGCGTCGGGGTTTCAACGGCTGCTTCCCAAGCCTGTGTTTCCACATGCGGGGTGTCTTGGAGGATGATGTATTCTGAACTCATAGTTTTGGGTTTAAGGTTTAGGGGTTTAGGGTTTAGAGGTTAGAAGGTTAATTTGGTATAACGTTTTCTTTGAGCGGCTCCGTCAGGGGCAAGAGTTTGGAGAGGTGTAAGTTAATGGTTAGAATGAGAATTTGCGGGTTTCGTTGTCGATACGTTCAATATACACGGGGGTGTATTCCCCATTGAGCAGGGATTCCACGTTTTCGGTCCATTCGATGAAGCAGTAGCTGCCGCTGTAGAGATAGTCTTGAAATCCGATGCGCGTGGCATCTGCCGGCTCGTCAATGCGGTAGAAGTCGAAATGATAGAGAGGTTGCCCGTCGCGGGTCCAATATTCGTTGACAATGGCGAAAGTGGGGGAGGTCATGCCGTCCTCCACACCCAGCTGCCGGCAGATTTCTTTGATGAGGGTGGTCTTTCCGGTGCCCATCTCTCCAAAAAAGCCGAACACACGCTCCTCCGGGCAAGCCTCCAACAGCTGCCTTGCCACTTCGGATAGCTCGGATTCTTTAGCTATGATATTATGTTTCATACAGTTAGCGTTTAATGAATGTCTGAACGCATTTGAATGGGCAAAGGTAATATTTTTTCATTGTTATGATGAGTGAAAAAAATAAAAAAAAGACCCTCTTGCAGATAGTCTGAAAGAGGGTCTTTGGTAGGGCTCCTTTGCAGGTTAGTGCTGCATACGGGCGTTGATTTTGTCGTTGAGTTCTTGCGGAACTTCCTTGCCCAGCTGAACTTTCATCTCCCGCAGGATTCTGTTGTTGGCCAGGTCGTCGGGGTTGACATCGTAGGCCTTCTGGCACCATTCGTGGGCCTTCTCCATGGCGGTCTTGCGCTCTTCGCTTTGGAACAGGCGTGTGGCCTCTTCCCATTGACGGGTGTTCATGGCTACTTGACGGCGTTCCATGATGTCGTAATATTCCATGGCGTAGCGGTAACCCATGGTCTTTAGCAGCGTGAAGTCGTTGGGAGTCTTGGCCAGCGCATCCTTCATGATCTGCTCGGCTTTGGCATATTGCTTGGCGTTGGTCAGGTAGGTGGCGCAAATGGGAATCATGTTCGCATCACCTGTGGCAATCGCCTTGTCCACAACAGCCAGCAGCTTCTCTTCGTTGTTGGTCATGGAGTAGTAGTCCATCAGCGGTTCATAAAGACCTGCCGGGTTCTTCTCGCCGAAGATCTTTTCAGCCTTGGTCAGAATCTCCCCGCATTTCACGGTATCGTTTTTGTCCTTGTAGAGATAGTAAAGCTCCACGTAGGCGGCTTCGGAGAGGTTGGGCGCCGTGGAGATGCTCTTCTCAAGCATCTTTTCGTAATTTGCCTTGTCGTTCATTTGGTTGTAAACGATGGCCGTCTGGAGGTACATGGCGGCGGCATTCTCCTTTTTCTGGGCCAATTCGTAGCATCTTGCTGCGAGGCCGTAATATTTGAGCGCTTCATCGTTTTGCCCCTTGGCGGCAGCGGCTTTGGCTTTTTCCTCAAAAGGACCGGCCAGCAGTTGTTGTCCCTCACGAGCGCCTAACATGCCGGTTTTGGGCTCCACGTTCTTGTCCAGCTCCACAGCCTTCACAAAAGCTGCGTAAGCATCTTCCAGAGCGTTCGGGTAACGCGGGGTGGCATTCGGGTCTTTGTCTTTGCGCTCCAGATCGTAGTTGTAGAGCTGTACGTTCACGTTGGCCTGCATCAACCAAACGGCGGCGTTATCCGGGTTGGAAGCCATGCAGCTCTCCATAAATTTCTTTGCTTTAGGCACTTGCTTGCTTCTGAGGCATTGCCATACATCGTCAAGGCAAGATTGCGAGAAAGCACTAACGCTCACGAAGAGCGCGACTAAAACAAGCATCCATTTTTTCATTTTTCTCAATTTTTAAGTGATTTATTAATTTGACTAACTATTTGTCTAATTGTTTAATAAGCGAGTCAATCTCATCCGCTTTTGGAGATTGTTGCCGCACGTAAATAGCTCGTAATGTGTTCAGCAGGTTCACATCGCCGGGCTGGAGCTTGCGGGCTTCTTCGAAGTAGCTTGCGGCCTCTTGCAAATATTGCTCCGACATGTTTTTGGCCGCGTCAATGTCGGATTGGCTGCCCTGTTGGATGGCCAATTGATTCTGACGGTTGAAGTAATATTCGGAGAAACTGTAAGTGCATACGCCCAAGTTGTAAAGGATTACGAAGTTGTTGGGACTCATCGCGTTAGCGCGCGAGAGAAGCCTTTCGGCCGACTCATAGCGCTTCTCCTTGATGAAGAAGTTGGCCACATTCACCATCTCGTCAACGGTTTTCAGCGAATGGACATCGATTTGGTCAAGGAGCGAAACGGCTTTTGCGCTGTCCCCATTCCAGTATGCAAAGTCGATTTCCAATAGTTTGATACTCATGTCGTTGGGATTCTTCTGCTTGGCCAAGGCCAACGTTTTTTCCACGTTTTGATGATCACCCTTTGCTTTGTAATAATCAATCAGTTTCGCAAAAACGTAGGCGTTTTGGGACCCGTCGTCAAGAGCCTTTTGATAGTATTGTACTGCTTCGTCCCCTTTGCCGAGGCTTTCCGAAGCGTATGCGTAATAGTAGTAGAGGTCACCGTTCATGGGGTACTGGGGGGTGTCCATTTCGTAGCTTTGGATACCTTTGGCGAGCGTGGCTTTTGCACCGGCGAAGTCTTGGGCTATCAGCTGGTCTACACCGCGAACGAGCAGATAAGGATAGAGTTGTTTCAACCCTTCTTGCGCGGACATCATGTCCATGGCCTCCACTTTCGGGTTGATGGAAATGGCCTTCTCGAAAGCGTCAAAAGCCTCCACGGGAGCATCCGGGTACTTGATCTGGTAACTCTCGTTTTTCTGTTTCTCGCTGTATTCGCGGTTTGCCAGGAAAAACTCGATATTCCCCTTGTAAAGCCATGTTTGCGCTTTTGTGGAGAGCTTCTCGTCAGCTGTGCAAAGGTCGATCTGCACTTTTGCCTTGTCTAAATCTTTGTCGTAGAATAAGTTGTATGCTTTTGTCAATGACGGCTTCTGGGCGAAAAGGCTCACCACGACTAAGATGTTTGCGATTAACAGAAGATGCTTTTTCATTGTTTCAAGTTTCAGGATTCAAGTTCAAGGTTCACACGTCACACGTCATTTTTCAGACTCGGTTTCGGGCGTTTCGTTTAAGTTTTCGGATTCGGTGTTGGTAGAAGTGTTGGGGGCGGTTACTTCTGCCTCATCGAATTCCTCCTCCTCTTCCTGGCGCGGCACCTCGCAGACGGCGGCGATGGTGTCCTTGCCGCGAAGGTCGATCAGTCTCACGCCCTGCGTGTTACGACCCAAGATGCGCAGCTGATCCACATGCAGACGGATGGCGATGCCGGAACGGTTGATGATCATCAGGTCGTCGTCGTCGGTCACGGCCTTGATGGCGATCAACTTGCCGGTGCGTTCGGTGATCTTGATGGTGCTCACACCCTTGCCGCCACGGTGCGTGATTCTGTAATCTTCTAACAATGAACGCTTTCCGTAACCGTTTTCGGAAACGATCAGCACGTTGCTGCGGTCGTTGTCGATGGCCAGCATACCGATCACGCGGTCGTTCTCGTCTTCGAGACTGATACCACGTACACCTGAGGCGGTACGGCCGATGGTGCGCAACTCCTCGTTCTCGTGGAAGCGGATAGCGCGACCAGAGTGCAGGGCCATCATGATGTCACTGTTGCCGTCGGTGAAACGGGCGGCTAACAGGCGGTCGCCTTCGCGCACGTTGATGGCAATGATGCCTTTCTTACGCGGACGAGAGTAAGCCTCAATAGAGGTCTTCTTGATGACACCCTTCTCGGTACACAGAATGATGAAGTGGTTGTTGATGAAGTCCGGATCATCGATGCTCTTGAGGTTGATGATGGACGTGATTTTGTCGCCTTCCTCGATTTGCAGCAGGTTCTGGATGGCGCGACCCTTGGAGGTCTTCATGCCTTCCGGAATCTCGAACACTCTCATCCAGAAACACTTACCTTTCTCCGTAAAGAACAACAGATAGTTGTGGTTGGTGGCCATGTAGAGGTGTTCGATGAAGTCCTCGTCGCGGGAGCTGCTGCCACGGGAGCCCTTGCCGCCACGGTTCTGCACCTTGTATTCAGCCAGCGGCGTGCGCTTGATGTAGCCCAAGTGCGAGATGGTGATGACCACCTCCTCGTCGGCGATGGTGTCCTCCACACGGAACTCGGAAGAGCTGTACTCGATGGGCGAGCGGCGTTCGTCGCCGAAACGCTTCTTGATGTCCTGCAACTCGTCTTTGATGATA
>Ga0310690_10005057_pt1 | contig 18218 bp, 17 predicted proteins | sample AusTroGonzalo_MG_2_FD_207661 | JGI IMG/M metagenome (GOLD analysis project Ga0310690, IMG submission 207661) | Bovine rumen microbial communities from tropical cattle in Woodstock, Queensland, Australia - Gonzalo_04 (v2) (version 2) | ecosystem: Host-associated > Mammals > Digestive system >...
AAAACGGCGGAATAAAATGCGTGTTTCATGCGTTGGGTTCCCTTTCTGAATCGGTAGCGGGTTCGGATTCCGCCGCCTGCGCGGCGGCATGTACGGTCTGCGCGTCCTGACCCGGGTTGTTCGCGTCGCCATCGCCTCTGCGGCGTCCGCCGCGATGCCCGCGATGGCGTTTCTTCTTCGGCACGCCGGAAGCGCGGACGGGCAGCGGGCAGCTGTCCTCGAAATTGGGGACGTGCCAGACGGCGAGGTTCTGGATGATGGCGAATTCGCGTGCGCCGGGATAGCCTTTCCGGTCGGCGAAGGAATGGAGCCTGCGGAAGGTCCGGAAACGCGGCTGCATGAGGAGGTTGTTGACGGCGTCGGCGGTGGTGCGGTGGGTCAGGACAAGCGGGTGGATGAGCCGCAGGATGATGTGCCGGAGGTCGGATTCGACGCCGAGGTAGTAGTCCCAGAGGCCGCCGGGCTCCTCGTGGCCGCCGATCTCGTGTTCGGCGAACGGCAGGGCGAGCATGGCGACGGCGGTGGAGAGGCTGGCGCGGAAGAGTCCGGCGCGGATGCGTTCGCCGCGGATGCGGAGGAGTTCGAGCGCGTAGTCCATCTGGGGCGTTTCGAAGACCTCGGCAAGATTCGGCAGGAAATACCGCAGGAAGCCGTATTCGCGGAATGCCTTCAGGATTTCGCCCGTGTAGGAGTTGCGCAGAATCTTTTCGAGTTCGAGCGAGAGGCGCGACGGCGAGGCATGAAGGATGAGCTCAATGCAGGCACGCACGGCCTTGCCAGTCTCCGGCTCCATCGTGAACCCGTACTGGCCGACCAGCTTGATCGCGCGGAGCACGCGCACGGGGTCCTCCTCGAACCGCAGGGCGGGGTCGCCGATGGTGCGGACGATCCCGTCGCGCAGGTCCTGGACGCCGAGCCCGGTGTAGTCCACGATCTTATCGTCGATCGGGTCGTAGAAGATGGCGTTTACGGTGAAGTCGCGGCGGAACGCGTCGTCGCGGGAAGTGCCGAACGAGTTGTCATGGAAGATCATGTTTTCAGGGGCGTTCTCGCAGCGTTTCGGGCGGTCGGCCTGCTCCTCCTGTTCGGGGCGCTTGCGGAACGTGCTGATCTCGGTGATGTCGCGTCCGCGGATGAGGTGGACCAGGCGGAAGCGCTTGCCGATGATGAGCGTATGGCGGTCGCGGAACACGCGGCGGACCTGTTCGGGCGTGGCCGCGGTGGAGACGTCGTAGTCCTTCGGGATGCGGTCGAGCAGGATGTCGCGGACGGCGCCGCCGACGAGGTAGGTTTCGAATCCGGCGGACCGGAGGCAGCCGATGACGTCGATGATGTAGGGGTCGATTTTGTTCTTGAGAAGCTTGGGCATGCGATTAACGGGAGATCGGGGAGAAATGTTTCTGCAGGATGGTGTCGACGCCGTCGAGGGACGGGTCGCGTTCGGGGTAGTCGGCGTTGAAGTGGAGGCCGCGGCTTTCCTTGCGGCTCATGGCGGAGTCGATGATGAGCTCGGCCACGGTGGCGAGGTTGCGGAGTTCGATCAGGTCTTTCGTGAGGTGGAAATCCCAGTAATACTTGTCGATTTCGCGGCGGATGTTCACGATGCGTGTTTTGGCGCGTTCGAGGCGCTTGTTCGTACGGTAGATGCCGACGTAGTCCCACATGAACCTGCGTATCTCCTCCCAGTTGTGGGAGATCACGACCTGTTCGTCGGAGGACGTGGCGTCGCCGCTGGACCACGGCGGGGCCTTGCGGTTGTCGAGGCCCTTGCGGAGGTCGTCGAGGCTGGCCATGATGTGCTCGGCGGCGTTCGCGGGGACCACGAGCGCTTCGAGGAGACTGTTGCTGGCCAGGCGGTTCGCGCCGTGGAGGCCGGTGCAGGCGGTTTCGCCGACGGCGTACAGGCCGGGGATGCCCGTGTAGCCGTTCACGTCCGTCTTCACACCGCCGCAGCTGAAATGCGCCGCCGGGACCACGGGGATGAGGTCGCGGGACATGTCGACGCCCGCCTCCAGGCACTTGGCGAAGATGTTCGGGAAACGCCGCTGCAGGAAGTCGCGGTCGTGATGCCGCATGTCCAGCCAGGCGCACTGCTGGCCGGAGCGTTTGAGCTCGTTGTCGATGGCCCTGGCCACGACGTCGCGCGGGGCCAGGCTCTTCATCGGGTGGTAGTCCTGCATGAACTCGACCGGTTCGCCGCCGTCGCGGGAGATTTTCAGCACGCCGCCTTCGCCGCGGAGCGCCTCGCTGATAAGGAACGAGCGGACTTTCGGGTGGAAGAGGATGGTCGGGTGGAACTGGTAGAACTCCATGTTCGCGATCTGGGCGAACGCGCGGTAGCCCATGGCGACGCCCGCGCCGCAGGCCACGTCAGGATTGCTGGTGTAGAGGTAGACCTTGCCGCAGCCGCCGGTGGCGAGCGTGGTGGAGAGCGCGGTGATGGCGACGACGGCGTTTTCACGGCTGTCGAGCGCATAGGCCCCGATGCAGCGATTTTCGCCCATCCAGCCCATGTGCCACGTGCTGATGAGGTCGATCGCCACGTGGTATTCGAGCACATGGATATCGGGATTGGCGCGACAGGCGGCGATGAGGGAACGTTCGACCTCCTCGCCCGTGATGTCGCCGGCGTGGAGGATGCGGCGTTTGTGATGGCCGCCCTCGCGACCGAGGTCAAAATCGCTGTGTCCGGCCTCGGCGGGCTCCTTGCCCATTTCCTCACGCGTGGTGAAGTGCGTGCCGATGTCGTTGATGAGCCATTTGATGCGCTCCGGGCCGCGGCGGACGATGTCCATGACAGCCTGCGGAGAACACAGGTGCGCCCCGGCTTCAAGCGTGTCGGCGAGGTGTTCCTCGAACGTGTCGCCGACGTCGGTCACGCAGGCGATGCCGCCCTGCGCCATTTTCGAGTTGCAGTCGTCGATGGAGCTCTTCGTGATGATGCCGATGGATCCGGCATGATGTTCCGCGAGCATGAGGGCGGTGGAAAGCCCGGCCAGCCCGCTGCCTATGACCAGATGGTCGAAATAACATTCTTTTGCAGTCTGCATTTTTTTTGTCCAAAATCACAAAAGCGATTTTTAATTTCATCAAACATGATGTAAATTACACCGTCAAACTGTTTTTTTCCACACGAACTTTAAATAAATAGGCGTTTTTTTATGAAAGAAGGCCGTTTTTCGATATTTTTCCGTCCTTTCCGGGCCGACAAAGCGACGCCGGAGGAACTGGCGTTCCGCGTGTCCTGGAAGCGCACGGCGCGCGATCTGCTGGTCCTGGCGGCGACCGGCGCGGCGCTGACCACGGCGTTTCCCGGCGTAAACTTCCAGCCCGCGGCATGGGTCTGCATCGCGCCGCTGCTGTGGCTGTGCTTCGACGTATCGAAAAGGCGCGCGTTCGCGTACGGCATGGTCTGGGGTTATTTCTGGAGCATGACCAGCACGTTTTTCCTGCGGGAGATCAACATCGCGATCCCGTTCGTGTTCGGCGCGGTGCTGGGTGTGTTCTGCGCGTTCTGGGCCATGCTGATCCCGGTCGTGTGCCGGAACCTGCTGATCCCGCCAGAGGTCCGCGTGCGAGGAGCCGCGGCGGTGGCGGCGTATCCGCGATTCCAGCGGCGCGACGAGATTCTGGCGATGTTCACGCTGGCAGCGTGGTGGGTGATCCTGGAGTGGATACGCTCGTGGATTTTCACGGGATTCCCGTGGAACCTGCTGGCCGCGACGCAGTGGAAAAACATCAACCTGATCCAGATCTGCGAATACACGGGCATCTACGGCCTGAGCTTCCTCGTGATCCTTGTAAACATCGCCGTCTTCTTCACGGCAAAGGACATGCTGACGGTCGTACGCGGGACGAAATACCGCCGTCCGATCCCGCTTTATATCGCACTCGTTCTTGTCGCCGCGGCGGCGTGTTCCGGATTCGGCGTCTGGAAGAAGTACAAACGAATCTACGCGCCGGAAAACGTGACGGAATACACGATCGGCGTGGTGCAGCCGGATTTGTCGCAGAGGCGTGCCGGAGGCGAGGAGAGCACGCTGGAAGCCCTGGACGTGTGTTCCAAGCTGACCGAGGGTCTGATCGCCGACAAAAAGGCCGCGGAGGGCCTTATCTCGACGTATGACGGCGTGACCGTGACCCCGCCGCCCATGCAGCTGATCGTCTGGCCGGAAACGGCAGTCCCGACGGCCTACTACAGCCCCGATTTGGTCTGGGCGGACGAAGAGTCGCAAAGGACGGGAAAACAGATCAGGGCGGTCGCCAGCCGCGACGTCATCGGCGAGGAATACAGAAAACGCGTGCGCCGCATGATCCGCGAGGGCGGGACGCCGTTCCTGATCGGCACGATCTCCTATGACAATATCCGCAGCAATACCGCGTTCGACATGTTCAACTCGGCGCTCCTGCTGAAGGAATACCCCCTGACCGGAGGCAGCGGCATCCGCTACAACGCGGATATGGCGGGACGCTACGACAAGGTCCACATCGTGCCGTTCGGGGAGTTCATCCCGCTGAACGACAAATTCCCGGCGATCGGAAGGCTGGTCGGGATGGGACGCAACCTCACGCCGGGCAGAGCGTTCCGGCCGCTGGACCTGACGAAGGACGTGCGGGCGGGCGTCATGATCTGCTACGAGGATGTGTTCGCCTACGCGGCGCGCGAACTGGCGCGGAACGGCGCGAACTTCCTGCTGGTCATCACGAACGACGCGTGGTACCCGACCAGCACCGAGCCGGAACAGCACTACGCGAACGCCGTCCTGCGCACAGTCGAGACGCGTCTGCCCATGCTCCGCTGCGGCAATTCGAACTACAGCGTGCTGATCGACCAGTTCGGTTGCACCGTGGACAGCGTGACGAAGCGCATCAACCCGGAAACCGGGATGCACGAGCTGACGCCGTGGGAACAGAAGTCCGCGGCAGGCGTCATGACGGTGAAGGTGCCGAAACATTACACACCGACGTTCTACGTGAAATACGGCAACGTCTTCGTGCTGCTCCTGTGGGCGATCTTCGCCGGCGGAATCGCGATGACAGGACGGAACATCTGGCTCTTCCGAAAGCTCGCGGACACCCCTGAACCGGAACCGGGAGCAAAAAAGACGCAATCTCCCGCTCGAAGGGATCACAGGAGCAAATAAAAATCAAAGGCTGTCGAGCAGGGATTCGGCGTCGCGGAGGGCATGTTCCGGCGACTTGAACTGAATCGCGTTCCAGCCGAATCCACGGGCGTGTTCGATGATCTCGATGCGGTCGTCGAAGAAGACCAGCGGACGCCCGTAGCGGCGATCGAACGCCTCGAACATCGCGTATCTGTCGAGCTTGAACGCCCCTGCTTCGAAACTGTAGATTCCGCCGGATACCAGATGCGCGAACGCGCAGTATTTGAAGACCTGGTCCAGATGGATCGGAGAGATGTCGGACATGTACGAAAAGCGCACGCCGCGGCTCGCAAGCGTGCGAACGGTATCCGTCATGCCGGGCATGAATTCGCGGACGCCGCTTCGCCAGGCCTCAAGCAGATACTGCCGGGAATGGCGGTGACCCGTGAAATCGTCGAGACGGTCCAGAAACTCCGGGACCGTGCAGCGTCCGGTTTCGAGCGCGGCGCCGTGTTCCCACAGCCCGGCCACAGCGGCGGAATCGGCGGGATCGACGTCCAGACGGCGGTACATCCCGTCGAACGTCAGTTTCATGCTCACATTTCCGATGTCGAGCGCGATGACGGGCCCGGAAACGGCATTTCCTGTGCTCGCGGTGTTCATCATACGGCGCTTTCTCCTGCGATTTTGATGGTCATCTGTTCCAGCGCGATCCGTGCGCTGCCGGCGGAGGAGACGATGGCGCGGTTGGCCTTCACCAGCTCGCGGAACGCCAGCACGAGCTCGCGGTCGGTGAAGCGCCGGGCGTTCTCCCACGCCTTGTACGCGCGGTACGGATGCAGGGAGAAGAGGGGAGATTTGACGGCCGGCGGATTCTGCTTGTACTTCTCGTTCATGCGGTAGAAATAATCGGTGGAAGCGTCCTCGGGGATTCCGAGCTTGATGCCCTCGCACTTCACGGTGGCGAGGTTGCGGAACTCGCTCATGACCGAGTAGATCAGCACGATCTCCGGCTTGGAGGCTCCGCGGTCCTGCTCCAGATGCTCCATGATGTTCGGAATCAGCTCCAGCGCCCGGCGGGAATCGCGTTCCACGAGCGCGGACGAGAATTCCCAGGCGAGCGTTTCCGTGGCGCGGCTGCACACCTCGCGGCAGTCGGCGAGCGTGACGGCCGGGTTGGAGCCGGCGTAGGTCAGGAGCTTTTCGATCTCGGTCCCGAGACGGGCCTCGTCGGCGCCGATGGTCTCGGCCAGGAACGACGCGGCGGCGTCCTCGATGCGTTTGCCGCGGTCCATCACGATGGACTGGATGCGGCGTGTGAGCAGTTTCGTGAACCCCTTCGTCTTCGGATCGGCCTTCTCGAACCATTCGAGCTTGCCGCCGGAACTCGTGCAGACGGACGACGCGATCTTGTAGAACGCCTTGCGGCGGTCGAGGCCGGGGCCGTCGATGACGAGCGTGACGTCGGCGGGGATGCCGTCCTGCAGGAACGCGGTCAGGCGGTCGATGCGCGACGGTTTCTTCTTGGTCGAGGGCTCGGCGAACGCCTCGTCGAACTTCAGGAAATGCTTCAGCCAGACGATCTTCTCGCTGGAGAAGAACGCCGGGGAATCGAGCGAAAGGAGGAGTTTGTCGAGGACCTGAGGCGCTTTCTCGTTGTCCGAATCGCCGCGGATGATCTCCAGCGACGGATTGTCGTCCGGCGGATCGCCGCAGAGCGCGCGCATCATCTCGTTGGCGCGCTCCTTGACGGCGTAGTCCTCGTTGCCGGAAATGAGGTAGAAAGCGCCCATGATGGTCAGTCGATCCCGGGGATGAAGGTCTCTTTGCCGGTGAGGGAGGCGATGGTCTCCACGATCAGGGCCACGGCGGACTCCACGTCGCGCAGATCGCAGATTTCGGCAGGCGTGTGCATGTAGCGGTTCGGGATGCTGATGAGCGCGGTGGCCACGCCGCCGCGTGTCATCTGGATGGCGGCGGTGTCGGTGCCGCCGGTGGCGCGGTGGCCGGTGGTCATCTGGTACGGGATGTTCTTCTTCGCGGCGACCTTCAGGATGCGGGCGAGGAGCGGCGGATTGTTGTCGGCGTTGCGCTGGAGTTCCGCGCCGCCGCCGAGCTTGATGTCGCCGAGGAGTTCGGGCTTGATGCCGGGGACGTCCGTGGCGAAGCCGACGTCGACCGCGATGGCGGCGTTCGGGTTCACGCCGAAGGCTCCGGTGATCGCGCCGCGGAGACCGAGCTCTTCCTGCACGGTGCCGACGCAGGCGACGCCGACCTTGATCTTGCGTTTGGCAAGCTGGCGGAACGCCTCGGCGATCACGAACGCGCCGATCTTGTCGTCCAGGCTCTTCGAGTGGACGCAGGTGTCGCTGAGCATTTCGAAGTTGCGGGAGAACGCGATCGGATCGCCGACCTGGACGAACTTCGCGGCGGCGTCCTTGTCCGCAGCGCCGATGTCGATCCACAGGTCTTCGATCTTCGGCACGGCCTTGCGTTCGTCCGGGGTCTGCAGGTGGATGGGCTTGCGGCCGATCACGCCCGGGATATGGCCTTTTTCAGTGAGGATTTCCACGCCGGTGCCGGGGAGGGTGAGCGGGTCGATGCCGCCGACGGGCCGGAAGGAGATCAGGCCCTGCGGCATGATGCTGACGACCTGGAATCCGATCTCGTCGTAGTGGCCGGACAGCATGAACTGGAACTTCGCGTCGGGATTGAGGCGGGCGATGGTGTTGCCGAGCACGTCCGTGCGGATGTCGTGGGCGAACGGCTTGAGGTAGTCACGGTAGACTTTGGCCTGTTCGAATTCGAACCCGGAGGGGCCGCAGGTCATCAGGAGTTCTTCGAGGAACTTTTTCGCTTTTGCGTCGATCATGGTGGATATCTCCAAAAATGTGGGGTTGATTAAGTCCTTTTCAGAAAGCACGGGGGATCATTCCCCGTCAAGCGGTTCGCCGAGCTCGGAATACTCGCGCGCCTCGCCCTCGGGTCTGCCGTTGCGGAAGAAGCATTCACTGGCGATCATGCCGTTCTCGTGGAAATTGCGCGTGAGGCCATGCAGGATGGTCTCGCCATCGTCGTTGACCTTGAACTCATGATAAGTCTTGATCCCGCCATCCCGGGAGAAGCGTTCGACCTCCGCCTGCACGCCGAATTCCTTCGCGAGCTCCTCGTAAATCTCCTCGGCCCGGCGCAGATCGTTTTTCAGCAGACAGGAGCGGAGCTCGGTGGCGACAGGCAGGCCCCTCGATGGAGGCAGATCGAGCGCGAGGAACGCCGCGCGGTTCACCGAGTCGGCGGTGCCGGGCCCGCTGCCGGACCCGGTCTTGCTCTGGTGGAAGAAATAGGCCACAGTGAGCACGGAGGACGGACTGTCCGGCAGATATTTTGTGAAGAGGTGTTCCATCGGCGTGCCGGTCACTTCGACCTGGCGGCGTTCGCCGTTTGCATCCTCGATCAGCTCCAGGCATGTACCGCTGGCGATGAACCCGCGCTGAAACCGGGCGGGCGTCACGGAGTGGCACGCGGAAATGGGGATGAGCAGGACGAGTGACAGAAACAATACGGATAAACGTTGCGGCATGATGGATTCTCCTGATTCAGAATCGGATTCTTTTCTAAAATAATGTAACACAAAAGACGGATTTTTCAAGCGGAAATGACCCGCCGAACGGGGAAACTCGTCCATGGGCGGAGAGAAAGACAGCGTGAAAATCTATTTCGCGGCCGGGGCGGGCTTCCAGAAGCCGTTGAAGATCCTCTGCAGGGACGTCCTCTGGGCGCTGTTTTCCGGGTTGAGGCAGTGGCGGGCCGCGAAGAACGCCGAGCCGGAAACTTCCCGCCGGAGCATCAGGTACAGGATCTGGTTGGAAAGCTCGGACGGCGACTCCATGCCGGCCGCCACGCCCGCCTGGTACACGCCGATGCCGATGTACAGCTTCACCTTCGTCCCGCGCACCAGGTCGGACCACCAGTTCACGATCCCGGCGAACGGAGCCCTGTTGTTCGCGAAGCCCCAGTTGACCTGCGGGATCACGAAGTCGACCCAGGAGTTTTTCACCCATTTGCGGACGTCGGCGAAGGACTGCGTGTACGCCTCCACCCCCTTCGTGGTGGGGCAGCCCTCCGGCATGGCGTCCGACCGGTTCGCCCAGATGCCGACCGGACTGACCCCGAACGGGATGGACGTGCCGTTCAGGCGGTTGAACGCGCGGACGGTTCCGGCGACGGAGCGGACCATAAGCTCGATATTCGCGCGACGCCAGTCGTCAAGCGACTGGCCTTTCCGGGCGAATTTGCGGTACGTGGCGGCGTCGCAGGCGGCGTCGCATCCGATCGGGTAGAAATAGTCGTCAAACACGATGCCGTCCGGACGATAGCGTTCCAGCACCTCCCGGACCGTGGCGACGATGTGCGTCACGACCTCGGACCGGCCGGGATCCAGAAAGAACACGGCCATGTTCGTTTTGGTGTTGTTCCAGCGGATCACCAGCCCCGGGTTCTTGCGGGCGAAATTCCCGGCGGAAAGCGATTTCAGGTACGTGGACGCGGCGCCCATCTCGGTCTGGCCGACGCGATACGGGTTCAACCAGGCGTAGAACTTCAGGCCGCGCCGGTGCGACTCCGCGATCATGAACGCCATCGGATCGAACCCGCCGTCGAGCGCCCTGCCCTCTTCGCCGGTCAGCCATCGCGACCACGGGTTGATGGAGGACTTGTAGAAAGCGTCGCAGTTCGGCCGCACCTGGAACATGATGGTGTTGAAGCCGTGCGCGGCGAGGTTCGCGGCAAGCGTGCGGAAGGATTGCTGAAACGCGGCGGCGGTGGTCTGTTTCGCGAAATCGAGGTTGAACGAGGTCGCGACCCAGACGCCGCGGAATTCATCCTGCTTGGCTGCGTACGAGATGGGCAGCAGGATGGTGGGACCGCCATATGCCCCGTTCATCGGGATAACCTTGCCGGAGATATCCCGCAGCGGCTTCGAATTCACGTAAATCCGCACGGGATTGGCGGCGGAGGGTTGAGCGGAAGACGAGGCAGACTGAGCGGAAGACGAGGCAGGTTGAGCAGAGGACGCAAAGGTCGAGGCGGCGGACGAGGCCGGCTTCTGCTGTGCGGATTGGGCTTGCGTCGTCGCGGACGTGGAAACGGACGATCTCTGCGCAGGGGGCGGGTCTTCCGCGGGCGGCGGGATCGGATGCGGCAACGGCAGGTTCGCGGTCTGGGCGAAAAGACAGACGCAGAGGAACAGATTCAGGAACAGCGCCGGCAGGAGAAACGTGCGGAATCCGAATGACGGAAACCGGAGGCGGTTCAGGTATCTGCCGAGGCGCGTTTCCATGTTTCACGCTCCCGGGAACGTGCGGATGGGCTTCGGATCGACGAAGACCGCGGGCCGCAGGTAAATGAGCTCGGTGGGCGGCATGTCGCACACGCCGGGCGGGATGGAGGCCAGGACGGCGGCGTTCACGTGCGGAGAGAGGACGACCGGGAGCGACGGATCGAAGAGGCGGACGGCCTCGATGTCATGCGGACTGGCCGTAAACGTGTCGTAGGAGCCGCGCAGGTCGGCGAGCTTGTCCGGGGTCTCCAGCACGCCCTGCCAGCCGTCGGGAATCCAGAAACAGCCGTCGAGCTTCAGGCCGAATCCGAGCAGTTCGTGCTTGCGACCGTCGTACAGGACCAGCACACGGTCGCCGAACGGCGTTTCGCCCTCGAATCCGCAGGCCGACGGGATTCCGCGCACGGTTCGGCCCTTGCCGTGGGCCACGCCCAGCACGAACGCCGCCGCCACGCGAAGCGCGGTGAAGGAGCCCGGCCCGGTCCCGACCGTCCAGATGTCAATGTCGTCATACGTGAATCCGGCTTTTTTCAGTGCCTCTCCGACGAGGACCGGAAGCGAGGAAGAATCGCGCCCCGGCAGGTCGACCTGAAACGACGCGACGGGGTTGCCGCAGGGGTATACGGCGGCAAACGAGAGTTCGCCGCAGGAAAAATCCAGAGCCGCATTCAGCATGGGTCAGCTTTCCTTTCCGCGAATCAGGACAAGCTTCGCGCCGGATTTCCGCAGCTGACGGTTCGCCCAGCGGGCAAACTCGCGGAGCGCGGGCAAATCCCAGTGCGGCAGGTCCTTCTTGCGGCCGCGGTCGAGGTGACCGGCGCGCCGGCAGAAGCGTCCGCCGTTGATTGCCACGGCGAAAACGTCGCCCTCCTTCGCGGAGGACAGGCGGGCGCGAATCCATTTTTTGAGGTAGTTTTCGGTCGCCTGAGCGCAGGCGCAATCCGCGCATTCGGCGCGCAGGTCCAGCACGTCGGCGTATTGGGCATCCGCGGCGGCCTCTTCGCCCCACTGAATCGACCAAGTGATGTTCCAGTTGCGGCCGGGAGGAGGCGGGGCATCCGGCGAGGACGGCGCGAACACGTACAGGCTCCAGGTGCAGACCAGGTCGCCGCCTTCCGCGCGGACGATGAACGTGGAAACGCCGTCGCCGATGCGGGTGGCGTTGGCCCAGCGCCAGACGTCCTTGCCGGTCTCAAACCGCACGACGCGGCCTCCGGCGAGGCGGAAAATGATCGCGAGCGGGGGCGTGGCGCCCTTGTAAAGCGCGGCTTTGGAGGAGGCGTCGAACTTTTTCAGCTCGGGTTCCTTCACGATCCCCTCGGCGGACGGCGTCTTCACCACGGCATACGCCTCGATCGCGCCGTGAAAGCGCAGGCCGCCCGCGGTGAGGCTGCGGAGCTCGAACGCGTGCGGCAGCTCGAATCCGGTCTGAACGGCGAGCGAGGCGGCGTCCAGCTTGTAATGATGGGTGATCGTCACCGGGATGCCGAACGGGATGCGGCTTTCGCTCTCGAACGAGACTTCCGCGCCGTCGTCGGAGTGGTGAGGGCGGCGGAGCCCGACAAGCGCCATGGATTCCGGGTATTCGCCGGGGACAGCCTCCAGCGAGGTCACGGTCAGGCCGTCGAACGGGGTCAGGGTGAAGAGTCCGGCAACGGGCTTGTCGAGCTCGAAACCGACGCCTTCGCCGCCGAGCCGCCAGAGTCCTTCGGGTGTCTGTTCAAACTGGCGGTAGTTCATCCGATCACCTTAACAAGTTCGTCCACAGGTTTCACGTTGCGCGGACGGCACGCGTTTTCCCTGCCGAATCCGAGCGGGGAGATCGCCACGGACCGCCACGGCGCGGCGATCCCGGCGGCGGCGTCGACTTCGGCGCGATTGTAGCAGCAGATCCAGCACGTGCCGAGACCTTCCGCCGTCGCCGCGAGCACGAAATGCTCCATCACGATCGACGCGTCGACATCAATGATGGACCCGCCGTCGGGGCGTTCCCACGCGGCGGAGGCGTTTCCGGCCAGCACGGCAATAATCGGCGCTTCCCTCAGCCACGGGAAGAACGTGACCTTGTCGCAAATCTTCGCGCGGATAGCGGCGTCGCGGAACAGGAACAGCTGGAAAGGCTGACGGTTGCAGGCGGTCGGGGCGAGCTGGACCGCGCGCGAAATCTTCGCGATGGCCTCGTCCGGCACGTTTTTGTCAAGATAGCCGCGGACACTGCGCCGGGCTTCGATCACATCGTAAAATTCCATGATGACCTCCAAAATGAAAAAGGAGTTGGTTCTAACCAGGACGGCGTAAAACCGTCTTACTTACTATAAAGGGCGGCGGGGCATTTTTCAACCGGAAATCGGCGTTTTTCAAAGAAGAAAATCCGGGAGTTCTTTTGCGCATTGCCGCAGCAGAGCGTCGCGGTCGCGCCAGTCCGGGCACAACTCGTCCATTTTCCGTTTGAAGCGTTCGGAGTGGTTCATCTCGAACTTGTGGCAGAGTTCGTGGAGCATCACATAGTCCACGACCTCGGGCGGAAACAGGATCAGCAGGGTGTTCAGCGTAACTTTTCCCGTGTGGGAACAGCTCCCCCAGCGCGTTTTCTGCGGATGCACCAGCACGCGGAAGTCCGGCAGATTCAGCGGCGCGGCGAGCGCGCGGATGCGGCATTTCAGCTCGGGTTCGGCGACCTCCGTCAGAATGGCCAGGAACACGCGGGTGATCCCTTTCGCATCGGAAGTGTCGCCCTGGATCGTGATCTGCCGGAACAGGGAATCGTACCAGGCCCGGATGTTGTTCGCACCGGGCACATCCTCCACAACGATCCCGATCCGATCCCCGGTCAGGCGGAATTCAAGTTCGGACGGAATCCGGCGCGGCGTTTCCGGTCCGCGCGGCATCACGCCCGGTTCGGGAGCCAGACGCCGGATCGTGGCGGCAAGCCAGGCGGCCTTGCTCTCGGCGAACGCCTTCGCGGACGCCACGGAACGCCGTTTCGGGATCACCAGATGAACGGAAAACGGATGCGGGCAGACACGCAGGAAGAAGCGTTTCGCCTTCAGCGAACGCCGGACGGCGCAGCAGACGGGCGGCATTCCGTCCGGCAGGTCGAGCATGATGAATTCGGGGTCCGGCTGCATGAGTGGATATGGCTCTTTCTGTTGAAAATGAAAGCTCCTGAACGGATTTAGTTCATCCGGGAAGCCGAAACGCGTTTACTGCAGCCACTTGAAGAATTCGACCAGAAGCAGGAACAGGATGACCAGGACGAGCACGATGAAGTTCATCCAGCCGAAGGTGATGTTCCTCCAGAATTTCCGCCAGTAGTCCTTATCCTTCTTCTCGTAGAGCAGATAAAGATACTTGTCGTCCTCGTGCTTTTCTTCGTCTTTCTTTCGCACGGGCAGAGGTCCAGTCAGGTTCAGGGAGTTCTGGAACGGCGGTAAGCGGCGTAGGCGAGCGCGGAACAGACCTCGGCCGAGGTGCGGCCGACGACCGCGATGGACTTCGGCAGCAGACTGGAGGCGGTGAACCCGGGCAGGCTGTTGCCTTCAAGCATGAAAACGGCCTTGTCGGAGTCGCGCACGATGACGTCGATGCGGATGAGCGTGGTGTTGCCGGCGGCCTGGGCGAACTTCAGGGCGGCGGCGGCGATCTCCTTCTGGACAGCCTGGTCGATGGTGACCGGCGGGCAGAAGTATTTCGTTTCTCCCTGCGCATGGGTGTATTTCGCGTCGTAGTCGTACAGGGTGCCGGGGTGCTGGATCTCGATCACGGGGTAGACCTCGCCGAGCACGATGCCGACCGTGGCCTCGGTTCCGGCGATGAACTCCTCGACGAGCACGCGGGCGTCGTATTTCAACGCGTTGGAGATCGCGTACTTCCAGTCGGATTCGTCACGGACGAGCGAAAGTCCGAACGTGGAGCCTTCGGAATTGGGCTTCACGATGAGCGGCAGGTTCATCCCGGCGGGAATCTCCGCCTCCGGGTCTTCGATGAGGGCGTAGGCGGCGTTGCGGATGCCGGCCTGGTCCATCACGCGCTTCGACTCGAACTTGTCCATCACGATGCGGCAGGACTCGGCGGAACCGCCGACGAACGGGATCCCCGCCTGCTCCATAAGCGCCTGGATCGTGCCGTCCTCGCCGAACCCGCCGTGGAGCACGGGGTAGACGACGTCGGCGGCGCGCATCCGGTCGGTGATCTCCGGCTTCGTGATGTCGTAGGTGTCGACGTTGTGTCCGGCGTCGCGGAGCGCGTTGGCCACGTTCGCCGCGGATTGAAGCGAGATTTCACGTTCGGAACTGGCTCCGCCCATGAGGACGAGGATGTCCAGGGGAGTCTGCTGGCACATGGCCGCCGCCTGCTCTTTCATGTTGATCGATTTGACCTCAGGTTGAAGGATGATGTTGGAATGCCGGAAAACCGCGCTTCGCATGGCGCGGATGAGTTCATAGCAGTCGTGGCCGGAATGCTCCAGAAGCTCCGGCGGCGGGGTCGCGTCGCGCACGATCCAGTTCGCATGAAGCGGCGAAACCACGAACGCGCCCGAGCGTTTGCCCTTCATCCCGGCGGACTCCAGCAGACGCCCCGCATAGAGCTCGGGGGCGGGGTTGCGGAAGATGGAACCGGCGCTGCGGCCCTGCGGCGACAGACGGCGGCGTTCGCGCTCCGCGTCCATGGCGGCCTGTTCCGCGGCGGGATCGACCGGGCGGAACCGGAAGCGCGCGGACATGACCATGATTTTTTCGGGGATGCCGGAATCGCGATAGCGCCAGAGATAGGCGTTCTTCGGGACGACGGAAACAGAGGCGGTTTCGAGGTCGAGGAGCGTCATATCCAGCAGGAAATCGGAAATCGTCTGGCCGTTGGCACCGGCGTTCATGTGGAGCCCGCCGCCAACGGAGCCGGGGATGCCGCAGAGGCCCGCCGCACCCCCGAAGCCGTGCTTCAGAGCCTCATTCAGGACGGCGGCCAGCTTTGCGCCGGCTCCGGCCGTGCAGATGCCGTCGTCCGTGCAGGAGACTTCCGCCAGGACGCCAGACGGCTTGAGGTAGACGGTGCCATCGGTCGATTCGTCGGAACCGACCAGATTCGTGCCCGCGCCGAGGGGACGCGCGATCCAGCCGGCGCTCAGGACGAAACGCAGGAACTCAAGCGTCTCGCCGGGGTCGGTGACGCGGGCGTAGAGGAATGTGCCGGAACCCGCACCGAGGGAGGTATTGTCCGCCCAGACGGCGTCCGGGACGAGCTCAATGCGGGGGAAAGCCGCAGCGGCTCCGGCGATCAGTTCACTTTTTGTAAACTTTCTTGGGATCAAAGACACGTTCTCCAACGACTTCCAGTTCGTCGCCCGCGACTCTGCGGAAGAAGCAGGTGTGATAGCCTTCGTGACAGGCGGCGCCGCCGACCTGCTCGACCTTGAAGATCACGGTGTCGGCATCGCAGTCCACGAGGATTTCCTTCACGATCTGCACGTTGCCGGACTCCTCGCCCTTGTGCCAGAGCTTCGAGCGGGAACGCGACCAGTAGACGCCGTGTCCGGTTCTGAGGGTTTCCTTCCAGGACTCCTCGTTGATGTAGGCGAGCATGAGGACCTCGCCGGTCTTCCAGTCCTGCGCGATGGCGGGGATGAGGCCGCCGCTTTTCTTGAAATCAAGTTCGATCATGGCAAATCGTTCCAGAAGATGCGAGGTCGGATCACTGCTTGTCGGCGGGGACGGCCTCGGGAGCCGAGTCGGAAACGCCGATCGTCTTCACTTCATGGGTGTCGCCGGAGACGTTTTCCTGCGGGAGGGAGGGGACGGTGGCGTCGCCGGCCTCGACGGTCTCGGCATCCTCGAGAATCTGAGTCTCGATGTCCTTATCGGCGCCTTCGGCAGCATCGTCGGAAGCATCGGACGCGGCGGGACCGGAGAAATCGCACTCATCGGCGGTCTTCAGGATCAGCGCGTAGTTGCGAACTTCCTCGGTCGGAGCATGGCCGACAAAGCGGACAGGGTCGCCGGGGGTGGTGTTGCGGAGACGCGCAACGTCAGCAGCCACACGGTTGCCGTCGGCATCGAACCAGACGAACTGGTAGCCGAATTCGTACTCGATGTCGCCGCAGAACGCCCACTTCAGAGCGGAGAGCTCGGCGGTCCTGCCGAAGACGCGCACGGCCAGATAGCCGCTTTCGTTGATCTCGGTCTCAATGTCGCGGAGCGTGAAGATATCCGCGGCATCCGGGGAAACGTAGACGGTGCCGGGCTGGACGGATGCCTCGCCGGCGGCCTCGATTTTGACGCGTTCGTCGGTCGGAGCGGGGGTCGTGGAACAGGCCGAAACGATCAGGAGGCTTGCGGCCGCAGTCAGAAGAGTGAACAGTTTCATAATGGTTGCCTTTCGGGTTTTATTCAAAAAAACACTTGTTTGTTTTGCATTGCGTTCTGTAATTTACACCGCGTGCGCGTAGATTTCAAGCCTCAATGTCACATTTTTTGCCGACATACACCTGACGCGGACGGACGATGCGGGTGCTGTGGCCGATCATTTCGCGCCAATGGGCGATCCAGCCGGGAAGACGAGCCAGCGCAAACATCACGGTGAACATCTTCTCCGGGATGCCGAGCGCGCGGTAGAGGATGCCGGAGTAGAAGTCGACGTTCGGGTAGAGGTTGCGGGAGACGAAGTAGTCGTCGTTGAGGGCAGCCTTTTCGACCTCGAACGCCACCTGAAGCAGCGGATCGGTCACGCGTTTCTTCGAGAAATAGCGTTCGCATTCGGCCTTGATGATCCTGGCGCGCGGGTCGAACGTCTTGTAGACGCGGTGGCCGAAGCCCATGAGGCGTTCCGGGTTGTTGCGGTCCTTCACGCGTTCAAAGAACTTCTTCACGTCGCCGTCGCGTTCGATGCGGCGGAACATCCCGATGACCTCCTGATTCGCGCCGCCGTGAAGCGGACCGGAGAGCGCGGAAACGCCTGCGGAAATCGTGGCATACAGGTTCGCCTGCGTGCTGCCGATGGTGCGGACGGTAGTGGTCGAGCAGTTCTGTTCGTGGTCTGCGTGGAGGATCAGGAGCACGTTCAGCACGCGCACCGCCTCTTCGGAAATCTCGTACGGGGCGACCGGCGAATCGAACATCATGTTCAGGAAGTTCGCGCAGTAGGACAGGTCGTAGCGCGGATACACGACCGGTTCGCCGATGCTCTTCTTGTAGGCGAAGGCGGCCATCGTGCGGACCGTGGAGATCAGGCGCGCGGTCGAAATGTCGATGTCCTCCTTGAACGACAGCAGGTCGACGTTCGGGTAGAACACCGCCAGGGCGTTGATCATGGTGGACAGGATGTGCATGGGGTGGGCGCCGCGCGGATACAGATCGAAGAAGTGGCGCATGTCCTCGTGCAGCAGCGAATTCACGTTCAGCAGGCTGGAGAACGCCCGCGCCTCCTCCGGGCTCGGCAGGTTGCCGTGGACCAGCAGATATGCGATGTGGACGAACCGCAGTTTCTCGTCCGCCACAAGTTTCTCGATCGGGATCCCGCGGTAGCACAGGATGCCCTTTTCGCCGTTTACGTATGTGATGCTGCTGCGGCAGACCGCGGTGTTCATCAGGCCCGGGTCGAACGTCAGGTAGCCGGTCGACTTGCGGAGAGCTGTGATATCTATGGCTTTTTCGCCCTCGGTCCCGACAATAATCGGCAACTTAATGTCCTGCCCGTTCACGGACAGCGTCGCGAATTCACTCGCCATCTTTCAGCCTCCTCTCTCGTGTTGTTTTGGCTGTTCGTCGTATGTTTTCTTGTAC
>Ga0310690_10005058_pt1 | contig 18217 bp, 9 predicted proteins | sample AusTroGonzalo_MG_2_FD_207661 | JGI IMG/M metagenome (GOLD analysis project Ga0310690, IMG submission 207661) | Bovine rumen microbial communities from tropical cattle in Woodstock, Queensland, Australia - Gonzalo_04 (v2) (version 2) | ecosystem: Host-associated > Mammals > Digestive system >...
TTACATACGGCTCAGCAGGTGACGGTTACGTTCGTGCCTGCGCCCGCAGATTTCGGTGTCCAGTTTGAGCGTATCGACCTGCCCGGACATCCGGTCATCAAGGCTAGCCCCTATACCGTGTTCGATACCTCGCGCGGTACCTCCATCCGCGAGGGAGACGCGCAAGTACATACTATTGAGCATCTTATGGCCGCTCTTGCCGGACTCAGCATCGACAATGTCCTCGTGAGAACCGTCGGCCCGGAGACCCCCATTCTCGATGGCAGCTCCCGCATTTATGTGGAGATGCTGAAGGAAGTGGGCATTAAAACACTCAAAGTGCCCAGAAAAATCGGCATAGTGAAGGAGGAAATCACTTTCGCCATTCCTGAAAAACAGATTGAGCTTACCATCAAGCCTTCCGATCGCTTCAAAATGACGGTCAATGTGGATTACGGAACGAAGATTCTGGCTGCACAACAGGCTGTGCTCGACAATCTCGAGAATTTTGTGCCGGATGTCTACAACTGTCGTACGTTTGTCTTCTTGGATGAGCTGCAGTTCCTGATTCAGAACAACTTGGCTCGCGGCGGTGACTTGGACAATGCCATCGTTTTCGTGGACAAGGTGCCCGACAATAAGGTGTTGAATGCCCTTGGCGACTTCTTCCATAAGAAAGATATCACCGTGACGGCCGATCATATCCTGAATAATACGCATCTGCGTCACCCCAATGAGCCGGCTCGCCATAAGCTGCTCGACCTCATTGGAGACCTTTATTTACTGGGGGTTCCGTTGTGTGCGGAGATTGTTGCGAACCGTCCTGGACACTTCGCCAACACCTCCTTCGCAAAAAAAATAATGGAAAGTGATGCTTTTTGTGTAACTTTTTGAAACAACCTTCGTAAGAGTAAAATGATTATGAATTAATTTTCATTGTCTTACATAGGTTAATGGTTTTGGACAGCGGTAGCATCTACCGCTGTTTTTTTGTGCTCTTCTTTTTGGGTTTGAATTTCGTCTTGCCGGATTTCGATTTATGTTTCCGCTTTTCCATCTTTTCCACGGATTGCAAATAGCGTTCCCTGACATGGGAGATGTATTCCTTTGTGAACTTGGGAGTTCCGTATCTGGCCATCTTCCCTTCGATGTTGGCGGCGCGACCTTGCAAATAGGCGGTCGGTTTGGACGGATTGCGTTTGATCGGGTTGGGGTAGCAGGCGGTGATCAGGGCCGCTTGGTGGGCTGTCAGCTGCGAGGCGTGGCAGTGGAAGTAGGTCTGCGCCGCCATTTCGGAACCGTAAATTCCCGGACCCATCTCAATCACGTTGAGGTAGACCTCCATAATGCGCTCCTTCGACCAGAAAGTTTCGATCAGGAAAGTGAAGTAGGTTTCCACTCCTTTGCGCACCCAAGAGCTTTTGGGCCAGCAAAATACGTTCTTGGCAGTCTGCTGCGAGATAGTGCTGCCGCCACGGTGACGACGACCGCTCTTGCGCTCTTCGATCACGGTGTTGAGGGCGATCAGGTCGAAGCCGTGGTGCCCGAGGAAGTAGTTGTCCTCCGAAGCGATGGCGGCGCGGTACATATAGGGCGAAATTTTCTCAATCGGCACCCATTTCTTGTGAATTCCATTGCCCTCGTGGATGGCTTTCACGCACTGGAAAGTGGTGATGGGCGGATTCACCCAACGATAAAGGATTGGGAGTAAAATGCTGAATAAGAATAATATAAGAACGGTCTTGCCGACTGCTTTCCAAATTTTTTTTGCTTTTGAACTTTTTGCCATAATCTCTTCAATAATACGCTAAAACCTGATTTTTTAGCGGCGGCAAAAATATACAATTTTCAAAAAAGTTGTTGAGGTGTAAATGTCTTATTACCACCCAGGTGCATCGCCGCGGTTCACGTCGATTTTATAGCCGGTGGAGGCGATTCTGACCCCAAGGCAGTTGACGCATTGCGCGGATTCGTCGCCGGTGCAGATCTTGTTGTCGTACAGGTCGTACTTTTTGCGTACAGATACGGGCGAAAGGTTCGGCATCACGACGTTGGCACCGGCCAGCAGCCCTTTTTCGCGGCCGGTTTTGTCGATAGTGCCCAAGGCTGTGGTGGAGGGTAGCAGCAGTTGCGGCATCATCAGTCGCAGCAGTCCCAGCATGAAGAGGGTCTGTTCCACAGTGCCGCCTGTTTCGTTGGCGAAAGGCGTAGCGTGATGCGGCACAAAGGGTCCGATGCCGACCATCTGCGGTTGCAACTCCTTGATAAAGAGCAAGTCTTCTGCTAATAGCTCAGGAGTTTGATACGGACTGCCCACCATAAAGCCTGTGCCCACTTGATAACCAATTTCTTTCAGATCCCACAAGCACTGGATGCGGCGTGCGTGCGACATCCACGCGGGATGCAGCTGCGCGTAATGCTGTGCGTTGGCCGTTTCGTGACGAAGCAGATAGCGGTCGGCGCCGGCATCGAAGAGCTTTTGGTAGCGTTCTTTCGTGCGTTCGCCCAAGGAGAGCGTGATGGCGCAGTCGGGAAAGTGCGATTTGATATTGCGGATGATCTGCACCATTACCTCGTCGGTGAAGTGCGCATCTTCGCCGCCCTGCATCACGAACGTCCTGAATCCCAGCTGATAACCCTCCTCGCAACAGGCGAGAATGTCCTCTTCGGTGAGGCGGTAACGGTCTGCCGTTTCGTTGCTCCGCCTTATACCGCAGTAGTAGCAGTCGTTGGCGCAGTAGTTGGAGATTTCGATGAGCCCGCGGAGATAGACCGACTTCCCGAATACGCGCTCCCGTGCCACCCGTGCCCGCTCGAACAGGAACTGCGCGTCCTCTTCGGTGTGATGGGCGATGAGTTCGGTAAATTCTTGTTTGCTAAGAGTTTGCGTCTTCTCTAATTGGGAAATTAAGGCCTTGTTCTCCAACATTTCTCACGATTTTATTTTGCGGCAAAGGTACATTTTTAAACGAAATGTAGAGACGGTGTGCGCACCGTCTCTACAAAATGGGTTTCAAAGTAAATTCAATATAGGGCTATCGTTTCACCACTCGCTTGGTGACAGTGCCTTGTTCGGTGATCACACGTACGAAATAGATGCCGGAAGCACGGGAAGATAAGTTGATATCTATTTGATAATCATCTACTTGAATAATGTCCAGTTCTTTTCCGAAAACATCAAACACCTCTACTTGATCAATGAGAAATTCTTCGCTGCGGATGGTGCATTTGCCAGTTGTGGGGTTGGGGAGAACATTGATCGACATGTCAAGCTGATGTGGCGCAATACCAACAGAATCAGTGTCGGAAGGATGAATATACGATATTACTAAATTGTCCATCCACATGAACCAATTGTAGTTTTGTGGGTAATACCGGAATGCGATGTGATTTCCCGTTCCGGAAATATTTGTTAAGTCGAAATCTACCACTTCGTCAGTCCAGCTTCCAGTGATTTCTCCTGCTTCAATGGTACGAACAAGTTCGAAACTGTTTTCATCGGCAGTACTATTCAGCACACCTACTTCAAGACGGCCTGAATTTCCCGATTCAGCAAGCATTTGGAAAGAGGCCCGTACATCATGCAGTTCCACATCTAATCGGGGCATCACGGCCATCAGCATATCCCCTGCATTATCTGTCCTGAGCCAGAGTGAATGCGAGTCGCCCACATAGTAATGAGTTTCTTGAATGCTAGCATTTTCAGGGAAGAAAATATCCGGGTAAGCCCATGAGGTATACGGGAAAGACCAGCAACGGGGACGAGCGAATTCGTTGTAATACCAAGGTTGGAAGTAGTTTTCGAAGTCTTCCACGTAAGGCAGGTGAGTTATTGTGGCACATGTTGTAGTAAAAGCTACGGGCACGCTCCATCCACTGGTTTCACCATTGTCACAGTTGGCTTTGACATACACATCGTACCATTTTCCAAACTCTAGATTGTTTATATGATACGGTTTTGATGTTACGGTGGTAATCATGGCTTGGGACATAGGAGCTTCATGTAACTTCACTGCGACTTGCCAAGAGGTTACCTCGCTTTCGGAGATCCAGTCTATATCGGCTGATTGATCCGTGATATTGGTGACGCTAATGTCGTGTGGCAGTGGGCATGTTGAGTGCTCAAGCAGCACATTGTCAAGGTACCCATAACCGCGTAATGCTATGTAATGACCGTTGCCAGTGTAGTTGTGCAGATGTACTTTCTTCTCTGCCCAATGCTCCACTTGGTGGTACTCTAATTGCATGGTGTCCACTGGAGTGAAAGTGGTTGCATCTTCTGGATCATCCATTACGCCTACGATAAGCATGGCTGCGGGGTCGTAGGTTTTGTATTGGAAGGAAATTTGTAGTTCGTTGATAGGTGTTGCCGGATCTATTTCAGGCAGGATTGCAAAGCTGTTATATCCAGAAGGGAAGACCATCATGCCAGGAGTACTGTAGCTGTGGTCGTAATGACCTGGAGTGTACAGATCAATATAAGGGTAATTGCTTGATGTGGTACTTAATCGTTGCCAGCACCGTGGGAAACTTGCAGTTTCATACGTATCAAAATTGTCAGAATAGGGGAATGATGAAATGTAACCGCAGTCGGTTCGCTGAGAAATGGGTTGAGACCAATAACTGTACTCGCCATTGTTGCACAAAGCGCGAATATAAAGGTCGTATGAGTAATCATTTATCAGATTTTGGAATGTAAATATCGTATCCGTCAGGGTGATCAATTGTGATGGATTAATGGCGGACCCAGTAGGGACGAGAGCCGCTTCCCAAACACTGTCTAAAGGTGAAGATGGGGTAAAGTGAATTGTGATGGTGTGTGCAGTCACGGAATCCACCGTGATGTGCGTTGGAACGCCACAAAGACAACCTTGTATGGACACGTTGTCCACTGCGGCAGGTGGGTTGGAAACGTTGTATTCAGTATTGGTCCACAAGAAGTAGAGGCGCTTCACCCCTTGGAACGTGGTGTCAGCTGTAAAGGTGAAATGACTCCAGCTGGGTTGTCCGTAGAAATCGTTTCCAATTTGCACCGCGCCCGTGGGAACAGCATAAGATATTGAGCCTCCGGGACCTGCATAATCCACAGGGGTGACTGGTGGCCCTATGAACACCTTCATCCATGCAAAATCAGCATTCCCTTGCACCCGATAATCAAAAGAAATCTCATATCCTGAATACGAAGGATCAAAATAAAAATCCCGAAATGCCCAGCATCGATAGATATTAGTAGTGAAACAGGCATTGGAAACTCCGTTGTCGTTGGAAATGTATAAAGCTGAATCCCCTGACTGATAAGCAGCATGACCAATGAACCAGCCAGTGGGCCAGGTGGAATTGGTATAGGTCAACGTTGCCCAGTGACTATTTTCTTCTGCATCTTCGAAACCATGAGCGTATGGAATCCTGCCCAATATCGAATGTGTCTGATAAGTTTCCTGATTGCTCCAAAAACTTGTCTCACCATCAGAGCAGAGGGATTTCACTTTCCAAGTATAGAAAGAGGAAGGCTCAAGATTCGTCATTTGATAGGATGTCTCTGTAGTGAGTGTTTCTGTAAAAGCACTGTCTGTCAATGCTTTGAATGCTACGATAAATGTATCCGCGTCAGAATGCCATGTTAGAGTGGCAGCATCATCAAGAATGTTGACTGTGGCTAACTGCATGGGAATGGGGCAACTAGAGGTGCTGATTTGGATATTGTCCACGGCGCCTGGAGGATTCGTACCTTCAACATAATCGTTTTTCCACAAGAAGAAAAGGCGTTGTATGCCTGCATGAGTGGAGTCTACGGTGAAAGTAACAGTGTTCCATATAGAATCGTTCACATAATCACTTCCTAATTGCGTGGAACCTTGAGGAGCTAAATTAGAGTAAGAATCACTTTGAAATGCGGGAGGCGTGACAGGCGGTCCAAGATAAATATTGAGTCTATCGTAAGGAAAATTATTATACACCTCTCCAAAACTGCGAACATCAAACGTAATATGATACTCAGAATGTCCTGGGGTGAAATAAAAATCTCGGTAAGCCCATACATGGGAAGTAGAATTGACACTATAAGCGTTGGTGGCACCATTGTCGTTGGAAACATACAGCGAGTTGCTGCCTCCAGTATTCGTTGCATTGCCTATGTGCCAAATATTCGTGTAGGTTCCGTTTACAAATGTCCATCGATTGTTCTCAACGGTATCCTCAAAATCGCAAATATAGGGTAACCTTGCGGTGTTTTCGGGTGTTTGGAAGGAAGATTCCGCAGTCCAGAAGCTGTGGTCAGTAGCAGTGCAGTTGGTCCGCACTTTCCAAACATAAGTGGTCAGTGGGGTGAGATTGCCAACGGTGACATACTGATCAGGAACTGTTAGATAAGTATATGCTGAATCGTTTGGAAGTTTATAAGCAACAGTATAGGAATCGGCACTCCCGTTAGCCAACGTCCACGACAAATTAGCAAGTGTGTCCATTACTTGTGCGGTCAATGCAGTAGGAACATGGGCACAATAGAATCCAGTAATAGAGATGTTGTCAATATAAGCAGGAGAAGAAACGTTGTTGTTGTAACCATAATATTGAAAATATAATCGTTGTAATCCTTTGTGGGTAGAGTCAATCACCATTGTTTTTGTTTGCCAAATGCAAGTGTCTTGGAATATTGTTGTAAGTTCGGTAGCTCCTGAGACAGTTGTGCCACCAGGAATCGTAGGTGTTCCGATGAAAACTCGTACATATTCATTGTTTGCAGCATTGCTCAAGCCATAGAAATCAAAAGATAGGACGTATCCGTTATATGTGGAATCAAAGAAAATGTCGCGATAAGCCCAATAGACGTGGCTGAGCGGATTGTTGTCATTAACGTAAAGAGCATGTTCACCGTCTCCGCTGATAGAATTTCCTATTTGCCAATTCACGTAACCAGTAGAGATTGTGCTGGTGCGAAATGTCCAAGCTGCATTTTCTGTTGCATCCTCAAAATCACAGAAATAGGGCGTTTGAGTGGGAGTCTCGAATGTCTGCTCAGTACTCCACTCGCTCTGTCCATCCTCGCCGCATGAGCTTCGTACCTTCCATACGTACTTGGTAAACGGGGTGAGAGTGTTGAGGGTGCAAAATGTGTCAGCAACCGTGATTTCTTGATATTCCTGAACGTCATAGGGACGGTAGGCCACAATGTAGGAAGTGGCATCACCGGTCCAGGACAAAGTTTGCGCGTTGCCGCTGACCATTGATGAAGTTAAATTTTGAGGCAAGGAACAATGAGAACCCACAATCGAGAGGTTATCCAAAGCGGCGGGCGGCTGAATGCCATTGGAGTTGTTGTTAACCCACAAGAAATAGATGCGTTGCACGCCAGCGTAGGTGGAATCCAGCTCGTAAGCGTAATGTGCCCAATCGTTCACCTCCGAGAGTTTGCTAACCAACGGCACCGCACCTTCCGGCGTAGCAGTGCCAGATGGAGCAGATGGTGTACCCACAAACACTTTCATGTAGTCAGCCGTATTTTGTCCCATGCCCTTGTAATCGAAAGATAATTGATAAACTAAATGGTTTTCGTCGAAATAGACATCGCGGTACGCCCACACGGACGAGGTTGAGGTGATGGTATAGGCATTGGTCGTACCACTGTCGTTGGAGATATAGAGGGCGTTGTTATCACCGTAGCCAGTGGCATTGCCTATCACCCATTGGTTCACGGCATTGCCGTTCGCTAATGTCCAATGGCTGTTTTCGGTCGGGCTGTCGAAGGAACAGAGGTATGGTAAGTGTGTCGGCGTTTGCGTAGTGGTGAAGAATGCATCGCTGCTCCATTCGCTGGTGTCAGAAGTGCTGCAAATAGAACGTACATGCCATATATAATCGCTACTCGGAATAAGTCCTGGAACCGTGATGGTCGTGTCCTGTGTGGTTAATTCCGTATAAACCGAGTCGCTCAACACCTTGTAAGCCAATATGAAAGAAGATACGATACCGGCACTTCCAGACGACCAAGCAAACGTGGAAGTAGTGTCTTGCGGATTAGAGGTCAAGTTGCTGGGCACTCCGCAAGTCACCCCATTGATGGAGATATTGTCAATAGCAGCAGGAGGGTTGGCACCCGTCCACAGGTTGTTGATCCATAAAATATAGAGACGTTGCGCACCCGCATGAGTGGAGTCTATTGTGAAACTTTTATGCGTCCATTGGCTTATAAGATTAAGATCTTCCCCTATTTGAACTAAAGGAACAGGAAGATCGCTTTGTAGAGGAGGAAACAAAGGAGTGTCTAAGAACAGTCTCACATAATCATTTCCTTCCTCACCCATTCCTTTGAAGTCTAACGAAAGCTGATATTCAGGATATCCAGGGTCAAAATAAATGTCACGATATGCCCAGACGTATGCGGGGGGACCATACTCGTAACTATAGGTAACCCCGTTGTCGGATGATATGTACAGCATTTTATTGTTGTCGACGATTTCGGAAGGGGTTCCAATATACCACTTGTTGGTATGGTTTGAGTAGTATCCGGAGCTACCATTACTATAGTCTCCGATGCGGATGGTCCAGTGCTGATTTTCTAGTTCATTATCAAAATCACAGAAATAGGGAAGCTGCGCCAATGTCTTGAAAGCCATCTCGCCACTCCAGTCGCTCCATTCGTTGTCTGAATATAATGCTTGTACTTTCCAAACATACCATGAAGAGGTTCCTAAGTTGGCGAGAGTGTATGTTGTGTCGGAGGCAGACAAAAGTACCTCTGTATAAGTTGAATCAGACTGGGAGCGCCATGCCAGACGATAGGAAAGCGGAGTCTCGGAAGAGTCGGATGTCCAGGATAACTGCGCAGAATGATAGGTGATATCGGTAGTTGTCAAATCAACAGGGGGCTCGTGAAAAATACCTTTGATGGAAATATTGTCAAAAGCGCCAGCGGGATTCCAAGTGGTGTTGTATTCAAACCGAAGACGCAATTGATGGTAACCAGAAATGGATGAATCTACGATGATGCTTTGACGAGTCCAGAACCCGGCATTACTTAAATGATTACTCAAGAGTGTTTCATCCAGGAATATCTGCATAACTCCCGTTTCGTCGCCTCCTCCTTTACAGTCAAAGGAGATTAGGTATTTCGGATACTCAGGAGTGAAACAAATGTTGCGTAAGGCTTCAGGGTCATTCGAATTCGGTGTGTAACTGTTGGTAACACCGTTGTCTTTTGAGATATACAATGAGTGCCCCTCGTTATACGCAACTGCATTGCCGATATATGTTTTATTACTACCACTATTGGGAGTGAGCTGCCAGATAGCGTTCTCCACCGAATCTTCAAAATCACAGAAATAGGGTAGAATAGCTATCGGAAGTTTAGTCGTGAATGATAGGGGATCACTCCAATAACTATCGGTCGAATCTGAACAATGCGAACGCACACTCCATACGTAGGATGTTGTAGAATTCAGACTGCCAATCCGGAGCACCGTGTCGTTGGTTTGAACTTCCGTATAGGCAGTGTCACCAGTGGATTTGTATGCCACCGTATAGCTGTCGGCTCCAACGGGTTCCCAAGCAATGAGTGCGAAGGTGTCTTGCACGCTAATGTTTTGCAAATTGTGAACGCGCGGACAGGCGTTTCCTACAATGGAGAGATTGTCAATGGCTGATGCTGGGTTCCGCGACCACATAGCGCGACAGCTGCCGAAATAGATGCGTTGAACTCCTGCAAAGGTTGAATCCACCAGGAAAGTGTAATGCTTCCAGATAGTGTCTGAATCAAAATAAGTGAGGAGGATGCTTCCAGGTGGTGTCTCTGTATCGACGGTTAGCGATTCGTAAGGCGGTCCGATCATTACCTTTGGAGTTGTCCACGTATCCACAATTCCCTTGTAATCAAAGGAGATTTGATAATCAGCATAGCCAGGAGGAAGTTGGATGTCGCGATAAGCCCAAATGGTCTTTAGACTATTACTATAACTTACCCCGCTTATCGCATTTGTGATGCCTCCATCATTGGAAACGTACAGCGCTTGGTCTCCAGATTGTGCGGTAGCAGAACCAATGTACCATCCGTTTATCTCCATGTTTACCATCCGCCAATAGTGGTTCTCTAACGAGTCTTCAAAATCGCAGAAGTACGGGAACTCGGCGATGGGGGGCTCGGTCTTGAACTGTATCGTCTCACTCCAGTCGCTTTGGTCGGTGGATGAACAGTGAGATCGTACTTTCCACTCGTACTGGGTGTAAATATCTAAACCCGTTAAAGTGTATGATGTGTCTGTCAACGTTACAGTTGTGAAATCAGAATCTGCTAAAGATCTGTATGCCAGTGTATAATAGCTTGCGGTTCCGATTAAGGGCGTATGCCATGTTACCACCGCAGAAGTCGTGTCGATGTTGGTGGTGGTAAGTTGTTCCGGCATCATACAGTTGTAACTCTCAACGGAAATGTCATCAATGGCACCTGGTGGATTAGAAATATTAGTGTTGATGTTCTCCCAGCAGAAATAGAGCCGATAGACTCCCTGATAGGTGGAATCCAGCAGGAAGGAATAGGTTTTCCAGTCGTTTTGATTGAAAATGTCGCTGCCTAACTTAACCGCTCCGCTGGGCACGGAAGAGATGTTATTTCCGGGGATGGCTGGCGGACCGAGATAGACTTTCATCAATCCGTGATTCATGTTGTTGGTATAGCTGTGGTTTTTGGCCATAAAAGATAACCTATGACCAGCATATATGGAGTCGAAGTCAATATCTCGATATGCCCAAATGTAGGTGTACCCCGATGTGTAACCGTAGGAAACACCTTGGTCGTAAGATACATACATTGAATGGGTTCCGCTGTGTTGGGTCGCCGTACCTACCCACCATTTGTTCGGAGCATTTCCGTTGGCGAAAGTCCATTGAGAGGATTCTTCTAAATCCTCAAAGTCGCAGTTGTAAGGTACCTGAGCGATAAATGGAGGTAAGGATACCGAAACTCCGCTTACCCAAGCGCTGGTATCGCCATCATTACAGATGGAACACACTCTCCATTGTAAAGTGGAATTGTGTGCTATATTATTGACAGTATAGAACGTATCAGTCAATGAGACGTTCGTGAAATTGGTATCAGTGGCAGCTTTGTATTCCAAAATATAATTCTGAGAAGCACTGTACGGGCTTGGCGACCAAGTTAGCAGTGCTGAAGTACCATTTAATTCAGCATGAGTACTGATAGGTCTAAAACAACCATCACTGACGTAGTTGAAAGTCAATATCGGAAGCGAGGACGAGGGGTGGTTAACGCCCGAAGAGAGGTAAGTAAGGTAGGACATCTGTTGAGGTTGACTCTTCCCTTTGAACGTTGCCGCTTTCCAAGTAGCTGCAACTGGATTCTCGAATTCTATCAGTAAGTTGTCGCCCAAATAGAGGAAGGGGTTGTCTAACGTAATGTGCATCTGATTGTTAGATATGTTCGACGATAGTGTGCCAGTCCACACTAACGAGGAGGGTGAGTCGAGGAGACCATCCTGCAAATCAATAGCGGTGGTGGTACCGATTCTCACGAGTTGCGTGCCTCCCCACGAACCATTTGGGGTTGTCTCAAAATAGTAAGTGAGTTCTGTAATGTATTTTCCAATCATGTCTGTCAACAGTGAATCTGGATAGATACTTTGCGTAGGCTGAACGACATTCATATAATAGCCATAGACAGGAATGTGACCTTCGGCAACATCCGAACTATCCGGGCTACAGGGCACAGTAAGGGTTTGCGCTGACAATGTGGATGTTAGCGTCACCAGAAATACGAACAAGTATACTAACTTTTTCATATTGCTCAAAATTTGATGAGGACCTCTGTTTTGACCATTTGCGCGTCACATCTCCAGACCATGCGAAGTCCTTTGGACATAATCTGTAAATAAGACGCTGCAAAGCTACATAAATTATTTTTAGTTCGGTCCGTTTTTTTGAATTTTTTTTATTTTACGGGGGGGGGTAAATTGCTGATTGTTAATTAATTGTATAATTAAAAACAGCCCAAGACGCATGGCGTTTTCGTGCCTGCGCATGTTGTGGGTTAGGTCGGACTGCTATAAAATTGAAAAATTATCTGAAAGATAAAGCAAATCAGTACAAATCAATCCACTCGTACGGATTGGTCATGTATTGCAGGAATTTTTCGAGATCCTTGCGGGCGATAATGAGCGAGGCAGTGTTGATGCAGGGGTGGAAACTCACACGTTCGGCATTCTGTAATTGCTTGTCCAAGAAGACATGTACGTGGTGTTCTGTGTCGTTGATGAGCCCGAACGGCGTCACAGAACCGGGCATTACGCCCAAATACTTCATCAGCCGTTGCTCCGAGGCGAAACTCAGCTTGCCTTGGTGCAACTGCTTCTCGATGTCGTGGATGTTCATGTCCTGGTCGCAGTCGAGGCAGACCAGATAATGCTGGTTGCCTTTGTGGTTGCGGAAGAAGAGGTTCTTGCAGTGCTTGGCATCGTGCCCGGCCCAATATTGCTTCGCAATTTCGATGGTCGGCGCCGGCGGATGCTCCAGATATTCGTACGGTATGTGCAATTCATCCAGCAGTTTATATAATCTCGGGTCTCCGTTCATAATATTTGGAATTTGGGCGGCAAAGATACGAAATCAATGCATAATGCACAATGCATAATGCATAATTATGGGGGTGTTGTGCATTAAAAATACAACCCTATCTGTTCAGCCTCATTCCAGTTAATATTTGGATATTCCTTATATCCACTGGCGGAATGCGGGTTCCGGAGCATGGCATCATCGTAGTCGATGTCCCAGGCGGTTCCATCGTCTGAAAAGGCATGGAGTAAGTCGTTGTTTCCGTTGCAAAGGTAGAGCCATTCGCCCTGCTTCTTTTTGAAAAGCTCTGGTCGGCACCATGCGTGAATGGTTTCTGATGGTAGAAAACTCACAAGATTATCTGTAAGCCCGTACAGATGCTGGCGGGAGACACCGCAAGGGAAGGTGATGGCATAGCGGTGTTCGCCTGCCTTCCAAAGCAGAGGCAGGTTTTCGCAAAGTTTATCGCATTCCACCTCGACATAATCGAAAAGGATGATTTCCAACTCTTCGGAATCAGTCACATTCTCCACAAGAACAAGGGTGTCCGTGTCAATCGGTTTATTCAGGCATTCCTCGCGGCGTACAGCTTCCTCGCGACGTTTCTCCATTTTTTCATCGTAGGTCATTTTTGCGATGGCGTTCCATCCTTTTTTCTTGGCGAACCGGTGAATTTCCGGCCTGAGGCAGAGAGAAGTCCACCAAATGAAGAAAAGAGCAAAGAAAATGGACATGCCAAAATTGTTGATAACGAATGCATGAACAAACGCCCATAAAGTGGGCAGAGCAATTACGACATAAAAGACATAATCGATGCGGCGCACCCCCTTTTCCTGCACCTCGAACGGCTGTTTGATGTACTGTCGCCGCTTTTGGTAATATTTTTTGTTATGGAGTCCCATATTGATAATTTGGGCGGCAAATGTACAAAATTAATGCACAATGCATAATGCATAATTATTTGGGAGAGTTCCTTGTGGTTGACAATGGTTCGGTTGGGCACCATGCCGAAGGCATGAGACGTGCCGACAGGCGCAATTAACACCATACAAAGTCGCATATCTCCGATATGCCGAGTCACCCGCGCCCGTCAATCACCACACTGCGTTCCGCTTGTATGGTGTTAATTGTACTGCGTGCGTGACGCCTCTCCGAGGCTTTGAACCAACAGGGCAAAAAAATGTTGCATACACTCAAAAAACGCCTTCACGCCATTTGAAAACATCGGTTTCAAATTGGGATTGGACTTCCGATACCGTTTGTTAAACAGATTTAAATGGAGCCCTGTTATAGGCATTGCAGGTGGACCCTTCATAGAACTCACCTCCTATCCTAAACAAGAGGGAGAATACTCCAGTTATTGGGGTTGGGGGGCTATATTTTTCGAAAGCGGAGTCGCTTGTCCGATTTTTTGCAACGATTGTCACTTTTTGTATTTTTGCGCCATATTCCATTCGTGATGAAAAAAGCATTGTTACTCGCAATAGTGGCGTTTTTGTTGGTGAGCTGTACGGGTAGCCAAACCACCCCAAAGCATGAAGCGCAGCCTTCCGACACGCTTTACTCCGCCGAAACCGCCATGGACATCTACGACCAGGACCCCAGCCGGGCACTTGTCATCATCGACTCGGCGCTCCTCGTGGGCAACGTCGACGACGACCTCGCCACCATGCTTAAGGCCAAGATTTACAGCCACTCGAACAAAGAACAGCATCTCGACACGGCACGGCAAATGCTTGAGGGGCTGATGGAGAGCAACTTTGTAAAAGACCCCGACAAACGCGAGGTGGTACTCGATCTGTTAGTGAGCACTACCCGTCAACAGGACAACTATGAACAGTGTCTGCGTTGGGCTACCGAGAAGGCTGACTTCTGCCGTCAACAAGGCAAAGTGACAGAGGCACTGCGCACCGAGGCAGAGATAGGTGTCATCCTTGTCGAACTGGGAGAAGAAGAAAATGGCATAGCTAAGCTTAACGGAGTAATTGCCAGCCTCGAAGGACAGCGTCATGCTGACGAGATGGATGCCTGCGTCATCGCCATCAGACGCAAGATTCTCGTTCTGAAGAAGCTCAACCGCGTTGAAGAAGTCATCCCTCTTTCGCAGCATCTCATCGAGATCATCAGCGACTACAGGGAACATTACGACCAATATACCGACAACTCATACCGTATGCCGACGAACAAAGAGGAGGTGGAGGGTTATTGCGACTACTATACCGCCCAGGCCAACGGTTACCTGGCCTACGCCTATGCGGTACTGGGCGACACAAAACAGGCACGGCAATATCTGGAGATGTTCGAGCAGAGCGAATATGGGCAAGAGCTATACGGTCGTGAAAATATAGCCCCGACTTGGTGTCTCTTGGGCGACTATGACAAGATGCTCGCCACCTACGACGAAGTAACAGCTCAGATGGGCAACGATACCATCAACCTCGACTATGCTAAGATGCTGCGTGGCCGCGCCATAGCCGCCAAAGCCATGAACAATCCCTCTGTTTCAGCCGATTACTGGCAACGCTATGCCGAGTTGAAAGACCTGCTCCACAAGCAGTTGCAGGAAAGCAAGGCTCACGAATACGCCGCCCGCTATCAATTACAGGAAGAACGCCTTAATACCGAACGCGAGCAGGCCGCCAAGAAACGCATGGGGCTTATTGCCATTTTATTGGGAGTCATGCTGGTCATTGTGGCCATATTCGTCTTCCTATTGGTGCGGCAGCTGCGCTCCATCCGTGAGAAAAACGCCGTGCTCACCAAGGAAATCACCGAAAAGATTGAGAACGAAGAGAAATATCTTTCCTCTATCAAGGAACAGGCTGACAGACAGCCTGATACAACATCTGTCAATTCGCTGTCTGATAGCGCCGATAGCGAATTGTTCGAACAGCTCCGTCGCATCATCCTCGAAGAGAAGTTGTTCCTCGACCCGCAGTTCGGCCGTCAGCAGTTAATGGATCGTCTGCACATATCGAAAGAGAGCATCGGCGCTGCCTTCTCGAAGGGTAGCCAGTATGCGTCGTTGGCCTCTTTTGTCAACGAGATGCGCCTCATACACGGTGCCAAGCTCCTCACCGAGCACCCCGAGATGAGCATCGCCGACGTCGCTACCGCCAGCGGCTTCGGTAGCAACGTCACCTTCTCCCATAACTTCAAGGCACGTTACGCCCTCACACCCACCGAGTTTCGCGCAAATAATTGAGAATCCTCCCAAATCAGTCGGCACAGGTGTCGGCTAATTTTGTTTTCCTGGCCGAAAAATGACCTTTGCGGACCAGTTGGATTTAATGATTTGTCTCAGACAGATTGTTAAAGGTTTGCCATTGCACTGAAAATCAATATGGTGTAAAACCGTCTATTGTTAATTTGTCTGTCGGGGCTAATAGTTTGTTTGCGTGCTTGCGCAGGCGCAATATTTTTATACTTTTGTATCCGAAAAGAGACGGTATGATATGTCAAAACAGCATACTATCGTGAAAAAGAAATTTAAGTTTAACAATCAAGTTTTAGTCACATTATGAAGAAGAAATTATTTATTATTGTGTTGCTGGCAGCTATCTTCCAGACTCAAGCTCAGAACTTTTACGATTTCTCGGCCGTGAGTTCCAGCGGCGACACCCTCTATTATCTAATCAGTAACGGTGCTGCCGTGGTGACTTGTCCTGGCGACATCGATGAGGATGACTTTTGGCCCGAAGGCATCACCCAACCCCAAGGAACGCTGGTTATCGACGGCACGGTGACCGACAACGGCACCACTTATACCGTCGCCGCCATCGGCGCGTATGCCTTCTACGGCTGTAGCAGCATTACTTCGGTATCCCTCCCCAGCACAGTGGAGGCTATCAATGGATATGCCTTCTACAACTGCAGCAGCCTGGCCTCAGTAAATATCCCAGCCGGTGTGGCCAACTTCGGCGGCTATGTCTTCACGGGCACAGCGTTGCCAGAGCCAATCTATAAAGACTCTGTCTTCGTCTATATGCCAGCAGCAGCCACAGGTGTCTATACCATCCCCAACCAAATCACCTACATCTGCGGCGGTGCTTTCTACAACTGTGCCAGCCTCACCCATGTGATTCTCCCCAACTCGGTCACCGAGATTGGTTCCGGTGCCTTTCTCAACTGCAACGGCTTGACACAACCCATCTATAACAACACGCTCTTTGCGCGTCTTCCCGTGAGCTACAGCGGCAGTTACACTATCCCTGACGGCATCACGACGGTGTGTGCCTCTTCCTTTAACTATACCTCTGGATTGACCGAACTCATCATGCCCAACAGTGTGACTTCCATGGGGAACGGTGCCGTGGGGTACTGCACCAACTTGACATCGGTCATTCTGTCAGATGCCCTCACCGAAATACCTGGATTTGCCTTCATGAGATGTACGGCATTGCCTACCATCACCATCCCTGCCAGCATCAACAATATTGGACCCCTGGCCTTTTCCAATTGCACCGCTATGGACAGCATTGTGGTGAAGGCCACTACACCACCTAGCGTCGGCATGAATGCCTTCCGCAACATCCCTGACGGTTGCCTCCTCGTTGTCCCTTGCAGTACTTCGGTGGCTTATACCGAAGCATGGGGAAACAATTTTACACAAATTGTCGAGGATTGCGGTTCCGGTATTGATGACATTGCCACTGAAGACATCAAGATCTTCGCCCGCAACGGCCGCATCGTGGTCGAGGGTGCCGACGACCAGCAGGTGTACGTCTTTGACCTTACGGGTCGCATCGTCCGAAACACTGTGCTGCCAAGTGGTATCTATCTGGTAAAAGTGGGTAATTATCCCGCCCGAAAGGTGACAGTGATCAGATAGAGAACGAGGCGAGAGTCTGTTGATGAATTAAACACTGCAAATCATTGATAATAATTCCGCAATTCGGGCGCAGGCTCGGGTTGCGGAATTGTTTTTCTGCGGGCGACCTTCAGGATGCGGTCGTAGGCGCGGGCGGTTCTAATATCATTGTCCAAACTGTCCATAATGTCCGTGGACAGGACAAAAACCGTATCAAGGAAGACGGTTGATATTGACTATAACAAAGTAACTGTCAGTTTTCAACGCTTTGTGACTCTCTCGAAAGAACACTGACACTCAAGAGGACTGTCCAAACTGACGTTAATAGTTATACAGGGATCGCGACCGGATTTGGACGCGACGGCAACAAATCCGTTCAAGCATACGTGGCCTGCCGTTGCTGAAGCCAAACATTCTGAGAAATAAAAGTTTGTAGTCAAGAAAGGAAGGGATTCTGTTTCACAAACGGGATTAATCTGCTGTTCTATGGCATATGGACCTGATGCAATTTTCTTTCCATCTTTATAGGCCGTCACCGTGTTGTCCGTGAAAAGCAGTTCTACTTCCATCCCATCACTTTCCGGCGTAACTTGTGTGCCAGTCACGCTGTTGGATGTTTCCACCCATCTCCATTTTCCCTTCAATTGACTGTTGTCTTTTGAACAAGCGGCAAGGAGCAGCATAGAAAACACGCAACAAAGAAAAACGATTAACGGGTTCTTTCCCATCTTGTTATGATTATACTGTTTCATCATTATGATTGTTTAAGTGATTCTTGATTACTCAAAAGACGTCCTGAAGTCATAGACAAGGTGTCCCTGAAAGAAGATAACATTACCATAGGGCGACACGGCCGAGCTGGCCGAGGTCGAG
>Ga0310690_10005059_pt1 | contig 18210 bp, 15 predicted proteins | sample AusTroGonzalo_MG_2_FD_207661 | JGI IMG/M metagenome (GOLD analysis project Ga0310690, IMG submission 207661) | Bovine rumen microbial communities from tropical cattle in Woodstock, Queensland, Australia - Gonzalo_04 (v2) (version 2) | ecosystem: Host-associated > Mammals > Digestive system >...
CTATCACCAGACCAGCGAGGCTCACTATTAAAACCTGCTTTACGACGATTGAAAACAGCACTACTACTTATATTCAGTAAATCCCATATAACATTGGACCAGTTATCAAATGTGTTCTTTTTGATGGTTCTACCTCTATCAAAGGCTATAACGGATGCTAATGCACAAGGCAAACAAGTAGTTCCTTGCAATGGGATATCTACTGTTGCCGTAAACATCTCAGAAGGATGATTTTTATCTATCAAGAGATACTGTGCGCCTTGAGTAATTGTCTTTGGGCTAACACTTCTTCGTATGCCATTGAGATGACCAGCCCTTACATACTCAAATACTGGCCACTTGGAATATAAGATGAACTGATGGTCAGTAGGTATGTGAGTATTAAACACGTCATCTACACATTTAGCTTGTAACAATAAGGCATTATAGACAGAACCCGATGCTCGTAACTCTCTGCACACAATCAACAAATCACCTAGCTCTGGACTCTTTAAACCCAAATATGGAGGATTAATGAAGCGAGCTAAAGGCTTCTGGTGAACAAAAGCACCACCAACTTTTATTTTCCGCGTTGGAAGCAAACTCTTTAAACTTGTCCCTAATACTCCAGGAAGCATTGTAACCAACCTCGCAACATAATCTGGCTCTTGGTAAGTACTCGGCCATGATATACCATGCATAGCCGAATCTATTTCAATTGCTAATTTCAATCGCACATGTTTATCCATCACTTTGTCGTTAAAGATCAACAAGAAATAAGAGATAAAGAAAAAACAAATTGTTGTATCTTATTGGGAGAGGCTATGAATATCTTCCTCGCAGTAGTATGGCTTTATCTATGAATCTTGTATCCAGTATATCTTAGTTGGTTCTGTAGGGATTAATCAAATACCTTTCATGAACATATTCTTATTAGAGAATCTCAAATCTCTTATCATCTTTTTGTAAAACAGCCATTCTTACGTACAATCACTACAAACCCAACAAAAAACTATCAGATTGTTCGTGATTTGCTATATCACGTTCTATCGTTTTTATTTCCTCAGAAACCATCAAGAATTCTAAAAGATAATGCTCATGAACTTGTAACATACATTTATTTATGGAATCATACTCTTCTTGTGAATCTGAAAAGTCATGAACTCCAACAATCGGATATGCTTTACCCACTTGTAAATTAATATCCTTTCTTTTTAAACCCATGGGAAGGTGCATGAACAAATCTGGTCGTTTTACAGAAATCAAAGCTAACAGTTTATTCCATTTATGCACCCCATTTATGACATAAGTAAATATATAAGGCCGATTTCTATTAGAATCAAGACAAGTGATAGAACTAAAGTGTACATCATTTGCCAGTTGAAGTAACTCTTTGACATTTTCAAAAGGTTCTTTCTCTACTTTATATTTCAATACTACATGGCTATGTAAATACAATATAGAGATTCTCTCCTTAACACTATCATTAGTTATACCCTTTACCGTTTGATATTGACTGACATAATACTGATGAAAGTCTTTCAATAAAGGAAGGAGTATATTTTTATTAAATCCAAATCGGTCTATATCATAATAAATATCTAAAAGATTAAGATAATTATCTACACGATCACTATTAAATAATGCAGATAAAATCGCATCTTGATTATTCTTTGTGTCTAGATATATAAATTGTGCAGCAAAATATTCCTGTAATGACTTGTGAGACCATTTGTAATAATATCCATCATGACAGAATAAAGGAACAGCACTTAATAAATCATCAAGCAAGTCAGAACTATCAAAGACTAGATCCTGACACATTGCCTTCGAATGTTCAATTATTTGCAATATTTCATCTTTATGATATTCAATAGTTCCTTTTTTCAAACACAAGAAACCGATAGCCCTTAAGACTCTATTAAAATCATCTGTTGCCAACTTACATTTCTTCTCATGAATATAACCATCGCCTTTTGATAAATCATGAGAATCAAAGTATGCATCGTAAACTTGACGATAAAAAATATGTTTCTTTAGTGGGATAGTTTGCTTGTAGTCGAAAGCGGCAAATAGAAGAGACACCAAAAGTGGGTTCTTTAGGAAATCATCTATCATAGAGAATTGACCAGTTCTCAATTTCTCAATCAACAATCTAGACATTTCACCTTGCTCATCATACTTTCTCAGCAATTCATATGCCTCTTTCTTTAGTAATGGTCTGATTGAACATTGTTGAAACTCTCCAAAACACGAAAGCGCAGATTCTGGTCTAGAGGTTAACACAAAACGGCAATCTCCCACTTTACTAACAAATGACTTGAGATCTGAAATCACACATTCCAAATTAATTGTCGCGATTTCGTCAAAGCCATCAAAAAAGAAAATAAAATCACCCATCTGGAGAAATTCAAGAAGCAACTGGGTATCAAATTTCTTTGATAGAGCATTTATTTGCTCTTGTATTTCATCAATAATATTCTTTTTTTCTGACAATCGACGCAAGTCAATGAAGATGGGGATACCATACCCATTTTCTATTACATCCAGAAACATTCGTTTCATTATCGTTGACTTACCCATTCCTGCTGTATCCGTTATCAGAAGACAACGATATTGATCTAAAAGATTCTTGGGGTATCCTTCTATCTTGTATTCATCCTTTTGGTGGCCGTTTCTATTAATAATAAGTGTTAATGGCTGATAAATTTCCTTTAATAGCATTTGTCTATTCCTCAATACCAAGGTATTAACAATACTATGTTTTTTATAACTTCGATTCAAGTATTCCGCAAAATGTTCTCCTTTGGGTATAAGCAATTTTTCATAAGTCAAGCCAATTCTTTCTGAGAATTGCTTAATCTTTGGGGCAATAATTCTATCTATCACTTCAGACACTGTAGTCTTTACTGCCTCGGAAATAATAATTTCTCCTACCATATGAAGATATTTATCGTTTATACATCAATTATTTGTTTTACAGCCTGATTGGCGATGGTGCGACTATGCGGAAGATTGCTGGAATACCTATAGGAATACTGAGTCATAGAATTCTTTGAATGATTGACATTTCCCAGAATGATAAAGCGTTTCGAAGTCTTTCCATTTCAACTTAAATACAATCTCCTTAATCTCACTCCAATGTTTACTATAGTTTCTTCCTATCAATTTAAAGATTTCTACCAGTTTTGCACATGGGTGAAAGTAACTTGTCTGAGGGTCACAATTGACATCAATACCAGCTTTGGATAACAAGCCATCAGCATCTAAACTATTATCTATCTTCTGAAAAACATCACTCAAAGCTAACATCCAGGCCTCTGTCTCCATTACAGCAAATTGAACCCGAATAAAGCCTGTTTTATCTAATTCTTTAAGTGGTTCTTGTATATCCTTAATAAAATCTGCCACATTCTGTTGATCAAGATGTCTACCATATAAATCAATATAACTTTCGCTATAGACATCTCTTAAACCTACTACTTTATCATAACCTTGGTTCATATGACCATGGAACTTTCCACGAATATCAGATACGACTGATGTGTCAGAACCTGAATCATAGATTAAGAAATAGTCTGGTGCATCATTTGACCCAAAATCTCTAAGATCATTTGCTGCCTCCGAAGGGTCTAAATTCAAACATTCAATCTGAAATTTCGTCCAGTCCCATTGATATTTCTCTCCGATCAACCGATAAACAAAGCCTGCCTCAGTTATCCCTTCTACATATATAGCAACTTTCATGCTTCCTTGGCTTTCTCAAGATATCTGTATATGAAGTCTGTACTGAGAATATCGAAATTATTCAGTCCCATCTTTTTAAACTTCAGGAACATGTCTGGATGAGTATTCCTACTAATTCCAGTCGTATGTTCACCATCACGCTGCAATATTACCCAGTAATCTAAGTTGACTGCATTCATCAGGAAATTATCATTGGATGTAACAATCAATTGGATATCATGTGCCTCACAATAATCAAAGATAATCTTACTCAATTTACTAGATCTGCTGAAATCAAGGCCCTCACCAAGATCATCCACAAGCAACGTTCTTGCTCCCTGCTCTGTTGAGAGGTATGCCATATAAGCAAAGATATACAACACACGCAGCATACCATTAGATAATAGTGATGAGAATAAAGGAGTATTAATACCATGTTCTCTGATAACAGCAATATTATATTTGGAAATCTGAACTAATTCTATCGAGTCAATTTTATAATCCAACTCTTTCATCTTATCTATGACGAATTTCTTCTTCTCGTCAATCTTATCTAACGTCTCAAACATATCAGAGAATTCTATATTCTCATTAAACATACTTGGAATTTCCAGCGATTTTGTAGAAGATAGTTCACTAAAAGAATAGCCCTTCAACTTCTCTGCCCATTGCATGATAGACTCAAACTCTGGATAATTCTTCGTATCTCGTTGAGACTGCACACATAATTTGTTAGCTGGAGGATAAACCTCTGCAGCTGCAGTACCAATATAAGTGTGTTCCTTATTTCTTGAAATAATCTTATCACTACCTTTATAAAGGGTTTCATCAGTGATTACATTATCTGTATAGTCGTAGCCATAAGTTAAAATAGTGTTATCGTCTGTCATGAACTCTGCCTTACACCAATGTGAAGGGGTCATCGCATTAACATCGCCATTCAGGAATCTGACAAACAAAACAAGAGCATTCAACGTCTTTGACTTGCCGACAGCATTTCTGCCGACTATCAAGTTCAGATTACCAAAGGACACTTTATCAAGCGCCCAACTGTAATCACTATATTCAAATGAAATTATCTTCATATTAAACTTTATTTCTTTTATTATTCAATTCACCACATCACCACCCTTCGACAACGCCCATTTGCCATATAGCGCTATGATATGAAGGAAGAGAGAAGAGAATTCCGATGGAAGATGTATGATGTGCTTCAAGATGTATGATGGTTGATGTTTGATGTATGATGTTTACTTATCTGTACCATTCTCATCTAATTTCTTGCAGCTAAACGAAGGCTGAGGTCGGAAGGCTGAAATTAGATGGTTCACGGTTCATGATTAATGGTTCATGATTTTAAAACTAACTTTAATCGCCAAGAAACTTGAACTAAGAGAATGTACATAGATTCTAATAATTCTTGTCACTACTTGATTAAATCAAGTTTAGTCTAGTGCCGGAACCACCAGCGAGAACTATTCCTTTCATATATCTTGAGTTAATTTTTTCTATTAGAAGAATGTTAACTGTTAATCGTTTGAAAATTACTTTGAGAGCATCATTTCTGAGCTCATTCATCACCTTTGCCCCTTCTGCATCCAGAGAGTTTATCATATCTAAAAGATACTGGGCATATTGTCTTTCAGCCATTGTTTCATAATAATGATATTCTACTTCATTTAGAGTATCTTCTTATTGCATCCACAATACTATCAGCATTCCAACGAACATCGACAACTGACCTATTATAGACTTCCTGAGATATTCTCTCTTGGCCTCTTGGAACTACTCCTATAACTTTTAAACCAAGTTCTTTCGCTTTGTCCATCTCCCATTGCATCCAGTCACTATGAGATGCGAATATGCCAGCAATAGCCAAAACCACATCAGATTCTTCTAATCGTTTAGTGATATTTGATTTGATTACACTTGCACGCTCAGAATTAATGGGACACGTTTTCTCAATTTGAGTATACTCTGCAGGAAAATAGCCGCGACTATTTAATAAATTCTTTAGGCTCTGAAGCAAATCGTCATGATCCCAACTATGACTTATAAAAAGAGAATATGTTTTTGCCATAACCTATATTAATTCAATAATTCAATTATCTTTTCAATCTGTCTAAAATAGGATGCTTTCATCATCTTATTCGCTTTAGATAAAAATTGTTCCTCGTATCTCTTATGTGCCTCATGCTTACCAAGTACTAAAGAGCATGCAGATAATGAGGCTAATATCCAAATTTCATATTCTGTATTAATTTCATCTTCTGCATAGTCTTTATACAATTCATATATCTCTCGATATATATGTCTTGATAAAATCTTCAATTCCTCTTTCTCTTCTACATTATTACATGATAACGACTTTAGCAATAGGCAATATGCATAATTTTCACCTGTGTAATTGTCGGCATAAATATTATAAGCCTTTTTATATGAGCTAATAGCCCTATCGATATCCTCTTGAGTTGAGGTAACTTCAAAACGACGCTTAAATATGGCACCTATTAGACCATTCGTTTCTGGATCAATAGTTGCTGACATAGGCTCTAAAATACTATATGCCTTATCGAGACAATCAATTGATTGTTCATCTTGCTTATAAGTACATAAAGCCATCTGCTGCTTAAAATAAGGATCTGATGGTATATCTTCAGATAAAGCTTTAAACAAGGCTAATGCTTCAGTATATTGCTCTTTTTTTCTTAGATCGGTAGCTTCCTTTATTCGTTCAAAGATTGGTTTTGAATCTTTTTTCGAAGCATTTTTGCGGACAACTCTTTGAGGCTCCTGTAGGTCACTTACAAATGTGTATAAAGGGCTATCAATCTGCTCGTTGACCTCAATATTTTCTATTATTCCCTTTAACCGATCTCGAACCTTTATGGATTCTTGCTCAAAACTTTTCTTATTACGATGATATGTATATGTCAACGTTCTACTGTGATTTAGATCAAAGAAGAATTTATCGCCCGTTTCCATCATAATGATAGTTCGAAATCTTCTTACTCCATGACGAACACCAAGCTCATATATTGCATTAGGATTCAAGGTGCTGATATCTGCCACCACCAAGTCTGATTCCAGTATTCCGTAATACATACTTTCATCTATCAAACCACTGTCCAAGACTTCGTCTCCTCGAATACACTCGTACTCACATTCGGTAACCACGGGCCTTATTATTTCCTGATAGACTCTGTCTAGGTTTATTCTTTTCCCAGATGACAAATCTGGTCTTGTGCCATAACCCATCACGACAAAACATCTCTTATTTGCCATATTCACTATTATTTGGGATAGACCTTAACTTTCTTAGCAATATCCAAAGTTCTTTTTTCAAAAGCCTTATTGATATATGTGTCAGGAGCATCTACGAAATCGTCCCATTTTACCAATACACAATAACGCTGCTCTTCTGACCAGCTACATCCCACATGCGGTTCTATATAGTAGTTGACACTAAATTCCTTAACTACAGTATCATCATTTATTGACACCCAAGTGTGAGTGTTGCCACATTTAGAACATGTATAACTGCCTTTGTATATTGCATCATACATATCAGGTAGAACGACACCAAGAATTCCGCTCCTTGTGTTATTTTCGCCATTAAACAATGAAGCTTGCAGCTCTCGTTTTATATACTGCTGTTCTTCCCAGCCTAAAGTTTCCTTACTATGTGTACCTATGAGAAATATCGTCACTGTTGAGTCAGAAAGGTAGTCTTCACGGATTTTTCTCATTATATAGTCAGGATCTTCAGAATCAATAGCTTCATTAAGAGACTTGTCTATATAATCCATTTTACCAGCCTCTTTCATTTTCTGAATTTCAGACTTATAGTCTTCATCTTCAGTCTTAAAGGAAATATAACATTTATGCCTTTCTTGTTCTGCCATTTGACTTAAATATTAATTACTTTAATAATCTTGCTATTGAATAATAAGCGGCTTTGCTGCTTTTAAACTCTGCAGCCGGATGCCAGCTCGTCTGGCATTGGGCTGCTCCGCTTTCCTGCGGAAGGCTCTTTTGCGGACTTGTTCCGCAAATGTGCCTGGAGCGGTGGTGTTAACTTGTTACCCGTTAACTAAGTTAAATGTTAATTTGTTAAATCGGCTCGTTTCTATCGGCAGGGTCAAGACCCTACCCTATGTTATTTGACCCTTTCAGGGTCTTTTATGGATCAGGGGTCCTGATCCATTGATAGGGTCAAGCCCCTACCCTAGGTTATTTGACCCCGTTGGGGTCGGTGGGGGGGAGGGAGCCTGATCCATTGATAGGGTCAAGACCCTACGCTATGATATTTGACCCTTTCAGGGTCTCTACTCAGCCGTGGGCTTCGTTTAACCTTTATTGGAATTGAGATTCAGGAGGGCTTGGATTAGGGCGGCTTGGTCTGGGTTGGCGGGAGTGGGGTCTTCGTCGTCGCCGGAGTTGAAGAGGGACATGAGGTCACCCTCTTTGTAGAGGATCCAGGCGGTGGTGGCCATGAAAGCAAGGAAGACGAAGATGAGACACATCTTGGCACGTGCAGGACCCTCCTTTACCACAGGGACCGTTGCGCTCTGGAGTGTGGTGAAGGCGGGTGTCTCCTCCTGCACCTTGGCCTCCGCAGCCATCAGCTGCTGGGCCACCTGCGTATAGGCATTGTACTGGAGCTGCATCTCATTCTCCAAGTCCGTCTGCTTCTGACGGACGGTCTGGAGGATAAGGTCCTGGTTAGCATCCACGAACTCGGCATAACGCTGACGGGCGTCCTCGTAACGGGCCTTGGTCTCAGCATAGATCTTCCGGTAGTACTCCAGGTCCACCCGCACCTTACTGGTACGGTAATCAGTAATAAAGTTCTGCAAGCGGGTCTTGACCGTATCTGCCATAGTGGCGGCAATCACCGGGTTCTGGTCCGTAACATTGATGGTGATGACCAAGGTCTTTTTGTCAATATCACAAATTATCTTCTGGTTTATGGCCTTAACAACCAAGTCCTCTTTCTTTGTTAATCTAAAAGGATTGACAGGTTTTGCTTCTTGCTTTTTCTTAGGAGAAGCAAAGAGTGAACCCAACCATTTAAAGGGCGCACCCAAAATGGCTGATAACCATGGCTTCTTCTGATGCTTGGTCAAATAGTTATAATACGTCATGGTACGGTCCTTGGTACCCTTGGCTTTATTACCCTCGATAGTGACGGGAACGGAGAACAGGCTGGTCTTGAAATCCGTGGACTTAATCAGTTCGGGATACAAAGTGGGGAAGAGGGCCTCAGATCCCACACCACCACTAGCTTGTCCCATGTTGAAACCGAAACTGCTGGCCAAGGCAGCCAAACCGGAGGAGGCCCGGGAACTGGTCAACTCGGGAGAGAGCTTAACCGTACAGCTATAATAATTGGGCAAAGACAAACCATAGATGGCGGCCAAAACAAAGGCAAGGGGGAGGACCTTATAGTACAGCTTCTTGTGCTTCAACAAATCCTTGTATATCTTACCAAAGTCCAGCCCCGCGGCTTTCTTGGGCTCCTGGGCGGGCTGATCCCCGCCCAAGGGAGCGTTATATTGATTCTCTGCAGACATAATTCTACAATTAGGGGGTTAGTATATCTTTACTTACGGACCATAACGCCTACGGCCGTTACCATAGAGGCTAAGCTGGTGAGACCCGCGAGGGCTCCGGTTATCTCTGCCATACGGAGCGGCTGCTTCTTACGCTTGCTGACAATCACAATCTCGCAGCCGGGCTCGGGCTTAGCACCCTTCTTAATCAGACCAGCCTTACCGTTCTGGTAAACAATGAAGGAGCGGGACTTCTTGGCACGCTCGCCAAAGCCACCGGCCTCGTAGACATAATGCTTGTAGTCCTTACCCTCCTCGAAATAGAAGGTGTTGGGGAACATGACATCGCCAGAGACACGGACAATGGGGTCGTACTCGGGCACGAAGAGCTGGTCGCTATCGCGCATCAGAATATCGGCATCGCTGCCAGGATTATTCACAGCCTTCTCCAAGTCGATATAGATGGGATAGTTATTGTCCAGATCCAGCTTCTCGTAAGAAACAGAGTCGCCCTTCTCAGTAAGGAGGTTGCGTACGTTTGTCAGGGTAGCTTGCATGCGGCGACGCTCATCAGCATTCATACGACGCAGGAGGGTGGCACCACGGAGGTAGGCATTATCGGTAACACCACCAGCCATGCTGACAATATCGCTGAGGCGGGTCTTCTTCATCTCCATAGCAAAGGTGCCCTCCCACTGTACCTCACCCGTAACAGTGACCATACGAGCCTGATTAAAGACAGGGCTGGGGAATACGGTTACATGGTCGTAGGGCTCGAGAACAAACTTACGCTCCTGGTCGATAACAAGGCCGTCCTTGAGGTCGAAGCTGAACTTCTGGCCATAGCGGTCGCTCTTCTTAACGGCCATGGGGTCGCGCAACATACGGCTTACCTCGACACGCATCAGTGAAGCATGGTCTGTAAGACCACCTGCCATGACGATGAGGTCCTCGATGGTGGTATTATCGTGATACTCATACTTGCCCGGACTCATAACCTGACCACGGATGGTGAAGGTGCGCTCCTGACGGAGGTCCTCCTGAGTCATGATGAAGAGGACATCCTCGTTCTTCAGCGGGATATCAGCCACAGTGCCCTCCATGATGCCCTTGACATCCACGGGAACCATCTCGAGAGAACGGTCTTCCTTGAGGCGATGCAGCACGGCATGCTCGGTATAAGCATCCTCGGTGAGACCCTCGGCAGCCTCGATAAGGCTGCGGACACTGAAGATCTTAGAGTTCAACTGGAACTGGCCGGGACGGAAGACGGCTCCCTTGACCTCGACAGTATTCTCGAAACGGTTGAGCATACCATCGACGGTGATGGCATCACCATCCTCGAGGGTGAAATTGGCCATATCGAACTCCTCGACATTATAGACCTGGTAACGGTCCCCAGACTGGCGGACCAGACGCACGCTCTTCTTGTGAGCATCGCCGGCAAAGTCTCCGGCATACTTGATAAGGGTGGCAACGGTCTCGGTCTTGCGCATCTCGTAGAACATGGGACGCTTGATATTACCCGTGATACCAACCAGACATTCGTAGGTGGGTACCTGGATGACATCGTTGTCCTGGAGGGTAATATTACCTGCCAGACGGCCATTGAGGATATACTCGTAAAGGTCCACTACAGTAACCAGACGGCCATTGCGGAAAACCTGGATATTACGCAACGTACCCAAACTGCTGGGACCACCGGCACGGTAGAGGGCATAGAAGATATTGGCAAAGGAAGACAGGTGGTAGGTACCGGGGGCACGGACCTCGCCCATGATATTGACCTGGATGGTGCGGGTATTGCCTACCTTGACCTGCATATTACTGCTACGGAAGCGCGAACCCAAGGTGCTGCGCAGCTTGCTCTGCGCACCGGCAACAGTCAGACCGCTGAGATGGATGGGACCATAACCCTGGATGGTGATGGTTCCCTCGGGAGAGATGGTATGCACCAGGGTCTGCTGGGAAGCGCCATAGATATCGACAACAACCTGGTCGCCAGCCCCGAGGACATAGCTGTCGGGGATGGGCATATTGGTATTGGGCTGGAAGCTGGGATTGGCCTGAGAGAAGATATCACGGCCAAAGACCTGCTTGCCATTGGCCTCAGGGGCCTGACCCTGCGTAGCCTTGACATCAGCCTCGACAGTCTGGACATCAGCAGCGGCATCCTTCTCGACACGGCCGGTAGTACCCACCTGGGCAGTGGTGAGATCCTGACTGCCAGTTCCGTCGTTATTGGCTTTCATACGCTCGGCAGCCACATTGACCGCAGCATCTGCAGAAGCAGACATACCACGGTTGGAAATCTGCTTGTCATACTTGTTACGCAGGCGGCGGATCTGGTCGATATTGACGCCTTTCTGCATGAGCTTGGTCACAATCTGTGCTTGGCCGGTGCCTGCTTTTACTTCGCTGGCGATGAAGGCGAGGACTTGGTCATCGGACATGCCTTGAGCCATTACGATACCTGACAGCATCGTGAAGCATAGTAACGCTAAAAGAATTCTTTTCATTGGAGTTTTATTTTGTTATTCTTAATTATCATTGAACATTGAACATTGAATATTGAACATTGAGCATTGTTTTTAAAATGTCACGCAGAAATCGCAGAAATTCGCAGAAATTTTTTATGAGTGGTTGGAATAATAGATAGGGTTCTATCTGCCTAAAGTGTTTTTGAAAGCAAGCTTTCAACACCCTTTATCCATATATAACCACATGTCTCGTATTTCATACGATTCATACCGTACTTCGTACTATCTATCTATTATCCCCGTTATTCAAAGTTCTACGGTTTTTGAAAGTTCTGAGATCCCCTATAATCTTTTTATATGAGAAATTTAGGAAAACCCGCGGATGCGGCCTCTGGTATATGTTATTAGCCCCTTACAGGGGCGGTGGATCGGGGGGAGCCTGATCCGTCAGTAGGGCCAAGGCCCTACCCTATGTTATTTGACCCTTTCAGGGTCTCTTATGGATCGGGGGGACCTGATCCGTTGATAGGGGCGAGCCCCTATCCTGGGTTATTTGACCCTTTCAGGGTCTTTACTTCTTACATCTTACATCTTCCTTCTTACATCTGACTTCTGACATCTTGCTTCAGACTTCTGACATCTTGCTTCAGACCTCAGCCATCTTATCTCTTACTTCTTTTTAAACAGACGGTTGTCGGGGGTCGTTTGGCATGAATAGATATCAACTACGAGTATCACGTCTTCACGTATCTGATACTCTATGCCGTAACGCTCTACAAAGAGGATTCTCACGCCCGGGAAGTCGGTCATCCGTCCAATCTCCGGAAAGGTAGCCAACGTCTGTATCTGGCTATGAATCATGCCCATCAGCTTGCGGCTGTAGGCATCACTGCCATTGCGCTCATCAAAATACCTGAGTATAGCCTCCAAGTTGTCGGCAAACTGCGGACTGTAGAGTATTCCTAGAGCCATTTCGCAAAACGAGCTTGGAATTTCTCTTCGGTGAGGCAGTTGCCGTTAGTCAAATCCTGCTCTGCTTTATGCAGAGAGGCTTTCATCTCCTCCGTTAAAATAATGCGCTCTTGAGCGGGGAGTACGTTCACGGGGACGCGGCAGGTGTTGCTCACGTTGTAAGCAACGGTTGGTTCTGCAACTTTGAGGGTTGGAGGTTCCTCTGTGTTATATTTCTTACTCATATCTCTATTATTCCAGTTATTGAAAGTCTTACGGTAGGTGAGGGTTATATATTAGACTTTAGACGTTAGGCATCTGACTTCTGACATCTTGCTTCAGACCTCAGCCATCTTATCTCTTACTTCTTTCATCTTGTGATTTTATAGTTACTTGCTACTTATCTCCTTTCTTTGGATCTTCCCTACGCACGCGTTTAACGGTATGCTTCAGCTTCCCAATGAAGAAGTTTATCTCGAGGCTAGACTCAGTCTCCTGAGTCTGCAGGTCGGGCATCACGATGTCAGAGAGCACCTCACCAAAGTGCTGCATCTTAGTAGCCTGCTTTGCCTTATCGGTCTCCTTGTGCAGATCTAGCAGCTGACGCTTCAACTCGCGTACCTTAGCGAAGGTCTCGATGATGGCAAAGGTGATATCCCTGGCGCGCTCACCCTTTAGCACTGTAGCGAGCATATATAGCCCACGCTCGGTGAAGACTTTGGTAGGTTTGCGGTTGTTAGGCGACACATTTGATATCAAAATTTTTGATTTCAAATCGCGTAACTCACTGGAACTCAGCTCAAACATGTAGTGCGACGGAAACTTATCCAGATTATTCTTTACCGCTTGATTGACCTCGCGAGTCTCCACGCCATAGAGGTACGCCACATCCGCATCAGCAATCACCTCCTGATTGCGAATGACCGCTATCTTATCTTCCACCTCCTTCATCAGGGCAGGTAGCAGGTCGGTGGCCTTTTTAACTATATTGCTCATAACTTGAGTCATCTATATTATTGCTTGTTTTAACTCCTATGACCTAGCGGTCAAGAGATCTAGCAGATCTCACAGATTTTTTTTAATGTCACGCAGAAGGCTGCGATTAAGCGAGAGCAATGATAAGCTTGCTTAAGCATTGCCGAGTGTGAGCAGGCTCGAACGAAGTTCAAATCGCAGAAATCGCGGATGCGGAATTTGGCCATTGGCCTTCGTCTGATTGAACATTGAACATTGAACATTGAACATTATCTTTTAACTCAGAACTCTCAACTTTGGAACTGCCTCTAAACTCTAAACTATCAACTCTAAACTTCTGTGACCCCAACGGGGTCAAATATATTAGGGTAGGGTCTTGGCCCTACCAATGGGGATTCCATCCCCACCCCATTGCCCCTGTAGGGGGCTAATAATGTTATGCGCCCCTTACAGGGGCGGTGGATCAGGGGGAGGCTGATCCGTAAGTAGGGCCAAGGCCCTACCCTATGTTATTTGACCCTTTCAGGGTCTTTTATGGATCGGGTGGTCCTGATCCATTGATAGGGCCAAGACCCTATCCTAGGTTATTTGACCCTTTCAGGGTCTTTTATGGATCGGGGGACCTGATCCATTGATAGGGGCGAGCCCCTACCCTGTGTTATTTGACCCTTTCAGGGTCTTTTATGGATCGGGGGGAGCCTGATCCATTGATAGGGCCAAGACCCTACCCTGGGTTATTTGACCCTTTCAGGGTCTTTACAAGACTCGGCTATTGGCCATTGGCTTTTGGCCGTTGGCTTTTCAATAACCAATAAAATAATTCTCAATTTTCAATTAGCCCTAGAATGAGGATTCGTAGGCGGGGAGCCAGGCGGAGTCGATTTGGAAGGAGGCGGAGAGGCTCTCGTTGGTGTAGAGGCTACCGGTGAGCTTGGTGACGCGGTTGCGCTGGAAGGGGACATCGGAGATGTGCTTGGTGTAGAGGGGGTTGTCCTGGGCATCAAGCATCTGGATGGTGACATCCATCTTCTGCTCGTCGGTAGAGAGGAAGAGGTAGCTATTGGACGTGGAGGTCTTGCCTGCGGCGGAGGTGATGGCAACGGTGTTGCTGAAACCTGCGTCGGAGGTGGCGAGACCTGTGGTGGGGTTGAAGCTCTTGCCTCCGGCAGAGAAGGTCATGAGGACCTTCTGGACACTTTCGTCCCTGGGGTCGGAAGAGATGACCTGGAGCTTGGAGATCATACGGGTGAGCTTGGCACTGAGCGCCACGGCTTCGTAGCTGGCAATGGTGACGGTCTGTGTAGCTGAGAAGGTCTCGCGAACAGGGTAGTCGCCAAAGGTTGCCTCGGTGGGGCTGGTAAGGGTGATGGCCGGTTCGCCACTGCTGAGTCCGTGACCCAGGACAACCATGGTGTAGGTGCCCAAGGGGAGGCTCAGACTGAACTGACCAAAATCGGTATATGTGGTAGCATCGCCACGTAACTGGGTGTGGCTGTATGCGGGGTTTCCTGCTGTGTCATAGAATGCAAGGGTGAGGGCCTTGACTCCTTCGTAACCGGCAATATCAACGGCGCGGGTGCCAAAATCATCGATGGCAACGGAGAAATCCTGGACAGAGACACGGACAGGGGCTGCGGTCTGAGTGGGATCGGTCTCGTCACTCTTGTTGTTACAACTAACGGTCAGCAGTGCAAGGACTGCTGTCAGCAAAACAGTTAATCTTCTCATCATGAATCTTTTTACCTAAAAAATCTAATACCTTTTCTTTTCTACCTGAATCAGAATGTGAGGTGCGTCTCGCCAGCCCAATCGGTATTGATGGTGATGACAACACCGGCACCGCCCGTGCCATTGCCTCCAAAGAAGGGGCCTGAGAGCCAGGTGATCTCGTTGCGCCGCATAGGCACCTCGAAGGTGTGCTCGCCCAGGACATTGCCTCCGGCATCTAGAGCTGTGGCCTGGAGGTGAAGGGTGCCCTCGGAACTGTGCAGGAAGGTGTAGAGGTCGAACTCCCTTTGGCCGGGAGCAACGGTGAAGACCATCCGCTGGGTGCTCTTGACACATCCCAAGCCCGTGGTGGCATCGAAAGCGCCTGAGCCTCCGGTATACTGGAACTGGAGGGTGGCTACCTCGGGAGGGAGGTCACCGGTGAAGCACAGGCGGCAGAGTGAGACGATACGCTCCAGCGTAATGGGTATCTCCTGCTGATCTTCTGTGACCTCGATGGTCTGGGTGTGCATAAAGGTGTCTGTGAAGCCCTGGGCATTGGTGAACTGGATCTTCTTGAGGTCGGTCATCGTGGGGTTACCACTACTGCTGTGGGCTACGACAACGAGTCTGTATATATCGGGCTCCAGTTGGAAGGCTGTGCTTCCGAAGCCGTTATCTGTTATCTCTTGGTTGTTCTGCTTGACGCGTGTTCCGTCCTCTGTATAGACGGCGTAGTTGATTCGTGTGCAGTTATCCGTGGCACGTGTCAGTGCCGTGAAGGGTGTTGAACCCATCTGGTAGATGCTGACGCGTAGGTTTGCTTCCGTATCTGAGTCATCGACATTGGATAGGTCAGGGGACTCGCAACTGGATAGCATGGCTAACAGAGCGATTGTGAAAATACTTATTTTATTGAACATTGAACGTTGAACATTGAACATTGAACATTGAGCATTGAACATTGAGCATTGAACATTGAGCATTGAACATTGAGCATTGATTATTACTCTGCTCCTCTGAACTTTCAACTCTAAACTTCTGTGACCCCAACGGGGTCAAATATATTAGGGTAGGGTCTTGACCCTACCAATGGGGATTCCATCCCCACCCCCCATTGCCCCTGTAGGGGGCTAATAATGTTATGCGCCCCTTACAGGGGCATTTTTTATAGAATGAACCCATATCAGTAGGGGCAAGCCCCTATCCTAGGTTATTTGACCCTTTCAGGGTCTCTAATGGATCGGGGGGAGCCTGATCCGTAAGTAGGGGCGAGACCCTATCCTATGTTATTTGACCCCGTTGGGGTCTCTAATGGACTCGGTTATTGGCTGTTAGACCCTGAAGGGGTCAAATATATTAGGGTAGGGTCTTGACCCTACCAATGGGGATTCCATCCCCACCCCGTTGCCCCTGTAGGGGGCTAATAATGTTATGCGCCCCTTACAGGGGCATTTTTTTTGTTGTATGGACCGTACCCAGGGGCAAGCCCCTGGTCTAGGTTATTTGACCCCGTTGGGGTCTTTTATGGATCGGGGGTCCTGATCCATTGATAGGGGCGAGCCCCTATCCTAGGTTATTTGACCCCGTTGGGGTCTTAGAGAGCCAATGGCCAACGCCGAAGGGGTCGCGAGCGTTAAGCGAGAACGAAGTGGCAATGGCCAATAGCCAATAGCCAAAGTGCGCGGAGCGCGCCTTTCTAGCAGCGGATTTGCTTGGCTATGGATAGGAATCTGCGGATGATGAGGGGGCAGTCGGGATGGTTTTTGCGCCATGACTTGATCTGTTGGCGGAGTTGGGGATCGTGGGTGACTATGAATTGTGCTGTTACGAGGTAACAGTCTAATTCAGTTGTAAGTGAAGAGTGAAGAGTGAAGAGTGAAGAATCGTTCTTCAATTGAGAATTGAGAATTGAGAATTGAGAATTATCACCCAACTCATCACGTAGTTGCTCCACTTCGTGAAGGCGACGGTCTGTTTCCTCCTTGTTACCCATGAGGTAGGCGCAGATGAGCATTAGGGCGGAGAATTTGGCGCGGTTGACAGGGTTGTCCTCGAAGACTATGTCGGAATACTGGTAGAGGAAGCGGAGCTGCTTCTGGTCCTCCTTGTTCAACTGGTGGGAGCCTTTCTTGCCATGGAGATGGCAGAGGAGCTCGATGAGCTCGTTCTCGAACTGGACAATGACAGGGTCCTGGAGGAGCTGCCGGGCTTTCTCGCCCTTGAGCCTGACATCAGCGGTGCTAATGCCCGGGACAGCAATGTGCATCTTGTTCTTGAACATGGAGAGCTCGATGGTGAGCAGGATCTGTCCGTCCCGTTCGCGAATCTCCTTGACCCGGCCTTCACTGCCCGCCATGGGGCCATTGATAAGGGTCACCTCATCACCCTCGCGGACCTCGCCTGAGGGTTCGCCACTGAGAATCTGGAAATCGAAGCGCTTGATGATAGTACGGAAGCGCTCCATCTCGGAGTTACGAATCTCGAAAGGGACACCCTTCTCGTCGTGATAGGCATAGAGGCGGTTCTTGAGCACCTTGACCCACGGGGCATCAAGGATGGCAAGGACCTGCTCCTTAGTGGCACAGATAAAGATGAAGTGGTGAAGATCGTTACGCAATGCCCGCTCATCGAGTATGGCATCGTAGGATTTATTATAATCGTCCTCGTCTGATGATCTGTCAGAGGGTTTCTGCTTCATATCAGCAAAAGGGATGAAATACTCGAACGGTGGCAAGGGGTGCACATCGCCATCGGGGCCATTGTACACTTTACGCTTACCGCTGAATATCTCGCCTATGAGATCCGAATCGGAATGACGCAGTACGCACCATCTT
>Ga0310690_10005060_pt1 | contig 18193 bp, 10 predicted proteins | sample AusTroGonzalo_MG_2_FD_207661 | JGI IMG/M metagenome (GOLD analysis project Ga0310690, IMG submission 207661) | Bovine rumen microbial communities from tropical cattle in Woodstock, Queensland, Australia - Gonzalo_04 (v2) (version 2) | ecosystem: Host-associated > Mammals > Digestive system >...
GGTGGCGTACTCATTGTGGGTCTGGGTTGCGAGAACAACCAGCCGCGCGAGTTTGAGAAGCTGCTGGGTGACTACGACCGCCAGCGCATCCGTTTCCTCATCTCGCAGGAAGTGGAGGGCGACGAGGTGGAAGCCGGTGTGAAGATTGTCATGGAACTCTATGCGCAGGCGCAGACCTTCGTGCGCGTGCCCGTACCTATTTCTAAACTACGCGTAGGACTGAAGTGTGGCGGCTCCGACGGCCTCTCCGGTATCACAGCCAATCCGCTGTTAGGTTGCTTCTCCGACTGGCTCTGTGCGCAGGGTGGCACCACCATCCTCACTGAAGTGCCTGAGATGTTCGGCGCTGAACACCTGCTGATGAAGCGCGCCATCTCCGATGACGTCCTTCGGGCCATCATCCGCCTTATCAACGACTTCAAGGAATACTACCTCTCCCACGGCCAACCCGTTGGCGAGAACCCTTCGCCCGGCAATAAGGCCGGAGGCATCTCCACCCTTGAAGAGAAGGCGCTTGGCTGTACGCAGAAGTCAGGTTCTTCACCTGTGATGGGTGTACTGAAGTATGGGGAGCCCCTCCCGCTGGAGGGTGGGTCTGGTCTCCACCTCCTCTGTGCTCCCGGCAACGACCTCGTGGCCTCGACTGCTTTGGCGGCTGCCGGTTGCCAGCTAGTCCTGTTCACCACGGGTCGCGGCACGCCGTTCTCCACGTTCGTTCCGACTTTGAAGGTCTCGACAAACAGCGGGCTGTACCGTCGTAAGCCCCATTGGATGGACTTCAATGCGGGTGTTCTCCTGGACGATATGCCAATGGACGAACTCGTCAAGCGCTTTGCCGCCATCATCATCGACGTCGCCAGCGGGCAGCCCGTGAAAGCCGAGTTATCAGGCACACCCGAGTTCGCCATCTGGAAAAATGGCGTCACGCTATAATTGAAAAATGAGAAGTTATGGAATATACAGGAACAAGTACGTTTGCTAAACTTATTGCCGAGCGTCTCGGACTGCGTGAAAAGCAGGTCGAGGGTACGCTGATGTTGTTGGACGATGGTGCCACCATCCCTTTCATCGCCCGCTACCGCAAGGAGCGCACAGGAGCCCTCGATGAGGTGCAGATTGCTGCCATCGCCGAGCACAACGACCGTCTCAAGGAACTGACCAAGCGCAAGGAAACCATCATCAAGACCATCACCGAGTTGGAGAAGATGACGCCCGAACTGCAGGCGCGCATTGATGACTGCTGGGATGCTACCGTGCTGGAGGATATCTACCTCCCTTATAAGCCCAAGCGTCGCACGCGTGCTCAGGCGGCTCGCGAGCAGGGCTTGGAGCCTTTGGCCCTCTTGCTCCTTCGTGGCGAGCGTCATCCTGAGGCTGCCGCTCAACGTTTCGTTAATGATGCCGTTGCTACTGTCGAGGACGCCCTGCACGGTGCTCAGGATATCATCGCCGAGATGGTCAGCGAAGATGAGCGCAGCCGTCAGACCATCCGCGGCACTTTCCGTCGCACGGCCTTCATCACTTCTAAGGTCGTCAAGGCCAAGGCCGAGAGTGATGAGGCGCAGAAGTTCTCCGATTACTTCGATTGGAGCGAACCCCTTAAGCGTTGCTCCAGCCACCGCCTGCTGGCTATGCGCCGCGGTGAGGCTGAGGGCATCCTCCGCGTCAGCATCACCGTTGATGATGACGAGTGCATAGAGAAACTGCAGCGGCAGTGGAGTGGGGGACGGCTCGTGGCTGAGGCTGTTGTCGATGGTTACAAACGCCTTCTGTGTCCCTCTATTGAGAATGAGTTCGCGGCCTCCAGCAAGGAGCGTGCTGACGATGAGGCTATCCGTGTCTTCGCCGAGAACCTGCGTCAGTTATTGCTCGGTGCTCCCCTCGGGCAGAAACGTGTGATGGGCATCGACCCAGGCTTCCGCACAGGTTGTAAGGTGGTCTGTCTCGATGCGCAGGGCAACCTCCTCCATCACGAAGCCATCTTCCCCCATCCCCCTGTGCGTAAGCCTGCAGAGGCTGCGGAGGCTTTGTCAGAGATGATGAAGAAATACAAGGTGGAGGCCATCGCCATCGGCAACGGCACCGCCAGCCGCGAGACCAAAGGATTCGTGGAGATGGTTGTTAAGGAACTTGGCGCAGCCACTACCCTCCCTGATGGGAGGGAGAAGGGGGTGGGTCTTTATGTCGTCAGCGAGGACGGAGCCTCTGTCTATTCCGCCTCCAAGGTGGCCCGCGATGAGTTCCCCGACGAAGATGTCACCGTGCGCGGTGCCGTTAGCATCGGGCGCCGCCTCATGGACCCGTTGGCAGAGCTCGTGAAGATCGACCCCAAGAGCATTGGCGTGGGACAGTATCAGCACGATGTGGATCAGTCGAAGCTCAAACACAGCCTCGACCAGACCGTAGAGAGCTGTGTCAACAGCGTGGGCGTCAACCTCAACACCGCTTCCGTACATCTGCTTACCTATGTCAGTGGTCTCGGTCCAGCCTTGGCAAAGAATATTGTGGATTATCGCCGTGAGAACGGTGCCTTCACCTCTCGTACGCAACTGAAGAAGGTGCCGCGCCTTGGCCCTGCTGCCTTCGAGCAGTGTGCCGGTTTCCTGCGCATCAGCGATGCCAAGAACCCGCTCGACAACAGTGCCGTTCACCCCGAGCGTTATGCCCTCGTGGAGCAGATGGCCAAGGATCAGGGTTGTAAGGTCGCCGACCTCATCGCCGATAAGGAACTTCGCGCACGCGTAGATATAAATAGGTATATCACGTCGGAGGTGGGATTGCCCACGCTCACCGATATCATGCGGGAATTGGAGAAGCCCGGTCGCGATCCGCGCGAAGCCCTTGAAGAGTTTGAGTTTGACAGTCGTGTCAGCACCATCGACGACCTCATTCCGGGCATGGAGCTCCCCGGCATCGTCACGAACATCACCAACTTCGGTGCCTTCGTAGATATCGGCGTGCACCAGGACGGCCTTGTGCACATCTCGCAGCTGGCCAACAAATATGTCAGCCACCCCACAGATGTCGTCAAGCTACATCAGCATGTCCACGTGCGCGTCACCGAAGTGGATCGGCGCCGTGGAAGAATTTCGTTATCAATGAAGCAGTAATCGCGGGCTGTTCGTCAAGGAAGATTCGGGATGTCTGTGAAGAACGTGGAGGCGGGCAGACCTTGGGCATTATGAAGGTCGGCATCCGTAAAGCCGCTCCAGCCGTAACGTACAGCAGCAGGCACTTTTACAGCAGGCGATGAGAGCAGGATCTTGTTGCCTGTTATCTGGATGGTAGCAGGATAGAAGAGTCCGTCAGCACCGGCCATCTCAAATCCGCGTGTGCCGGTGAGGCCGTCGGCATGACTGAAAGTCAGCACAGCAGTACCGTTCTGCCCAAATACCGCGCTGTTCAGTGTGGGACCTTCGCTCTCCAGCGTATGTCCATAGGTGTGCTTCAGGGCTTGCAGCGCCAGACGCTCGCCCACGGGACGTTTCGTGCGGTAGTGCACATCGGCGATATCCCCCACATCGCTGCTAACAGCCATCCATGTGTCGGGCAACTCCTGTGCCAAGCGACGCTGGCTGTCGCGGAATGCGGGCCACGACGGGCGCGGCAGGCTGGAGAGCTGCACGAAGTAGAAGGGCAGCTTGGGTTGCTCTTGGAACTCGCTGCGCCAGGTGCGGGCAAACTCTTTGCGCCAGGACTGCTGAAGCAGGCGGAACAGGCGGTCGTGAACCTCTAGGTTATGGGCATTGCTACAGCCTTGATACCAGATGACCCCCTTCAGGGCATAGTGTTCCAGTGGCTGTATGGCAGCTTCGAAGAGGTAGCAGGGGTCGTAGGGGTGACGCTGCAGCGTGTTATAGGCCGCACTTTCCTTGTTCAGCGCGTGGGCAATGTTTTGGCTCATGCGCCCTCGTGCCCACGGCTGGCCGTAGTCGCTGTTGCGCCAGTCACGCAGGATATTCGGGAACTCCCATTCCAACGTCGTACGATCCACCCATGACTCCGTTGTCGAACCGCCGACGGCATTGCAGATGATGCCGATGGGCACATCCTGAAGGCTGTCACACAGCACGCGGGCGAAGTTGAAGGCCACGTCTGAGAACCAGGCCACCACCTCGGGTGAGGCCGCTTTCCAACCTTGGAAATCCATGTGGCGCAGCTGGTTGGTGTAGAGGAGCACGCTGTCGTCCCATTCCACGGCATCAGTCCTCGCGCGGGCAGGCATATTATATAGGTGTAGTCGGTTGCCGAGGCGTGCAGCGTCGGCCAGGTCAGCCTCCTGCGTGTTGCACTCGTTGACACGTAACTCCATGTTCGACTGTCCGCTGGCCAGCCACACATCGCCGAAATAGACATCGTCGAGTGTGATAGACTGTTTTTCCTTCGTTGTGAGATTGCTGAGTGTCAGTGGGTAGCGTGTGGGGTAGTAAAATGTGTAATGATCGGTAGGCAGTGCCGAAGAGGTGAAGGTGAACGTGTAGGGGCCTCCTGCCTCCTTGCGGCTCAGCTCCATGGACCATGAGCCGTCCGTCTGTGTGAAGGTAGAGTGTTCTTCAACCACCTTGCCGTCTTTCATGACCTTGAGCTCCACTTGTTGGCGTGCGTTGGCTGTACCGTGCAGCACCACGGGCTCGTCGCGCTGTAGCACCATCCCGTTGCCATAGAGCACTGGCAACCGCAGCCCTCCGTGGTCACCCGTGAGGGCACCATAGACGGTCTTTGCCAGGATGATAGCGCCCTCAGGGTTCGGATGCAGCGCGTCGGGGAACAGGTCCGGACGGCTGTGCAATGGCGTATAGAGATCGATGAGCTGTACACCAGCGCCCTGAGCCACCTGCTTGATGGCCTCTTGGATCTGGGCGTGCCAGTCGCGCGTGCCGCTTTGGAAGCGCGAGTGTCGGTCGAAGATAGGCGTCATCTTGCAGATGAGGATGCGCGCCTGCGGGTTCACCGTCAGGAACGAGTCGATGAGCGCTCGGTAGTTGGGGATGAACTCCTCCTTCCAGTCCGGCCAGTTGCGGGGGTCTGTGTCGTTCAGTCCCAAGTGGATAACGACCCAGTCGGCTTTGAAATCCATGGCCTGTCGGAACTCAGGTGTCTTGATATAGGGGCGATGCCCTTTATATAATAAGGTGGAGCCGGAATGCCCGAAGTTGCCCACTTCATAGCGTCCGCTGCCGTAACGCTCGTCCAGCATTGCCTGCAGGCGCACAGGATAGGCATTGTGTTCGCGGTCGGGGAGGCCGTAGCCGTAGGTGACGCTGTTGCCCACGCATGCCACGCGTAGCGGTGCTGCGGTCTTCGCTCTTTTCTTGGCTGCGTGCATAGGTAGGCTTACGCCCGTCAGCAGACCTGCCACCAGCAGGACCGCCATCAAGAATCTCTGTGTACGGAAAGTCATAAGGTGCATTGTTAATTGGTTTTCTGTCTGCAAATTTACAACATCTTCTGCTTTCCGTACGCTTATCGCATGGGAAATGCACATCAATGCAGACAAAAAGTCTGTGACAAATGGTGTAAAAGTACACTTGTTGAACGGAATTACTAGCCTATTCGTAGATTTTTAAAGTCAACTTCTTTGTTAAATCAAGCGTAATCTGTACTTTTGGGGCGAAATTCGCAAGACTGTGCAAGCAACAACGTGTATATACGATACTAACAACAACTAATAATATTAACTAAACATGAAGAAAATCTTACTTCTTTTATGCACCCTGCTGGCAGGAGTCAGTGGGGTATGGGCTGTGGATTTGACTCTGACGCCTGGCAATGGTACTTATGTGACGAGTAGTGGCAATTATGTTAATTCTATTACTTTCGGCACAACACCAGCTATCACAGTTACCGCGTCAGCCAATAACATGGATAAGCGCCAGACTGGCGACTATCTTTTGTGGCATTCCGGATCGTCAGGCTCCAGCACCTATACAATTTCTGTTGGGGATGATTATGTGATTACATCCTATTCAGTTACTGGCGAAGCAAACACTTCAGCTCAGACCTTGACAGCAGGTTCCAACAGCCATGAATTTGCAGTAGGTACAAGCTCTTCATTTACAGTTACAGGCCTTGAAGCATCTTCGGCATCGTTTGTACAGACGGGTGCAAATGCAAGTGGTCTTAAAATTACTTCTATAACTGTTACTGTGGCAAAACCCTCTGATGAACAGATTGCAGCTTATAACACTGTGCAGAACTGGATTCCTACGATTCAGGGCGCCAAGGGCTTGGTAAAAGATGCATCAAACTATATCTCCAATGCAAAGTCTTCTGCAGAAGGTACTTATGCAGCTCTTTTGGATGGTGAATATACTACTTATTTCCATGGTGCATACGGCAGCGAAGGTCCCGATGAAGACCAGTATCTTCAGGCAACGCTGTCCAGTGCTGTAGATGCAATCTATTTCTATTACAAGAAGCGTTCTCAGAACAACAATAACCGTCCTACGAGCATCACCATTTATGGTAGTAATGATGGTTCAACCTTCACGAATATTACCACCATCAGCAGTGGCCTGCCCACGGATGGCTCTGTTCTCGATTATACTTCCAGCAAAATCAGTCTTGGCGCATCTTATCAGTATCTCCGCTTTACGGTGACTGCAACGAATAACAATGCCACAAACTCATCGGGTCATGTATTCTTTACATTCTCGGAGTTCTATATCCTCCCCAGCGACAACACGATTGACGACGTGATGGATTTGCATGCAGCATTGGCTGGTACGTCTGTTCTCAATTACACTGCACAAAACATTGCAGATGTCACAGCTGCAAATACAGCACTATTAAGCACTGTGGTTAATGTAACCTACAACCTCTATGAATCTGATGGCACTACGTTGGTGGCTACAGAGAGTGTGGAACAGGAGAAGAACTCAGCCATTTCCATACCATCATCAATGTCAGCTTATACCTATTATGATTATACTACAGAAGGAACGATTGGAACCGAGGACTGCACCATCAAGGTGACCCGTACGCTGAAGGCAGGTTATGTCATCAGCCTCGACGGTCTCAGCAATTCCAAGTGCTACAATATCCGTAACAACCGTGCAACTTGGGCTGTAGGTTCTGGCGCTACTGTTGTTAACTCAACATCTGAATTGGGCTTGGCGTTCTTATCAAGTGATGTTAAGCAGCAATTCGCCTTCATTACTTACGATGGTAATGTATATCTCTACAGTGTTGGTGAGGGCAAGTTCGCATATGTTGATGGAACAAAGCTTTCTTTGAGTGCTGATGTTACCAGTGCCGTGGAAGCAAGTCCTGTTACATTCCAGGCTTCCACAAACGCAACATACAAGTATTCTGAACCCATCATTGTCACTGTTGCTGGTAATCATTTTGGCGTTTCTACTGGTTATAGTCCAGATATCTATAAGTACAATTCTCAGGGAGATGGTGGCAATTGCGCTTACATCATCGAGGCAGGTTCATTTGATGCCACTGCTGCACTTGCACTTCTCGAGGAATACTTCCATCCTACAAACTGCTACGACAGAGTTGAAGCTGATGTGCTTCCATTCCTCATGGATGGAAATGGAGATCCTTCACCAACGATTGGCAAGCCTTTCGGACTCTCCGTTGCTGCTGCTACGTCAATAACACAGACTTATTTGACCCAGCTGGAGAATAAGCAATTCACTTTGGAAGAATATGAGGCTATTTTGGCAGCAAAGAATGCAGGCATTATCTATCCTGAGGTAGGCAAGTTCTATCTCGTGAAGAACAACTACAATGGGATGTATATGCGTGTTACAGCAAGCGGCACTCGCGGATCTGTATTTGCTGATCTCACAGCCGAAGAGGCTGCTAAGGATGCTTCAGCCCACTTCTGTTTCACTGCCCACGATTCTCAACTTTATATGACTACTCAAGGTGAGTATCTCAATTGGGTATATGGAACCTATAACGGATATGAAGGCTTGACATCAACGAACTTTGATAAATATGTCCACTTCGCTAACCCGGGTCCTGGCGTAGGTGCATTCTCAATTGCATACGGTAATGGTGTTGGTGATTATGCAGGGTATTTAGGTATTGGTTTCTATGCCCTTAAGGATACGGAAACGAAAGTCGTTGCAGGTAGTCCTACAGACCAGACCCACGAAAGGGCTCAGTGGACATTTGAGGAGGTGACTACATTCGACATCACCCTCAATGCCGTAGGCGCTGAGAGCTATGCTACGACTTATCTCCCCTTCGGAGTAACCCTCGACGGTGATGTGCAGGCTTACGTTTTGATCTATAATAATCCCAAAACCTACGTTGTTCCTACAGCGTACGGTCAGGACGTTCCGGCAGGTATGCCTGTGCTGCTCTGCTCTAACACAGGCGTAAGCTCTGTGACCGCAACGATCGATAACTCGATACCGACTTCTGACATCATCAACGAACTCAGAGGTAGCTACTTCGCATCTACTCCTGATGCTTATGTTTTGAATGCTCCGAACGGTGAACTTGGCTTCTGGCTTCTTACATCCGGAGCGACCCTCGCTGCTAACCGCGCTTATCTGCCTAAGGACGCTACATCAAATGTCAAGGGCTTCGTGCTTTCCTTCGATGCATTGGCAGACGGCATCAATGCAGTTGACAACGCTCAGATTGACAGCAAGGAGATCTACAACCTCGCTGGTCAGCGCATGAGCAAGCTCCAGAAGGGCGTGAATATCGTGAATGGAAAGAAAGTTATGGTGAAATAAACAGACCTACCCCTAACCCCCTCCCGTTTGGGAGGGGAACAAGGGTGAAGTTAGTAACATAATAGCAGCATATAATTATGGAAAAGAAAACATATATTGCTCCCGCGCTCAAATTGGAGATTGCGATGACAGAAGATGCTATCCTCATAGCTGATTCCTTTAAACTTCACGATGAATCGACAGTCGGTGAAGGCTGGTCTAAAGAGTCTGGCGACTGGGACATCTGGGGCGAATAACACCTAGCCCCATTCGATCAACAATAGGGTACTAGTACCTACATATAACAGTGGCAGCAGCTACAGTCATGCATGACTGTAGCTGCTGTTGTTATTGACACGCACATCAACCACAAAACCTCAGAACCGAAACCATTTCTATATTTTACTATAAATATTTCCTTTATCATCATCCCTCCACCTATTCTATATTATTCCGCAATATATCAGTTAACTACAAAGGTGGAGTATATAATAATTAGGTGGAGATACATTCAAAAGGATGCATTCTTATGACATGAAGGATGCATCCTTATCGCAATAAGGACGCGTCCTTATGGTTCACACACCGCAGTCCATCGTCGTTTCTCACGCGTGAGAAACGCGATAGGACCGCGGTCCATCTGCTAGTTCCACCCGTGGAACTCGTCGATGGAACATGCAGGAAAATGATTTAGGTTTGGATTTGAATAGAATTAAGTTCCCAAGGAACTGTTATTTAGGGATGAGATTTATGGTAATTTGTTTCCCGTAAGAAGGTGGAGAATCCGGTTTTGATGGTGTTTTTACACTTATTTATTAATAAAATTTATTAAATATTTGCTTTTGAGGCTCATCCCGACTCTTCGTATCTAACTTTTCACTACTTTTGCGCCGTTTTTGTGCAACTCGCGCGTACATTAATAATATATGATGCGCTTTCGGAACTACAAACTATTACAACTACAACTTTATAACAATTAACTTATGAGAAAACTTCTACTTTTAATGATTGCTTTGCTGACAGGAGTCAGTGGGGCATGGGCTATTGATGTAAAGATCGCTGATACTTCTAGTGGTCTTCCTGCTACTGCCGGTTTTGGTTCTTTCTCCGGGCAGGTATTCACTACAGCTTCCGGTTCTGGTCTTGCAGATGTAACTGTTACTGCTTCAACTGGCCTTACCATCGGTCAAGCAAGCGTCAGTACAGAATCTGCAGGATATGGCAATTGCTTTAGTTTGACAACGGCAGCCGCTTCAACGAACTATACCGTTACGCTGACAGCTCCAGAAGGCTATATTATCACGGGCTATTATATGGGTTGTTCTGCAAATTCCAATAATAACAAGCACACCATCACCCCTGCTGGTTGGGCATCTGGAGTTGTGGTATCCTCTCCTCCTTATAATAGTCCAAATGGTCCCAAAGTGATCGAAGTGACCGGTTTGAGCACAAACTCCACATCCTTTACCATCAGTACGGCTAATGGAGGTAATGCCTTGTATCTCCCCACTTTCACCATCTACGTCGCTAAGTCGGCCCCTGTCACTTACGTCATTTCGGATGCCAGTGGTGTGGTCTTCACATCTGATCCTATCACTTCATATGTAGGTGCTACTATCACCACGCTACCCTCATCCCTTCAGCGTGATTATTGCAACTATACTGTACCATCCACAGTTGTTGTAGATGGAGATAATACGATTAACGTAACCGTAAACTACACCATGCCTTTCACAGCTTCCACAAGCTTTAGTGATGCTGTTTGGTACTATGCTACTCTTCGTGGAAAATACCTTCGTGCTGACGATAGTGCAAAAGATGGCAGTGGACGTTATTCGACTAATTCAACCAATGAGCACACTGATGCCTATAAGTGGGCTTTCTTCGGTAATCCCTATACCAATATCTATATTGCCAATAAGGCTCAGGGAGAAGGCAAGTACCTCTATGCTGGTACTAATCCCGAATTCCAATCTTTAGCTGATCCCACAGCTGACAATAAAGCTCTTTGGGTGCCTACTGTTAATGACGCCGGTTTCACTCTTCGCAGCGTATCAGGTGCAAGCCTTTACATCAATGATGCAGGCAATGGTGGCAATCTTGGTTATTGGAATTCTGGATATGGTGCAACCGATGGCGGATCAAGGTGGGTTGTTGAAGAAGCTCCTGCTTCAGAAGTGACAGTTACATATAACGTTGTATTAAATAACCAAGTCGTTGCTACCGCATCAGAAATTCAAGGCGTTGGCGGTGCCCCTGCTGTTCCCGCAAGCCTTCAATTCGATTTCACCTCATATACCTATGATATAGCTGCAATCCCGGGCACGGCAACAACCGTCATAGCCACCCCGACATTTAATATGCCTTTCACAGTAAGTACGGATTATGCAACAGCTACCTGGTATTATCTGCAAGGCCACGCCTCCTATTCTGACCGCTATGTCTCTACTAATGGCACGGAAGTGGTTTGGTCTCAAGGTCAGGGCATAACGGAAGCCTATCAGTGGGCTTTCATCGGCAATCCTATTGAGGGTATTAAGATTATCAATAAAGCTGCTGGTGATGGAAATTACATGATGGCCACCAATCCTGCTACAATGGGTGCAACTGCCAAGGCTTGGACGCTCAAGCAGCAGACAAATACCGGATGGCAATGCGGGGCAAATGGCTTTGGCTTCTATGATGCTACGCTTACCTATCTAAATACACAGGGTTCCACTTTGAGGTATTGGGGCTCGTTGGACCAAGGTTCCACTTTCTGGTGTGAAGCTGTTCCTGACAATTATGCTTCCAACGTAGAAGCTGAAATTAAGCCTTGGTTTGACAACTATGGCAGCAACTTCCAGCTGAAGACTTCTGTCGTAGAAGCTAATCAATCTACATATGAAGCTGCTCTTGTTAGTTGCGACCTCGCAACCTATGAAGCCCTTCTGGATCTGATAGATGATCTTGATAACTATGTGTACCCCTCAGCTGGTTACTACCGTATCAAGAGTTCCGGTCAGCGTATAGGTGAGAGTTATATTGCCTATGGTCAGCCTACTGCTGCTACCCCTGGCCTTATCACAGTGCCTGCCGCCAATGCTGCTACCGATGCTTCTACAATCTTTAAGTTGACGGGTGCCGATGGCGCATATACAATCTCTACCCAAGGATTGTACGTACAGAACCAAACTACAAACAATGTAGCATTCCCGCTGACTGCTTCTGCAGGTGATGCTGCCACATTCCATTTCATCCCCTGTACCCCTGGTGTGGCCGTTATTACAAATGATTACACTAATCAAGGTTATTTCCATGAGGCTGGATGGGCCGTACCTGCAGTTGTTCGCTGGACTGCCGATGCTGGTGCTTCTAGTTGGACCGTAGAGGCTGCCGGGACGCTCACTGTTCCTCTCAATGGTCCTATTGATGGTTATTATTATGCAACGTTCTGTGCACCCTTTGATGTAGAACTCTCTAATGCTGCAGCTGCTTGTACGCTCACCAGAAGTGGCACAACTTTGACACCAAGTGATCCCAGCAATACTGTTCTGGGTGGTACTCCAGTTCTGCTTATCGGTGAAAATTCAACAGCTGCTGCTACGATTACAAGCACGAACTACACGACAACGATTTCAACAAGTACTGCTCTCACAGGTCAATACATTGCTTCGGCCTTCGATGGTGCAACAAACTACACACTTGGTACCGACGGCACCAAGCTCGGTTTCTTCCACTGGAATGGCACAACGCTGGGCGCTAACCGCGCTTATGTCGCAGGTAGCGGTAGCGCAGGTGTCAAGGGCTTCTATCTGAACTTCGATGAATTAGTGGATGGCATCCAGTCAATGGACAACGGACAGTTGACAAATAACAATGCAGTTATCTACAACCTCGCAGGTCAGCGCATGAGCAAGCTGCAGAAGGGTGTGAACATCGTGAATGGTAAGAAGGTATTCATTAAGTAAAAAGAATGGAGGATTACAATTATGAAAAAGACATATATTATTCCTGCGATGACAACGGTGTTCATGAACACTGTATCCCCAGTGCTTTTAAATACTAGTGAGACAACTGTCTCTGGTGCGAATGGTGGTTGGACGAAGGAGAACAACAATTCCTGGGGCAACATCTGGGAAGAATAGAAGCTGATTCCAGCGCGCTGGAATCTTGAAATACCGTAGATCCGGAACTGCGAATCTACGGTAGTTACCTCGAGAGGCCGGGCATGAGCCCGGCCTCTCTTTGGCCTCGCAGATTTCATCGGCGAGGTCTTTATTTTCTGATGCAAAAGTTAAAGGATACGAAAAAAGATGTGATGATGAAAAAAAGGAAAAAAAGTTGGGAAAAGTTGTTGTGGAAAAGAAAAAAAGATGTACCTTTGCAGCCGAATTGGTTTTCCAAAATGGACAACTTTTTTGCAAGGCTCGACGCAAAAGTTTTCCAAAACGGACAACTTTTACGTCAACCGACAAGGTGTAATATTATCATACTACATATATTATGGAAATCAAAAACTTTACCATCACGAAGCGCGATGGCTCCAAAGACAGCTTCTCGTTGGACAAGATTATGAATGCCATTGTGAAGGCGTTCGAGAGCGTAGGAGAGCCCTCCGACTTGGCTTCTATCTCAAAGATTATCAGTCGTCTGGATATCAAGGACGACATCACCGTGGAAGATATCCAGAACCAAGTGGAGGAGGCGCTGATGAGCGAGGGCTTCTACAAGGTTGCTAAGTCGTTCATGCTGTATCGCCAGGCCCATACCGAGGATCGCGAGACGCTGGCGAAGCTGCAGTTCCTTTCCGATTATATGGAATCGGCTAACGCGGCAACTGCATCAAAGTTTGACGCCAACGCCAACGTGGAGCATAAAAATATTGCAACTTTGATTGGCGAGTTGCCCAAATCGAACTTCATCCGTCTGAACCGTCGTCTGCTCACCGAGCGCATCAAGAAGATGTATGGCAAGGAGTTGGCCGATGAGTATATCGACAAGCTGACACACCACTTTATATATAAGAACGACGAGACGAGCCTGGCCAACTACTGCGCCTCCATCACCATGTACCCCTGGCTCATCAGCGGCACGCTCGACATCGGCGGTAACTCGACAGCTCCCACAAACCTGAAATCATTTGCCGGCGGCTTTATCAACATGGTCTTCATGGTCAGCTCCATGCTGGCCGGTGCGTGTGCAACGCCGGAGTTCCTAATGTACATGAACTACTTCATCGGGAAGGAGTACGGAAAGGACTACTGGAAGCGCGCCGACGAGCAGGCCGACCTGAGCCTGAAGAAGCGCACCATCGATAAGATTATCACCGATTATTTTGAGCAGATTGTCTATTCCCTGAACCAGCCCACGGGTGCCCGCAACTACCAGGCTGTGTTCTGGAATGTCGCCTACTACGACAAGTACTACTTCCAGAGCATCTTCGGTGAGTTCTACTTCCCCGACGGCTCGCAGCCCGACTGGGAGAGCCTCTCCTGGCTGCAGAAGCGCTTCATGAAGTGGTTCAATAAGGAACGCACCAAGACGCTGCTGACCTTCCCCGTGGAGACGATGGCGCTGCTCGTGGATGAGAATGGCGAGCCCAAAGACCCCGAATGGGGCGAGTTCACAGCTGAGATGTACTCCGAGGGCCACTCTTTCTTCACCTACATGAGCGACAACGCCGACTCGCTGTCCAGCTGCTGCCGCCTGCGCAACGAGATTACCGACAACGGCTTCAGCTACACGCTGGGCGCAGGTGGTGTCTCAACCGGTTCCAAGAGCGTGCTCACCATCAACCTCAACCGCTGCATCCAGTATGCCGTCAACCACAAGATGGACTACAAGGAGTATCTCGGCGAGATTATCGACCTCTGTCACAAGGTGCAGCTGGCCTACAACGAGAACCTCAAGGACCTGCAGGCCCACGGGATGCTGCCGCTCTTCGATGCCGGCTACATCAATATCGGCCGTCAGTACCTGACCATCGGCATCAACGGTCTCGTGGAGGCTGCCGAGTTCATGGGGCTGAAGATTACGCCCAACGACGACTACCTGCACTTCGTACAGGGCATCCTCGGTCTCATCGAGCAGTACAACAAGAAGTACCGCACGAAGGACGTGATGTTCAATTGCGAGATGATTCCTGCCGAGAACGTGGGTGTGAAGCATGCCAAGTGGGACCGCGAGGACGGCTACTTCGTGCCGCGCGACTGCTACAATAGCTACTTCTATGTCGTCGAGGACGATTCGCTGTCCATCATCGACAAGTTCAAACTCCACGGCGCGCCCTATATCGAGCACCTCACGGGCGGCTCCGCGTTGCACATGAACCTGGAGGAGCACCTCAGCAAGCAGCAGTACATGCAGCTGTTGAAGGTGGCTGCCAAGGAAGGCTGCAACTACTTCACGTTCAACATCCCCAATACCGTGTGCAACGAGTGCGGACATATCGACAAACGCTACTTGAAGGAGTGCCCCCACTGCCACTCTAAGAACGTCGATTACATGACCCGCATCATCGGCTACCTCAAGCGCGTCAGCAACTTCTCGCAGGCACGCCAGGAAGAAGCTGCACGCCGTTACTACGCTACCGCTAAAAATTGAAATATTGAGAAATTGAAAATAGAGAGGTTAAAAGTCTTTCAACTATCAACTATCAACGGTCAACTAGAATGTTGAAGTACGTCAATACCGGTATTGTTTTTCAGGAGATCCCCGACGAGGTGACGTTGGCCATCAATATATCCAACTGCCCCTGCCGCTGTCCGGGCTGCCACAGCCATTATCTGTGGGAGGACATCGGCCTGCCGTTGAATACTGATGCCATCGACGCCTTCGTCGAGCGCTATGGCCATGATATCACTTGCATCGCCATGATGGGCGGCGACAACGACCCTGTTGGCGTGCAGCTGCTGGCGCAGTACATCCACGAGAACCATCCGCAGTACCATGTCGCGTGGTACAGCGGACGGTTGCGTGTTCCCGTCGGCATCAGGAAAGAGGATTTTGATTATATCAAGATCGGACCCTACATCCGTCACCTCGGTCCCCTGAACAGCCCCACAACGAACCAGCGGCTGTATCGTCAGGCTCCCAACGGTTTCTTTGAAGACATCACGCGCCGATTCTGGCGTTCCGCTACAGCATAATGAAAGCGGCCTTCCCATGTCGGGAAGGCCGCTTTTCCTTATGCCGTGGTGATTATGCGATGTCGATGTGGCGTGAAACCTTGACTTCCTCTTTCTTCACCTTCGGGAGCACGATAGTGAGAACGCCGTCCTCGACCTTGGCGGTGATGCCGTCCTTCTGGACATCCTCGGGCAGTGAGTAGGCCTGCTGGTAGTTGGTGTAGGAGAACTCGCGACGGAGATAGTGCTCTTTCTTGTCCTCCTCCTTGTGCTCGAATTTGTTCTCGATGGCGATGTTCAGGTTGCCTTCATCGTTGATGCTGATGCGGCAGAACTCCTTCTTCAGACCTGGAGCTGCGACCTCCATGGTGTAGGCATTTTCATCGACTTTGACGTTGACAGCAGGTGCTGTACGATGTGTGGTTGGAACGATATCGGTGTTGAAGAAATCATCGAATACTGTAGGGAACCAACTGTTCTTAAACATAACGGGTAACATAGTTAAAACCTCCTATTATTTAATGGTTAAACAATTACACCCCTGATGAGGCAATGAGTGTGCCAAAGTGGAGAATGTGCCAAGAGAATAAGCTAACCGTCTCATTATCACGACAAATTGTCGCTAAAGTGGACATTTTGTCGCGGTCACGGGGCCATTTTGTCGCAAAGGGAGGGTAGGGGGTGTCAGACGTAGAAGTCGGGGAAGGCAACGGGCGCAAAATGGCGCTCGATGCTCTCGTAGGAGAGGGGGATGACGGCACACCATGTGGCCATGTCCGCCACGCTGATGCTGAGGGGTGTTCCCGTGCGGAGACTCTCGATGAGATGCCTGTTCATGGCCAGTGTCATCTCTTCGTGTGACGGGCGCCCAGTGTCGTTCAGCGTGATGCGTCCTTTGGTGCCGAGGAACGTGAGCTGCCGCTCATAGGGCTGGTGCGTCATCACATCGTGCTTAAGGAGGATGGTGCGACCGCGTTCCGTGCGCAGGAGTGTGGTGGTGTGGTCGCCGTTCAGAAAGTCGGGTGCCGCCCTGTGCATGTGTTCCTTATAAATATGCGGACCGGTGACAGGTGCAGAGTCCATGCTTACGAGTGTCTGGAGGCGATCGCTGCGTCCGATGTCCATTGCCATGCAGATAGGTCCCAGCTCGTGGGTGGGGTAGAGGTCGCCGCGACGTTGACGGTTGATGTCCAGGCGCCAGGGGTTCCAGCGGTCGTCAAGATGGTGGTAGTAAGAGCCCTCGGCGTGCACCAACTCGCCGATATCGCCGCGACGGATGGCGGTGAGGGCATCGAGGAACTGCTGCTCGAAGCAGGCGTTCTCGAGCATGAAACACTGGCGGTGGGTCTCGTGCGCTGTCGTCAGCAACTTGAGAATCTCGGACTTCGTGGTGGCAGCCGGCACCTCGATGGCCACGTCCTTGCCACCGCGCATCGCTTCTACGGCGATGGGCGTGTGAGAGGCCCAGTCGCTGCAGATATACACAAGGTCAATACCTTCGGCATGGCAGACCTGCTTGTAGGCGTCGCGACCATCACACAACAGCAGGTCGCGGTCGGCCACGAACTGCCATGCGTCCTCGACATTGGCTTGGGAGAGGTCGCAGAGGGCCGCAACAGCAGCCCCTTCCACCGGCAACATCAGCTGCAACGCTTTACGGCCTCGTTCGCCGAGGCCGATGAAAGCGATGCGGATGGAATCTTTCGGGTTTGTCATGGACGAAGGTCAGGTTTCTCATTCCGCTACGATGCGGCAGATATTGACGATGGTCTGCATCGCCTTCTGCATCGACTGGATGGGAACGAACTCGTGGCGGCCATGGAAGTTGAGACCGCCGGCGAAGATGTTGGGGCAGGGGAGGCCTTTGAAGCTGAGCTGGGCGCCGTCGGTACCGCCGCGGATGGCTTTGACCTTACACTCCATGCCTGCTTCCTCTATGGCGCGGCGGGCGATGTCAATGATATGGTCCTTGCCTTCGAGTTGCTGGCGCATATTATAGTACTGGTCGCGAATCTCAGCGGTCACGATGCCCTCACCATAGCGTTCCTCGAAGATGGCTGCCAAGTCTGCCACGCGGTTCTTGCGTTCCTCGAAGCGCTGGCGGTCATGGTCTCGGATGATATAGGAGAGCGTGGCCTCCTCGACAGTGGCTTTGATGCCGGTGAGATGGTAAAAACCTTCATATCCTTCTGTGCGCTCCGGCACCTCGTCGGCAGGCATAGCCTGTGCGAACTCCGCTGCGATGAGGCATGCGTTGCGCATCTTATCCTTGGCATAGCCAGGGTGTACGTTGAGTCCCTTGATGTGAATGGTGGCGCTGGCGGCGTTGAAGTTCTCATACTCCAGTTCACCCACCTCAGAGCCGTCCATCGTATAGGCCCACTCAGCACCGAACTTCTC